>Ga0209613_1000167_pt1 | contig 86689 bp, 82 predicted proteins | sample BioC13SIPDNA_2_FD_185747 | JGI IMG/M metagenome (GOLD analysis project Ga0209613, IMG submission 185747) | Anaerobic biogas reactor microbial communites from Washington, USA - Biogas_R2_A C13 SIP DNA (SPAdes) (version 2) | ecosystem: Engineered > Bioreactor > Anaerobic > Unclassified | place...
CAGGTCAATATTTTCAATTTCAATTCGCAATTGCTGCAAATAATTTTCCCATTGATTAACAAAAAAATCAGGATTTATATTGATTTCGCTCAAATTAACACCCCCGTAAGCTTTCCAAATAAAACTTCCCGTCTGGCAGTTTCATCTTTTTTACGAAATAAATCGGGACGATTTTTTAAATCATAGAATAAGGCTTCTGTATGATAATAGTCCTGTAACCCGGATACTTTTTCAAAATATTGGCGTAAAGATGGATTTGCCCAACCGATTTGTTCAGCTATAGACGGGTTAATAAATAAAGAGCTGGGTATCCAGCGCCACAACTCGGCATAAGCGGTTAAAACCTCATTAAAAATCTCAATATCTGATTCAATAAAACCTTTAATCAGCAGTACACGCAGAAACTCCAAAAGTACAAAAGCCTCATGAGGAGCAGAGATTAGCCGATTTTTTATGGCTATAACTATTGGCAGCAGGTTTTCTTTATCGGTTTTATCAATCATTACAGAGAATAACCCGGTATCCCCCGGGTGTTTTTGCTCCAATTGCTGCAGGATAGATTGTATATCGTAAGGAAAAACCGAACTACTTCTGCCAGCATAGTCCAATAATTTAAGATATAAATCCAGATAAAGCAAAGAAACTTCATCAGGTAACAGCCGGGGAAAGTGTTGTTCATAAAGACACAGAACATATTGTTTGGGTTGTACCTGACGGGTTAATAGCGAATGCAGCGGCAATAGTCTGCGAAGTTGTTGACTCATATTTTTTACGATCCTTTGCTCATCCAGTAATTCTACCAGCCGGTTTTCCTGTTCGTATTCGCGATAAATCCTTATTGAACAGGTAATACTTTCGTCTACTAAACCACATTGAAACAAGCTCTCTGTAACCAGTAGTTGTTGTATGAAACGATCAGAACCGTAAGGGTCGGAAAAATGAAATTTTTCACTGGCAGCTAATAAATTCAGAGTTTCAACAATAATATCCGACTTATCTCCGTATATGGTGGGATAAGGGAGCCTGGCTTTATCAGCCAGGCCATAATAAGCCTGCTGGCGTTTCTCCATTAATCTGGTTTCGTGCTGTTTAAATAATTGTCTCAGCGCTGGACTGGCAGTTCGGGGAATTAAATACTGAACCTGGCTCAGATTTAAGTATTTAATAATCATTTGATATTCAGGGTCTAATTCTGATTTATACAGGCGGATTAAAAACTGCAAATTATCAGAGGAAACTTCATGATGCTGCAGATACCAGGGTAAAAACGGCCAGAAGCCCTGCACCAGCCTTTCGGGGGCGTTTTGCAGCCAATGAAGAGCGACAGTATTAGATAAGTTATTAATCAAGATGGTAAAAAAATTAGTATAATCGCTAAAATAAAGGGCACGATACAAAAGGTCCAGATCGGCAGCAGTTTCAATTTTTATCTCCTCCTGCACTGACTGGATATCCTGACGCAAATCATGCCTGAGCGTTAATTCCTTTTCCCAGAGCAGAAACAGATTATTTGATTTATTAACATCAGTCCTGCTGAGATTCATAGGCAACCCCTTTTTTAAAATTTATTTTACCGTAAAAAGCCAGATTTAATAAAAAACAAGCCTGGTTAGCTTTTTCAATATCGGACTCGGTAAGGAAAATGTAATAATAGATTGATTTTTGTTTATTGGTAAAAATTCCTCCCAGTTGGTCACCGCCAATTACTTCAATACGATCCTCAGTCGCCTTAATTCGTGTCAGATAACGATATGTCTGTAAACGGCTTACAAAGGAGTAGCGTGCCAGTCGTTCAAAATGATTTTTTAAACCGATTTCCTTATAAGGGTTGGCTTCCTCGTATTTTAATATTGCCTTCCCGCTTCTGGGTCCGGGCAGGGAAAGTGGTTTTTGTAAACCAGCCGGTAACGATTTTGTTAATTGCTGAAGCAAGGCATAATCATAATTAAGACAATGATTTAAAAATGGATGCAGTGCAGGCGGAAACGATCCTATAGTGGCAGGTAAATTAGACAATTTTTCTATTAGTTCATAATTCTTGGTTAAATACTCATACAATTCATCCAGACCTACCGGAAAAAGAGGCAGGTAAATTGCATAGGCAGTGTACAGAATACTGGCATATTGCCGGTGAAACACCGTATAGGAGGCAAAAGAATCATTGCCCAGCTGTTCAATATAATCCATTAACTGCCGGTATTCTTCATCACTGATGTTATAACCCGATTTTACTTTCTTTAATATCCTGCGCATAGCCACCTGCTATTTTTCTATTATTTTATCGTAACTTCAACCAAGGTTAAAGCGTAGCTTAATTTTTGCTTCCAGAGATGTTGCCTGTGGTAAAATATTGATATAGGGGGTGATATTATTGAAAGTAGAAGATTTAATGAACCGCAAAGTCATTTCCATCAATGATCGGTTATCGATTGAAGAAGCTTTGCAAAAAATGCATGAGCATGGTATACGCAGGCTTCCGGTTACTGTAGATGGTAAATTGGTGGGAATGATTGTAGAACATGATATTGAGAAGGCCATGAGAAGACCGGGAGTTATTCCCCAGACACCGGTTGATTGGATTATGACTAAAAAAGTAATAACTGCTAATGCTGATGAAGAAATAACCATGGCAGTGAAGAAATTAATAAAAAACAAAATTAGCGGCATTCCGGTAGTGGAAGGTGATAAATTAATTGGTATTATCAGTGAAACGGATATACTGAAAGCATTTATTGATTTAATAAAAGAAGCGTCTCCAGCCTCTTTATGAGTACCATTACTTAGGCATGAGGGTGATATAAATTCTTAAAAGTATGCGTTTATTAGTATTTCCCCTGATTGGATTATTGTTGCTGCTGGCCATTGGCTGGGAAAACCGGGAACTCTTCAATGACCGTGAGGCAGTAATGTATATGTATATAGAAGGAGTCAAAGCCGGAGAATTAGGATATGGTATAGAAGGTTGCTACTCAAATGGAATTTCATTTGCTGATTTGGAACCGGGGGATATAGTACTGGGTGGTTATCCAAATTGTGCTTATGGCAGGTTTTCCCATGCTGGATTATATATTGGGAATGGCCAGGTAATTGAAAGTTATGTTGATCAGGGTATAACCGTACAATCCCTGGATCATTACTGGAATTATTCTGAAATATGTCTATTGCGGGTTAATGTTTCCCAGCTCAAGAAACAAAAAGCAGTACAATACCTGCAATCCCATCTGGGGGATGTCTTTTATCCGGTAGCTTTCAAATCCGGAGACCGCATCTGGAATTGTACCAAGACTATCTGGAAAGCTTATATGGAACAGGGAGTTTCGTTACATGATAACAACGATTTGTGGGTTTCTCCGGAACAGTTTTATTATAGTCCTTACACATCAGTAATTCGGGAGAAAAGCGTAAAATGGAAGTAGATTCACAGAAATTTTATCAGCCGGTAATCAGGCTGTATATTATTCAAATAACTGCATTTATAGCTATTTGGCTGGGTTCATATTATCCGGATCTGGATATATTGTTATCCCTGTTTTATATTTTAATTATTAGTATGGAAATAATAGACATCAGGAATATGGAGCTTAAAGAAAAACTTAAAGCATTGATCTTATGGCAGGGTCCGGCAGCCATATTGTCATTGATGGTGCTCTTTCAGTCTATATATCTTGTCAGCGGTAATATAATTTTTATTATGGAATTCTGGAATACACCTGTTTTGCCTGTATTTTCACTGCTTCCCTCTATAAATGGGCAGCCACTGTACTATAATTTATTATTAGCAACACCGTTGATAATGAGTGCATTTTTCTTTGCTCTTACAGGTTCGAAAAAAACGAAGCCAGTAAACTTACCGGTTGAATAATCCTGAAAGTAAATTCAGAACATATACCGGTATTTAGTTTACTGGCTGCAATATTAGTATGGTATAAATTTATAAAAATTATTCCCGATTTTATGTAAATTGGTAAGATTGTTTCAGCAGTAAAACTAAAAACAAATACTGGTGATACTAAATACCTTTTCAGGCTGGTGGTTAAGTGTTTTAAGATTTATCCCTGTAAAAGGGGACTTAATAACTTTAACCTCCATTAGTATCACCAGTAGGTATAGTTTTAACAAATTCTTTAATCTTATTCCGGTAAATATCGATTTAGGAGGAATGATTGTGGATTATGCACAGATTTTGGGTAGAAGTATTAAGATTGGAAAAATCAGTTTAAAAAATCGTATCGTAATGCCGGCTATGGGAACCGGATTAGCTAATATAAATGGGGAGGTAACGCCGGCTACTATTGCTTATTATGAAGAGCGTGCCCGTGGTGGAGCCGGTGCAATAATAGTTGAAATTGCCTGTGTAGACCCGCCAACAGGTAAAGCCAGCCTGACGCAACTGGCTATTGATGAACCCCGCTATCTGGCCGGACTTAAAGATTTGAGTGAGGCTATACAAATGTATGGTGCAAAAGCTTTTATACAGTTGCATCATGCCGGAAGACAAACTACACCGATGGTAACCGGAGGACATGCTCCGGTAGCCCCTTCACCCATTCCCTGCAGATTTGTAAAAGCCATGCCGGAAGAGCTGGACCTGGCCGGGATTGAACGCATTAAATATAAATTTATTACCTCAGCGGTACTGGCTGCCAGAGCAGGCTTTGATGGTGTGGAGATTCATGCGGCTCATGGTTATTTGTTAAGCCAATTTCTATCACCTTATACCAATAAACGCACTGATGAGTACGGTGGGAGTCTGGAAAATCGCTTTAGACTCATAAAAGAGATATTACAGGGTATAAAAGGATTGGTTCCCGATTTAGCTATATCGGTTCGTTTTAATATGTCCGACTTTGTTCCCGGGGGTATTGAACATGAAGAAGGATTGGAAATTGCCCGCTGGTTGGAGCAGGCTGGTGCTGATATGCTTAATGTTTCCAGCGGAATTTATGAGTCAGGACAAACCTCAATTGAAACTGGCAGTTTTGCCGAAGGCTGGCGCTTGGATATGGCGGGCCGCGTAAAGGAACAGGTAAAAATACCGGTAATGGGTGGGGGAGTAATCAGAAGTCCCTGGCTGGCTGCCCAGTCTATTGAAGAGGGACAAACTGATTTAGTGTGGGTAGGACGGGGAATGCTGGCCGATCCCGACTGGACCATGAAAGCTGTCACTGGCAGGGCAGAACACATTCGCCCCTGCATATCCTGCAATACCTGTTTTGATCATATTAATCAGGGCTGGCATATTCGTTGTGCAGTAAACCCCTTTACCGGCAGAGAGGCTCGTCTGCAAATAAAACCAGATATTAAAGGCCTTAAAGTATTGGTGGTTGGCGGAGGTCCGGCGGGCTTGCAGGCGGCTCTATCCATCATTCAGGCTGGTGGTCAGGTAACCCTGCTGGAAAAAGCCGACCGGTTGGGAGGAAAGTTACAGATAGCTAATAAACCCCCCATGAAAGATAAAATTGCCTCGATTAGAGATTACCTTATTCGGGAAGTTGAAAAAAGCAATATTGAAGTTCGTTTAAATACTGAATTTAAAGCTGATATACCCGAATTACAGCAGGCTGATGCCGTAGTTCTGGCGATAGGTGCCGAGCCGCTTATTCCCCCGATTCCCGGTTTGGGAACAACTGGATTGACAGTAGAAGAAGTGTTGGGTAATCAGACTGCTATTGAAGGAAAAAATATTCTCGTGATCGGAGGTGGCAGCAGTGGCTGTGAAGTGGCTGAATATCTGGCTGCCAATAATACAGTTACCATAGTGGAGCAGGGAAAACAGCTGGCTCCGGGAATGGAAAACATGTCCCGCCTCGAACTTTTAATGCGAATTAAGCAATTGGGGATCACGGTAAAGAAGAAATATAAAGTAACCTCAGTGGAAGCAGGTCAGGTAAGGTTATTGAACTTATCCAACCAGGAAGAAGAATTAATTCAGTCAGATCACATTGTTTTAGCAGCCGGATATAGTAGCAACGAAGATGGCAGAAATTTAATTCCGGAAGGAAAACCAGCATATATAATCGGAGATGCTCTGGATGCCCGCAATATAATGGAGGCAATCTACGAAGGGGCCATGCTGGTTTATAATCTGGATGCAATTAGATAATAACAGGGGGAGAAAAAATAATGATTCAAGTATCAATTCCCGGACGGGGAAAAACCTTGCAGCTTAATTATCTGGCTCTGGATATGAACGGAACTTTAACTATTGACGGTACATTACCGGCTGGGGTGGAAGAAAGAATAAATCAGTTAAAAAACAAATTAAAAATCTATCTGTTAACTGCAGATACTTTTGGCAGCGCTGTAGAAGTATCCAACCAGTTGGATATAGAGCTATTTAAAGTCAGCGGTGACAGCGGAACCCAGGATAAGGTGGATTTCATCAGAAATTTACCATCAGAAAATACTGTGGCGATCGGTAACGGATTTAATGACTGGATGATGCTGGAGGAAGCTGCTCTATCAATAATTATAATCGGTCCGGAAGGTTGTTCAACCAGGACTCTGACCCGGGCTGATATTGCCGTAACCTCAATCAATGATGCCCTGGATATACTTATAAACCCGCTGCGCCTCGTAGCAACTTTGAGAGAATAGGGGATCAAGGGGTTGTCGAGGGGACGGTTCTTCTGACACCACTGACACCCACCAAGGGTGTCAGTGGTGTCAGAAGAACCGTCCCCTCGACAACCTTTCCAGTGGTGTCAGAAGAACCGTCCCCTCGACAACCTTAGACAACCTGTTCAGGTACTGTATTTCAATAAATAATTAGCCGCAATATTGTGAGCACAAATAGTAATATTGGACACACATTAACATAAAGTTAACATAATGTAAGTCACATTTATATTATAATATTTAGCATGCCTTTGAATTGCCTGTTGATTATAACCATTGCAAATATAGCCGGTTTCTTTTAATATGAGCGAGGGAATAAATAGTCGAAACATATACTTGATTCTACTGCCAAAGCCTCATAATGGTTGTATAAATATACAAATGATCTTCATTTTTGAAAGGGGAGCAAAGAAAGTGGGAAATGCTGTTACCCTTTTGCCTGCCCGGGAACAGGACAGACAGCTCATCAGTAAAGTTGAAAAGGAAGCTGGTACCAGTATTAACCTGTGTTATCAGTGTGGAAAATGTACCGCCGGATGTCCGGCAGCTTTTGCTATGGACTATTCTCCCAGACAAATAATCCGTCTGCTGCAGCTTAACCTGGTGGATCAGGCCCTGGAAGCCGGGAGTATATGGATATGCGCCAGCTGTGAAACTTGTTCAGCACGCTGTCCGCGTGGTGTTGACATAGCAGCATTAATGGATGCCATGAGAAGGGAAGCTTTATACCAGGGAAAGATAACTGATAAAAAGGTAGCCGCTTTTAATAAGGCATTCCTGAATGGGGTTAGAAATTTTGGCAAGGCCTATGAAGCTGGTTTGTTAATGCAATACAACCTTACTACCGGACAGCTTTTAAAAGATGCTGGATTAGGTCTGCCGATGATGAAGCGCGGAAAAGTCAGTATGCTTCCTCATTCTATTAAAGGCAAAGACGAAATTAAGAAAATATTTGACCGTTCCAAACAACTGGGAGGTGAATAAATGAAAGAGTTTGCTTATTATCCCGGTTGTTCATTGGACAGCAGTGCTATTGAATATGGCCTGTCCATGGAAAGGACTGCAGATATATTAGGAATCAAGTTGGTGGAACTGGAAGATTGGAGTTGTTGCGGTGCAACTTCCGGTCATAATACCGACCATCTTTTATCGCTGGCACTACCTGCCCGTAACTTGGCTATAGCGGAAAAAACAGGTCTGAATGTTCTGGCTCCATGTGCTGCATGTTACAGCCGGCATCGGGCTGCTGAACATGCCATACGCAGCAGTAAATCAATGGGTGACAAGATAAGAGAGGTTATAGATATGGATGTACAGGGAACAGTTGAAACCCTGTCAATCCTGGATGTTTTGGCCAACCACATTGGCTTTGACCAGATTACTCAAAAGGTTACCAAACCTTTAACCGGAATGAAAGCCGCCTGCTATTATGGTTGTCTGCTGGTAAGACCGGTGGAGATTACCGGCTTTGATGATCCGGAAGATCCTCAAAGCATGGATATAATTGTGAAAGCTACTGGAGCCACACCAATTGACTGGTCTTATAAAACAGAATGCTGTGGCGCTGCCCTGGTAACTTCACGACCGGATGTAGGTAATCGTATGCTCTATAATGTTTTGCGTAATGCTCAGGAATCGGGTGCGGAATGTATTGTTACTGCCTGCCCGTTATGCGGACTCAACCTGGATATGCGTCAGGCAGCTGTTGAAAAAGAATTTAAGACCAGGTTTAACTTACCGGTATTTTATGTTACTGAACTGGTAGCGTTAGCCTGTGGAGATACTCCCAAACAGGTGGGTGCTGACCGGCATTTTGTTGATGCTTTAAAATATTTAAGTCAGATTGAGGTTAACAGAGTACGGGCAGCCAGTGAAAAGACTGAGCAGAAGGTGGAAGCGACCAAGTCTGAAACCGAATCGCCTGATCCGGAAGCCACACAGAAAAAAATTGATGCCATGCTGAAAGGTTGGCAAAAGAACCCGGAGAAAATGGCAGCCCGTTTAATTGAGGATGAAGAGAGAGCTGCTGTTTTGGTTGAAGTAATGACTGGTGATGAGAAAAAGATGAGCAGATTGGCAGAACTTATGGTTACCGATACCGATAAAGCGGTTAAAGCTGCCGAGGCCTTTGTAACTGCTGAATTAAAGAAAAAGCAAGCATAATGATTAAACTGCATTAAATTATTATTTAACTTAAACGGGGTTTTACGAGGAGGGAAACAGGCATGAAAAAACGGGTAGGGGTATTTGTCTGCGATTGTGGAACTAATATTGCTTCCGTAGTTGATACCGAGAAAGTAGCTGAGTATGCGTCAACATTACCGGGAGTAGTATATGCTACAACTTACAAATATATGTGTTCCGACCCTGGTCAGGAAATGGTTAGAAAATCTATTCAGGAACACCAGCTTGAGCAGTTGGTGATAGCCTCCTGTTCACCACGCATGCATGAGAAGACTTTCCGCAGAGCAGCGGAAGCCGGTGGATTAAACGGCTATATGTTTGAGATGGTTAATATCAGAGAGCAGAATTCCTGGGTGCATCCCGACCGGGAGGCGGCTACCAGAAAAGCTCAGGATCTGGTGCGCATGGCTGTAAGTAAGGTATTACGCAATAAACCGTTGCAAGTTGCCACGGTCCCGATCAGAAAAAAAGCTATGGTTATTGGTGGTGGCATTGCCGGTATGCAGGCCGCCCTGGATATTGCCGAGGCTGGTCACCAGGTAATTCTGGTAGAAAGAGAGGCCACCATAGGCGGGAAGATGACCCAGTTGGATAAAACCTTTCCTACTATGGACTGCGCAGCCTGAATTGGCACCCCCAAGATGGTTGCTGTGGCGCAGCACCCTAACATTGAACTGAGAACTCTGGCAGAAGTAGTTAAAGTTTCTGGATTCATTGGTAATTTTGATGTCACCATAAAACAAAAAGCCAAATATGTGGATTGGGATTTATGCACCGGTTGCGGTACCTGCTGGGAGAAATGCCCCAGTAAAAAAATTAAAAACGAATATGATTTAGGAATAGGTTCAAGAACGGCTATTCATAAAGTATTTCCGCAGGCAGTACCCGGAAAACCGTATATTGATGCTGCTAATTGTACCAAATTGACTAAAGATAAATGCGGTATTTGTGAAAAAGTATGTCCAACTCAGGCAATAAGGTTTGAGGATAAAGATGAACTGATTACTGAAGAAGTGGGAGCCATTGTTATGGCTACCGGTTATGACCTGTTCCATTGGGAAGAGACCTATGGAGAATATGGATATGGAAAGTACCCGGATGTAGTATCCAGTCTCCATTTTGAACGGTTGGTAAGTGCCGGAGGCCCTACTGGTGGTAAAATAGTTCGACCCTCAGATGGCAAAGTTCCAAAAAGTGTAGCTTTTATTAAATGCGTCGGTTCACGTGATGATACCAAGGGCAAGAGTTATTGTTCCCGGGCCTGCTGTATGTATACTGCCAAGCATGCCTATCAGGTTAAGGATAAACTACCTGACAGTGAAGCTTATGTATTTTATATGGATGTTCGTACCGCCGGCAAAAATTATGAAGAATTTTATCAACGTTCACTTAATTCCGGAGCCAGATATATTCGTGGACGGGTCAGCAAAATTTATCCCCGCGGTGACAGGTTGGTATTAAAGTCTGAGGATACACTGATGGGAATGCCCATGGAAGTTGAAGTTGATATGGTGGTACTGGCGACGGCCATGGTTCCTTCCGAAGGAGCTGCTGAACTGGCTAAAACCATTGGATTTTCAACTGACAAAGATGGTTTTTTCCAGGAAGCTCATCCCAAACTGCAGCCGGTGGAAACTTTTTCAGCGGGAGTGTATTTAGCTGGTGCCTGTCAGGGTCCCAAAGATATACCTGACACGGTAGCCCAGGCCAGCGCGGCCGCGGTAAAGGTTTGCGGCTTATTCTCGAAGAGTGAACTGGCTACTGAACCCATGATTGTAGAAATTGACTCTGATAAATGTTCCGGTTGTGGATTCTGTGTTCCCATATGTCCATATAATGCTCTGTCCATGGCAGATTTATCTTATAGAGGACATCATGGAACAGCAACAAGACAAATAGCCGAGGTCAACCCCAGTCTATGTCAGGGATGTGGAGCCTGTATCCCCGCCTGTCGTACTCTGGCATTGAGTTTAAAGGGCTATTCCAATGAACAACTGGTAGCGGAGGTGGATGCACTGTGTCTATAGATAATAACTCCTGGAATCCTAAAATAATCGTGTTTGCATGCAACTGGTGTACTTACGCTGCAGCCGATTTAGCCGGGTTAAATCATCTGCAATATCCGGCAGATGTTCGCATCATTAGAACCCCCTGTTCGGGACGTATGGATCCCATGCTGGTTTTAAGAGCCTTTAACCGCGGAGCTGATGGGGTACTGCTGTCGGGATGACATCCAGGTGAATGTCACTATGGTAGTGGCAATTACTATAACCGTCGTCGTCATACGACCATGAAAATTTTAATGGAATATATGGGTATGGAACCTGAACGATACCAGACTGCCTGGATATCAGGTGCGGAAGGCATAAAGTTTCAGGAAACCATGCAGAAACTGGTGGATGATGTTAAACAGCTGGGCCCCAATAGCTATTTAAGGGAGGCGAAATAATGAATTATACGGAACAAATTCGCCAAATTGCTTCCCGCCTGCTGGAAAGCGGACAGGTTGATATGGTTATGGCCTGGAAAAAAGGAGCTTTTGATTATCAGAGTATACCTTATGTAGCACGTTCCCGGGAAGATATCGATAAGATAATATTTGATGATTATTGTGTTCATAATCTCTCTGCATCACTGCTGCGCTATCGTGACAGTAATGAAAAGATTGGTATAGTGGTCAAGGGATGTGATTCCCGCGGTATCGTCCGTTTACTGGAAGATAATCAGATAAGACGCCAACGATTATATATAATTGGGATTGGTTGTTCAGGGGTACTTGACCCTCTACAGGCTATGATGGCCAATTCCGGATTTAGTCGAACCAAAGACATATCCGGTCTGGCAGCCAAATGTGCAAACTGTATTCAACCCAACCCGGTAATTTATGACGAGTTGGTTGGTGAATCCCAGGAAGCCAGGGGGCCTGGAAACCGTTTCGAAAGGGTAAGTGAAATAGAAAATATGACGGTAGAAGAACGGCGGACATTTTTTGAAGAGGTTTTTTCCCGCTGCATTCGCTGTTATGCCTGTCGTCAGGCTTGTGTTGCCTGTGATTGCCGGACTTGTATTTTTGAAGAAACCAGACCTCAATGGGTTGGCAGGGAGACCAGTATAAGCGATAATATGATGTATCATATGGTTAGATCCATGCATATGGTGGGCAGATGTATTGATTGTGGCGAATGCGAAAGGGTTTGCCCGGCGGGCATCCCATTGATGCTGATTAACCGTAAACTTATCAAAGAAGTTGACCGTCTGTACGGACCGTATGAAGCGGGTATGGTATATGTTGAAGGGCAAAAACCGCCATTCAGTGTCTATGATGAAAAAGATCCGGATGATTTTATATGAAGAGGGTGATATAAGGTGAAGTATTTTAAAAAGGGTCAAATTGAAAAAATAGTAGACCGTCTGGCAGAAAAGGCTGATGTATTTGTTCCTATGCTCAGGGGACAGCAATCAGGGTTTTTCTCCTGGAAGTCATACGATGAAAATTATGATGATCTAATTTTTGATTTATTAAATGTATATTCTCCCCCGAAAAATATAGTTTTACCGCAAACTGAAAAAATGTATAACTTTGACCAACAGGGTCAGGAGGTAATTGTAAAGCCGGAAGAAATACCGGTTGAGCCGAAAGTGATATTTGGCATTCGCTCCTGCGATGTAAAAGCTATTGAATATCTGGATGAAGTATTCCTTACCCGCACCTTTGTCGATGAATTTTATAAAGCACGTCGTGATCAGGTTACTATAGTGGCCAATGCCTGTTATAATCCCGGAACTAATTGCTTTTGCAAATCAATGGGTGTAGATCCGCTGGAACCGGAAATGGCGGACGTTATTTTAAGGGAAGTAGAAAACGGTTATGTTTGGGAGCCAAAAACCGAAAAAGGAGATATTCTTACCAAACAGATAGAAGATCTGCTGGAAGAAAAGGAAGTAGAACTTTATGAACTAAATAGATTTGTACGCAAAGTTAATTACGATGGAGTAGCGGAAAAACTTAAGGATTTATTTGACCATCCAATGTGGGAAAGATATTCTGATCCCTGCCAGACTTGTGGGATATGTACTTACATGTGTCCTACCTGTTACTGTTTTGATGTACAGGTCAAAAACTGGGGTGAGGAAGGTTATCGTTTCCGCTGCTGGGATTCCTGTATGTATCGGGAATATACGCAAATGGCGGGTGGACATAATCCTCGTGAAGCTACCACCGAGAGATTTCGTAATCGCTTTTTGCATAAATTACAGTTTTTCAATGAACGTTATGGCACCCCTTTGTGTACCGGTTGCGGACGTTGTATAGTAGCCTGCCCCGCAGGTGTAGATATTATCAGGATGATTGAATTGATTAAGGAGGCGGAACCCAGTGTCTAATTGCAGCTGTGAAAATCCGCTTATACCACAAATAGTTGAGGTTATTAAAATAGTAGAAGAGACTCCGGATGTTAAAACTTTTTATGTACAAAAGGATAACGGAGTACCTTTCGACGTTATGCCCGGGCAACTGGCTATGGTATCATTATTGCCGGTTGGTGAGGGAATGTTCTCAGTTTCCTGGCAGGAGGATGACCATTTGCAATTTGCTATTAAAAGAGTCGGGGTTATGACTGACGAATTGCATAATATTGATGTTGGTCAGCGGCTGGGAGTCAGGGGACCCTATGGAAATGGATTCCCGGTAGAAAAATGCCAGGGCCGGGATATGCTGTTTATTGGCGGAGGAATAGGCCTGGCACCATTACGTTCATTTATAAAATATTGTTTCAAACATCGTGAGGATTACGGTAAAATTACTATCATATATGGCAGCCGCAGCTATGATGATCTGTGTTTTAAAGAGGAACTGTTTGGAAAATGGCCACAGGAAAAAGATACGCAGGTATATGTGACTATAGATAATGCTGAAGAAAAATGGGATGGACATGTTGGTTATGTGCCGGCTTATCTGGAGGAACTTAATCCTGATCCCCAGGGGATGATAGCAGTTACCTGCGGACCGCCGATAATGATCAAGTTTGTTCTGCAAGCTCTCCAAAAAATGGGATTCAGTGATGAACAGGTCATTACTACCCTGGAAATGCGCATGAAGTGCGGTATTGGCAAATGCGGACGCTGTAATATTGGCAGTGAGTATATCTGTCTGGATGGCCCGGTTTTTGATCTGGCTCAATTAAGAAAACTGCCGCCGGAATGGTAAACGAAAAAATATATGCCAATAAAAGCACCTGGAACAACTTAATGCCCAGGTGCTTTTTGCTGTGATATTTATCAGTTCATAAGCTTACAGATATTATTGGAAAATTCCAGCGGGTCCTGCAAGGGTAATCCTTCAATAAGCAGGGCCTGATTATATAACAAATTTGTATAAATCACCAGCTTATCACGATTGTTTTCATAAGCCTCCTTAAGTGCACTGAATACCTCATGATTAGTGTTTATTTCCAGCACTTTGTCAGCTTTTATACCCTGGGCATCCGGCATGGCACTTAGAATTTTTTCCATTTCAATACTTAACTCGCCCTGGTTGCTAAGACAAACCGGATGGCTTTTTAATCTTTGTGAAGCCCTAACATCACTAACACTATCTCCCAACAGGTTCTTCATTTCAGTAAATAAATCCCGGTTTTGTTCATCAGTCTCGGTACCGGTGTCAGCTTCAATACCTAAATCACCGCTGGCTACTGACTTAAACTCAGTATTTTTATAGCTCATCATTATTTTTATAGCAAACTCATCAACATCATCGGTGAAATATAATATTTCATAGCCTTTATCTGCTACCAGTTCAGTCTGAGGCAGTTTTTCAAGTTTTTCTACCGATTCGCCTGCGGCATAGTAAATAAAATTTTGTTCTTCGGGCATACGGGAAATATATTCGTCCAATGTAACCAGTTTCTTTTCCCGTGAAGAGTAAAATAGCAGTAAATCCTGCAGGAAATCCTTGTCAGCACCGAAGTTTTCATATACGCCAAATTTTAACCGACGGCCAAAGGACTCGTAAAAGGCTTCATATTTTTCCCGATCGTTTTGTAAAAGCTGAGCCAGTTCGTTTTTGATTCGGTTCTTAATATTATTGGCAATTATTCTTAACTGACGATCATGTTGCAATACCTCCCGGGAAATATTCAGGGTTAAATCTTCCGAGTCCGCCATACCTTTTACAAAACCAAAGTAATCGGGCAGTAAATCGCCACACTTGTTCATAATCAGGACCCCATTGGAATAAAGCTCCAGACCCTTTTCATATTCCTGAGTATAAAAATCGAAGGGCATTTTTTCAGGGATAAACAGGATGGCATTATAACTGATCAGACCATCGGTACTAATATGAATATGTTTAACCGGCTTATCAAAACCATAACGTTTTTCAAAATAGAAATTATCATAATCCTCATCTGTCAGTTCGTTTTTATTCTTTTTCCAGATGGGTACCATGCTGTTAATAGTTTGTTCTTCAGTATATTCTTCATATTCATCCTCGCTGCCTTCCTTCAGCCTGCGGCGATTCACATCCATTTTAATAGGATAGCGAATAAAATCGGAGTATTTTTTTATAATGCCTCTCAGGCGATATTCCTGCAGATATTCATCAAAATCCTCTTCCTCGGTGTTCTCTTTGATTCTCAGGATAATATCCGTACCTACTGAATCCTTCTCACAAGGTAAAATAGTATACCCGTCAATGCCGTCTGATTCCCAGCGATATGCTTCATCACTGCTTAAGGCTTTGCTGATGACCGTAATCTTATCAGCAACCATAAAGGCGGAATAAAAACCTACTCCAAACTGGCCAATGATATCATAGCCATCTTTTATTTCATTCTCCTGCTTGAAATTAAAAGAGTCGCTGCGGGCAATAACCCCCAGATTATCATCCAATTCCTCTTTGCTCATACCAATACCAGTATCCGAAATGGTCAGGATTCTGTTTTCCTGGTCAACTGCTATTTTTATATAGTAGCTGCCTTTATCGAAGGTGAGATTCTCATCCATAAGTGTCCGATAATAGATTTTGTCGATAGCATCGCTGGCATTGGAAATGAGTTCGCGCAGGAATATTTCACGGTTGGTATAAATGGAATTAATCATCAAATCCAACAGACGTTTTGATTCGGCTTTAAATTGTTTTTTGGCCAAAACACTCTCTCCTTTCAGAAAAACTACGCCCCGCGTAGTAATAAGTAGATGACGCATATTGTTAGCACTCTCATTCATTGAGTGCTAATTTTTACTTATTATAGTACTCGGTTTTATAGATTTGTCAACCTTGAGAATAATTGATAGTAGTTTCATGGTTAAAAACTTTCTTTCGAGTTTGACAATTACCTTATTAACTATAAAATATATATAGCCTGTATATATGCACAAAGTTGTGCACAAAAAACTGGGAGGTTTATATGTTATCTAATCGCACTGACCTGTTAAATCCAACTTTGGCTAAGGTGTTAAAGACTTTTAAACTTGATAAAACTTTTGTGCGCGGAAAAGGAAACTGCCTGTATGATGATCAGGGGAATAAATACCTGGACTTTATTGCCCAGTATGGCGCAGTTCCTTTTGGATATAACCCTGATTTTGTATGGGAGGCCCTGGAACGGGTTAAATATGAACAGATTCCCAGCTTGGTTCAACCGTCTTTGCCGCATGAACCCTTGCGACTGGCCAATCGCCTGGCAGATTTAACTCCCGGAGATATTTGTTATGCAACTTTTTGTCAAAGTGGTGCTGAGGCAGTGGAAGCTGCCATTAAACTGGCCCGGTCTGCTACCGGCAAGCGGACTATTATTTCTACCTATAAAAGCTTTCACGGGAAAACTTTAGGAGCGTTATCGGCTACCGGCAGGGAAGTATATCAAACTCCTTTTGGAGCACCTGCACCCGGGTTTACTTATGTTCCTTTTAATGATGTGGATGCTTTGGCAGAAGTATTAGCTGGCAATAATGATGTAGCTGCTTTTATCGTTGAACCGGTTCAGGGTGAAGGAGGTATGATTCCTGCCTATCCCGGTTATCTGAAGGCGGTTCAGAAATTATGCAATGAATACGGAGTAGCATTTATTGCTGACGAAATACAAACTGGTCTGGGACGAACCGGGTATATGTTTGCCTGTGAACCTGAAGGGGTTGAACCGGATGTAATGTTGCTGGCCAAGGCTCTGGGTGGGGGCATGCTTCCACTGGGGGTATGTCTTAGTTCACCGCGTTTTTACAATGATGATTTTGGTTCGCTGCACAGCTCCACTTTTGCCAACAATAATTTAACCTGTGCAGTGGGTAATGCGGTATTGGATCAATTGCTTCAGAATGATGGTGAATTGATTAAACGGGTAAAAGCCAAAGGCGAATATTTATTAAGTCAGGTTCAGCTTATGGCCGGGAAATATCCGGAAGTTATTAAAGAGGTTAGAGGACTGGGCTTGATGATAGGAATAGAATTTCACGATATGGATGATTGCGGTTCTTTTGATATGACTTATCTGGTTGATCAGGGTGGGTTTACCGGTTTATTAGCCGGGTATTTGCTTAATGTTTTTAATATTCGCCTGGCGCCATTTTTAAACAATCCCATGACTCTTAGGCTGGAGCCACCGCTTACCATTACGGAAGAAGAAATTGATTATGTTATGAAAGCCCTTTATTCTATATGTGAAATATTAAAAATGAAAGATTATGCTTTATTATATGCCTTTCTCATAGGTGATAATTCCAAGCCGGAAAACATCATTGACTGGCGCCCTGCCAGCCGAAAAATAAAACCCTCCCGTCTGGAAACCGGAGAAGAATCTACAGAAAAATTTGCATTTATAATTCATTATCCGGCACCGGAAGATATAGTCGCCAACAACCCCTCTTTCAGTCGTTTTAACCAACAACAGCTGTATCAGTTTCTGGAGTGGCAAAGCCTGACCAGTGATCCTGGAGTTGTATGCCATATGCCAGCCCTTAAATCGGCAGCAGGCAAAGTAGCTGAAGGTTGGTTAATCGGGGTGCCATATGGAGCCAGGGAAATAATGTCGTTGCCCCGGGAGCAAGTGGTTGATATGATTCGCAAAGCAGTCGATATGGGGAAGGAGCTGGGGGCCAAAATAGTCGGTTTGGGTGCTTTGACTTCAGTGGTAACCCGTGGAGGCAGATCGGTTACCGGTAAAGATGTGGCTATAACCAGCGGCAACAGCTTTACTACGCTCATGGCTATGGAAGCTCTATTTGAGGGTGCCAAAAAAATGTGCATTAATTTGGAAGCTGCCAGAGGGGCCGTGGTAGGTGCCACCGGGTCAATAGGCAGAGCCTGTGCATTAATCCTGTCTGAACAGGTTAGTGGCATAACCTTGTTGGGTAATCCCCAGCATGTGGTAAGCAGCAGGAACCGATTACATTCTTTAAGTGATGATTTATTTACCTATGCCCGTATGCGCATGCAGAAGGGAAAAATCAGCGGGTTAGCCGGCTGGCTGCATAAGACCATCCGGCTATTGGAGAATAATAATACTGAAAATAACCAACAGCTATTAAGCAGATATAATTCCAGTGATGATTTGTCAGCTCAATTGGTGAAGGATATCTGCACCAGTCTGAATATAGCTTTTCCGCTGGAAACCAGCCTGGATAGCGATTATAGCTTGCCTCGCTGTGAATTGATTGTAGCTGCCAGTAATGCTCCGGAATATCTGGTTTATAAACATCATCTCTCACCGGGCAGTGTGGTTTGTGATGTAGCGCGCCCAGCCGATGTTGCTCCGGAAGTCTATCAGCAACGGGATGATGTACTGGTATTGGAAGGCGGTCTGGTTCAATATCCGGACGATATTGCCTTCGGACCCAATCTGGGTTACCGCGACGGAGTCAGTCTGGCCTGCCTGTCTGAGACCGCATTGCTGGCATTGGAGGGGGATTACCAGGATTACAGTATAGGAGCCAAATTACCTCTGGACACGGTGGCCTATTTAAGAAAACTGGGAGAAAAACATGGTTTGAGATTGGCTGGATTAGTTACTGGAGGAAAGGAAATAACCGATGAAGAAATAGAAAAAATATACTCTAATTCTATTGCCCTTAAAAATGCAGATGGTATGTAGCAATAGGATGGGGGTAAATGGTTGCTCCAAATGGCAAGAGCAGATAAAATAAGGTAACAAGTCCTGGGGGTGAGTGTTATGGATTTAAAAGAAATATGCATTAGAAAAGATGGTAAATGGTATTTTGGGCAAGCAGAAATGTTTCGCCGTAATATCTTAAACATACTGGCATCTCATATAGAGCGCGAAGATGACGGAGGGTTTTGTATTCGTTTGGGAGATGATATCAATCCTATAACTGTTGAAGATGTACCGTTTTTTGCCACGGGGTATAGTGAGAATGAAGATGGCGTAATTAAACTGACATTTCATGATTTACAGGAATATCCTTTGGAAAATGAAATACAGCTTTACTTTAAAGGAGACGTTCCTTATATTTCTTATCGTTGGGAAGCTGATACACGCCTGAGTCGCGGAGTATACTGGAAACTTAGCGATTATTTTGATTTTCGTGGAGAGCAAGTATTTTTTGTTCCACCGGCCTCCTCTGCAAATAATCACTAAAAGCTTACTGAACAAAAAGAAATGAGGGACTTTTTAAAGCCGCTCAAAAGTCCCTCAGCAAGAATTGGTTATACTCCCCTGTGTGTATGTCCCCCCTGCCCTATAATATATGCAAGTCCTGTGCCAACTAATTAACACCGGTATAATGGCATTATTAAAAACCAGGATTAAGAAATGTATCAAAATGCAGACACAAACTGTCTCAAAAATGAGAACAAATCTCAAAATAGAGACATTATAAACGGCTGATATGTGCCGGCCTGAATTGACGCTTATCTATTGTAAGGGCGTGGTCAATGCTTTCCAGCATAGCTGCCTGGTCGCGGGGCAACATTCCCTGAATATTCCAGTAATTTGATACATGGTCGCTTAATACCATGGTATTCTCGCAATTTAGATTCTCAACCAGCAGTCGAATTTCCCGCAGTGTCTCATGAGGGCTTAATAATTTGAACTTTCCTTCCAGGTAATCTTCGAACAGCGGAGTTCCGGGAACAGGTACAAAGGTTCTTAAACGAATATAATCGGGACTGAAGGCGGATAAAGCTTCAGCGCTGTTAATAGCATGTTCCCGGGTACGTTCCAGACCGCCAATTCCTGCCAGATAGTATTCGCTGGTCTCAATACCGGCTGCTTTTAATTTCAATCCGGCTGAAATAATTTCTTCCTGATTGGTCCCTTTATTGATATTTTGCAGGGTTATATCATCACCACTTTCCATCCCGGTATGAATCCTGGATAGACCGGCTTGCTTTAACCGTAATAAGTCTTCAGAGCTTTTTTTATTGACAAAACGAGCCGAGCCATAAACTGTGATACGATTCAAATGAGGAAAAAGGCTGTGTGCATATTCAAATATTTCTACCAGCTGATCAGTTTTCATAATAATAGTGTTGCCATCCGGAAAAAATAATGAGTAAATACCTTCTCCATAATAATTATGTGCGGATAACAGGTCTTCTTTAATTTCCTGTACACTGCGAAGACGAAATTTTATGCCTTTATACATGGCGCAAAAGCTGCATTTGTTATGGGGACAGCCAATAGTAGCCTGAATCAACAAACTGTTGGCTTCGCTGGGAGGTCGGTAAACGGTTCCTTCATATTGCATACTATCAACTCCTTTGAGGATAAGCGTAACAGAAACAAATTAATAAATGAAGATATGTAATGGATAATATGCATCAAGAGGGGATTTAATTGTTGTTTTATCCGCCTGAAAGCTATATATTTAAGTAGGGAATGATTGTTTTTATAGAGCGGTTTTTGCTGGGAGTGAGTATATGACCGTAAAAGTTTTAATAGTAGATGAAGATGAAAGAGAACGAATTGTTTTACGCTATATCCTTGAGCAGGCCAATAATGTTGAAATAGTAGGAGAGGCTGTTCGGCTGTTGGAGGCATTATTGTTATGTCAGGAGAAAAAAGTTGATCTGGTTTTCATGGATATAACCAATTATGATATTACGGGATTGGAAACTATCAAAAAGTTTGAAAGTTTAAAGGAGCCCCCTTTACTGATATTTGTAAGTGAAAACAAAGGTTTGGCGGCATACGCTTATGACCTGGGGGTGCTGGATTATATTATTAAGCCAATTGAGCAACAACGTATCGAAAAAACTATAGATAGAGCCAAGTATCAAATAGCTCACAAAGATATAATTGATGTAATTGTACGCAATAAATTAAAAGAACGTATTGATTTTATGCTGGAGAGATACAAAAGCCATGAAGTATATGCCAATAAACTTCCGGTCAGAGAAAAAGGAAAAGTTACCTTATTAAATCAGAGTGATGTTGTATACTGTGAGAGTCAGGCTAAAAAAGTATTTATTTGTACGGCAGATGATGAGGGTTATCTCAGCAACTATACCTTGAATGAACTGGAACAGCGATTGGACAGTGCACATTTCTTTCGGGCCCATCAGGCATTTATAGTAAACCTCAACTACATCAAGGAAATACTTAATTTTGGTGAAGGTTCTTATATTCTGCACCTTAATAACGGGAATAAGAATATCATTCTGAGTCGTTCACGAGCAAAATTACTTCGCCAACGTTTGGGAATTCAATAATGCCGAATATATACCAAAAAGCACTGAATAACCACAAAATACAACCATACAGGACAACCATGAGTGTCGTATTACGATAAGAAAATAGGACATAGCCGGGGAAGGGATATTGAAGGATAGCCATTTATGAAAAAAGACCTTTCCTTTTATTTATATACAATCAGGTGAACCATAAAAAAGTTATGTAAGTAGCGGTGGACTGCAATCTATCCTATATATGCAACCAATCGTTGCAAATATAGAGAAAAGAATCACAAAATGGTTTATAGTGATTCTAAGAAGAAAGAACGTTTTCGAATATCTTAGGAAGGAGGAGCAAAGTTTTAATACCAATATCGCCGTTAGTTGCCAGGGGATCGGAATAAAACGGTGAATGGTGAAAAAACAGGTTTATAAAATTCGGATAATATACAGGTATTGGAAACTTGGTTTCCAGCCTGGAGAGATGGAAGTGATGTGCATGATACCCTTTAGTAAACTAGAGAGATATGAAGGTAACGAAGCGTTGTTTGAGTTGGTTATGATGTCCATCGTCTCCAGTTATGTCGGTGAACCCCTCCATGTCCATGCAGAAGGTCTTAGAGGAACAGGTAAAACGACTATTATGCGGGCAGCCCGGGGTATTCTCCCCGATATAACCAGGATTAAAGGATGCGTTTATAATTGTGATCCAAATTCACCACATTGTCCTCACCACAGAGATATGTCCAGGGAAGAAATTGAGCAGATTGGTGTAGAAGACATTCCTATGCCTTTTTTGGAAATATCCCATTCTGCAAAAGTAGGAACAGTTGCAGGCAGTATTGATATTGGTAAATTAACTGATACCAGCAAACCAGAGGCGAAATTATTACCAGGACTTATACCCCAGGCTCATCGTGGAATATTATTTGTAGATGAAATAAATCGGCTGGCAGATACTTCTCCTGAGATTACTGATATTTTGCTGGATGTAATGGGTAATAAACCTGGCCATATACAGATTGAGGAAGCCGGACTCCCCGTAGTGGAAGTCAAGGTAAGTGTGTCAGTTTGGGCAGCATCCAATCCAGACGAGGACCCGGGACCTTTGGAGGAGATTCGTCGTCAGTTATCGGACCGGTTTGATATGGTTTGCTACATGGGCAGACCGGACTCAGTAGATATACTGGCCCAAATGTTACGGGAAAATTCGCATTCATATAAAATTCGCCAGTCAAAGTTAAATCAATTAAGTGCCAGTGATGAAGAAGCCAATAATGCTTTGCGTGATAATATGGTTAAATGGGGTAATCAGTATGAAAAAACTGATTTACCGGATTTCCTGCGTAATTATATTGCCCGGCTTTATATTAAGCATAATCTGGAGAGCATAAGAGCCATAGAAGCAATGCAACAAGGCGCGGTATTGCACAGCATCATCAGGGGACGTGATAAAGTTTTAATTAATGATGTTACTGATATGATACCATTGGTTTTAAAACATCGTGTTGATGGTGATTCACTGGTTAAAATGATTAACGATACGGATTCCAAAACGGTTAAAGACGGAATTCTAAACTTCAAGAGTCGTAAAAACAAGGGCAAAAAAGACGATGAAGATAATGGTGATTATTTCTCCAGTAGTGCCCGTCCTGTAAAAGAAATGAACAGATCGGAATTAATTAATACTGAAAAAACGCTTACCCCTAAAGACATGTAATTGATAACCGGGGGGTGTCGTCTTGTCCAATGAACGTATAAATATAGATAAAGCGGCTGCTGTCGGTAATTATTTGGGTCTGTATTTTGGTCAGGATCAGGGTGTGCGCCTGGGTGAGAGTACGGTGGTTAGCCGTAAGGCTCATGCGCGCATGCCGGAACGAAGAATTAAGGGACAAATAAAAATTTTATTGAATCGTGATGCAGGTAAAACCTATCTTGATTTTGTTGATACTGGTCAAGTAGTACACATTGATACTTATCATAGACCTGGTGAAATTGACCCGCGTGATGTTGCCCGGGCGATATTTATAGCCTTGGATAAACATTTCCTGGAGAAAGACCCCCAGTTACAATATGCCGAAGATGAACGATTCAAGATGGTAATCGAGTATAGCAACAAAATTTTCGTAACCACCAGTCTTGGCAAGGGTACGGTATATGAGTTGTTTCAGGGAGATTTACGGCCCTACCTGGAAGGTGAGGAGGGCAGGGATCATGTTCATGTTCTGGCCCGGCTGAATCGGGATGAATATGCCTTAGTATATGTTTTGGTTGAGGCAATTGAAGAAGTTGTACTGTTATCTGAAGTCGAACTGGGCAAGGTTAAAAACATTATCCATGGAAAGCAAAAACAACAGGAAGAAAGTTTTGCCGGATATATGAAATTGCCCTGGAAAAAATTAAAAGGGCAACATGCTACGGCATTACCGGAAAAGGAAAATGTAAATCAGTTAATTTTGAAACTGGCGGAAAAGTTTGGTGGGGTTGAAGAAATCCAAGATTTTATGGAGAGCTATAGTACCAATATTTTTAAACGCAAGGGGATTGATCAACAAAAGAAAAAATGGGGTGATGTAGAACACTATGTCGAGGAATTGAAAGAGCTGGGTGTTCTAAAGGAAACTCCGATGGGTACGGTACTTACCAAACAAGGATTAAAGCTGACTGATTTTATCATTAATCACAAATGTGAATTGGAAACTGAAATAAGGCGTAATATGAGGAAAGCCCCGGCCGGGGGTACCAGCAGATTCAAAAAAATGGGCAAGGTGGAAAACCGGAGCAGTCAGGTGGAGTTTACCAACCGTAATAAAACGCTTAATAACAGGGATGGTACCTGGTCAGGTGATTTGGCTGTTCCCGAGACTATTATTCAGGCGAAAAAGAATTCGATTTTACGCGGAGAGACTGGCTTAAAGATAAAGCGCTCAGATCTTCATTATTATGAAAAAAAGAGTTATATTCCCATTGATGTTTGTCTGGTAATAGATGCCAGCGGAAGCATGGCAGGAGACAAGCGTCAGGCTGCCTGTTATCTGGCGGAGCATTTGTTATTGACCGGCAAGGAAAAAGTAGCCGTTGTTACTTTTCAGGAACGCAGCAGTAGAGTGGTAGTTCCTTTTACGCGTAACCAGCAAGTTTTACGAAAGGGATTGGCTACCATCAGTCCGGCTGGCTTAACTCCAATGGCAGATGGAATTGTAACTGCAGTGAATTTAGTTAAAGAGAGTCGGGTGCGCAATCCGCTGATGGTTTTAATTACTGATGGTGTACCCAATACACCTCTGTGGACTCTGGATGCCAAAGTAGATGCTCTGGAGGCAGCTGCCCAAATTCCGGAAGCCAATATCAGGTTTATTTGTATAGGAGTGGAATCCAATCATTTATATCTGGAGAAGTTGGCTGAAAGGGCAGAGGGAATCTTATATATGGTAGACGATTTAAACCGGGATAATTTAATAAATATTGTACGGGCTGAAAAAAAATCAATGTTAAAAAATAATCGGGCTTAAAAAATAATTATAAGCAGGTTGGCAAACAGTATGTTTGCTAAGAATAACTCCTCCTTCATAAGCGAGTATCGGTTTCAGGTACTCGCCTTTTTTTATTTGTTTTTATATAAAAAATGGCATAAAAAAAAGACGAGCTTCGTAAGCATAGAAAAGGAACTTGTAGGAGGGCTTAAAAATATGAATCAAAAATTTGTTATTGTAGTTGCAGTTATGGTACTGGCCGTCTGTTTGATAAGCGGAGGATGTCAGCCCAATGAAAAAGTGGAAAATGTTAAAAGTTTAAAGGATCTGGTAAACCTGTTACCGGAACGGCCAGTTGATAAAACAGCCCCGGCGGAAGAGTCGGTTGTAGTTAATAATGATATAGTGCCCGAAAGCAGCGAAATGCGGGAGGTAGTGCTATATTTTGCTGAGTCTGAAGGTAATAAACTTATCGCGGAAAAAAGATTGATCCCCAAACAGGAAGGAATGGCACGCAAAACTTTGGAAGAGCTGTTTACGGGACCCCGGACCGATGAATACTCAGGGGTAGTACCTGAAGGGACCCGGTTAAGGGATATTAATATTAAACCGGACGGATTATGTATAATTGACTTGAGCACAGAGGCCACAAAAATTAAAAATGCTGCTGAAGAAAAACTGATGATAAATGCAATAATTAAGACGGTTGGACAATTTCCATCTGTGAAGCAGGTTGCATTTATGATTGATGGTCAGCCGGTAACTGCTATAGGTGATTATGTTGATTTATCAAAACCATTAGCTGCCTCTGCTAACTTGTAAAGTTTCTGAAAGAATCTTGTAAAAATTATAAATTTAAAGGGTTTTCAAGGATGTCACCGGAAGAATCTGATTACAAACTACAAATGGGAGTAGAATAAATTTACTACTCCCTTATTTTATTGTCTGTAATAGTGCAGAATATGGAATATATAATATAAAAGTGATACATTTATTATTGTATTAATTATCAGCTTATTATTAATGAGGTGTATGCAATGAGAAATAACCCCATTGGAGTATTTGACTCAGGCGTTGGAGGGTTAACAGTAATAAAAACCATGGCAGAACAGCTTCCGGGAGAAAATTTTATATACTTTGGAGATACGGCTCATTTGCCTTATGGCAGTAAATCTCCGCAACAATTAATGAGTTATGCCAAATATATAGTAGAATATTTACTAAAGTATAAAGTCAAGGCTGTAGTGGTTGCCTGTGGAACTCATTCTTCCATAACCGTACCACAAATACATGGTCAATATGATGTTCCGATTTTGGGGGTAGTTAATCCGGCCTCCCGGGCAGCTATAAGAACAACGCATAATGGGAAGATTGGAGTTATGGCCACTCAAGCTTCAGTAAACAGTAAATCATATTCCCGTAAAATAAATGAATTGCAATCCCAGGCTCAGGTTTTTGAAGTAGCCTGTCCACGATTTGTTCCTTTAGTGGAATCAGGCCAACTACAGGGAACGGAAGTCAGTCACATAGTGAATGAATATTTGCAGCCACTTATGCAAGAGGGAGTAGATACTATAGTACTTGGTTGCACACATTATCCTTTTTTATCGGCTGTTATCAGTGAATGTGCGGGGTCAGGAGTAACAGTAATTGATCCCGCTTTGGAAACAGTAACTGAATTAAAAGATTATCTGCAAAAGCAGGAATTGTTAAACGATGCAAGAATTGCCCCCTGCCGCGAATTTGTTGTTAGTGGTGACGATTCGTCATTTTATAATGTAGGAAGGTTACTGGTTGGAGATATGATTACCATAGTGGGTCAGGTGGAAATGGAATGTCAGGAAAAGCAGGATACCATTATGGACGAGATGGACATTAATAATAGTGGAGGGATAAAATGATAAGACCAAATGACCGTAAAAATGATGAAATGAGGGAAGTAAAGATTACTCCCAATTTCATAAAACATCCGAATGGAGCTGTTTTAATTGAAGCAGGTGATACCAGAGTAATTTGTTCAGCCATGATTGAAGACAAAGTACCTTCATTTTTAAAAGGAACTGGATCAGGTTGGGTAACTGCCGAGTATTCTCTATTGCCGTCTTCAACCGGAACCAGAACACCACGGGAAGCAGCGCGTGGTAAGGTTACCGGAAGGACATCAGAAATTCAACGATTGATTGGCAGATCCTTACGCGCAGTAGTTGACCTGACTAAGTTGGGTGAAAGAACTATCTGGATAGATTGTGATGTAATCCAGGCAGATGGTGGAACTCGTACTGCTTCTATTACCGGCAGTTTTATTGCTCTGGGGCTAGCCCTGAAAAAAATGAAAGCAGAAGGAATATTGGATACTATTCCATTAACTGATTATGTAGCAGCCATTAGCGTAGGCATTCTGGAAGGAGTTCCAATTTTGGATCTGGAATATGTGGAAGATTCACAGGCTGATGTTGATATGAATGTAGTTATGACTGGTAAAGGTAAATTTGTTGAAATTCAGGGTACAGCTGAAAATGAGCCTTTTGACAGAAACGAACTAAACTCTTTGTTACAATTAGCTGAAAAAGGAATTCAGGAGTTAATTACTATTCAAAAATCAATATTGGGAGAGCTTTATGAAGACTCTATTACTGGCAACCCGTAATGCAGGTAAAAAAATTGAGTTACAGGAAATGCTGAATGATATTGGTATCTCCGTTATAAATCTGCATGATATACCACCATTACCGGAAGTAGTTGAGGACGGTAATACTTTTCGGGATAATGCGGAAAAAAAGGCGCGTGAGACAGCAAAAGCTACCGGTTACTGGTGTCTGGCTGATGACTCAGGATTAGTAGTAGATGCATTAAATGGGCAGCCAGGGATTTATTCTGCCCGATTTGCCGGTTCTGAAGCCAGTGATGAAGATAATAATCAAAAATTACTGGATTTAATGAAAGATATAGATGAACCGGAAAGAACTGCCCGGTTTGTATGTTCCATGGCACTAAGTACCCCTGAAGGAGAAACCCTGGTGGTGGAGGATTATTGTGAGGGCATTATTCTAAGGCAACCAGTTGGTGAACAGGGATTTGGCTATGACCCGTTATTTATGCCACAAGGATATAACCAAAGTATGGCCCAGTTATCCCGCCAGGGAAAAAACTTAATCAGCCATCGTGGCAAGGCTCTGAACAAGATTAAACCGATTCTTATTGCCAGAATCGGCGAATAGGGGCTGTTTATGAAGATTGCAGTTACGGGTGATACTCATGGCCGAATTGAAGAAGTAAGGAACAGTATCATGTTGCATAAGGTGGAGGGATTGTTTTTTACCGGTGATTTTTATGCCGATGGGGTCAGATTGGCAAAAGAATTAAAAGTAGATTACTATGGAGTATCAGGTAACTGTGACGTTTTTCGTAAAGGCAAAGAAGAACAAATCATCGAACTTGATGATATAAGGTTTTATTTGATTCATGGACATCAATACAGTGTGAAACACGGAGGACTTCAGTCGCTATATTATCGCTGCCAGGAATTAAAGGCTCAGGCAGTTATATACGGACATACTCATGTGGCAAACTGTGAACAGATTGATGATATATGGTTTATAAATCCGGGCAGTCCGACTAATCCACGGAATAAAATTAAAACCTGGGTATTGCTGGAGTTATATAAAGATAGAATAGTACCTGCTATTCAAAATCTTTAAGAGAGAAACAGATAAATATTTAAATATAGCCGGTATGAGTCATTTTCGGATAAGGACATTGTAAATAATTGTTATGTATTCATGATTAAAATGGGGCGATGTTCTTGAAAGGATTATAGATATGCGCTATATTTGGTAGGGGTTAATAAATAACCTAGTTTCATACGTAAAGGATGTTGACTGTGGGAATAATACCTGATTATGTTGGAGTATCAGCGTTTGGAATTAAGTTGGGAGTAATCGTTCCCGGAACCGATCTGGTTGATATGATTTTCCAGGCTTTAACCAAATGTGATCATGATGGATTACTTGATGATGGGGATACAGTTTGTATTACCGAGTCAGTAGTTGCCCGCGCTCAGGATAACTTTGTTACTGTATCAGAGATTGCTGAAGACGTAGCCCATAAACTAAATTTAAAATCGGATAGTACCTTAGGAGTAGTATTTCCAATACTAAGTCGCAATCGTTTTTCTCTTATCCTGAAGGGCCTGGCTGCTGCTGTACCTCAGGGTAAAGTAATTGTTCAATTATCTTTTCCTAATGACGAAGTAGGCAATCAGCTTTTACCACCGGAGGTAGTGGAAGTTTTAGGATACAATTGTAATCAGATAGAAGTACAGGCACTTAAAGGGCAGAAGTTCAGTCACCCCATTACCGGGGTCGATTATATGGAATTATATCAGGATATAATAAGGGAACAGGCTAAAGATGTAGAGATTATAATATGTAATGATCCGCTCCGTATTACTCAATATCCGGTTGATGCTGTTGTGGCAGCTAATATTCATGCACGCAACAGAACCATTCAAAAGTTAAGAACTACCAAAGTACCCTGCATAACTTTACAGGATATTTGCAACAACCGGGAAAACAAAGCCTGGTCAGAATGGGGATTATTGGGCAGTAACATGTCCTCAGGAGATCGACTTAAATTGGCTCCCCGTGAGGCTGATGAACTGGCTGATTTGGTCCAGCAACAGGTTGCTGAAAGAATGAATAAGAAGATTGAGGTTATTGTTTACGGTGATGGAGCTTATTGTGATCCTTCCACCGGTATTTATGAATTAGCCGACCCACAGCCAGCTTTTGGTCTGACTGCCGGTCTGCGGGGAAAATATCGTGAAGGTCTTAAGTATAAGTATCTGGTAGATGTGATGTGGGAGGATGGAGTTGAGATTACTGAGATTGAGAATACCCTGGAGGCAAGAAAGAAAGACAAACACGCTGTTGACAGTGTTGAAACCGAGGGTACTACTCCGCGAAAGGTAGAAGACCTTATTGCCAGCCTGGCTGACCTGATTAGCGGATCAGCTGATGCAGGCACCCCATTAATTCTGGTTAAGAATTTTATGAACGCCTAAATATTTTAAACTAATCTCATATCATAACAAAGATACGGCACGGAATCATCCCCGTGCCGCTTCCAATTTGTGAGGTATAAGGCTTGAGGGCGAAAGATAATAGGATTTAGATAACTAATTTTTTGAACCTGACTTTTTCTGACTGTACCTGACTTCTTTATTTTAAGTTTGCAGGGGTTGCTTTGTATCTGCTTTCGAATAAAGGAACAATAATTAAAACTAATTACCTTCAATTCAACTAACCAAAATTAATCCGCTTAAAAATAATTAATAAAAATCAGCGTGAATCCATTGAGTCCCCTGTCGGGGACTATTGCTATGTTCAAACCTTCGGCTATAAACATAATTAATGTTGCGGTGTAATCTCCTACGGGACTTCGAGACTGCTGAAAAAGTATCATAAATGTCATCCTGAGGAGCTGCAGGCGACGAAGGATATCTTTTAAGGCCGTAATATTGGGATTAAGCCAACGAGATTCTTCACTATCGTTCAGAATGACACGCAAAAGAGGACTTTTTCAGCGGTCTCGGACTTCTTATGTTCCACCTATAAGGTTCCGCAATTAAAGTTGCTGTGTAAACTGTGTCAGAAATAAATTAAAACAACCGTCAGGTCTGGTCAGGTTATTCAGGAATAGTCAGGTTCTAGATTTTAAAAGTAAGGCTCAAAAATATTAGACTGCTCATCATTAAAAAAGGCAGGTGGCTTAAAAGCCAACCTGCCTTTTAAGGTTTTAAGTAAGACTATTTTACTCTCTGCCAGATAGCAGCAGCACCATGACCATGACCGATACACATTGATTCAACAATGTATTCTACATCAGCAAAGTCAGGATCCTTGAACAGAGCGGTGATGTCACATGCAATACGAGCACCGGTACATGCCAGCGGATGGCCGATGGAAATTCCGGAACCCCATACATTTACGCGATCTTTCGGTAAGCCCAGAGTATCTCTGCAGTATACGGACTGGGAAGCAAAAGCTTCGTTAACTTCCCATAGACCAATCTGATCCTTAGTCATTCCAGCTCTCTTCAGAACCTTAGGAATAGCCAGAGCCGGGCCAAGACCCATGATGTCCGGTTCTAAACCGATAACTGCAAAGGAAACCATCTTCATAATCGGTTTCTTATCCAGTGCTTTGGCACCTTCAGCAGTAGCCAGAACAACACCGGCAGCAGCGTCATTAATCTGGGAAGCGTTTCCGGCAGTAACAGTAGCCAGCTCGTCCTGCATGAAAACCGGAGCCATGGCGGCTAATGATTCCATGGTGGTCTCGGGGCGAACACCCTGGTCACGGGCTGCAATAATTTCAACCAGTTCTTCGCCTTTTTCAGCAGCAGCTTTGGCCAGATGGTCAGTAGCTACATAAGCAGCAGCGGCATTATGCGGATTGGTGTTCTTGGCACCTTTGGCAGGAGCTTTAACCTGAATAGGAATAATGGTGTCTTTAGTCTTGTTGGCGGCCTGAGCTGCAGCACATTTCGCATGAGATTCCATAGCAAACTGATCCTGAGCTTCACGGCTGATGTTAAAGCGGCGAGCTACGATTTCAGCAGTATAGCCCATGTTGATAGCTGCCATGTTCATGTAGTTTCCGAGGTCAGGATGAACATCAGCGCCAGCGCCCATAGGAATATGGCTCATGTGCTGTGCACCACCAGCGATTTGAACATCGCCGCCCCAGCCAACCATCATGGTGGAGATGGCAAACTGGATGGAGTTCAGACCGGAAGCGCAGAAGCGGTCAACGGTACATCCGGGAACATCATAAGAACCATCGGAAAGAATCCAGGCCAGACGACCCTGGTTAAGACCCTGTTCCATGAAAGCATTGGCGGTTGCAGCCCAAACTACGTCATCGATGATACCCTGTTTGGCTTTGTCTTCCAGACCAATTCTTTTTCTCAGTTCTTTGAAAACAATAGCGGATAATTCATCGGCGCGAACATTGGTGAACCATGATTGCTTTCCAGCGCGGGCAACAGGTGTACGGGCAGCTTCTACTACAAATACGTCCTTCATTAAATTTCCCCCTTAAAATAATTTGTTTTTCGTTCTACACTGCAGACCCGGAAGAGTCTGCTACCACTCTTCTATAGTATTCCATATATTAGACAAAGAATCTATAAATATACGCATAATGAATAAAATTTAAATTTTCGGACTATTAAGGCCATTTATCTGAAAATGTTGCTGAGGTATATAATATTTGAGTGAGGCTTGAGGGCGAAAGATAATAGGATTTAGATAACTAATTTTTTGAACCTGACTTTTTCTGACTGTACCTGACTTCTTTATTTTAAGTTTGCAGGGGTTGCTTTGTATCTGCTTTCGAATAAAGGAACAATAATTAAAACTAATTACCTTCAATTCAACTAACCAAAATTAATCCGCTTAAAAATAATTAATAAAAATCAGCGTGAATCCATTGAGTCCCCTGTCGGGGACTATTGCTATGTTCAAACCTTCGGCTATAAACATAATTAATGTTGCGGTGTAATCTCCTACGGGACTTCGAGACTGCTGAAAAAGTATCATAAATGTCATCCTGAGGAGCTGCAGGCGACGAAGGATATCTTTTAAGGCCGTAATATTGGGATTAAGCCAACGAGATTCTTCACTATCGTTCAGAATGACACGCAAAAGAGGACTTTTTCAGCGGTCTCGGACTTCTTATGTTCCACCTATAAGGTTCCGCAATTAAAGTTGCTGTGTAAACTGTGTCAGAAATAAATTAAAACAACCGTCAGGTCTGGTCAGGTTATTCAGGAATAGTCAGGTTCTAGATTTTAAAAGTAAGGCTCAAAAATATTAGACTGCTCATCATTAAAAAAGGCAGGTGGCTTAAAAGCCAACCTGCCTTTTAAGGTTTTAAGTAAGACTATTTTACTCTCTGCCAGATAGCAGCAGCACCATGACCATGACCGATACACATTGATTCAACAATGTATTCTACATCAGCAAAGTCAGGATCCTTGAACAGAGCGGTGATGTCACATGCAATACGAGCACCGGTACATGCCAGCGGATGGCCGATGGAAATTCCGGAACCCCATACATTTACGCGATCTTTCGGTAAGCCCAGAGTATCTCTGCAGTATACGGACTGGGAAGCAAAAGCTTCGTTAACTTCCCATAGACCAATCTGATCCTTAGTCATTCCAGCTCTCTTCAGAACCTTAGGAATAGCCAGAGCCGGGCCAAGACCCATGATGTCCGGTTCTAAACCGATAACTGCAAAGGAAACCATCTTCATAATCGGTTTCTTATCCAGTGCTTTGGCACCTTCAGCAGTAGCCAGAACAACACCGGCAGCAGCGTCATTAATCTGGGAAGCGTTTCCGGCAGTAACAGTAGCCAGCTCGTCCTGCATGAAAACCGGAGCCATGGCGGCTAATGATTCCATGGTGGTCTCGGGGCGAACACCCTGGTCACGGGCTGCAATAATTTCAACCAGTTCTTCGCCTTTTTCAGCAGCAGCTTTGGCCAGATGGTCAGTAGCTACATAAGCAGCAGCGGCATTATGCGGATTGGTGTTCTTGGCACCTTTGGCAGGAGCTTTAACCTGAATAGGAATAATGGTGTCTTTAGTCTTGTTGGCGGCCTGAGCTGCAGCACATTTCGCATGAGATTCCATAGCAAACTGATCCTGAGCTTCACGGCTGATGTTAAAGCGGCGAGCTACGATTTCAGCAGTATAGCCCATGTTGATAGCTGCCATGTTCATGTAGTTTCCGAGGTCAGGATGAACATCAGCGCCAGCGCCCATAGGAATATGGCTCATGTGCTGTGCACCACCAGCGATTTGAACATCGCCGCCCCAGCCAACCATCATGGTGGAGATGGCAAACTGGATGGAGTTCAGACCGGAAGCGCAGAAGCGGTCAACGGTACATCCGGGAACATCATAAGAACCATCGGAAAGAATCCAGGCCAGACGACCCTGGTTAAGACCCTGTTCCATGAAAGCATTGGCGGTTGCAGCCCAAACTACGTCATCGATGATACCCTGTTTGGCTTTGTCTTCCAGACCAATTCTTTTTCTCAGTTCTTTGAAAACAATAGCGGATAATTCATCGGCGCGAACATTGGTGAACCATGATTGCTTTCCAGCGCGGGCAACAGGTGTACGGGCAGCTTCTACTACAAATACGTCCTTCATTAAATTTCCCCCTTAAAATAATTTGTTTTTTCGTTCTACACTGCAGACTAAAAAAGTCTGAAACCACTCAGTATGCATAATTCGCCATCAATTAAAAATTATCCTTCCTTAATAGGAAAAAACCTCCCAAAAAATATATACTTTTGTTGAGGATATAAACAATAGATATTTTAGAGCCTGGCAGGAATATTTCAATGTCTGTCAAAATCTATCACTAATAAAATAATATTAATACCATTGGTCTATTTTGTTTTCTATTAGACCCAAAATGGAGTTATGGGCAGGAAAAAAGAATTTGCCTGTCGAATTTTACTTGTGGAGTATTAAATTAAGAGGTAAATTATGCAGGAATATGTTTTGTATATTGTTTTTATTTTTATTCCCATTGGCTTAATTATGACCTGGCTATTACATAAAGATGGTTATGAAACCAGAGACATTATAATAGTTAATGCAGTATCATTTTTAATGATTGTTTTCTTCCCTATTTCAATGTCCCGATTAGGGACGGTCACATCTGTAATAGTTTATATTATGGCCCTGGTGGTAATGGCAGCTTTTATTATGCATCCCTGGATAATAAAGGCTGTACAATTGAGACAGCCATTAGGGGCTAATGCAGGTAACGCCGGAGAAGCAACGGGCAATAACAATGAAAGTATGAGCTCATTAAACAGGCAAAATATTGAACTGACAAATAAAATCCAACCGTCAGAAGATAAAGAGGATGGCTTTGATTTGGATGAGAAAATTAGTTCAGTTAATATTGAGCTAAACCAATTGATAGATGCAAATGAACAACCGGAGTATGACAATCAATCATTTTCCGAAGAAAACATAGAGCCTGAGAAACCTAATACAGATGAAGCAGCGGCAGTATCTGAAGAATTAATCAGCGAGGTTAGGGATATAAAGATTGAATCTGAGATGAAAGATGATTCTATTCAGGTAATGAACGGAGAACTTGCAGCAGAAAATATAGAACAGGTTAAAGAGATTGAATCATCTGAGACTAACGAGGATTCTGCTGATGAAAAGCCGGGCAATCAATTAGAGCTCTGTGATATGGAAGAAGAATCGGTCGATAATGGTTCATCTGAAGATAAATCGGGAGTCGTATTATCTGATTTCGGACCATCCATAGAAACATGGATTAACCCGGTTGAATCCGATGAGGTTCTTAATGTGGTCGGTCTGGGATTCGACTACAAGCTACAGGGACACATATTAAATGCAGCGGAAGCGTTTACCAAGGCTTATAAACTTGCTCAGGGTGAAGGCATGCGCTGTCTGTTGGGCCTTGAAAGAGTCTATATTTATAAAGAAATTGGAGCTTATTCCAAAGCCAAAGAATTACTTAATGAACTGGTTGGATTTACTCAAGTTGAACCTGCTATAATTAGGGAAATAAATAAACAGATTGTTTATATTGAGGTACTTATTCGGGAACTGACCCGTTTGCGTATGGGTAATATGCCTGCCTCATCTGTGCCTCGTCTAGTCAGGTTGAAGGTGGCAGAGGAAATTGAATTACTGGAGAGCGGAAGGGAGTAGAAAAAATGAAAAAAACCCAGGAGATTATAGGTCTGCCAGTCTTCTCTATAGTTGACGGACGTAAGATTGGACAGGTCAAAGACCTTATTATCAATCCGGAAGAGGGAAAAGTTGATTATATCATGGTAAGCAACGGAAGCTGGTATGTAGGAGCGCGCGTGTTGTCATACCGCTCAGTAGCTGGAATTGGCGAACATGCAGTAACAACAGAGAGCGAAACCCTGCTTACACATATTAGTGAAACAGCAAATGCCAATAATCTGTTGGAAAGAAATATTGAAATCAAGGGTAGTAGGGTATTAACAAATCGTGGTAATTTGATCGGTGTAATCAGCGAATATGAGATTGAAGAATCCAGTGGCAGAATTACACGTTTGGAATATAAAACCATAGAGGATGAAAATAAAATCGAGGTTATCAATTCTGATCAGGTTTTAACTTATGGCGGTGATGTTATAGTAGTTCGCCAGGATGCTGACAATACCACCGAAAAACCTCAGGAAACAGCGGCAACAAGTGAAGATGAAATTTCACGTAACACTAATGGCAGCAGTGATGGAACCGCTCTGTTCAAGCAACGGCAAAGAGAATTTATTATGGGGAAAAAAGTAACCCAGGATATAAAAGATGATGATGGACAGGTAATAATCGCTGAAGGTACGGTGATAAATCAAGATATAATACAGCTGGCCGAAGCTAAAGATAAATTCCTCGAATTATCCCACTGTGCCAAGTAGATTAATTTGGGAGTATTGTAATGGATAGACCCGGAATAAAATATTACCGTGGGCTGATAAGTGTATTTTTGGCAGTAGTAATTACTATCACTACTGCTTCCTTTATTCTTGCTCAGCGAGATAATAGCAAATACCCGTCCAATATTATAGTTGGGGGAGTAAAGGTTGGTAATCTGGAGAAGAACCAGGCTTTGGATTGTTTGCATTCCAGCTTATTCTCCTCATGGGGCAGTCATTTGCAATTATTAATTGATGGCAAAATGATTTCAGTCCCACTGGAAGAGCTTGGGATAGAATATAATTCAGTTGCTACCATTGAGAAGACCGATAAGTATTTAGCCGAAGAAGCGGGCAACTCGATATTTAAGGCAGTAATAATCCGGGGTAAAACGGAACAGATTACACCGGTATTTACATGGGATGATAAAAAAATTATTAATCAAATTAAACAGCTTAAAGAAACCTATGATCGTCCGGCCCGGGAAGCGCGATTTGTTTTTAACGATAAACATTATAATTATAAAGCTGATCATTATGGTATAAGTATAGACCTGGATGCTTCCAGGGAACATTTGTGCAAGGAATTAGAAGCGGGAACACTGGGGCCGGTTGAATTAGTAATTAATAAAATACCACCGCGAATAGCATCAGATGATATTAAAAATATTAAAGATGTTTTGGCAGTAGCAGCTGCAACTTCATATGGGAATGAGATGGATGTTCTTATGCTTTACCATGAACAGATCATTTTACCTGAAGAAACAATATATATAAATGACATTTTAAAAACAAATCAGGTTGAACCATTGACCAATAATCAGTTAAAAGCAACTGATCTGGTTATGAAGGCTGCGAAACAGGCAGGCCTGATTACTGATCAGGATAAATTGCAAATAACCAACCGGTTAAAAAGTGCAATTGCGATAGCAGCTTTTCGAGAAGAAAATTTCATATGCTGTCAGATAATTGGTGAATCAAGTAACAAAACTACTAAAATTTGTTTGTTCTGCGAAGAAGAAATATTACCTGCTAAAACTGTTTATGTGATTGACCGTAAGCTTTCGCCTGAGAAACAGGTATTAATAAGCAAGGGTACTGACGGCACTGTTATCAACATGTATCAAGTTGACTCAAAACAGGGAAAAGAAACCGCACGATCATTACTGGCCCGGGATATTAAGCCTGCTGTTGATACCGTTCTGGCTGTAGGGCCTGATAATATAAAGAAATAGCAACAAAATGGAATTAAAAAATTAAGCACAAAAGTGTTATAATATAAAAACATAAAGGCATAATATTATTGGAGGAGGATGTTACAGGGTGGAGGAACTTACCAAACAGGTTAAAAATGAAATGATACGAACACTTATTTGGATAATAATTGCTATGGGGATTGGTATAGGAGTATACTGTATAATATGGTAAAACTGGTTTAAAAGGGGTGTCTCAGGGTTAACCTGGCACCCCTTTTTTGTTTAGGACCTTTTCAAAGTGCTTTGTTAAATCTCCGTTACAACCGGAGAGAAAATATGGATATATATTGACTTTTTATATTATTGTCACTATACTATATTAAAGATACCCAAGGGGGGTATAAGAAATGGAGTCCAAGGCTGATAATCAGAAGGATATATTGACGCGATTAAGAAGAATAGAAGGTCAGGTTCGCGGTATTCAACGTATGGTTGAAAATGAAGCGGAGTGTAATGAAATTCTTAATCAGATCGCCGCAATCAGAGCAGCAGTAAATAAAGTCGGAATAATGGTTTTTGAATATCACGCTCATAAATGTTTGGAAAATGCTCTGGACGAGCAGGGTAACTCCGAAGCATTTCAGGAGATAATCACTACCATGAGCCGACTTATTAAATAATTATTCAGGAGGGATAATCATGGCGGAGGTAACGGCATTAACCGAAACTAATTTTGAACAGGAAGTAATTAAGTCAGAATTACCGGTTTTAGTAGATTTCTGGGCTCCCTGGTGTGGTCCATGTAAAATGGTGGGTCCAATTGTAGATAGTCTGGCAACTGACAATAGTGGAAAACTTAATGTGGGTAAAGTTAATGTAGATGACAATAAAGCTCTGGCAGTAAAATACGGTATTCGCGGAGTTCCAACCCTGATATTTTTCAAAGATGGGCAGGAAGTTAAACGCATTGTCGGAGCACAAAACAAAAATCAGCTTCAAACTGTGATTAACGAAGTACTGGCCTAACTAAAATCATTAATGTAAAATAAATGCGACAGTCTGATGGTTTCCGACTGTCGCATTTATTATGATTACTTAACCGTCTGCTGATACAGGTGGTTTTGTGTAATGAATAGAATCTATATCTTTAATTATCAGATTTTTTATCTTTTGTTTTTCAGATTGGGCAGTTTATCCATAAATTCGACTAAATTGGCTTCATAACCATTACCGCTTGGGTTATATAAAATTAAACCGCTCAATTCATCAGGTAAATAAGATTGCTCCACATATCCGTCGAAATCAGGGGGATATTTATAGCCCTGACCTTTTTTCAGCAGCCGGGACGCCTGGGAGTGAGAATTATCGGCAATGTGGGCGGGTACTGTTATGCGTGACATTTCCCTGACCGTAGCTGAGGCTTTATCGATGGCTATTTTACTGGAATTACTTTTTGGAGCCAGACATAGGTAAATGGTGGCTTCGGCCATAGGAATACGCGCTTCCGGCATACCTGCATAATCCAGCGCCTGAGCTGCTGACATGGCCACGGTCAGGGCAAAAGGGTCTGCCAGACCAATATCCTCCGCAGCGTGAATTATCAGGCGCCGGGCTATAAAACGGGGGTCTTCCCCGCCTTCCAGCATTGCTGCCAGCCAAAAAAGTGCAGCATGGGGATCTGAGCCGCGAATGCTTTTTATAAAGGCAGAAATAGTATCATAATGATAATCTCCGCTTTTATCATATTTAACCATGGGCCGGCCAATTACCCGGGTAATTATTTCTTCATCAATTAACAGAGTATCCTGTTCCGCAAAAGAGTTAACTGCTGTTTCTATTATATTTAGAGCCATGCGGGCATCGCCTTTGCAGGTTAATATTATCTGTTCCAGTGCTGCTGGAACAATAGCAATATTCAACCTGCCTAACCCCCTTTCTTTATCGAGCAGAGCATGGTTGATTATGGCGGCTATATTTTCAGAGCTTAAAGCTTCCAGCACATATAGTTTCAGGCGGGAAAGCAGAGCGTTATTAAGTTCGTATAAGGGGTTTTCAGTAGTTGCGCCTGCCAGAATCAGTGTACCGTCTTCCACAAAGGGTAATAACACATCCTGCTGGCTTTTATTAAAACGGTGAATTTCATCCACAAATAACAGGGTGTGCTGTTGATAGTATTTAAAACGCTGTACAGCATCAGCAGCTACTTTACGAATGTCACCAACTCCTGAGGTTACGGCCGGTAATTGTTCAAAATGTGAATTGGTTACTGAGGCAATTATTTGAGCAATACTGGTTTTACCCGTACCGGGAGGACCATAGAGCACAAAAGAATGCAGTTCATCCCGTTCAATAGCCCGTCTTAATGCTGACTTTGGGCCGATTACATGTTGCTGTCCAATAACCTCATCCAGAGTACCGGGCCGCATTCGAAATGCCAATGGTGCTTTACTCAGCGGATTATATTCAAAAAGAGACATATTGCTCATCCTTATGTATTTATTGTGCTTTCGTTATTATAATCCAAACCTGATTCCACTGCAAAACGGTAATGCACCCATTAGGGTGAATAAATATTCTGTCGCCAGGACTCCACAGGTGAAATATAACTGTTTGTCCATTGTCTTTAGGGGTACGGAGCGATTCCGCATCCGTGCGTGGCGTCACTGTCGCCTCGTCCGCAGGGTTCGTCCCCTTCCGTCACTGGCTATCGCAGGATGTTTATGCCCTGATCCGTCGACGGGTCCTAAAATATTTATTAACCCCAATTGATCTTTTACAGTGGAATCAAATTTCTAATGTAAAACCATATTTGCATTTTAAGCGTTGATGATGATATAAATAGGACTACGGGGGTATGCGTTGATGAAAGTAGCAGTTTTACTAAGCGGAGGTATAGACAGTGCGGTTTGTTGCTTGCTGTTAATGAAGCAGGGATATGATATTACCGGACTGACTATGATAAATCAGGATGTGGCAGTAGCTGATAAGGCGGCCCGAATTGCACGGCAAATAGGCATCAAACATCTGATAATTGATTTAGGTGATGAATTTGCTGCCCGGGTAATTGCTCCGTTCTGTAATGAGTATCAGCGTGGCATTACTCCCAATCCTTGTGTGGAATGTAATCAGTTCATTAAGTTTGGTCGTCTGTTGGATTATGCCGTGGAAAATGGTTTTGATCAGGTTGCTACCGGTCATTATGCGCGTATTGAATATGATGAAACCGCACAAAGATATCTGCTTAGTAAAGGCTGGGATAATAAAAAAGACCAGAGCTATTTTCTTTATCGTCTGGGACAGAAGCAATTATCCCGCACTCTGTTTCCTCTGGGAAATCTAACTAAAGATGAGGTTAAGGAGATAGCTGCCAACCAGAGTCTTCAGGTAGCCAATGAAAAGGAAAGTCAGGAGATATGCTTTATTACTGGCGATTACCGGGATTTTTTGTCTGCCAGAATTACTTCCTGTCCGGGAGATATTATAGATAAACAAGGTCATATTATCGGAAAACATAATGGCCTGGCTTACTATACAATTGGCCAGCGTCATGGCCTGGGGGTTAATGCCGGGAAAAAAGTATATGTGATTGAAATAGATGCAGCTCAAAATCTGCTGGTCGTAGATGAAGAAGCGTATTTATTCAGCCGTGAATTAATGGCTGAACAAAACAATTTTATCAGTATTGAAGCTCTGGAAGCTCCTATGTATGTCGAAGCCAAAATTCGTTATGCAGCTGCGCCGGCATCGGCTAAAATTATGCCCATTGGCGATAAAGTACAGGTGCTTTTTGATCGACCGCAGCGGGCCATTACTCCTGGTCAATCCGTGGTTTACTACCAGGGCGAAACCGTAATTGGTGGTGGCCGGATAATTTAACACAGATATCAGCATCCCCTCTCAATTCTCCCCTTCTTTCAGTTTTTGAGGTTGTATTATTTTATCAAATTGGAGAAAACTAAATATTGTTATGGTTAATATGCGAGTAAGAAACTTAAAAAACCTGCCGGTATTCTGCAATGCAACTGCTCAAGTTGCAGGGCGGGTGGAGCGCGGGGTAATTGGCGATGATTTTACCCTGGCTTATGTAATAGTCGAATTACCGGAAGGGGAAATGAAATTAATTCTACCCCCGGATATAAAGCTAAGTGATGAAGCGCTCGTAATTGAAAGCATTGAGAGTATGAAATCCTATCTTTACGGGGAAGAATTATCTATATACAGTAAAAAAATTGGTGATAGTATATATAATTTTCAAGGGCAGGAACTTGGCATAGTGAGTGATTTTGTAATTACCGGTGATCTGAGAGTGCAAGCGGTAGAAGTATCCGGGGGAGTAATACAGGATTTATTAAACGGAAGAAAGTGTATTCCAGTCAAGGAAATCGACTGGAAAAGTATCTATAGTGGCGTAGTGGACCAGGAAGGGAGTTAGGTGCAATGACAATACGGTGTCCGGTTTGTCGGGGATTGCAGATTGGGAAGGTAGGTACTGACCAATACTATTGCTGGAACTGTTATTTGGAATTCAGTTTTAGCCGGGGAAAAGTAAATCTGTATGAGGTTTTGGAAGATGGTACTCTGTCAGCTGTTGAACAATCATCACAATTGCTATAAACGGAGGTAGAATATTATGAGAAATGTATCTGATTTATTAATAGGTGCAGCTATTGGAGCAGCTTTGACAATTTACTGGGCCAGGAATGAGAGGAGTATAAGCCGGGAATATCGTCAGGTTAAGTCCATGGTAAGACAGGCAATGGATAAATTACCAGGCCGAAATAACATGATATCAGTTATGGATCAGGAACCGGTATAAAGTATGGAACTTAATCTTAATCGTATATTGCGTTTCATACTGGTGGTGGCAGTAATAACTTCCACCATTTATTTTTTTTATCTGGTACGGGAAGTATTACTTACTTTCATTTTGGGCGCTATTCTGGCTTACTTATTGTATCGTCCGGTTACATGGGTAGAAAAGCAGGGCTTAAAAAGAGTATGGGCAATTTTAGTTGTTTATCTTTTAGGTCTTCTAGTTACCGTATTACTTTTCTCTCTGGCTTTGCCCGGTATTATTCGTGAGCTGGGCCAGTTTGCCAGTGATTTTCCCCGCTATGCCAATGAAGTAACCAATTATTTGCAACGTTTGCAGGCGATTGATATGCCTTCCCGGTTGCAGGAGGTGATAAATAGCAATGTAAGCCGTATGGAGGGTATTATTTATAAGGGGTTGGATAAATTGATAGGCAGCTCCTATCAATTTTTAAGCAAGTTATTAGCCCTGGTATTTTCTCCTATTTTAGCTTTTTATATTTTAAACGACTGGGAAAAGATTAGAGATGGAATACTGGATTTGTTTTCTCCCCGGGTCCGGTTAAAATTAAAGGCTATTGCAATGGAAATGGATCAGATTTTAATGGCTTATATTAAAAGCTATTTATTTGTAGCCGTTCTGGTAGGAGTAATGGTGACTGCAGCCGCAGCCTTATTAGGGGTTAAATTTCCCTTATTATTGGGGATATTATCCGGAGTTACCAATTTAATTCCCTATTTTGGAGCTTTTTTGAGCGCCATACCGGCGGTGGGTATTGCTTGGGGGGAATCATGGAGATTGGCGCTTTATATGTCAGGTGCAATTTTTTTGATTCAGCAACTGGAAAGTAACCTGATTACCCCCCGAATTATCGGTGATAGTCTGGGGTTACATCCTCTGGTGGTAGTATTTGCATTATTAGCCGGAGGAGAGCTGGGAGGTTTATGGGGGCTGATTTTAGCTGTACCAGGGGCTGCCATTCTAAAATTATTGCTTTCCCGGGCCTATTTAAAGGTGGTAGAATAAGCTTTAACAATCAAGTTGCTTTATTGACAGTACCTGTCGGATAAAAGAAAATAAGTTAGTAAGGATTTTTTTATGGGAAAGAGGAGGCAATATCGTGTGGACAAGTAGTGAAATACGAAAACAATTCCTGGAATACTTTCAGCAAAAGGGACATACTATCGTGGAAAGTTCATCCCTGGTGCCGATTGATGATCCCACCCTGTTGTTTACTAATGCAGGGATGAATCAATTCAAGGATGTTTTTTTAGGTATAGACAAACGAAACTATGTCAGAGCTACTACTTCTCAGAAGTGTGTCCGTGCCGGAGGTAAGCATAATGATTTGGACACAGTTGGACGGACACCCCGGCATCATACTTTTTTTGAAATGCTGGGCAATTTCTCTTTTGGTGATTATTTTAAGAGTGAAGCTATAGCTTATGCCTGGGAGTTTTTAACCGAAGTAGTTAAGCTTTCTCCTGAACGGTTGTGGGTTACTATTTATAAAGATGATGATGAAGCGGCAGAAATATGGCCCCGGGTAACAAATGTACCCCGGGAAAAAATTATTCGCCTGGGAGAAGCCGATAACTTTTGGAGTATGGGGGATACTGGACCCTGTGGCCCCTGCAGTGAGATTATGTATGACCGGGGTATGGAATATGCCTGTAGTGAAGATTGTGCTATTGGAGTGTGTGATTGTAACCGCTGGCTGGAAATTTGGAATCTGGTCTTTATGCAATATAACCGGGATGAAGAAGGGAATCTTACCCCTTTGCCCCGTCCCAGCATTGATACCGGTATGGGTTTGGAACGACTGACTTCAGTATTACAAGGTAAAGACAGTAATTTCGATACGGATTTATTTATTCCTATAATTAAGCAGATCGAAAAACTTACGGGCAAAGTTTATGATCCTGGCGATGCCGGATTCCCTTTCCGCGTTATTGCTGATCATAGCCGGGCCTGTACTTTTTTAATAGCTGATGGGGTGCTTCCCAGCAATGATGGGCGCGGTTATGTACTTCGCCGTATATTGAGACGGGCAGTCCGCTTTGGCAAGGTATTAGGAATTGAAGAACCATTTCTATATAAAAATGTTGATGTTGTCAGCGCTATTATGAGTGAAGCTTATCCTGAACTGCTAAAAAAGAGTGATTTTGTGCGTGATGTAATTCGTATGGAAGAAGAACGCTTTTTTGTTACTTTACATGAAGGTATGCGAAAAGTAGAAGAAATTTTGCTGAGAACGCGTCAGCAGGGAGCCGAAATTATTAGTGGTGAAGATGCTTTTATGATGTATGACACTTATGGATTCCCGCTGGATTTAATGGAAGATGTAGCCAATGAAAATGGTTTTGAGGTCGATACCGAAGGTTTCAGGAATATGATGGAAAAACAACGCGATAGAGCCAGGAGTGCTAATAAAGGAGAAAATGCTTTTGCCCAGGATCGTATTCTGGCTGAATTATTAGCGGAATTACCGGCAACATTTTTTAGCGGTTATGATTGTCAGGAAGATCAGTCTCAGGTTATCGCATTGCTGATTGATAATGAAAAGGTTAATGAGGCTTACGGCAAAGAAATAATTCTGGTTACGGCAGTCACCCCTTTTTATGCACAAAGTGGTGGTCAGATAGCGGACATTGGAATTATTAAAGGACAAAATGGTATTTTGAATGTAACCCAGGTACATAAGATAGCTGATTGGATTCTTCATTATGGTGAATTGGATGGGAAAATTGCTGTGGGTGAACAGGTTGTGCTTACCGTGCACAGGCAAAGAAGGCTTGATACCGCTCGTAACCATACTGCTACCCATTTATTACATCGAGCCCTCAGAAAGGTCCTGGGAGAACATGCTCAACAAAAAGGCAGCCTGGTGGAGCCGGAAAGACTTCGCTTTGATTTCTCTCATCTGGCGGCAGTAACTGAAGAGGAACTAAGCGAAATTGAAACCTTGGTAAATGAAGCTATCTGGAGTATGCATGAAGTTTCCAAAGTGGTAAAAAGTCTGGATGAAGCCAGAGATATGGGGGCCGTTGCTTTATTTGGTGAAAAGTATGGTGATCAGGTGCGGGTAGTTTCAGTTGGTGACATCAGTATGGAGCTATGCGGCGGAACCCATGTTAATAATACTGGCGAAATAGGGTTATTTAAATTGCTTAGTGAGGGCAGTGTAGGTTCAGGGCTGAGAAGAATTGAAGCGGTAACCGGCAGGTATGCTTTGGACTATTTTAACGCAGTAGAAAAAGAGTTGAAAAGTATAGCTGCTGTATTACGCGTAACCCCGACAGATGCCGTTAAAAGGGTTGAACAATTAAACAAAAATTTACGGGAAAAAGATAAAGAAATTGAAACCCTAAAAAGTAAAGCCTCTCAGGCAACCAGTGAGGATATTATTTCCCAGGCAGTAACGGTTGGAGATGTCAAAACTCTAATTGCAGTAGTATCAAGTCCGGATACTAATACCTTAAGACAAAACGCTGAAATGCTCCGTGATAAGCTGGGCAGTTCACTGGTACTGCTGGGAGCAGTAATCGGTGATCGGGTAGCCTTTGCCTGTTTTGTCAGCAAAGATTTGGTATCGCGTGGACTTCATGCCGGAAACATAGTAGCTCTGGCTGCTAAAGTGACTGGTGGCGGCGGCGGGGGCAGACCGGATATGGCTCAGGCAGGCGGCAAAGAAATTGACAAACTTGAATTGGCAATGGACGAGGCCCGAAAACTGGTAGAAAAAACCTTGCAATAAACGGAGGAATCTGGCCTGCTGATGTAGAACAATTGTTTTTACAGAGGGGGAGGTGTCAGTTATGCCTCAGAAACCGGGAGAGACCGTCAGTTTTAAGCTGGATAGAGAAGGGGAGGAGAAGGTACGCACTATTTTGCATAAGGTATATGAAGCCCTGGAGGAAAAAGGTTATAACCCCATAAACCAACTGGTAGGTTATATGATTTCCGGAGATCCGGCCTACATAACCAGTCATAATGAGGCGCGTAACCTTATTTGCAAGGTTGAACGCGATGAAGTACTGGAAGTTCTATTAAAGAATTATTTAAGTAATTAAATGGATGTTATCCCCATGAGTAAATCATGGGGATAATGCATTAAAAACATAATCGGGAGTATATTATTTAACGATGACAAGAAAAATGGGTCTGGATGTGGGAGAAAAACGAATTGGGATTGCCCTGAGTGACCCTATGGGGTGGACTGCCCAGGGTCATTCAGTATTAAACAGGAAGAACCTGCAGGCTGATTTGCAGGAAATAGCTCGTTTATGCTTATTGATGGAAGTGGATGAAATCGTGGTGGGGATGCCCCGCAATATGAACGGTTCTTACGGAAACAAAGCTGAAGAAATAGAAGAATTCGCTGATAATCTGGCTGGAGTAATTGATTTGCCTATTGTATTTTGGGATGAACGATTAACGACCCGTGCGGCGGAAAGAACTTTACTGGAAGCTAATGTATCCAGAAAAAAGCGCAGAGAAGTAATTGATAAAATTGCTGCGGTTAATATTTTGCAAGGTTATCTAAATCGGCAAAATTCAGGTAAATGATTTGACAAACGAAACAGGTTATGATTAGAATGTGACTAGTTTCTAAAAAGGGGTGATATAAATGCATGATGATGAATTATTTGAAGAAGAATATCCCGTGCTGATTCTAATTGATGAAGATGGAGTTGAACATCAATTTGAACTGCTGGCTGAATTGGAAATAGAATCGGACACTTACCGGGTTCTGCTTCCTTTTGTTGATGAGGAAGATGTTGTAGATGACGAGGAAGAAGAACTTGAAGTAGTAATTCTCAAGGTAATTTTTGATGAGGATGGCAATGAGTTTCTCAGTGATATTGAAGATGATGAAGAATGGGAAAAGGTTGCTGATGCCTGGCAGGAACTTGTTGACATGGAGGAAATTTAAGTTATTAAAAATTAGAAGAAGAGGCCGTCAGGCTTCTTTTTTTTATTTCCAATGTATTAAATCACTGCCAAAATCGTATATAATTGAATAGGCGTCAAGATAGCTTTAAATTTGCATTGTTGGGGGTTTTGTTCTTGGCAGAACATAGTCGACGAGTATTATTTCTGGGCTCACTGGTGGTTTTGGGCATAGTCTGTGCTCTGGTAATTTATTTCTATCAAATTTTCTATGAATCAGATTATTTCTTGCCTGGTGTACAAATAGCCTCTGTTGAAGTTGAGGGTTTGACCAGGCAACAGGCAACCGATAAGCTTAACGAATTGATAGATGAATTATATCAACGACCTCTGATGTTTTATTATCAGGAATACAACTATCCTACTTTGCTTAATAAAGTGAGTCAGCGTCAGGACCCCGTTGCTATGGTTGAGGATAGCTGGAGACAGGAACAAAAACGGGATATTAAATCCAAGCTGTTCAATTTGGACGGCTCCAGAAGCATTATCTATTATAACCAGATTACCTATGATAAACAGGCCATTATTGAAATGGCCGAAGAATGGGCGCCATCCCTTGTAATTGAACCGGCAAATCCACGATTGGAAATGGATCCCCAACAAGGATTAAAAATAATTCCCGGACAATCCGGTCAGACTATTAATATTGATAAAACTATGGAAAACTTACCATCCGGATGGGGCGATATTAATGGTGAAATTAAAGTTCCTATTGTTATTGAGGAAGCACAGCCACAGATTACCGGCGAAGACCTGAAAAGCATGGGCGAGCTGTCTCATTATACCACCTGGTATAATACCGGGGAAATAGACCGCTCTCATAACCTGGTAAGGGCAGCTAACACTATTAACACCCATGTAGTCAAACCCGAAGAGATATTTTCCTTTAATCAGACTGTGGGTAAACGCAGTTTTGAAACTGGATATCGGGATGCCATGGTTATAGTTGGGGGAAAGTTTGAACCCGGAGTGGGGGGAGGTATTTGCCAGGTATCTTCCACCTTATATAATGCCGTTTTATTAGCTGGTTTGGAAATAGTGGAAAGGCATAATCATAATCTGGCAGTAGCCTATATACCAACTGGACTTGACGCTACGGTATCGTACGGGATGCAGGACTTTCAATTCAAAAATAATACTCGGCATCCGGTTTATTTAAGAAGTGTAGCTGGTGGTGGAGGATTAACCATAACTATTTATGGTCATCTCAGCAACAAAAAGAACATTACTCTTGAACATTTTATTGATCAGGTAATACCCTTTAGAGAAATAAGAGAGAAATCACCAAATCTGGCACCGGGAGAAGAGAAAGTTGAAACCAAAGGTATGCCTGGTTATGTAGCCAGATCGTACCGGGTTTTTTCTGATAACAACGGGGAAGTTATATTAAGGGAAAAACTGGCTACAGATCGCTATAGCCCGTTAAATAAAATTATATATATCGGTGAGGCGCTTCCCCTTCCCCCGGTAGAGGGTGAAGCATCACCGCCGGACCAAATCGAGATACCGGAAGATTCAATTCCACAGACAGATTTGGAACCCATACCACTGAACGAACCACCGGTTGATTATACTCAAGGGGAAGGATATGAGTAAAGTTATAACCGAAAAACCTAAAATAAAACTATCACTATTTGTTGCTGTTTTGCTTTTAGCGATTATCGCAGGAAGCGGATGGCAGCTGTATAATAGTAAGTTTCAGCCGGTAGATGCCAGTGATAAATCTTATCATGATATTATTATTCCTGCCAATAGTACTGCCCGCCAAATTGCTGAAATTCTTCATGGAAATAACCTTATTCATAGTCAGCGGGCTTTTTTATCCTATTGTAAAAAGCAGGGATTGGACAGCAGTTTAATGGCAGGGCATTATCGATTCAGCCGTAGTCAGCCATTAGCTGATATAGCCACCGCCATTGCTACCGGCAGGGTAGTCACTATTTCTTTTACGGTACCCGAAGGCTATACAGTAAAACAGATAGGGGATTTGCTGGTCAGTAAGAACATTGTGACCAGGGAAGGCTGGGATCAGGCCGTTGCAGCTAACTACGATTATATGTTTCTGCAAGGGTTGCCATCAGGTGAAAAAGGTTTGGAAGGCTTTCTATTTCCGGACACCTATATTATTTCTGAAGATACATCTGCCTGGCAGATAATAGACGCCATGTTAAGCCAGTTTGAGGTGTTATGGCAAAAGGAATTTGCTGCTCTGGCAAAAAACAGGGGTCAGAGCATAAATGAGGCAGTTACTATAGCTTCCCTGATAGAGGAGGAAGCTCGTGTCAGCGGTGAGCGTTCTATTATTTCCGGAGTTATTTACAACCGCTTGCAGCGCGATATGTTACTACAGATTGACGCAACTATACTCTATTGTTTGCCGAAGCATCAGGAGGTTGTTTATTATCGCGATTTGGAAGTGGACAACCCCTATAATACTTATCTTTACCCCGGGTTACCTCCGGGACCGATTACCAATCCGGGAAAGGAAAGCATAGAGGCAGCCTTAAAACCTGATAAGCATAACTATCTCTATTATGTATCCAAAGGTGATGGCAGTCATCAATTTACGGAAACCTATGCGCAACATCTGGCTGCCAGGCGTCAATATATTGACTGAGCAGGATAATGGCGGGTAAGTTAAAAATATAATTAGAACTGACTATAGTTGATTATTACTGACTGAACCTGACGGAATATATAGCAGCAGTCCATTATATTTTTAGCAGTAAAATCAATAATAATCAGGCTAATTTTCGATAAACTTTGATTTGCAGGACTGAACCGGAGGATATGAAATGAATAAACCGGAGCTGGTTATGCCGGCAGGAGATTTGGAAAAATTGCAAACAGCATTGCTTTTTGGAGCTGATGCGGTTTATGCCGGAGGTAAAGAATTTAGCCTCCGGGCATATGCTGGAAATTTAACCCTTCAGGAAATTAATGAAGGGTTGATTTTTGCACATGCGCGGGGTAAAAAAATTTATATTACTGTAAATATTCTGGCCCATAACCGGGATTTAAAAGCTTTGCCGGTCTATCTGGAATCCTTGCAGGAAATGGGAGTCGATGGGTTGATAATATCTGATCCCGGAGTGCTTGTAATGGCTCGGCGTTATGCACCTCAGATTCCGATTACCATCAGTACACAGGCTAATGTGAGCAATTATGAATCAGCCTCATTTTACCGGGATTTAGGGGCTAAAAGAATAGTATTGGCCCGAGAATTAACTTTGCAAGAAATTATAGAAATTAAGAATCGAACCGATATAGAAGTGGAAATGTTTGTTCACGGTGCCATGTGTGTATCCTATTCAGGACGCTGTTTGCTTTCATATTATATGACGGGAAGAAATGCCAACCAAGGGGCCTGCGCCCACCCCTGCCGTTATCGTTATCAATTGCAGGAAGAAAAAAGGCCGGGTGAATATTTCCCCATTGAAGAAGATGAACGGGGTAGCTATATTTTAAATTCCCGGGACTTGTGTTTGTTGCAACACCTGCCGCGATTAATTGAAGTGGGAATAGAAGCCTTTAAGATTGAAGGCAGAATGAAGAGCCCGCTTTATGTTGCTGCAGTTGGACAGGTATACCGTCAGGCAATTGATGCTTATATGGCTGGTCCAGGTGAGTTTACAGCTGAACAATTGCATTTATGGGAATCCGAATTATTACGCATTGCTACCCGCCCATACACGGATGGTTTTATTGATGGAGCAGATCCTAATTTACAGGATACCGACCACTGGACTAAAGGTGAACGGGACTATTTTTGCGGGGTAGTAAAAGGATATAGTCATCAACATAATTGTATTATTATTGAGCAAAGGGCTAATTTTGGGCCCGGGGACGAACTGGAATTACTGATACCTGGTGGCGGGGTAATACCTTTGAAATTTGACCGACTATATGATGAAAATATGCAGGAGGTTGACCGGGCCCGTCATCCCCGGCAATTAATATATCTGCCCTGGGATTACCCGATCGCTGAATTTTCTATCCTGCGAAGGAGGGGAATCTGATTAAAGGAAATGTACTGCTCAAAGTATCTCCCCGGGACATTGATATGCTGACCAAAATTTTTGAAGCTTATGAATATCTGGGGGTAGTATCCACTTTGAATCGCAGTGAAGGAATAGTAGTAATTCGAGGTACAGCGGATACTTATACAGAAATAATTGAGATTTTGCCCAACCTGCCTTTTTCTGTAGATGTATGGGAAGAAGAATAAAGATTCCCAACAGAGCCAAAGCTAAAAAGAAACAGCTCGAAGGGGAGTCTTTTTACTTGCGTAACCGAATTCATATCTTAATGGGCATGTTTCTAGTGGCTTTTATGATGTTAGGTGTCATATTATTCTATCATCAGATTATTCGGGGAGAAGATTTAACCCGCCAGGCTGTGGCTATGCGCAGTCGGGAAATTGAACTAAAGGAAATTCCCCGGGGGACTATTTTTGATCGTAATCATCGACCTTTAACCGAGGTCAGCAATACTTGTGCAGTATATTGTTTACCGGATGAAACCCGGCGACAAATGATTAACGCATCAGAAAATAAAACTGGTGTTAATTTGGATAATGCCCGTATAGCAGAAAAAATTAGCTCTCAATTATGCAATTGCATCGATGGATTAAGCCGTGACCGATTAAATGAGCAACTTAAAAAAGCCTTGAATGATCGCACTTCTTTTGTACGGATTACCAGTAATATAAGTGAAACTGAAATTATTAGTCTGCAGCAGCAAAACATTCCCGGTGTAGTTATTGCCCCCATGACCAGACGCTATAATGAGGGGGGGTTAGCTGCCCATATAATTGGCTATGTAAACGGGCCTCAAGGCGAAGAAGGGGTAGCGGGTATTGAAAAGGTTTATAATAATGTCTTAAAAGACACCGCATCCTGCCAAAGCCTGGTAACCGTTGTGGATGCCCGCGGAATGCCTATCCATGGCCTGCAGTACAAGCTGAGCAGTGATCAGGAACAGCGGGGCTCGGTGGTACTTACTATTGATAAAACGATACAACAAATAGTTGAAACAGTTCTGGATAAACAGAAGGTAAGCGGTGCAGCCGTAGTTTTGTCCGTACCGGATCAGCAGGTTATAGCCATGGCGAGTCGCCCCAATTTTAATCCTTATCAACTTGACCAGGCTATGGAAGGTCAAGCCGGCAGTTTGCTTAACCGTGCCCTTAATCCTTATCATCCCGGATCACTGTTTAAATTAGTAGTCACTGCAGCTGCGCTGGAACAGAATGCGGTAAAGTTGGATGATCAGTTCCTATGTGAGGGCAAGTTTATTTTTACTCCTGATTTAAGTATTGCCTGTTGGAAAGAAGAAGGTCATGGGAAAATCAATTTTGCTCAGGCTTTTGCCCTATCCTGCAATCCGGTATTTATTCAGGTGGCTCTTGATGTGGGGCGTTCAAATATAATGGATTATGTGTATAAATTACAACTTACCGGGAACAACCTGACCGGTTATGGGAAATATAAAGGCAGCAAAATAGAAATCAATCCGGGGCGCCCGGCGCTGGCTAATGCGGCTCTTGGACAGCAGGGAGTTATGTTATCGCCGCTGCAACTAACATCTTTGGTAGCAACAATAGCCGCCAACGGAAAATACCAGACTCCCTCAATAGTCAAATATTATATTGACCGTGAGGGCAGAACTCAAACTATAAAAATATCGGCCCTCGGTCAGGTTATTAAGCCGGGCACAGCAGAAAAGATCAGGGGTTTGATGGAAATGACCGTAGCGGAGGGGACCGGGAAAACTGCTTACAGTAATAAAGTAAAGGTGGCTGGTAAGACTGCTACCAGTCAAACCGGCCGATATGTTGAAGGCAAAGAAGTTCTTAATACCTGGTTTGCAGGTTATTTCCCGGCAGAAAATCCCCGTTATGCAATAGTAATTCTGGTTGAAGAAGGCAGCTCCGGTGCAGCCAGTGCAGCCCCTGTTTTTAAGGAAATAACCGAAGAGATTCTTACGATTTATACAAACTAATGGTTTTTATATGTCACTCTAACAACAGTGAAAAAAGTCTAAATAACTATTTGCAAACTCTCAAATTAAATCCAGGTTATATACGAGATAAACAATTTCTTTTCGGGACTAAACATGCAGATTAGAAAAGGACACGGGCTGACAGAAACTTCTCCGGTGCTCAATATGGATGACGATCCGTCTTTAATACCCATTAAATGAGCAAATATGAAAAAGAAATTGAGTCTTTATACGAATAGAATAAAACCGGATGATAAAAACGCCTGACTAATTAAGAGTCAGGCGTTTTTAAAAGTTGCGATCAGGCTTGAGATAATCGATCAATAGAATTTGCTACGGTAACCAAACCAGCTAAAAAGTTATCCTGAGTGACCCCTAACTCTTTACGCAGATAATTATTAAATGATTCACCGTGTTGATAAACTTTTTGAGCTAAATCATGACCTTTGTCAGTCAGGAATAATCTAATAACCCTGCGATCCTGGGAACATAAACGCCGTTCCACCAGATTCTCCCGCTCCAGTTTATCCACCATGGTAGTTAATGAAGAGTTCTCTATCTGAGCACGGTTGCCGATTTCAGAAAGGGTTGAACCATCATTTTCCATTAAAGTGAATAAAACAAACGATTGAGCCAGATTCAATCCAAAATGGTCAAGTTCATTACCAATATACTTCTCAACCTTTTTCATTGTTGCTTTTAAAGAATAACAAACGAAAGTAGTATAATCTTCCATAGTTTTTCACGCCTTCCCCCCATGTTCTCATTTTTTATCATGAACAATAAACCGGTATCTGTCAAATCGAAAAAAATTAAAAAAATTCACTATGCAACCAATAAAGTAAGAATCCGACCTGTTATTGAAGTAATTTACGTTTAAGAATTTACTAACGATAAATATACTACTATAAGATAAATATTCCGAAAAAATCTTTGACTAATATTGACTAATGTTTACTGCCGCATTATAATCCTAGTTAGGAAGACATATAAAAAGGAAAATTACAAACGATAAAAATGACTAACTTTGACTAATAGTCTTCCAGTTTGTTTAATTTATTTTATTAAGGAGGTTTTAAAATGGCAAAAGCTTTGGGGATTGATTTGGGAACTACAAATTCGGTAGTAGCAATTATCGAAGCCGGAAATCCGGAAGTTATTACTAATGCCGAGGGCGCCCGTACAACTCCATCCGTAGTTGCATATAAAGGCGATGAGCGTCTGGTTGGTCAGATAGCCAAGCGTCAGGGTGCTCTGAATCCGGAAAATACATTTTATTCTGTTAAGAGATTCATGGGAAGAAGGTTTTCTGAGGTTGCGGATGAACGAAATCTGGTGCCATATACGGTAGTAAGCGGCAGCAATGATGCCGTTCGCTTTAAGGTTAATGAAAATCTGATTGCACCGGAGGAAATATCAGCCATGGTACTTAAAAAACTGGCTGATGATGCTTCCCGTTATATTGGTGAAAAAATTACTGATGTAGTTATAACTGTACCGGCCTACTTTAATGATGCACAGCGCCAGGCTACCAAGGATGCCGGACGGATTGCCGGACTTAATGTTCTCCGCATTATTAATGAGCCAACTGCGGCAGCATTGGCTTACGGGTTGGATAATAAGAGCAACGAAACTATTCTGGTATTTGACCTGGGGGGCGGCACTTTTGATGTATCCATTCTCGAAGTAGGGGAAGGGGTATTTGAGGTTAAATCCACCAATGGGGATACTCATTTAGGCGGAGATAATTTTGATAAAAAAATTGTGGATTGGCTGGCTGACGAATTTAAAAAAGATTATGGCATTGATCTGCGTAAAGATAAGCAATCATTACAGCGTTTAACTGAAGCAGCTGAAAAAGCCAAAGTTGAGTTATCCAGTGTAATGGAGACCCAGATTAGTTTGCCGTTTATAACTGCTGATGCAGAAGGTCCCAAACATCTGGATATGAAACTGACCCGGGCCAAACTGGAAAACTTAATCCATGATTTGATTGAGAGTTTGCGTCAACCGGTGGAGAATGCTTTAAAGGATGCCCGTCTTACCAAGCAGGACATTGATGAAGTTATTCTGGTCGGAGGATCTACTCGAGTTCCGGCAGTACAAAAACTGGTCAGGGATTTAACCGGCAAGGAACCCCATATGGGAGTAAATCCCGATGAAGTGGTATCTGTAGGGGCTGCTATTCAGGCCGGAGTCCTGTCCGGACAGGTTAAAGATGTGGTATTACTAGATGTTACTCCGCTTTCACTGGGCGTTGAAACCATGGGCGGCATAATGACTAAAATCATTGAACGCAATACTACTATTCCAGTACGGCGCAGCGAGGTTTTCTCCACTGCTGAGGATAACCAACCGGCAGTTGATATTCATGTTTTACAGGGTGAAAGGGAATTAGCCCGTGACAACCGTTCGCTGGGCCAGTTTAAACTGGATGGTATTCCGCTGGCATTAAGGGGCGTTCCACAAATTGAAGTAACTTTTGATATTGATGCCAATGGCATTTTAAAGGTAAGTGCCAAAGATAAATCCAGTGGCAAGGAGCAGACGGTTACAATAAGCAATTCTTCCAATCTGGATAAAGCTGAAATTGATCGCATGATTGAGGATGCCACCCGTAATAGCGAAGAAGACAAAAAACGCCGACAGGAAGCAGAGACCCGTAATCATGCCGATAGTACCTGCTATAATGCCAGTCGGCAGCTGGAAGCACGCGGTAATGCTGTAAGTGCAGCAGACCGGGAGAGAATACAGACTATGATTGATAAACTTCGTCAAAGTCTGGAGCAGCAGGCCGATATAAGTGAAATAGAAAAGTTGGTTCAGGAACTGGAAGAAGCAGTAAACTCACTGGAGATGGTTAATCCGGACAGTGCAGGACAAAATGCTGATGAAGAAGTATTTGATGCTGAATTTGATGAAAACTAATCCCGAAGGGGGTCAGGAGGCTATAAGAAAATGGCAGTAACTTTTCGTGATTATTACGAAATATTAGGTGTGAGTCGCGATGCTGACGAGAAAAAAATAAAAGCCGCTTACAGGAAACTAGCCCGAAAATGGCATCCTGACCTTCATTCCGGCAAGGATAAGGAAAAGGCGGAAGAAAAATTTAAAGAAATAAATGAGGCTTATGAAGTTTTAAGTGACAGTGAAAAACGGGCCAAATATGACCGCCTGGGAAGCAACTGGCGCAATGGCGACCAGTTTGACCCGGGAGATATGGGCAGCAGCTATTATTACAGCTCTGATTTTAACCCCCAGGATTTTCAGGGATTCAGTGATTTCTTTGCCAGTATATTCGGCGGCAGCCCGGGCGGTAGACGCACAAGCACCAGTTTTTATGACGGCCCCATGCGGGGACAAGATATCGAAAGTGAAATCGAGCTTACCCTGGAAGAAGCTTATCACGGAGGGAGCAAATCATTGCAGCTTTCAGCTGGCAGCTTGTGCCCGCAGTGTTCCGGACGGGGCATAACCGGGCGCAGTATATGCAGTCGCTGTGGTGGTACCGGTTCCATCCCCTCAACCCGGACAATAGAAGTAAAAATACCTCCGGGAGTCTTTGAAGGCAGCAGTATTCGCCTCAAAGGACAGGGAGGAGAAGGAACTGCTGATGGACAACGCGGAGACCTGTATCTAAAAGTGCGTTTATTACCGCATCCGGTATTTACTGTTAAAGGAAGAGATATTGAAACAGAAATCACTCTGCGTCCTGATCAGGCCGTTTTGGGAGACAAAGTAACTGTTCCCACCCTGGAACGTTCAGTAAATCTGACCATACCGCCGGGGACAGTCAGCGGGCGGCGACTACGGTTAAAGGGCAAAGGTCTGCCGACTCGTGACGGCAACCATGGAGACCAGTATGTCAAAATAAACATAAATATTCCAGCTGATATAAGCGAGGATGAAAAAGAGCTATACCGGAAAATCCGGGAAATCTATGAAAAGTAGGGGTGTATAATGAAATTAGTACGAATTGTATATCCACAGGATCAGTGGCTTCCCATTTCCCGGTTGCAGATTCATCCGCACATAGTGGATATTTTAGTGGAATTGGGAGTGCTGGAAGTAATAGATGAACAGGTTAATCAGACTTCATTACAGCGGTTAAATAAAATTATGCGGCTTAAAGACTCTTTGGGAGTTAATCTCAACGGAGCAATTCTGATTGCTGATTTATTAGACCGGATTGACGAGCTTGAGGAACAGGTTCGTCAATTAAAAGAATTGAGGTGATTATATGAATATGGAAAAACTTACGCAAAAATCGCGGCAGGCTTTTATGGATGCCCAGCAAATAGCAGCAGAAAAACATCACCAGGAAGTGGGGGGCAAACACCTGCTGGCAGCACTGCTGGCCCAGGAAGGGGGCGTAACCCCGCGTATTATTGAACAAGCCGGTGCCAATATAAATAATTTTAATAATAGTTTGAATCAGTTACTGGATAAAATCCCTTCCGTATATGGCTATGACGGCCAGGTGTATATGAGTGCCAACCTGTCCAGAGTTGTAGCCCGGGCAGATAAAGAAGCCCAGGGATTAAAAGATGAATATATAAGTGTAGAACATCTGGTTTTGGCGTTGTTGACCGAAGGTGAACAGGATCTGCGTGACCTGTTTGCCCGCATGGGAATAACCCGGGATAGTTTATTGAATGCCATGCGCAGTATTCGTGGTTCACAGCGTGTGACCAGTGACAATCCGGAAGACAGCTACGAAGCCCTGGAAAAATACGGCCGGGATTTAACCGCCATGGCAGTGCAGGGGAAACTGGACCCGGTTATCGGTCGGGATGAAGAAATTCGCCGGGTTATGGAAATACTCTCCCGGCGTACCAAAAATAATCCGGTATTAATTGGTGAGCCCGGAGTAGGTAAAACTGCCATAGTGGAAGGACTGGCCCGGAGGATTACCGCCAAAGATGTACCGGAAGGTTTAAAAAACAAGCAGGTAATTGCTCTGGACATGGGTTCACTGGTAGCTGGTGCCAAATACCGGGGGGAATTTGAAGAGCGTTTAAAAGCGGTATTAAAGGAAGTGGAACAGTCCAATGGACGTATAATTCTGTTTATAGATGAACTGCATACCGTGGTGGGTGCCGGTGCTGCTGAAGGAGCCATGGATGCCAGCAATCTGTTAAAACCGATGCTGGCCAGGGGTGAACTGCGGGCCATCGGTGCCACCACATTGGATGAATACCGTAAACATATTGAAAAAGATGCCGCTCTGGAACGCCGTTTTCAGCCGGTTATGGTTAATCAGCCCTCAGTAGAAGATACCATCTCCATACTGCGTGGCTTAAAGGAACGCTACGAAGTACATCACGGGGTACGCATACAAGATGCTGCCCTGGTTGCGGCAGCAGTTCTTTCTGACCGGTATATATCTGACCGCTTCTTGCCTGACAAGGCTATTGACCTGGTAGATGAAGCTGCGGCCAAAATGAGAACGGAAATTGACAGTATGCCTGCTGAGCTGGATGAAATAACGCGCCGTATTATGCAATTGGAAATTGAAGCCGCCGCGCTGGAAAAAGAAAAAGATGATGCTTCCCATGAACGGCTGAAAAATCTGCAAAAGGAACTTCAGGACTTAAATAGTGAAGCCGAAGCGATGAAAGCCCAGTGGCAATCGGAAAAACAGGCTATTTCGCGAGTGCGTAATCTTAAACGGGAGATAGACGAATGCCGTCAAGAAATAGAAATAGCGGAACGGGAATATGACCTGAATCGCCTGGCAGAACTTAAACATGGCCGTATGAACGAATTGGAACGCAAGCTCAGGGCTGAGGAAGAAAATCTGGCCGGCAAGCAGAAAACCAATATGTTTCTGAAAGAAGAAGTTGATGATGAGGATATTGCCCGGGTGGTAAGTCGCTGGACGGGTATACAGGTCAGTCGCCTCATGGAAGGCGAACGGGAAAAACTGTTGCATCTCAACGAAATCCTGCATGAACGCGTAGTTGGACAATCAGAGGCGGTAGAAGCGGTAGTTGATGCCGTGATTCGCAGCCGTGCCGGACTGAAAGACCCGCATCGGCCGGTGGGCAGTTTCATATTCCTGGGACCAACCGGAGTTGGTAAAACCGAGCTGAGTAAAGCTCTGGCCGAAGCCTTGTTTGATGATGAACGCAGCATGATTCGCATTGACATGTCAGAATACATGGAGAAACACAGTATTGCTCGCTTGATTGGTGCACCTCCCGGATATGTTGGCTATGACGAGGGAGGGCAATTGACTGAGGCAGTCAGACGCAAACCCTATTCGGTTATTTTGTTTGATGAAATTGAAAAAGCCCACAATGATGTTTTCAACCTGTTGCTGCAAATCCTGGATGATGGAAGACTGACTGATGGCAAAGGCCGTACCGTAGACTTTCGCAATACTATCATCATCATGACCTCCAACATCGGCAGTGATCGGATTCTTGAATACCAGAACCTGGGCGGCGATTATGAGGAAATGAAAGCAACCGTGATCGGTATGCTGAAAGGATATTTCCGTCCCGAATTTTTAAACCGTATTGATGAAATTATAGTATTCCATGCACTGAATAAAGAACAAATAAAAGCTATCGGAGAAGTACTGCTGAAAAATCTGGCCCTGCGGTTTCGCATCAATGTGCAGGCCAACCTGCGCTGGGACGATGGAGCTCTTGATTATATGGCCGAAAACGGCTACGAACCGGCTTATGGTGCCCGGCCGCTGAAACGCCTGGTACAGGGTGAAATTGAAACCCTGCTGTCGCGGCAGATAATAAAAGGCGATATAAAACCGGGTGATACGGTCACGTTAAGTTCCGATGGGCAGCATTTAACAGTAAAAATAGACAGTTAACCAGTTGAAGAATAAATGTGAACAAGGGGAAGATTTTTATGCTTCCTGTTGCGGGAAAGGGGATGTTTGAGATCGCTGAGAAAGTGCTCTCATCGTTATTCTCCAGTAATTAATGAAAAATCTCTTAAGAAAAAATCCCGACATTAAAAAGTCTGAAAAATTTTGAATTCCAATGTGCAGATATGCGTAATCTATTTATATATATTGTACATGTAATGAAAAAAGGGGAATTGCATTGGGATGTACTGAAGCATATGTCGGGTGGAATGGATTTGAGGGCATGGTAACGATTAATGAACCGGTTTTGCGTTACCATGCCAATCCAATATTAACCTGCCATGATGTAAATAAAATCTGGGGTAAAAATAGCCGTTTATATACATACACGGTTCATAATGCCGGAATGGCGGAAGTGACTGATACGAATGGCAGGACTCAGACAATAATGCTCTTTCGTTCCCACATTGCTGATGGACGCAGTGTAATAGGAAAAGCTGTAAGTGACAATGGCTTAAATGGCTGGGAGGTTGACCCCAGACCATTTTTATTACCTGCCACCGGGAATGATATGTTTGCTGAGGGAGTTGATATTGCCTCCATTATCGAATCTGAGGCCGGTGGCGTAGAAGATATGCGGGTTAATCCGGTCGGGGGAGGGTATGTATTGACTTACAGTGCCTACCACGAACAGATACCAGACAGAGTCAAGGTTATGATGGCTGTAACCAGGGATTTTGAAAATATTGTTCGCTATGGTCCAATATCTGAACATGATATGCGCAATGTGGTTATATTTCCTGAACCGGATATAAATAAAACCTGGATAGCCTTGTTGCGTCCTAACGACAAAAACCGGGAAGTATCAGGTTCCGGTCATATCGGGGGACTCTTTGGAGAAATATATGCAGGTTTCGCACCAGATACTACCGGACCATGGAAAATTGGTAATGTAATCATGAGAAGCGGCCATGGACCAGGTGCATTCCAGGCTAAGATTGGTCCAGGCGCCCCGCCTGTCAGGACTCGTTATGGCTGGCTCAATGTTTTTCATGGGGTGCGTTCAACCATGGCTGGCAATCCATATACCCTGGGCGTGGCATTCCATGACCTGAAAGAACCGTTAAACCCAAGCAAACTTCGTATTTGTGCCAAACCGATATTAATGCCTGGTGCAAGTGATTGTTTGGTAAGAGAGACTGATTATGTTCATGTCCCCAATGTAGTATTCAGCTGTGGCTTATTAGCTGCTCAGGACGATACGGTAGCAATATATTATGGTGGTAATGATACCGTTATGAATGTTGCCCTGACAAATATACAAATTCTAAATGAAATGTGCGATATTTTCCCTTTGGACCCATTGACCGGTAAACACCTGTATACCCTGTAAGCGGATAAGGGGGCGTTTCAAACCTCCCCTGTCCTCCCCCTACTCTTCTTACTGCTACGGTATGTGTAAGAGAAAACCAAACAAACAACAGACTCCCCAAAATTAAACCCTGGGGAGTCTGTTCATTACCGGTAATGGATTCAGCCTGGTTGTTCCGGTCTAGTAGTTTTCTGCCAGCACTTCATAATAAGATTGGGGATGGGCACAGGCGGGACATTCGTCCGGAGCTTCTTCGCCTTCATGAATATAACCGCAGTTGCGGCACTTCCATTTAACTACCTTATCTTTTTTAAACACGGTTCCATTTTTGATGTTTTCCAAAAGTGCCCGGTAGCGTTTTTCGTGTTCCTCTTCAACTTCACCAATTTCTCTGAACACATCAGCAATCTCATCAAAGCCTTCTTCACGGGCAATGCGTTCAAATTCCGGGTACATGCTGGAATGTTCATGTAATTCCCCGTCGGCGGCATCCAGCAGATTTTGAACTGTATCCGGTACTTTACCACCCATTAAAAACTTAAAGAAACGCTTGGCATGTTCCTTTTCATTATCGGCAGTCTCCAGAAAAATAGCTGCCATTTGTTTATACCCTTCTTTATCGGCCTGACTTGCAAAGTAGGAATACTTGTTGCGGGCCTGGGATTCGCCGGCAAATGCTTCCCACAAGTTTTTCTCGGTTTTTGAGCCTTTTAATTCCATTTTGTATACCTCCTTATAATAATATTCAGCTAACTGATAATGATGTAATTAATATCGCCAATAGCAGTTAACTATCTCATTGTACTCATACTTTAGCTAAAACCTCAACCGTAAGTTGGGATGTTTCCGGAGGTTGGTTTAAATAATTCCTGATTATTATTAAGGGACATATTAGTGTCTTATTGATATGAAATAATTGGCACAGGGAATTGATTCCGGCAAAAAAGGGGGCGGTATTTAAGGATGAGCCGGATAGATAACTTCAAACAGGAGGTAAAAATTATGAACAAAGGGATTGACTTATTAGTAGCGGTGGAGCGGACCAAAATACCAATTGCTCAGAAGCACAAGCTGCATCTGTTAATTAGGGTTCGGGGGATAAGTAACGGACAACATAAACGCAGACCAATAAATCTGGGGTTTGTTCTGGACCGGAGTGGATCCATGGAAGGCAGCAAACTTGATTATACCCGCCAGGCAGTTGAACTATGCATGACGCATCTGGATGAAAATGATATACAGTCTATCGTAATATTAAGCTGACGAAGGAGATTTTGACAGCGCCAGAGAATTACTGGAAGAAGTGGTAGCCGAAATGCGACCGGTAATGGCAGATGATGAGCTGGCCGAATTAGATCAGTTACAGGAAAGCCTTAAATATTATTCCGATGAACAATATAACCAATCAGCCCGCAAGAAAATACGGGCTGCCAGCTATAACCAGCAAAAAAATCGTTCCAGGTAAGGTGAAAAGGGGGAGGAGCAAGTGTCTAAATTAAGCAGAACAGCCGTAACAGCCAACAAAACAGTTAAACTAAAAGATTATATACTTACCCATCCGGATAGCGATATTAATGAAGTATTAAAAGCATTACAAATAAAAAATGAAGCCAGTCTGTTGCGCTTGCTCCTCGGCATGGGGGAAGATGAAAGCGTCTGCTCCCAGGGAACCTTTAACATTATTCGTGATGGTAAGAGAATTACTTTACAGGAGGTTACTGTTCTGCTTGAAAACACACCGGAAGACATTAACGGGCCATCGGTTGCGGAACGGCTAATATACTTATATGATGCACTTAACAATAGTTCATCCAGCGGAGGAATTACATTTCAGCGACTAATGAGCAATTATATGGAACTGATTAAGCAAAGCGGTGCTCCCATGCCCAAAAAAGAGTCAATACGGCGCAGTATTCACCGTGATCTGGAAAAACTCGAAACCTACGGTATTGTTATTGAACGTCCCAGTACCGGAAGTAAAAAATATCGGCTGGCTGATGAATATCTGCCCAAGCTAAGCCCTGAGGCAGCCTCCGGAGTATATGTATCCATGTTGTTAGACCGCAACACTTTGCTGAATGAAGCGACCAGTTCCGCCCGGGAAGAGCTGGAAAAGAGTATTTTTCGAGAGTCATCCCAACCACAAATACTGAAAGACAGAATATATATATTGGGAGATACCCTGGCTGAACCGGAACGGTTTGGGAATATACTGGGGAAGTTAATCAGAAGCATACAAGGGTCTTATCGTATAAAGATGCGATATTGCAATAACCAGGGTAAAGAAACCGAGCGCATATTAGAACCGTTGGGATTAGTATGTAAAAGAGGGGTATGGTATCTGTTTGCCAATAACAAAATTGACGGGCACAGAACCTTTAGAGTTGACCAGATTCAGTCCTTACGGACCAGAGAAAATGAGCGGTTTGAATATCCGCAAGGCTACTCTTTGCAAGAACAAATTAAATCCAGTTGGGGAGTATTCTGCAATGATGAAGCGAGCAGAGTGAGATTAAAATTCTCCCCGGCAGTAGCTCACCGGGTACAGAATCTGCGCTATCATATCAGTCAGCAGTTGATTGAAACCTGTCCGGACGGCTCGGTAATCCTGCAGTTTGAAGTATGCGGTTTATTGGAACTGCAAAGCTGGATATTGCAATGGGGCAATCAGGTGGAAGTATTGGAACCACTTATCTTAAGAGAAGATATTCGTGAAATTGCCCGGGCAATAGCTGACCAATATTCATAAGAGCGCAAAGGTGACCATCGTTTTAAATAACTGCCTTGTGGAGGTATTTACTATGCCATTCCCGTTGGCCATACTGGCTGCAACATTGTTGATAGCTGCTATTAGTTTTTTTGGTGTAGGCGGAGCTTTTTATCTGACCATAATTTTTGTGCCAATTTATTATGCCGTTAAGAATCTTGCAAGGCAAAATCCGGCACCCGGAAAATGGACAGTAAATGGAAAAGTATTATTAGAAGCCCTTATAATTGGAGGGGTAATTGTTGTTTTAATCTACCCCACTTTAATATATAGACTGGACAATAATGAACTCGAAGTCAGATATACATTGGCTATAAGCAGCTATATTCTGATAATATCTATAGCCTGCAGCCTGCAAAAGAAAGGGTCTTAATTATATAGGCTCTTCATTTAAACGGGATTTTACCCCGCACAGACATTTTCTTGTCGTATATTGTCAGATATATGAAGCGCCGACAACATTTATATAATATAATTAAGAAAATGATAATCACGGGGATTTAAACTATGGGTAAGTTTGATAATTTTATTGATAAAATTAACCCGGAAATACACAGCCGGACCGGATCGTATATAAGCACTAATCTAGCTATTTTTGAACCGGAAAGCTATTTAATTGATCAGGAGATGTGTTTTAATGATTATCATTTTATATTGTTTTATTCTACTCCCCCTCCAGCCAGAGTCGATAAAAAGCCATACCAGTTTAAAAAGGGCAATCTGGTTTCTTTTATTCCGGGAAGCAGTTTAACCGTCTTGCCCGCTGACAGTAATGAATATCCGGTCAATTATCTGGATATCACAATTAATAAGGATTTCTTTCAAAATATAGCCTCTGAGTTAAACAGAACCAACGAGATAAAATTCAAAAGAATAGAAACGGCTTTCAGCCATCACCTGATAGAAAGCATCATCAACTTTAAAAATGAGATTTACTGTTACGGTGATAGCATACCACTTATGGTTGACAGCATTTCCACGCAAATAGTTGTGCAGTTATTACGGGATATAAATGGCAGTCATGATAAATTTAATGAAAAAGTTTTACGGGATCAGCAGAGTGTAAACCGGGCCATTGATTATATGCAAAGTTACTTTAGTGCCCCTATATCGATAGAAGATATTTGTCAAACAGTTAATTTAAGTCCCCATTATTTTATTAGATTATTTAAACAACAGACTGATCAGACTCCCTACCAATACCTGATGGCAATTCGTATTGAAAGAGCCAAATCCATGCTGGTAAACAGTAATTACACCATGGGAGAAGTAGCAAATATATGCGGATTCATAAACCCCGGCCATTTTGCCACCCTGTTTAAACGCTATGAGGGCATATCACCTTCTGATTATAGAAAGCAAAAAATGGGTTTATGATAATAAAATAAAAAGATAAATTCAGGTTCCTGGCACTGCCGTTTAAAAACGGCAGTTTTGTTTTTCGAAGAAAGATATTCCAAGGGCAATATTTGAAAGATACCCTGCAGTTTTTGAAAAAGAAAACCCCTTTGCCTATGGTAGATTTAAAGCAAAATGTGGAGGGGGAAAAAGCAAACTTTAATATACATCCTCAAGAAAACCTGCGGTTTAATATACTTGTTCATCAAAGAAAGGAGCATAAAAGCAATGATTCATCTTAAATGGAAAGCAAAAGTCATATCAACTATATTAACCATAGCCATGGTATTTATGCTGTACCCGGGAGTAGCTTATGCGGCAGATGACCCAGTGTCTATTAGCAGAGCGGATATTGCAGCGGACAATTCCACAATAACGGTCACTTTTTCTGAAGGAGTTTTCACAGCTGCGGACGGAGAGGGTAAGGGAACCGGCGCGGTTACAACAGAGGATTTCACCCTGACATTTGATAAACATGGAGGTATTGCCAATTTTGTTGAGATATATACTCTGAAAAATTCATCTGGGGAAGCTTTAACCGGTGGGGAAGATATAGTTGTATTTCATATTCAAACTACCGGAAAAGCCATGGGTGTGGAGACTATAGAAATTAAACCTGCAAATGGTGCATCAATATTTGGATTGGACGGTCAGCCAATGGCAGCCGAAAATACCACCGGTGTAATACTCCTGCATGATAAACTGCCACCCGATTTTGTGATTGACCCTGTTTACCCAAAAGCAGGAGCTGAACAGGCATATGGCAGCAAGCAGGTGGAAATACTGGCCAAAGCTTATGAGAATGTAACTGCCTGGTATGTGGTGGTAGTCAGTGACAGTGGACCCCCGACAGCCCAACAGGTCAAAGAGGGAAAGGATAGCATTGGTGCACCGGCCCTGGCTTCCGGTAAAGACATATCGATGCTCAAACATGAGGAAAAGAGCATTATTGTTGGCCCCCTACCCGCCAGCAATACTACTTATGATGCCTATTTAATAATAGAGGATGTTAACAAGAATACCATGGTTACCCCTAAAAAAGTAACTGTCACTACCCCGGATGGACCGATTGAGGTTAGCTCCATTACAGTTAAAAGTAGTGGTGATGCAGACACGATGAAAAGCCACCATGAAGATGGCAGTTTGCAAATGTCGGTTGAAGTTCTGCCGGGAGATGCAGCTAATAAGGAGGTTATCTGGAGTGTAACCGGGAAGGGTAATTCCTGGTTTGAAGTAGAGGTCGGGGAAATCGGAGCGGGTTTTGCTTATATTAACCACCAGACCGGTTTTATGAATCAGGGGACAGTTGGCCGGGTAACCGTCAGAGCTACTGCCACAGACGGCTCCGGAGTGTTTGGAGAAAAGGATATAACCATAACCGGGATTCATATGTCCTCTTCGATAAATACACTGGTAGGGAAAAACCATACCCTGAAAGCTACCCCGGTGCCGGCTCTGGGAGCAGGCCAACAATTGATCTGGGCTTCCAGCAATGAGGATGCAATTACTGTAGACCAGGACGGCGAAATAACCGCAGTTGGATTAGGAAGTGCCAATATTACCGCTACTGCACCTGACGGTCGGCAGGGAATTACTTCAATTACTGTTAACAAATCCCCGTTTAATTACATAACTTCCTTCAGTTTCCCACAACAAACCGCGCCAGCCAGCATTGATGGGGTTATCTCAGTGAATATCGGGGTATCTGAAGAAACTGATATAAGCAACCTTATTGCCAGTTTCAGTTTATCAGATAAGGCTTCAGCTACGGTAAACGGAGCAGTTCAGGTAAGCGGGGTTACTGTCAATGACTTCACCTATCCAGTGGTTTATAAAGTAATTGCTGAGAATGGAGAGGTCAGAAACTGGACGGTGACGGTAAGCAAACCTCATGTATCGGTTAGCTCCATCACCGTTAATAATGCCGGAGAAAGCACGTTAAAAAAAGGTCAGACCCTGCAAATGAGCGCAGAGGTATTACCGGTCTATGCAAACCATAAAACGATAACCTGGAGCGTTATAAATGGTACGGGCACAGCTACTATTGATAACAATGGGGTGTTAACTGCTGTAACTGCCGGGACCGTTACAGTAAAGGCAACAGCTAATGATGGCTCGGCAGTAGCAGGCAGCCAAGTCATTACTATAACTCCATCCAGTAGCGGAAATAGTGGCGGCAGCAGCGGAGGAAGCAGTCCCACAACCCCCGGATACTCAATTAATTATAGTGGTGGTACGGTAACTGATAGAGGAGTAACAGTTTATATACCAGCGAATGCAGTTAAGGCAACTATCAGAGTTAGTATTGCCAGAGTAAATAGTTCCGGTATTTCGCTGCCGGGAGATTTACAACTGGTCAGTGAGGTATTTGATGTTACCAAAGACAGGAGTGGTAATTTTGATCGTGATGTCACCATCACCTTGCCCTTTGACAAAAGTAAGGCAGATAAGGGCCGGGATGAATTGGCTATGTACTGGTGGAATGGCAGTCGCTGGATTATGCTTGACGATATCGAAATCGACTGGTCAGTTGGAACCGTCAGCGGAAAGATAAATCATTTCACCAAATTTGTGGTGTTGGCCGGTAAAGCAAAAGAATCCAAACCAGAGCCGGAAAAACCGGAAACAACTGAAACGATAACCGTATTGTTTAACGACATTGACGGACACTGGGCTGAATCGGCAATTAATAACCTGGTTTTCAATAAATTAATAACTGGATATCTGGATGGCAGCTTTAAGCCGGAAAGAAATATTTCCCGGGCCGAATTTATTTCTATATTAGTTAAGGGGTTCCAACTGCCTGCCAATAACGGTAAAGTTTTTAATGATACTGCCGGACATTGGGGACAGGATGTTATAGCGACTGCTTATGCAGCCGGGATAATTTCCGGATATAATGACAGATACTTTGGCCCAGATGATCCTGTAACCCGTGAACAAATGGCGGTCATGACAATCAGAGCTGCCCGGTTATCCAATATATCAAATACACAAAACTTTACCGATAATAAGAATATTTCGCCCTGGGCTACAGAAGCGGTAGCGGCTGCTTATTCCCGGCAGTTGATTTCCGGTTATCCGGATAATACCTTCAGACCACAGAACCTTACTACCCGGGCTGAGGTGGTATCAGTTATAAGCAGGGCACTTAATAAATAATAAATCCTCGAGTATAGAATGATCCCGGGACTATGGATATACCCCTTAGGGGGAGTAATTCGGAGGCACCCTTCGGCATTGGCATTTTGTAAATAATTTAGGAGGTATAACATGAAAAGGATAATTACTTTATTTATCATTGTATTAATGATGTCGGTTGCTGTCGGTGGTTGTAGCGGCGGAAAGGATAATGACATCGGACCGGCGACCGGGGGCAGTATTGATTTGGGTGATGGTAAAAAAATAAACTACGGTACTGCTCAACCAGGTAAAAACTTGAGTCTTCCGGATGAATTCCCGGTTGATATTTTGCCATTGATGGATGATGCCCGGATTGATTTTATAAACACCAATGAAGCCAACCAGGCTATCGGAATTACCTATCAGACTGATAAAAGCTTTGATGAGGTGATAGCATTCTATCAGAACATAATGCAGGATGGAAAAATCAGTATGCAGAGCAGTCAGGATAACAATTATATAATTGTAGGCAGCAAAGGTTCATATGCGGTTACCATAAGTATTAGCAATCAAAATGGAAAACAGGTTTTCGTGTTATTGGATGTTACTCCTTCACAAAACTAAGCTATAGTAAAAAGAAACGAATTATACTAACACCCTCTACCATTTGTATGCCGAGGGTGTTTCTTTTTAAATTAATGTATTATGCCCGGTAATTTAATGTCTGTATCATGAATGTATCGGGGGGAAATAAATTTATGTGTTATCATTGTTTAGAACAAGTAATTAGTATTAATTTAGTCTGGTCTATAGTTAAGTTAGGATTTTGCGTAATTCAATAAACCCATCAATACTGTACTCTGAGCGATAGCAAAGAGTCTCATAAATGCTGTACATCCTTCACTAACTTTCAGGAGGACATTTTAAAAGTTAAAATGATAATTAAAGAAAAGTTTATTATGCAAAACTCTCAAGTAATTTTAGCTGCCTGAACGGGCCAGATATGGATTTATAAAATTAATTATCAATGGGGGTAATGGATTTGTATATTGGAATTGGATTTGGTCTTTATGTGCTGTTTACCATAGGGTTATATCATGTGCTGGTAGTGAAACTGGAAGCACGCTTTGGGACCGGTCCCTGGATAGTGTTTATGCTGCTGGGAGTAGTCTGTCTATTTCTGTCCTGGCAAACTTCCAGTCAAACTTTATCCATGTGGTGGGGGTATAATGCATTTTTGAACTTATGGACGGTTAAGGAAATGTTTGATCAGCCCCGGCGACGCCAAATGAGTTCGGTCAGCTAATTTTTATGGGGATATATTCTCCGGGTATATATTTAAATGTTATTAACAGTTTTGTAGGTTGACCAACCTAATAAATCATAGACCAATCAATAGCCAACCAGCCCTTCAATCAGCATAACCAGGCCGAAAAATCCCAACAGCAGACTCCAGGTGCTGCCTAATACCGGGATATAAAACATAGCTGCAAAAAGTAAAATAACCCCGGCAACGATTCGAATAACGCGATCCGCTGTGCCTAAATTGCGCTGAAAGGATAAATCCATAATTAACACCTCCGGCAATCAGTTTGTGCATTTAGCAATCTGCGTATTCATTGTAAAGCTGATTTTAAAAAATATTTATAATAGTCGGATTAATACTTACTGGCAGTTACATATTTTTCGCCTGTATTATCTACCAGACCCAGTCGTAAAAGCCGGCGCAGATGAACAACCAGGCTTACCTTTTCAAAAAAGTAAAAAATATGTTCCGGTTTACCCCAGCGACTGTAAATTATTTTGTCATAAGTTAATTCTTCCAGGGTTCGGGGACGGGACAGAGATTGCAGTATTTTTTCTTCATTTTCATAGAGTTTATTCAAATATTTTTTCAAGCGATTTTTGACTCCTTCACTGATCATACCTTTGTGACCGGATAATATTATGCGTGGGTTCAGTTCTATTAATTTCTCCAGTGAAGTGATTATTTGATCAACATCACTGGTTTCATTGCCATACCAGGGTCCAAAAGCCGTAAGGTCAAGGTCGCCGCTAAAGAGCAGTTCCTTTTCCCGCCAGTAAAAGGCGCAATGTCCGGGGCTGTGGCCGGGAGTATGAATGACTTCCAGTTGCATACCGCCCAGGTCGATTATATCACCGTCATGGAATACATCGGTAATGGGTGATGGATGAAAATTAATCCATGATAACAAATCTTTTTCGGCACCATATTTGTCCAATCCATAAAACTGATTGAAAACTTCCAGGCTCTGCATAGCTGGAATGTCAGCGGGATGGGCAACAATCCTGGCTCCCGGAAATAGATGATTGCAACCGCTATGGTCCCGGTGGAAATGGGTATTAATTATCATATCTACCGGATGCCCCTGCAGTAACTGCACGAATGAAGTATCCAGAGGGGTATCAATTAATGTTTTTACTTCATCATCTATGTAAAAACAGTAGGAATAAGGGAACTGACCTCCTTTTCCGGTGGACAACATATAAATATTTTCAAATACATTTTTAAACATAATAATACCTCTTTCAATATTTCACTACCGTATATATTAATCGCCAAAAACGGAAATGGCAAATGTCTATAAGTGTTTGCTATTTTGCAGGAAAATGGAAATCGTGAACAGAATTAGCGACTTATAATCATACTTTTTTGAGGGATTCTTAAATCCGAACCTGATCGGATATTCGAAACCACTGAAAAAGTATTATAAATATCATCCTGAAAAGCTACAGGCGACGAAGGATATCTTTTGAAAGTCCGTAATATTGAACCATCAGCTATTGAAATTCATGTGAAGAAAAACCTGGAGCCCGATAGCGGATGGATATGGACAGGCGAAATCTAATATGGGGGGTAAAAACAATGACTTTTCCTGACCGCAACAACTCCTATAACTTTGACCCGTTTTTGGAATGGAGAAAGCAGGCGGATTATTATGCCGATGATCCTTTCATTCAGAAAGTAGTTCAATACTTTACCGGAAACGAGTGGGAGATGACCGATAGTGAAGCCCGGGCAGTGTCAAAACGGGCGTCTTTCCGCTGGAGAGATATGGCCGAAACAATTGCCTGGCCCGAAAATCGGCCTTATATGATGCATTACGATGGTCACAAACACCGTATTGACCGTATTGTCCGTCCTCTGGAAACCGAGATTATGGAAAGAGAGATATTTTCAGAGGCTCTGTTTTCAGAAAAAACCTCACCCTGGGTAAAGTTGATTAAGATGTTTATCATATATCAAAACGGTGAAGCATGTGTAGCCTGTCCCCTAACCTGCACTGAGGGGATGGTGGAAATCCTTAAAAAATATGCTGATCGACAGGAAACCCTTGCTATTCTCCGTCATTGTCAGGAAGGGGATAACGGAAAATTTGCTATTGGTGCCCAGTATCTCTCTGAGATTCAAGGGGGCTCTGATGTTCCTGCCAATCTGCTGGAGGCGGTACAGGAGGAAGGGGAATGGCGCTTATACGGCAACAAGTTTTTTTGTTCAGCTACCCATGCTGATTATGCATTGGTGACGGCCAAACCGGCAGGTTCAGAGAAAGTGGCTTTATTTGTTGTTCCTTCCTGGCTGCCCGGAAATAAGCAAAAGGAGATTCGCAATGGTTATACCATTGATCGCATTAAGTGGAAGATGGGTACCAGTGAACTGACTACTGCTGAGATTACCTTTAATGGTGCTTTGGCCTATCCGGTGGGGCCTTTGGATCGGGGAGTGGCTAATATAGTAGGAGTTGTTCTAACCTATTCCCGGTTGACAGTAGGGTTATCTGCGGCTGCTTTTATGACCAGGGCGATACGCGAAGCCCAAAAATATGCTGAATTCCGTCAAGTGTTCGGTATGCCGATCGCCCACTTTCCTCTGGCAGCCGGTCAATTGCAGCAGATGGAGCAATTAGCCAAACAAACGGTAGTCGGGGCATTTGAAATTTATAAGGATTTTATGCAATTACAACCAAATCAACCCGGTAGCGATGATATTGCATACCGCAGGAAGAGTTTTGAAGTGCGGGAACTGATTATGCTGCAAAAGATTACTGCTTCCTGGGATAGTACCGATGTATTACGCACGGCTATGTCCATTTTTGGCGGACATGGGGTTATGGAGGATTTTTCTTCCCTGCCGCGCCTGTATCGTGATTCAGCGGTTAATGAATTGTGGGAAGGTCCTCGAAATGTACTGCTCATGCAAATTCACCGCGACTGCCAAAAAGCTGCCAACTGGTATCCGCCCCGCGAATTTATAGCTGATGTATTGCATGGCTGTAATGAAGAGGCCATTGCCGATTTTCAGAAGAATTTTGAAGAGATTCTCTCTTATCCGGACCTGCTGCAAATGGATAATAACACCATACAAATGGCCCAACGCTGGGATAGATTTTGCCATGATTTATTTCATGCATTTCAGCAAAATACATTAAAAAAAATAGAGAATAATACCCCTTTTGATTAATGTACTGAAAAAAAGATGCCCATAATCAGGGCATCAAGTTTAAGGGGAATTTAATCGTATAAAATTTTAAAAGCTTTATTGATTAATAATTAAATACCATACCGGTTTCAGCTTTTATCAGTTTGCTGCCCAGAGTCTGCTGCATTTTGGCTGCCGGGATAAAACCGGTACAATGAGCCGGGGCAATACTGCTAATTGGTAATGCCTGCAGTGCTTCAATTGTTTTTTGGATTCGTTCTTCTGAAGCCATGGCTAAGTGAGTACCCCCAATATAAGCCAGAACTTTATCACAGCCAGTCTGCTGCTGGCAGTAATTAATAGTATTTATTAAGCCGGCGTGAGCGCATCCGCTGATGATTACCAATCCCTCCGGAAGACGGATTACCAGTGCCGAGTCATCGGAAATATTGTCTGCAACTATTTCGCCGTTTATTTCAGTTTTAAACCCGAAACCGGCATCTTCAAAATCATTAGTACGCGGAATTCCACCAGTCAGGTATATGGACGGCATGATTTCAGTAAAAGAATTTACTTCATGAAACACTGCGCCTTTTTTCTGTAAATCCTTAAGGGAAAAACTGGTTCCGATAGGTATGGGATTACCAACGCCATGGTCTACATAATGAGGCTTGAAAATACCTGAATGAGCGTATACATTAAGAGCCGGGTTCATTTCCACTACCGGCATAACTGCTCCGGTATGGTCAAAATGGCCATGACTTATTACCAGGGCATCAAGTTTATCAAGCTCTACTCCTAAAATACGGCTATTGTTTATAAGTGCTCCGGAACTGCCGGTATCAAACAAAATGCTTTTATCACCGGCAGCTATGTGGGCTGCAAATCCGTATTCGCCAATTAATCCCGGTACCGGAGTAGTATTCTCCACCAAAATTTTAACTTGAACCTGCATTTCACATTCCCCCATCTTGCTAAATAATGGATTATATTTCACCTAATAAGTATATATAACACTAAAGCAGTTTAATAATCAGCAAAGATACCTCTTCTGCCCATACCGCGACCATTATTTTTGCTGTAGCCTGAATAAATATCAGCATCAGACACGTTATCAACAATTTGACGGCATCGACAGCTGCGGCCACCTTTTTTTATTCCCATACCCTGACCACGGCCTGAATTTCCTCTGACATTGCCCCCCATTCTTCCTCTGCCAACAACTTGATTAGCTGGACCGGTTCCATCTCCAAAAGGCATAATATGACCTCCTTTACTTGAGCGTGATGCTCTTTACAATTTCCTGCCATACCTCATTGTATATAGTGACCAGATTGCTGTCACTGGCCGGAATAACTGCATTAGTTATATTTTTTGATATCATCTCGCTGTAAGGAATTCTACCGACAACAGGTATTTGATTTTCAGCCGCCCATTCTTCTATAAGTTGGCAGTAATCGGGGTTTAAATCCCATTTATTAATTACAATTACTGCCGGTTCTGCACGGCTTTGTAGTAACTGCCAGAGCCTTTTCATATCATCAAAGGCTGATATACCGGGTTCTGTAACCATTACTGTCAGGCTGACTCCGGTAAGAGAAGCAATTACGCTGCATCCAATACCAGGCGGACCATCAGACAGAATAAAATCAATATTATTTTTTTCAGCCAATTTATAGGCGCTGGTTTTTATCTGGGTTACTATTTTTCCTGAATTTCCTGCACCAGGTTTAACTTTGGTATAAAAACAGTGAGTACCTCTGGAATCAAACCCATGGTATAGTTTACCGACATGGTTGGGTAACATGGTAATGGCCGATACACTGCATAAATGAAAACACAGACCGCAACCTTCACATGCTATTTCCTGAACAACCAAATTCTCTATAGCTTCAAAGCGGCACATATCTTCACATAGCATGCATTCAATACAATGTTCCGGATTAATGTTGGCCGTCTGTCCGGAAACTATATTTTCTTCAGAATTTAGCTCCAGGTCAAATAATATATCCAGATTAGAGGCTTCCACATCATAATCGGCCATAACGCAGTCGGGTTGTAAAAACACGCAGGATGAGCACAGGGAGGTTTTCCCGGTTCCGCCTTTACCACTTAAAAAAACAATTTCTTTAATCATCTTGTCACCTGCAATGTCAGCAAAATATTTTCCAGTTTATTACGCAATTCCGGCATCAGATTTATTGGATGTTCTCCTTTGGTAAATCCGGCAGCCAAATCCCGACTAAATGGTATACGCTCCAATACAGGCATCTGATATTGAGCTGTTAGAATATCAATACCTGCATCATTGCCTTCCCAGCGATTTATTACCACACCCGTGGGTATATTCAGCAGCGTTATAGCCTGTAATACCATTTCTAAATCGTGTCGGCCAAAAGGTGTTGGTTCGGTAACCAGAATACAATAATCCGAGCCTTTAACAGCTTCCAGCGTCGCACATCCTGTTCCCGGAGGGCAGTCAAGCACCGTATTGGTACACCAATAACGGGCAGCCGTTTTTTTAGCCTGTTTAATTACGGGTGGACTTTGAGCTTCACCTACTGACAATCGGCCAGTTACAAGTCGGCTGCCGTTTTTTAACCAATATTCTTCAATGTTGCCAACCGGATGCTGACCTTCAGATATTGCATTTACCGGACAGGTATAATAACAGGCAGCACAGCTGTGACATAATTCCGGAAAAATCATAACTTCGTCGGGTATTACTACCAGGGCATTAAAAGCGCAGTTGGCTGCACAAACTCCACAGAAGGTACAAAGTGAATAATCGATAATTGGAATCATTCTCTTAACTGTATGGTTTTGTTCCAACCGTTTTTCCAGAAACAAATCAGCATTGGGTTCTTCAACATCCAGATCAACCAGCATGGCGGTTTCTCCCAATAACTCGGATAAAGCTACTGCCAGCATGGTTTTCCCGGTTCCACCTTTACCGCTGGCAATTGCAATTTGCATATTTATCCCCTTTCATGATTACAATCATGCTTATGGTCATCGTGTTGACAGAAAACATCTTTGCTGTTCAGTCTGCCGGCCTGGTACGACTCTATTGCAGCTTTAATATCACCAGTAATTCCAACATAAACATCAATATTCAGTTCATTAAATAACAACTTGGCCCTTTCTCCCATTCCGCCGGCAATTATTACATCCACACCGTTCTGCCGCAGATAGCCCGGCAGCATACCTGGCTGATGTTCAGGATTTGGTAGTATCGAATATTCTGCGGTTTCCAGGTTGTAAAGGGTAAATTGGTCACAGTGACCAAAATGTTCGGCTACCTGTTCATTTTCAGTTGCTACTGCAATAAGCATTATTTAATAACCTCCTTGATTAATTATTTGCTGCTTCCAGTTTCTTGAGTTTTTTAGCTTTATAAAGCTGCAGGGCTTCCTCAACCGTGACTTGCCCTGAACACTCGTAAAGTTCAACTCCGGCTTTCTTTAAAACCGCAAATCCTTTGGGGCCGATACGATTGGTTATTATTACTCCGGCTCGCTGCTGGAGGATTATCTGTGCAGTGCCGATACCGGCTCCGTGTCCCTGATCACGATTATCATTGCTCAAAGCCTGTTGGAAACCATTTTCCTCATCCCAGAGCTGTACATATGGACAGCGTCCAAAACGTTCATCTACCATACTGTCCTGTTCCGCTCCTGTACTGCAAATAGCAATAATGTTCTTCAAAACCATCACCTCCGCCATAGTTAAAGATTCAAGCTGTTTAAAAAAAGGTTTCATACTGCAGTCGTCCTGGTCCTTTAAATGTCTGTCATAGCGCCAACAATAACCGCTTCCCAGGCAATAATCACCGCCTTCTATTCTTATGGATTTGCCATTAAGCAGTGCGTCAGCAATTTTACTGCGGGCTTCAGTCAGTATTCTTTGAAAGGTACTGCGGGAGATTTGCATTCTGGCTGCACAGTCTTCCTGTTCCAGTTTTAAATAATCTTTAAGTCGGATAGCCTCTATTTCTTCAATTTTAATAATTACCGCTTGTTGCTCATCAACGGAAATACCTTCCGGACGATAATCAACAAAGGGGGGGTAAAAGCCTACAAAACGACATTTAGCACCTCTGGGCATTTTTGCTGCATCCTCTCCATGGCAATTTGAATAATGGGCATATGCCCACTATTAAGTTTAATTTTAATTTATTGTGGGCATATGTCAAGAATAAAAAGTATTAATTTTCATTAAATGACTTGCATTTCAAATAGGGGTCTGATATTCTCTTTATATACCCCACAGGGGTATATTTTGTTTAACATTCATTTTATTGGAGGTTGAGATTATGAGCATGACTCGTCGCAGCTTTTTGCAAAGAACGGCTTTGTCAGGACTGACAATTGGCGCTGCGATAACCGGAACAAAACGGGTTGCCCAGGCAGTTGATTTAAGTGAGCCCTTAGCTACCGTTATAGATTTAAGTAAATGCAATGGCTGCCCGGATTTGGATACCCCCCGTTGTGTTGGTGCCTGTCGTGATAAGAATAAAGACCGTTTTCCGCAGCCAATTAATCCTATTCAGGATTACTGGCCTCAGACTCAGCACGAAGATTGGTCAGGAAAGCAAAATCTTACTAATCGTCTGACTCCGTATAACTGGACGTATGTACAGCATATAACGGTTGAACACGACGGAAAGGAACAGAACCTGCATATTCCTCGACGCTGTATGCATTGTGATTCTGCACCCTGTGCTGATTTATGCCCTTTTGGAGTAATTGATCAAACTGCTAAAGGACCGGTAGTAATAGATACCGGAGCTTGTTTTGGCGGTGCCAAGTGTCGGGATGTCTGTCCCTGGCATATTCCGCAGCGTCAGGCTGGGGTAGGTATTTATCTTGATATTGCTCCCACTTATGCCGGAGGCGGAGTTATGTACAAATGCGATTTGTGTACAGATCTTTTGGAAAAAGGGCAGGAACCAGCTTGTGTAAGTGCCTGTCCGACCGGGGCCTTGATGATTGGACCGCGTCGGGAAATGGAAGCTTATGCAGATAAATGGCTGGCAAAAAATAATGGCTATATCTATGGCCGGGATGAAAATGGCGGAACTTCGACTTTCTATTTATCCAAAGTGCCATTTGAAAAAATTAATGAAGCTTTGTTGAACCAGGAAATAGATGAAAAGCCAGGTAGACCGGCTATGCCCCCGGGCATTAGTAATCCGCTGCATTCAGCTGACGGTGCGGTAAAAAGCATGTTGGTGGCGCCATTTGCGGGTCTGGCTGCTGCCGGGATAAGTGCCTATAAGATTATGACGAAGGGGGAGAAGGAAAATGAAAATTCTGAGGCATAACCAAGTCATTCGGTTTATACATTGGAGTACCGCTCTGTCAATTTTCATACTGCTTTTCTCCGGATTCGGACAAATGCCGGTATATAAACGCTACTTTGTCGATACCCTGCCCGGGTTATCCTGGTCAAGCAATTATTGGGTTACTTTAAACATTCATTATTATGCAGCCGTAGTATTAATATTTTCTTCCATTTATTATGTAACCTATATTATTATGAGCAAGAAAAGAGAAATATTACCCCAAAAAGGTGATTTCAAAGAGTCAATGCAGATATTTGCCTCCCTGATAGGTCTGGCCGAGGAGCCACCCAGCGGAAAATATCTGGCTGAACAACGATTAGCATTCAGCTTGACTGCTTTTACGACTCTGGTGTTGATTCTTACCGGTTTAATAAAGGTGTATAAAAATATTCCCGGGGTTAACCTGTCGGCAGAAGTGGTTTTCTGGACAGCCCAGATTCATAATCTGTTTACCGTAATTATGATTCTGAATATAATTGCACACCTGGGCGCATTTCTGCTGCGGCCTAACTGGCCACTGGTACCCAGCATGTTCAGCGGTTACATTAATGCTGATTATATCAAACACCGCCATCAGAAATGGTGGCAGGAGCTAAATGGCAACGATTATGCTGATCCTGCCGAACCAGATCCTGAAGTTGTATTAAAATCTGATGTTGAAACCGTTGCCATAGCAGAAGAAACTGCTGAACCTGAAACGGAAGTGTTGGACGAAAATGAAAATGATAGCAGTCATCTTGTCAAAACAGACCTTGATGCTGAAAAGGTATCAGTTAATTGAGTGGATAATCTGATACCAATCTTAATTTAAGCTAAAGGCTTTATGGTTTTTGTTGTGAGTTCAGTTTTCTTTTAAGGATGATTTATAAATATTGAACCTGACTAACCTGACTCTTTACTGACTTAACCTGATTCTATTAATTAATTAAAAAAACTGTCAGGTCAGATCAGGTTAATTCAGGTTCAGTCAGATTCTAAAAATTGGAACCATAATCCTTAAAAATTTTCGTTATTCGGCATTATCTGCTTCTATTAAATAACGGGAACTGCTCTGGTTAAACAGTTCCCGTTATTTTTTGAGTATTATATTGCCTGTTAATCAGAATAGCATTTCGAAAAATTTAATCTTCAAAAGCTTCGCTGACTTTCCATACTTCCCAGACCTTGCCTACCAGATCCGGTCCTGGTTTCAGGGTTTGTTTTCCTGGTCTCCAACCGGAAGGAGTAGCTTCGGTTCCTTCTGAAGCACGTACCAGTTGGAAGGCCTGAATTTGCCGGAAGGACTCTTTGACATTTCTGCCTACCGGAGGAGTTAAAACTTCAAACCCCTGAATAATCCCGTCCGGGTCAATAATAAATCTTCCCCGGGTTTCAACACCGCTGTCTTCGTCATAAATGCCATACAATTTACCGATATAGCCATCCTGGTCAGAGAGCATGGCAAAAGGAATATCCCGGTCGATCATTTTGGATAATTCGTGGTCATTCCACATTTTATGGACAAATACGCTGTCAACGCTGCAGGAGAGCACCTCGACTCCTAACTTCTGAAACTCTTCATACTTTTCAGCAACTGCTGAAATCTCAGTAGCTCAAACAAAGGTAAAATCACCCGGATAAAAGCATAGCAGAACCCATTTGCCTTTAAACTCCGAGAGACTTACATTTACGAATTTACCTGCAAGATAAGCAGATGCGGTAAAATCCGGGGCTGGTTTACCTACTTTCACCATAGATGATTTCGCCTCCTTAACAGTAATCTGGTCAGTTGATTCGGTCTCTAAACTGGGTCTTTTAATCGCTGGTCTCTGACAACCTGGTTTGAATTCTTCGGGCATAAATCGAACCTCCTTTCCATGTGAGTATTATAACATATAGTTATAATGCAACAATACTCAGAAGATTATTTGATTAAACTATTTAAGTCACCATTCTTTACCTGCAAATTTTAGTCACATTTCGCCAACTAGCTTCATAAAGTATAAAACGCTCAATTATATGGAGGTGGTCTTTTGACTATATTGGCATGGCTCCTGGCAGCGGGGGCTATTGTTAAAGGAACCCTGTTCCTGTTTGGTTACATGGCCAATGGGGCTTTTCCTCAACCATTAAATGAAGCAGCGGAAAGGGAATGTCTGCAAAAGCTTAAGGGAGGCAGTGAAGAAGCAAGAAATAAATTAATTGAACATAACCTGAGACTGGTAGCTCATGTAGTACGTAAATATGAAACCAGCGGTGAGGATATGGAAGATTTGATTTCCATTGGTACGATTGGATTAATTAAAGCGATTAAAACTTTTAATGATGAGCGCGGAGTACGACTGGCTACTTATGCTGCCCGATGCGTTGAAAACGAAGTGCTCATGTATTTGCGTAATATTAAAAAGCTAAAGCAAGAGGTATCCATTTATGAACCAATAGGCTATGACAAGGAAGGCAATGAAATTTCGCTGATTGATATTCTTACAACTGATAATGAAATAGTTGATATTGTAGAGGCTCGTATTCAGGAAGAGAAAATTCGTGAAAATATGGGGGTCTTAACTCGCCGTGAACAACAGGTAATTGAGATGCGTTATGGTTTGTTCAGCGGTCTGAAGGAAACTCAGCGAGAGATTGCACGCAAACTGGGAATTTCGCGTTCTTATGTATCCAGAATTGAAAAAAGAGCCCTTAAAAAGCTGATAAAGGAACTCCGACTTGAAGCTTAACAGGGTTTAAATATAGCTGACATGATTAATATCTAAAAATAATGGTTTGGACTGCATTTTATAACTATATAATGATTTAATGAAAAACAGCTGCATTAATGGAGGAATATGACAGCAATTGGCGAATATATACAGCGGTGATACTGATGATGAATATAGATAAACGCTGTATTGCGGTGGCAATTATTCTGTTGTTAATTACTTTTGGGGTAGGAGTAAAGTATGGGAGTTGGCATCAGCAGCAGGCTGAGCCTGATGAAATTATTCTGGACGAAGCTTCGCAAATAGCCGAGGATTTATCTGAGAAAGAGAATGAAGAAATTCAGGTGTATGTTACTGGTTTGGTGGAAAGACCGGGAGTATATCGCCTGACTGCTGAGTCTCGTATTAATGAAGCAGTTTCTATGGCGGGCCCTTTGCCTGAGGCTGACCTGACTTATGTTGATATGGCCCGCAAGGTTCAGGATGAGGAAACCATTTTAGTTCCTGCTAAAGGAGCAGAAATACCGGTTACGGGGTCATCAGTAAACCCCGTAAGTGCATCGGCAGTTAATTCGCATGGCAAGTTGAATATTAATAAGGCAACTGCCAAAGAGCTGGACGAGCAATTAACTGGAATTGGTCCGGCTCTGGCACAGCGCATTGTTGATTATCGTACCGAAAACGGCCCTTTTAAACAAATAGAAGATATTAAGAGTGTAAGCGGTATCGGTGATAAAAGATTTGCTGATATCGAAGCGGATATTACGGTAAGGTAAAGAGGATTGGAAAGACTTTTGCAAAAATTATGGCCGCCGGCATCAATTTGGTTTGCTGCCTTTATGTTTATGGCGGTTATTTGTATTTTGGTTTATTATCATATATGGTCGGGATTATTTGTGGTCCTGGCCTTTTTGCTTTTTTTGTGGTTCTTTGGTTCCGAATTAAGAAAACCGGCTGCCGGTGCAATCATTTTTACTATAGTAGTAACACTGTATTTTCAGTTTTCCCTGCAACCAATACCGACAGAATTACCGGAGCAGGCCAATATTACCATGGAAGGCCGGGTGGTTGGCCGTCCACTGGTTAATGAGCGGGGTACGCGTTTTGTTCTGCATACCAATTATAAAGATACCCGCTTAAAGCATATTCAGGTAATTAGTCCAACCGGATTGGATATTCAAACCGGTGACAGGTTAAGAATCAGAGGTAAGTTAAAAGCACCTTTGTCCCCCGGTAACCCGGGTGCATTTAATTACCCCCGCTATTTATCCTATCAGGAAATTTATTATCTGCTTTCATTAAAGGAGGGGTATATACCTGAAAATATTGAGGGGCCAGGCATATATCAACAGTTGGTAACCGGGGTACAATACCGGGTGGAATGCGTTATTAAATCGGTTTTAACTGAACAACAGGCTGCTATTATGCTGGGGATGCTATTGGGCAGCATTGAATCAATAGATCCTGATCAATACGAAGATTTTCAAAAGGTTGGCATAGTACATGTTTTTTCCGTATCCGGTCTGCATGTAGGGTTTTTGATTTTACTATCAGGTTGGGTTTGCGCTTTGTCGGGTGCATCCAGGCGTACCAAACTGTTAAGCGGACTGATTTTACTGTTTATATATGGCAGCTTGATTTATTGGCCGGTGGCAGTAACCCGGGCCAGTATTATGGCAGCTCTGGGACTGATTGCTTATTATTATGGCCGTCCTGATGATATTTTAAATAGTCTTGGCTTGGCGGGCATAATTATTATGTTTATTGAGCCCTATGCAATATTTCAAATATCTTTTCAATTATCCTTTATGGCTACCTGGGGACTGATCTATCTATTTCCGGTAATAAGAGCAGGACTCCCATGGCAGAATCGCTGGCTGGATATGGCCCTTCTGCCGTTGGCAGCCGAGTTGGCCGTAATTCCCCTGGTAATATATCATTTCAATCTGTTATCAGTAATTTCTCTGCTAAGTAATATTGTTATAACCTGGCTGGTTGGCGGAGCAGTAATACTGGGGTTTCTGGCTATGCTCATCTGTTTTTTACCATTAATGGCTTCGCTTTTTCTTTATCCGGCCGGATTATTTGCAACTATCATCACTAAACTGGTGGCTTTTATGGTCGCTTTTCCCGGAGCCTATTTCTGGGTAGCCACTCCGCCTGTTTACATAGTCGTACTATATTATGCGGGTTTATGTCTATTGATCTGGCAAATACGGCTTGCTAATCGCAATAAGACGGTTATGCTATCAGCAGTTGCGATTATGTCGGTGTTGCTGCTAGTTGTTTTCTGGCCGGCGTCATGGCAGAATTGGGGGAAGCTGGAGGTAGTTTTTGTAGATGTCGGGCAGGGAGACAGTACTCTTATAAAAACCCCCCGGGGGAAGTTTATTCTTCTGGATGGGGGAGGCAGTGATTTCTCTGAAATCCCTGATCGCACCCTGATACCGTATTTGCGTCATCGTGGCATAAGGCATGTGGATATGCTTATAAATTCACACCCGGATACCGATCATCTGCAGGGAATAGAACGGGTGGCGGAGAAGTTTTCGGTCGATTATGTAGCAGTTCCAAAGGTATTAAAGGATTCAGAGCGTTATAATACCTTATACAGGCTCACGCAGAATAAAAGAATCCAATGGTTATACCTGCAAGGTGGACAGCAAATAAATTTCGATTCTGGTGTGAGAATCAAGGTTTTGTATCCTGCGTCTGAAAACCGAACTGATAATAATCCGAATAATTTATCAGCAGTAATAAAGATCGATTATAAACAGCTTACCCTTTTAATGCCGGGTGATATCGAACAGGATGGCATTAAAAAGCTCATTGCCGATAAGGATTTGGCTGCTGTTTCCGTAGTTAAAGTCCCTCATCACGGCAGCCGCTATTCTCTGGTACCGGAGTTTTATCAGCAAATAAAGCCGGGTTTTGCAGTTATATCTGTGGGGAATAATAATTTTGGGCATCCTTCACCAGAAGTGATTGATTTTTTAAAGAACCACGGATCAATAGTATATAGAACTGATCATGACGGTGCCATTACTTTTGTTAGTGACGGATATAAACTGCAGGTTAAAAACTATAAAATATAACCATGAAGTTTAAGCTATTATTTTATTGAGGAAGTAAATGAAAAAAGTTGAATTGTTAATCTTTCTGCTCATCTGGGGTGGATTGAATTATTACCTGGGGTTGCGTGGATGGCAGTCTCTGGGTACTTTGATAAACGGTTATGGAATAATCTACTGGCTGGTTATGGTATTTTTAGCCGCTGCTTATTTAATCGGCCGTTGGTTGGATTTAAATTATCCAGGCAAGGTGAGTGATGCATTAACCTGGATAGGCTCATATTGGCTGGGTTTCTTTTTTTATGCCCTGCTTCTGGTAGTTTCGGTTGATTTAATTCGCTGGTTGGATAATAAGTATGGTTTTTTACCGCCAATATTCTCAGATTCAGCCCTGACAGCAATTATGATCATTATTCTCCTGCTGCTCTTGTTGATAATAGGTACCTGGAATGCCCATCGACCGATAATCAGACAGTATCAGGTTGCTATATCAAAAAAAGCAGGAGAAGTAAAAAATCTGCATGTCATGATGGTATCAGATATTCATCTGGGAAATATAATTGGCAACCGTCGTTTAACAAAATTGGTTAAGCAGGTCAATGCCCTTAAGCCGGAAATCATTTTTTTGGTGGGAGATATTATTGATGGTGATTTGCGGCCTTTTGAAAAAGAGGATATGGGACAAACCCTGCAAAAACTGGAAAGCAATTACGGTATATATGCTGTGCTGGGTAACCATGAATATTATGGCGGTCAGTATAAGGAAATTATCAAGACTTTAAGCAGTTGCGGGATTACTCTTTTAAGAGATCAGTGTGTTTTAATTGAAAACAGTTTTTATCTGCTGGGGCGTGATGACAAATATAGCCGGAAAAGAAAGCCATTGTCGGTTTTAATGGCCGGTATAGACAGAGATTTGCCAACTATAGTAATGGATCATAATCCTATTGATATTGCAGAATCCTATAATAATAAAGTAGACCTGCATTTATCAGGGCATACGCACACCGGGCAACTTTCGCCCATAAACCTGATAACTGATAAGATATTTGATCTGCATTGGGGCTATATGATAAAGGATTACCTGCATATAATAGTGTCAAACGGTTTTGGAACCTGGGGCCCCCCCATTCGTATCGGCAACCGCCCGGAAATAGTAGAGATATTTATCAATTTTAAAAATTGATAGTTTTGCGAATTATCTTCGCTAAGCTCAGAATGACATATTCAGGAAATTGGATTATGTAAAAGTCCTTTATGGTGAATTTAACATTCTTTTAAGGACCTGACTATATTTAAAATTTAAAAGTAAGGTTGAGTCAGGTTAAATCAAGCAAAGTCAGGTTCAAAAAAATTGATAAAACTTCTTCATAACTGGACAATATTATGGCCTTTAAAAGAGATCCTTCGTCACCTGCAGCTCCTCAGGATGACATTTATGGTACTTTTTCAGTGATCTCGGACTTCTTCTGCTCCACCTATTAGGTTTCGTAATTAATGTAGCTGCGAAAATCCGCGTTGTCTGCGTTATCCGCGTCTTATAAGTTGGAGGCCACGAAATCCCAGTTGACCAGATCCCAGAATTTTTCTACATAAGTGGGACGGGCATTCCTATAATCGATATAATAAGCATGTTCCCAAACATCACAGGTCAACAGCGGCTGTTTGCCTTCGGTCAGCGGATTGCCGGCGTTACTGGTGCTGACTATTTCCAATTTGCCGTCCTTATTCTTAACCAGCCAGGCCCAACCGGAACCAAAGGTCCCAACAGCTGTTTGCGTGAACTTATCCTTAAACTCAGCAAAAGAACCAAAAGTTTGATTTATGGCTTCCGCCAGTTTGCCGGCAGGTTCGCCGCCAGCTTTTGGTGCCAGACAGTTCCAGTAAAAAGTATGGTTAAAAACCTGAGCAGCATTATTAAATATACCACCGCTGGACTTCAGTATAATCTCTTCCAGAGACATATTTTCAAACTCGGTGCCGGCAATCAGCTTATTCAGATTGGTTACATAGGCTTGATGATGTTTCCCATAGTGATACTCCAGGGTTTCTTTTGAAATAATCGGTTCCAGAGCATTCTGCTCAAAAGGCAGTAGAGGTAATGTATGTTCCATTTAAGATTCCTCCTTTTTATTATCTGTTTATAAATTATACTATGAGTTGATATGAACACCAACCTGATCCCATTAAATAAGGTTTCAATTACAGGTGAACTCGATTTTTCAGCCTGCTCAGACTATTTTCGATTGCAGAAACATC
>Ga0209613_1000170_pt1 | contig 86094 bp, 80 predicted proteins | sample BioC13SIPDNA_2_FD_185747 | JGI IMG/M metagenome (GOLD analysis project Ga0209613, IMG submission 185747) | Anaerobic biogas reactor microbial communites from Washington, USA - Biogas_R2_A C13 SIP DNA (SPAdes) (version 2) | ecosystem: Engineered > Bioreactor > Anaerobic > Unclassified | place...
CGATGGAGGAAGTGGTTCGCGCCTTCGAGCCGCAGGGCGTGGTGCTTCGCTACCGCCAGCAGCAGGAGGAGCAGACGGTCCAGGTGAGGAGCCACGTGGTGCGCATCGGCGACGCGGCGCTGGCGACAAACCCCTTCGAGCTGTTCCACGCCTACGGCCTGCGGATGAAGGCGCGGACGCCTGCGAAGCCGCTGATGGTGGTGCAGCTGTCCAACGGGCTGGGGGGCTACCTTCCCACGCAGGCGGCGATCGAGGGGGGAAGCTACAGCAGCAAGGCGGCGTCGACGCAGTGCGGTCCGGAGGGGGGCGACCGGCTGGTGGAGGAGACGGTCAGGGCGGTGCTTGGGATGTTCTGACCGCAGGAGCCGGGATTTGTCTGGCGCATGCGCGCCAAAGAAGGATGAGCGTGTCAATAAAAGGAACGCGCCGGCATGCCGCCGGCGCGTCAGTGTGTCAAAGAAGTGTCTGCGGACACTTCTTTGATTAAGCAGGAACGGGAATTTCTGCCTGTTCGGCATCGCTATGCTTGCCTCACGGCCAGCAGAAATTCGCGGAAATGTTTTGTCTAAAGCCAAAACCCGCGGCACCGCACATGTCGCTGCCGCGGATTACCATCAGAGGGCTTCGCCCTCCGATACCTCCCATGAAATGGTTTTTTGACAGTCTGACGCGCCGGCATGCCGCCGGCGCGTCAGACTGTCGAAAAAGGTCTGCGGACCTTTTTCGATTCGGAGGATGGCTGCGGAATGTTTTCGCTGTTCGCGAGAACGCCCCGCGCGTCCGGCAGCGCCGGACGACACGATGACAATCGGTGGGCTGCCGCCCCCCGTAGCCCCCTGCATCAAAGTCTGTAGTAAGGTTTTTTGACAGCCCGACGCGCCGGCATGCTGCCGGCGCGTTTTTCCTCCTGTGTGTTCAGGCCGATTTCGCGACGCGCGAGCGCACGTCGAAGGCCACGGCGAGGATGAAGATGATGCCCTTGATGATGTACTGGTAGGTGATGCCGATGCCGGTGAGGTTCAGGCCGTTGGTCAGCGACATGATGACGAAGGCGCCGATGATGGAGTTGGTGACCCGGCCGATGCCGCCGGTGGTGGACACGCCGCCGATGTAGCAGGACGCGATGGCGTCCAGCTCAAAGCCGCTGCCGGCCGTCGGCGTGGCGGACTGCAGGCGGGAGGTGAAGAGGATGCCGCCCAGGGCGGACAGCATGCCCATGGAGGAAAAGACAATCAGCAGGATGCGTTGGGTGTTGACCCCGGACAGCAGCGCTGCCTCCCGGTTGCCGCCGGTTCCGTAAATGTGGCGGCCCAGGCGGGTGTTTTTCATCATGAAGTTGTAAATCAGCGCGATGAGCAGCACCACCATGATGGTCCAGGAGATGCCGCGGTACTCCGCCAGCACGAAGACCAGCAGGCCGACCGCGGCGCAGAGGATGGCGACCTGGCCCAGGAACACCGGGAAGGAATGCGTCGGGAAGCCGTATTTGAGCAGGTTGCGCCGCTGCTTGAACTGGAAGTACACAATCAGCACGATGAACACCGCCCCGATGAGCAGCGACAGGCCGTGCAGCCCGCCCACTTGGAAGACCGGGGGCAGGAACCCGTTTGAAATCTGGTTGAAGGTTTCGTTTTTAACCAGGATGGTCCCGCCGGACTCCGTCATCAGGGACAGCATCCCCCGGAAGATGAACTGGCCGGCCAGCGTGGTCACGAAGGCGGGCACCCGGAGTTTGCCGATGATGAGCCCGATGAGCAGGCCCATCAGGGTGCCGATGGCCAGGGTGACCAGGATGACGGCGAAGGTGCCCATGTCCCGGGTCAGGAACCGGGCGGCGACGGCGCCCAGGAAGCCGGCCGCGAAGCCCACGGACAGGTCGATCTGGCCGATGATGAGCACCAGCGTCATACCCACCGCCATCACCGCGACGTAGCCGGTCTGGTTGACCAGGTTGGTGATGTTGCGCGCCGACAGGAAGGCGCCCTGGGTGGTGATGGAAAACACCAGGAACAGCGCCGCCAGGGCGAGGTACATGGCATAGTTCCTGACGTTGTTTTTCAGCAGGTGCCAGATTTCCTGGGGCAGGCTTCCGGTTTCGGGTCCGTAGGCGCGGTTCATGCAAGTACCTCCACTGGCTGTGCGGTGCCGTCGTTTGTGCCCGGGTCAGGCTTCGGTCGCCATTTCCATGATTCTCTCCTGGGTCGCCCCCTGCGCCGGCAGTTCCCCGCTGATCCGGCCGGCCGACATCACGTAGATGCGGTCGCTCATCCCGAGGATTTCCAGCAGGTCGGAGGAAATCATCAGGATGGACATGCCGTTGTCGACCAGGTCGTTCATAATCGTATAGATTTCGTGCCGGGCGCCCACGTCGATGCCGCGGGTCGGTTCGTCCAGGATAAGCACGCTGGGCTGGGAGAACAGCCACTTGGCCAGGGAGACCTTCTGTTGGTTCCCGCCGGAGAGGTTGAGCACCAGCTGCGAGAGGGACGAGGCCCGGATGTCCAGGGATTTGCGGTACCCGTTGGCGGCGGAGATTTCCTCGTTCTGGTCGATGACCAGGCCGCGCAGCAGCTTTTTCAGGCTGGCGAGGGTGATGTTGAAGCGGATGTCCTGGATGAGGATGAGCCCCTTGCCCTTGCGGTCCTCCGACAGGTAGGCCAGCCCCTTCTGGATGGCTTCGGAGGGCCGGTCGAGCTTCATCTTTTCGCCCTGCAGAAGGACGTCCCCGCCGGTCACCTTGTAGCGCGGGGTGTTGCCGAACAGCGCCAGGGCCAGCTCCGTCCTGCCGGCGCCCATCAGGCCGGCCAGCCCGACGATTTCGCCCTTGCGCACGCTCAGGGAGACGTTTCGGAGCACCTCCCGCTGGGTCGTCGGGCTCACGGCGGAAAGGTTCCGGACTTCCAGCACCGTCTCCGTCCCGGGCGCCCCTACGCGGGGCGGGTAGACGTTCTCGAACACGCGCCCCACCATCAGGCGGATGATTTCCCGCTCGGTGATTTCCCCTTTCTGCGCGTCCAGCGTGGCGACGGTGGCGCCGTCCCGCAGGACGGTCACCTTGTCGGCGATGGAAAGAACCTCGTGCAGGCGGTGGGAAATCAGGATGACGGTGACCCCCTCCTTGTCCCGCAGCTCCCGCAGCAGGCCAAGCAGGTGCGCGCTGTCGCTCTCGTTGAGCGAGGAGGTCGGCTCGTCCAGGATGAGGATTTTGGCGTGCTTGGACATCGCCGTCGCGATTTCGACCAGCTGCTGCTGCCCCACGGACAGCTCGGAGGCCTTGACCGTCGGGTTGACGTCCAGGCCGACCTTGTTGAGCAGCGCGCCGGCCTGCCGGATGGTCTCCGGCCAGTCCACCCATTTCCCCCGCATGATTTCATGGCCGAAAAAGATGTTCTCATAGAGGGTGAAGTCGGGCACCAGGGCCAGTTCCTGGCTGATGAAGGCGATGCTGGCCTGCTCGCTGTCGCGCAGGCTCATGAAGCGCCGGGGCTTGCCGCCCAGGACGAGCTCGCCCTCGAAGCTGCCATAATGGTAGACGCCGGTCAGGATTTTGACCAGCGTGGACTTGCCCGCGCCGTTCTCGCCGACCAGGCAGTGGATTTCCCCGGGCTTGACCTTGTAATTGACGCGGTCGAGCGCCTTGACGCCCGGGAAGGTCTTGGTGATGTCCCGCATCTCCAGCAGGTATTCGGCCATCGGCGCCCCCCTGATGTGCGTTCGTTCCCAAAACTGCCGGGAAGCCCTGTTCGAACTTCCCGGCAGGCTTGCCCTCCGGCGGGGCTTACTTCCAGTTCACGTAATCGTCGCCGTTGTAGACGCCGCCCTCGAAGAACACCTGGACCAGGTTGTCCCGGGTGACGGTCACCACGTCGCACTGGATGGTGGGGACGTCGGCGGCGTTGTTGTTGAAGGAGGCGTTGGTCTCCGGCACGCGGCCTTCCTTGAGCGCCCCGATGATGTCAAAGGTGGCGTCCACCAGCGCCTGGGGGTCCTTGTACACGGTCATGGACTGCTTGCCGTCGATGAGGTACTGCACGGAGGCGGCGACGCCGTCCGCGCCGGCGATATAGACCTTCGTCACGTCCGCGTCCGCGTGGAAGGCGTCGGACAGCGCGCGGGTGCAGTCGTCATCGGCCGGCCCCAGCACGAACACGGTGCCCTTGGCGTCGCTGCCCACGGCGGTCAGGTGCGCCTCGGCCAGGGACTTGGACACGTCCATCTTCCACTCGGTGTCGATGGTCTGCATGATGGAGACCTTCTCCTCGTAGGACAAGGTGGGCTGGTCCTTGAACTCCTCCGCCTTCGGGCAGTTGCGCAGGACGAAGGTGCCGTCGGCGATGTAGGGCTGCAGGATGTTCCAGGCGCCTTCCAGGAAGAGGAAGGAGTTGTTGTCCGTAAGGGCGCCGGAATAGATGTAGAGGTTGTTGCCCTTGGAGCCGGGCTCGATCTGGTCCACCAGGTACTGCGCCTGGGACTCGGAGACCTTGACGGAGTCGAAGGTGACGTAGTAGGCGAGGTTCTTTGTGTCCATGATGAGCCGGTCATAGCAGATGACGGTGGCGCCTTCAGCGGCGGCCATGTCGACGGCTGCGGCCGCGGCGGTCGCGTCGAAGGAGCACAGCACGATGGTCTTGGCCCCCAGGCCCAGCAGGGTCTCCACGTTGGTCTTCTCCGTCGCGGAGTTGGCCTCGGAGAACAGGATGCGCGCGTTGTAGCCACCCTCTTCGATGGCCTTGATGAACTTGGCTTCGTCACCCAGCCAGCGGGACTCCTCCCTCGTGGGCAGCACGACGCCGACGTCCACCGTGGCGGCGAAAACGCCGGAAACGGGGAGCAGGGCGACGCACAGGATGGCGAGGCAGAGCAGTTTCAGGTTCCTTTTCATGTGGCTTCCTCCTTGATTTATCTCATGGGCGGGCCTTGGGCCGCCCATATCGTCCGGTTGCGGGGGCCTGTGGCCGTTCGTCCGGCCGGTGGCGATGGGGGTCTCAGACGACCTCGATATCCAGCAGGGCGCACAGGTCGCGGATGGGCTCCGCGTGGTCGCCGTAGCAGACCAGGACGTGCTGGCTGAAGATTTTCTGGGCGAGCTCCGGCACGCTGGTCGAGCGGGGGAACAGCTCCAGGCTGGGCAGCTGGGGCGCCGGGGGCTTCCAGCCGCACTCCTCCCATTTCATCGGCGGCCGGGCCTCCCCCGTGAACAGGTGCATGTAGTACCGGCCTTTCTTGTAGTACAGCCGCGCGCAGGTGACCGGGCCGGTCTTCACCTTGCTGACGTTGAGCAGGGAGGCGGAGAGCAGGCCGAAGGAGGTGGGTAGCATCCGCACCGCCCCGTCCGTCACGGCCCTGGGCACGAAGTCCGGCACGCCGACGAGCACGGATTCCTTGAAGAACTCGTAGTACTCCAGGTAAGGCACGGTCTGCCCCGTGAGGAAGGACAGCATCAGCTGCGTCACGTTGCCCAGGATGTCGTTCTCCGGGATGGTGGCGATGCTCCGCCAGCTGTCCAGCAGCATGAACACCATCGCGGGAGGGAAGCCCAGCAGCTTTTTCATGCCGTCCACGTCGATGAGCGTGATCGCGTCGTAGCCGCGCTGCGCGATTTTCTTGTCGAGGGCCAGCGCGTACTTGACGCCGCTGCGGATGACGGCTTCGTCACATTCCTTTTCCAGGGTCCAGTTGTCCTTTACGAACCGGACGCCCTTCTCGATTTCCTGCTCCGTCAGCGCTTCCACGCCCTGCACCATCTCCAGCATCTCGAAGGGCTCGACCTCCACGCCGATCTGGCCGCGCAGGGAGACGCCCTCGAACTGCGTGCCGTACAGCAGCATGTCCCGGTAGCCCATGGTGCCCACGCGGGCCGTCCGCAGCCGGCTGGCGGCGTGCGCGGCGCGGGCGTAGGACATCACCGCGCCGACAGGCTCCGGCTCGCCGATGACGCTGTAGACGTACTTGAAGCGGTAGTCCAGGCTTTCGAACGTGCCCCGCAGCGCGGTGGTCCCGGCCTGGTCGGCCGTGGTGACGAGGCGGTCCCCCTCGTACCAGCCGCACATCCCCCACAGGACCATCGGCAGGTGCCGGAACGCGTCCGTCACATAGATGACCGCGTGGGTCGGAATCCAGCCCGCGACGCAGCAGATCAGGGAGGAAAACCCCTGGTTCGCGAGCTTTTCGAGGGCGGTTTTGGCGCTTTGGTACGCCGGGTCGTCAATCACGATGCCCGCGTCCACGATGTCCACGCCGTCGCCGGACAGCAGGGCCAGCGCGCGGTCGTGTTTTTTGACCAGGCTCTCATAGGGCGTGTTGACCTCCCCGAAGCAAACGAAACCGACTTTCATTCCGCGATACCTCCTGATGTTGTACTGGGTCGAATCCGGCGGCCTTGAGGGCGGCCGCAGCCGGAATGCATGCATTAATGGAAGAAAGAAACTTATGGTGCCGGCGCTGCCGCGCTGGGAAATCCGTTTGCCTGACCGGTCGTATGATGCGCAAATCAGCAGCCATCCTGCTGAGAATCCGTCATTTTCCAGTATAATGGAAGAAAGCGGATTTAGCAACCGCTTTCCGGCATATGTGCCCGGGCGGCACGGGCGACGGGGATAGCAGACTTATTCCACAAGCGGGAGGACCGCAAAGGCAGGCCTTTACGCCTGGTTTTCCCTGGCGTGCATGCGGTGCCCCCGTCCGGTCCGGGTAAAGGGACCGCGTTTCCGCAAAACCTGTCCTTGCGTTCCGCAGCCCAGGGTGGTATCATCTTTTTTGCGGCTCATGGTTGCGCGCCATGAATCCGGGAAAAATGCGCGGCAGAGAGGAACCCATGAAGAAGGACATCCATCCCAAATACGGCGAGGCGACGGTGCGCTGCGTGTGCGGCGAGACCTTCCAGACCGGCTCCATCAAGAAGGAAATGCGCGTGGACATCTGCTCCAAGTGCCACCCCTTCTATACCGGCAAGCAGAAGCTGGTGGACACCGGCGGGCGCGTGGACCGCTTCAAGAAGCGCTACGAGAAGCAGACCGAGAACGCCTGAGGGTTGCCCGGGCGAGCAGGCGCCCCGCGAACGCGGGGCGCCTGCATTTTTTCGCTCACTTTATATTGATACCGATTGCAGGCAGGGGAGGCACTGGCGCATCAGGCGGGGCGGATGATGTGATTCAAGGCGGTTTCGCTTTGCCGCTGCCCTTTCGGGCATCCTCCTGCCCTGCGAAACGGAGGCGGTACGCCCGGGCTCGCCACCCTGCCGGACGGCGTGCTAAAGGTTTGAAGCGGGGAATCCGTGGCGGCTTATTCCGCCGCCATCTCCACCAGCTTGCCCAGGGTGTTCCGGTTGCGGAAGGTCAGGGGCGTGCCCAGCTTGCGCTGGAGGAAGTTGGCGGTGAGCCGGGTGCGCGCCGCGCTGCCGGGGATGAAGGTGTATACGGCGTGACCGCCCAGGGCCAGCCGGTCCTCCCCGAAGTCGGTTTCCAGCAGGGGGGCGGCCTTCCGCGGGTCGGGGGCTTCGTTGTACAGCCCGTAGAAGACCCGCGACGGGTCCAGGCCGGGGAAGGGGTTGCCCTTCAGCGCCCGGCTGATTTCTTCCGCCGTTTTGACAACGACCAGGATGTCCGCGCCGACGTCCTCCCGCAGCGCCTGTTCCGCCGCGGCCCGCGCCTCCTCCCGCCCCCGGGGCGTATCGACCAGCGCGTTCCCGGACTGGATCCAGGTGCGCGCGTTCTGAAATCCCGCTTTTGCCAGCGCCTCGCGGAAGGCGGCCATGGGCACGCGGTTCTTCCCCGTCGGGCTGACGCCGCGCAGCAGCAGAATCCATCGGTTCATGGGCGACCTCCCTGGCGGCACCGCGCCTGCCGGATGTTTCAGGCGGATGATACCGCCCCGGACGGGGCTTCAGACGCCCGGCCTTGTTTCCGGGGCGGGTTGGGGTATAATAAAGGACACGCGCGGCGGGTTTGCCGCGGGTTTTGGGAGGTTGTTTTGCTGAAATCCATAGAGGATAACCGGGAAAAGCGGCCGGACATCGGCGGCCAGGCCGTGCTGGACGGCGTGATGATGAAGGCGCCCGACCACATCGCCGTGGCGGTGCGCAAGCCCAACGGCGATATCGTGGTCAGGCGGGAGGCTTATGCTTCCCCGGCCAAAAAGCACCCCTGGATGGGCAAGCCCTTCCTGCGCGGGTCGGTGAACATGGTGCTGATGATGAAGCTGGGCATGAAGGTGCTGCAGCAGAGCGCGGACATGTCCGGCGCCATGGAGAGCGAGAAGCCCTCGCGCTTTGAGGAGTGGCTCAGCCGCAAGCTGGGCAAGGGCGCGGACAAGGTGATGATGGGCTTCGCGGGCCTGCTGGCTGTCGTCCTGTCCGTCGGGCTGTTCATCCTGCTGCCCAACCTGCCCGCCCGGGCGTTGCGGGGCGCGGGCTGGTCCCTCTTTTCCGTCAACCTGGTCTCCGGCCTCATCCGCATCGCCATCCTGATGGCTTACCTGTGGCTGGTGGGGCTGATGCCGGACATGCGCCGCACCTTCCAGTACCACGGGGCGGAGCACAAGGCGGTGTACGCGCACGAGGCGGGGCTGCCGCTGACGCCGGAGAACGCGCAGAAGTTCTCCACCCTGCACCCCCGCTGCGGGACTAGTTTCCTGCTGCTGACCTTCGCGCTGTCCATCCTGTTCTACTCCGTGGTGGACCAGGCGATTTTTTCCCTGACCGGCTTTGACATGGGGACGAACTACCTGGCGCGCATCCTCTCCCGCCTGCTGCTGCTGCCGGTGGTGGCGGGGCTGGGCTACGAGGCGCTCAAGGCCCTGGCCCGCGCCGCCAGCCCGCTGACCCGCGCGCTGCGCTGGCCGGGGATGCAGCTGCAGCGGCTGACCACCCGCCCGCCCACGCTGGAGATGCTGGAGGTATCCATCGCCGCGCTGAACGCCGCACTCAAGGGCTTGCCGGAGGGCGAGAAAACCGCGGACGGGGCCGTCATCCTGCCCCGGGAGGCGGCGTCGGCGCAAAGCGCGTGACCGTCAGGGAAGCCCTCCGGGAGGCCGAAGGGCGGCTGACACGGGCGGATGTGCCGGGCGCCGCGCTGGACGCGGCGCTGCTGCTGGAGGGGCTGCTGGGCCTGCCCCGGCTGGGGCTGTTCGCCCGGCAGGGCGAGGCGCTGGACGCGGAAACCCTCTCCGCGTACCGAAAATGGGTGTCGCGGCGCGCCCTGCGCGAGCCGCTGCAGTACATCCTGGGCGAGGCGGCCTTCATGGGCCGCGTTTTTGTGTGCCGGCCCGGGGTCCTGATTCCCCGGTCGGACAGCGAGGCGATGTGCGCGCGGGCGGCCGGCGTCGCGGCCAGGGGCGCGCGGGTGCTGGATTTGTGCTGCGGCACCGGCTGCCTGGGGCTGGGCCTCAAGCTTGAGCGGCCGGACGCCCGGGTAACCCTGTCGGACATCAGCCCCGCGGCCTGCGCCCTGGCGCGGGAGAACGCGCGGCGCCTGGACGCCGAAGCCGAAGTCGTGCAGGGGGATTTCTTTGCGCCTGTCGCGGGGCGCGTCTTTGACCTCATCCTCAGCAACCCGCCCTACATCCCCGCGGACGCGCTGCCGGGGCTGCAGCCGGAGGTGGGTTTCGAGCCGCCCCAGGCCCTGGACGGCGGCGCGGACGGGCTTTCGTTCTACCGCAGGCTGGCCGCGGAGGCGGCGGCGTTCCTGTCCCCGGGCGGCGTGCTGCTGGCGGAAACGGGGGACGGGCAGGCGGAGGATGCCGCCCAGTTGTTCGGCTCACCCTTCTCGCCGCCGGCCGTGCGGCCGGACCTCTCCGGGAACCCGCGCTTTCTGGAAATCCGCCGGGCGGATTAGCGCGGGGACGAATTGTTTGGGCGCGGCGGCGGCCGTCAACCGTCGACAATGATTGAAAGAAGCCCGGGGATGAAACGCCCGGGCTTCGACGTTTTGTAGGCGGAGTCCCGCGCTTTCCCTACCCCTCCGGCCACTGGTGGCGCGCCATGTCCACCCGGCCGTCCGGCAGGAAGGCGACGCCTTCCTTTTCCAGCATCGCGCGGCGCAGCGCCACGAAGGAGCCGCCGGCCACGGTGCCGTCCATCTTCACCACCCGGTGCCAGGGGTATTCGTCCGGGCAATGGCGCATGGCGCGGCCGACCTGGCGCGCCGAGCGGGGGAAGCCCAGCATCCGGGCGATTTTCCCGTAGGAAACGACCCGGCCTTCCGGCACCTTTGCCACCATGGCGTAGACCTGCTCGTAAAAGGGATTCATCCGCCGCCTCCCCGGATTCTTCTCCTCCCATCTTACCACCCCGTCCCCTGCGCGCAACACGCCCGGGCGCGGGGGCAGGCGGGTCGCCGCGCAGCCCGGGAACTTTCCGGGGGACTCCGCCGTCTGAGAGGCGGGAAACCGGAATAGCCGGGACCCGAAGGAGGACACCATGAAAAAAACCGCGCTGCTCGCCCTGTGCGCCTTGCTCCTGCTCGCGTCCGTTTCGCCCGCCGGCGCGACCGTCGGCCGCGACATCCTGATGGCCCAGCGCCGGGTGAGCAGCTGGACGGGCGAGGACATGGTCAGCGTGCTGACCGCGGACGGCACCATTCTGCTGTTCGACCTGGACGGCATGCCCTGGGAAACGCGCAACGACCCGGAGGAGCTGCTGTACTTCCTGCGGGTGCACGGGCTATCGAAGGCGTCCCTGCTGTATGGCGCCGCCGCGCCCCGGGTCCTGTCGAAGGCCGGCGCGGATTTCGTCCGGGACGTCCGGGCGCTGCTGGGCCAGGTGAAGGAAGAGGCGTTCGAGACCTCGTTTTACGCCACGGACGCGGGCGCCTTTTTGACCTACGCGGTGCTGCAATCCGGGGGGGAGGGCCGGCTCAGCCTGCTGGCCGAAAGCGGCACCTACCAGGGCCAGACCAAGGACCCCGCGGCGCTGGCGCTGATGGCCCTCGCCGGCCCCGTCCTGATGGGGGAATGAGCCGTCCCTGACTTGAAACGCGCCCCCCAAGCGAGTAAACTTGTCGCATGCAGGAACAGTTTTCGCAGATTCGCGCCCGCTATGAGGAGCTGGCGATGACGGCGGCCCAGCCGGAGGTCATCGCCAACCAGCCGCGGTTCCAGGCCGTCATGAAGGAAATGGCGGGGCTGGAGCCCATGGCGCAGGCCTGGTCAGACTATGAGGCGCTGCAGCGGGAGGCGAAGGGCGCGCGCGAGCTGCTGGAGGTGCCCGAGATGGGGCGTCTGGCCCGGGAGGAGCTCGACGCGCTGGAGCCCCGGCTGGAAGAGATGGAGCGCGACCTGCGGCTGATGCTGCTGCCCCGGGACGAGGACGACGAGCGCGACGTGGTCATGGAAGTGCGCGCCGGCGCCGGCGGGGACGAGGCCGCGCTGTTTGGCGCCCTGCTGGTCCGGATGTACACCCGCTACGCAGAGCGGCGGGGGTATGCGGCCACCCTGCTGTCGGTCAGCGGCAACGACCTGGGCGGCGTGAAGGAGGCGGTGTTCACCATCACCGGCCGCGGGGCTTTCAGCCGGCTGAAGTACGAAAGCGGCGTACACCGCGTGCAGCGCGTGCCGGCGACGGAAAGCGCGGGCCGGATTCACACCAGCACGGCCACCGTCGCCGTGCTGCCCTCCTTCGACGAGGTGGCGGTGGACATCTCGCCGGGTGACCTGCGCATCGACGTGTACCGCTCCTCCGGCCACGGCGGACAGAACGTCAACACCACCGACTCGGCCGTGCGCATCACCCACCTGCCCACGGGGCTGGTGGTCACCTGCCAGAATGAGAAGAGCCAGATCAAGAACCGCGAGCAGGCGATGAAGGTGCTCAAGTCCCGCCTGTACGACCAGGCGCGCAGGCAGCGGGAGCAGGACTACGCCGACAACCGGAAGGGGCAGGTGGGCAGCGGGGAGCGCAGCGAGCGCATCCGCACCTACAATTTCCCCCAGGGCCGGGTGACCGACCACCGCATCGGCCTGACGCTCTACCAGATCGACCTGATCCTGGACGGGGACCTGGACCCCCTCGTCGACGCGCTGGCGGCGGACGCGCAGCAAAAGCTGCTCGCCGGGAGCGGGGACGGCGCCTGAGGGGACGATTCGGAGGAAACCATGCAGCAAAAGCAACCAATGAACCAGGCGCAGCGGCGCATGCTGGTGTTCAGCCTGCTCATCGTCGCGCTGGCGGCCCTGCTGTTCATCCTGTTCACCAACCCCGGCGGCGACGCGCCCCCGACGCCCCAGGCGACCCGGACGCCGGAGCCCACCTTCGCGACGGTCTCCGAGGCGCTGGACACCCTGCCCACGCCCACGCCGCCGCCCACCGCGCCGCCGACCGCGACGCCCGCGCCCACGGCGACCCCCACCCCCTCCCCGGCGCCCGCGCCGGCCAGCATCACCGTGCTGCGCAAGGGCAGCAAGGGCGCGGAGGTGGTGGCGCTGCAGGCCAAGCTGATTGAGCTGGGCTACCTGCAGGCCGGCTCCAACGACGGCGACTTCGGATCGGGCACCGAGGCGGCGGTCAAGGCCTTCCAGAAAAACAACGGCCTGAAGGAGGACGGCGTCGCCGGGCAGGAGACCCAGACCCGCCTGTACAGCCCGGAGGCGGTGCGCGCGCGGTAGGGCGCCCGCCTTGCGGGCGGGGGTGACTTGGGTTACAATAAGGCCGTTTTCAGCGGCCTTTACATATCCAAGGAGGATGTCATGCTGACGCATCCGTATTCCGCCCCGCCCGGAGACCTCCGGCTGCGGCATTTGAGCCAGCTGTCCCGGGAGTTCCCCTCCCAGAAGACCGCGGCTTCGCGCATCGTGAGCCTGAAAACCTGGATGCAGCTGCCCAAGGGAACGGAGTATTACTTTTCCGACCTGCACGGGGAGCACCGGGGTTTCCTGCGGATGCTCAAGAGCGCCTCGGGCACCATCAGGGACAAGATCGAGACCATCTTCTCCTCGGCCTTGAGCCGCGAGCAGCGCGACGAGCTGGCCCAGCTGATTTACGAGCCGGAGTTTGTTTTGCGGCACATGCAGCAGGCGGGCGGGCTGGACGAGAACCGCTACCACCTGCTGATCACCCGGCTCATCCAGGTGTTCAAGGCCGTGTCGGCCAAGTATACGCGCTCCATGGCGCGGCGGATGATTCCGGAGGACTTCCGCGGCGGCATCGACGAATTGTGCTACCTGGACGAGGACGAGAGCCGGCTGAAATACCACTATTCCGTCATCCGCGCCATCTTGGAGACCGGCATCGCCGGCGCCTTCATCACCTCCCTCTGCGACGCCATCCGCAAGCTGTGCGTGTCCCGGCTGCACATCATCGGCGACATCTATGACCGGGGCGCGCACCCGGACCTCATCATGGACGAGCTGATCGCCTTCCCGGAGGTCAGCCTGCTCTGGGGCAACCACGACATCTTCTGGCTGGGTGCGGCCCTGGGCAACCCCGCCCTCATCGCGGGGGTGGTGCGCCAGGGCATCAGCTACAACACCTTCGACCTTTTGGAGGACGGCTACGGCATCAACCTGCGGCCGCTGTCGGCCTTCGCCGACGCAGCCTACCGCGGCGACCCCTGCCTGCCCTACCGGCCCAAGGACAGCTTCAACGTCAACCTCTTCGACACCGTGGAGCCTGAGCTGGGCGCCCGGATGCACAAGGCCATGGCGGTCATCCAGTTCAAGCTGGAAGGCCAGCTGCTGGCGCGCCGGCCGGAATTCATGATGGGCGAGCGGGACCTGCTCAGCCGGGTGGACTTCGCCCGGGGCACCGTGCGCGTCGGGGACGCGGACTATCCGCTGAAGGACAGCCACTTCCCCACCGTCGACCCGAAGGACCCGCTGGCCCTCACCCCGGGGGAGGAGGAGCTGATGAAGGCGCTGACCGCCTCCTTCCGCCACGGCAGCCGGCTGCAGCGGCACATGCGCTTCTTCATCACCCACGGCAGCCTGAGCCTGAAGCACAACGGCCAGCTGATGTACCACGGCTGCGTGCCCATGGACGAGGAAGGGGCCTTCGCCCGGGTGGAGCTGGACGGGCAGACCTTAAGCGGCGCCGGGCTGTTCGGGTACATCGACCGCCGGGTGCGCCGGGCGTACTATGCGGAGTATGACTCGCCGGAGCAAATCCGGGAGCGGGACTTCCTGTGGTACCTGTGGTGCGGCCCGGCCTCGCCGATTTTCGGCAAGAACCGCATGGCCACCTTCGAGCGGATGCTCATCGAGGACAAGCAGACCCACAAGGAGGTCATGAACCCCTACTACCGCCACGTGGAAGGGGAGGCGGCCTGCCGGAAAATCCTGGCCGAGTTCGGCCTGGACCCCGACCGCGGGCACATCGTCAACGGCCACGTGCCCGTCAAGCTCAAGCGCGGGGAGAGCCCCGTCAAGGGCGGCGGGCGGCTGTTCATGATCGACGGGGGCATCTCCAAGGCCTACCAGGGCACGACCGGCATCGGCGGCTATACCCTCATCTACAACTCCCACTCCTTCGCCCTGGCCCAGCACCCGGCCTGGGACAACCTGGACGAGGGCTTGTTCGACAGCCCCGTGCTGCAGGTGGTGGAGGACCTGCCCGCCCGCCAGACGGTGGCGGAAACGGACGCCGGGCAGGCGATGGCCCGGCAGATCGAGGACCTGGAGGAGCTCATCGGCGCCTACCGCCGGGGCGAAATCCCGGAGCCGGAGGGCAGCCCGGGCGCCCAGGACGTGTTCGACCCCGGCTTTCCGCATCTGTCAACCAAAGAGGAAAACAAGGAGGAAACCGCATGAACGTCGCCTTTATCGGCACCGGTGTCATGGGCCTGTCGATGGCCCGCAACCTGATGAAGCACGGACATACCCTGAAGGTATACAACCGCACGGCGGAAAAAACCCGGCCCCTGGCGGAGGAGGGCGCGCAGGCTGCGGGCAGCGTGGCCGAGTGCGTGGCCGGCTGCGAGGCGGTCATCACCATCGTGGGCTTCCCCCAGGACGTGGAGGAGGTTTACCTGGGCGCGGACGGCGTCGTGGACAAGGCGGAGAAGGGCGCGCTGGTCATCGACATGACCACCACCAGCCCGGCCTTGTGGCAGGACATCGCGCGGCTGGCGCGCAAGCGCGGGCTGCGCCCGCTGGACGCCCCCGTCTCCGGCGGGGATACCGGCGCCAAAGCCGCCACGCTGGCCATCATGGTGGGCGGCGAGGCGGAGGATTTCGAGGCCGCGAGGCCGCTGTTCGAGTGCATGGGCAGGAACATCGTGCACGAGGGCGGGGACGGCAGCGGCCAGCACACCAAGATGGCCAACCAGATCGCCATCGCCGGCACGGTCGCGGGCGTGGCGGAGGCCATCCGCTACGGCGAAGCCGCCGGGCTGGACCTGAAAAAGATGCTGGACACGATTTCCACCGGCGCCGCCGGCTCCTGGCAGATGAGCAACAACGGCCCCAAGATGGTCTCCGGGGACGAGGCGCCGGGGTTCTTCATCAAGCACTACGTCAAGGACCTGCGCATCGCGCGGCAGGAGAGCAAGACCCGGTCGCTCAAGCTGCCGGTCGCGAAGCGGGTGCTGAAGATGTACGAGGAACTGGAGGAGCGGGGGCAGGGCGGCCTGGGCACCCAGGCGGTCATCCGGGCGTACCGGAAGGCGAAAAAGGGATAATCCGGTTCGCCCGCGGGCAGGGAAAGGCGCGGCGGGGCGCCGGGTTTCCATCAAGGCGCAGGCTCAGTCTCCCCGGACGAAAATCACACCGCCGGCAGTTGCTGCCGGCGGTGTCCGTGTCAGGCAGAACCCGTGAAATCCCTCAATCGTAGTAAACCTGCTCCGGCGGCGCGGCCGCCGGGTCGCGCAGGAAGGCGCCGGTGCCCTGGTCCAGGATGTCCTGGTAGGAGGGGATGCCTTCCATCAGGATGGCCTGGTCGGGGTGGAGCATGTTGTTGACCTGGATGAGGGTCTGGGCGGTGGTGACGTGGCGCGCGATGCGCAGGTCGAAGGGCCAGCCGCTCTCGTCGATCGGCGCGTAGAGCAGGTTGTGCTCCCCGGCTTTCATCACGAAGCGGTCCTTCCCCGACATCAGCAGCTCCTCGTCGGTGATGCCGCGGATGCGGTCGAGCATGGGCTCGGCCACCTCGAAGAGGTAGGACACCGCGTCGGAATGGTCGCCCACCTCGCGGTGGCTCAGCCCGTGGAGCGCCTTGGGCGAGAACTCCATCCCGATGGGCACCTGGAAGGTCTGGGAGGTGAGCATCATGGAGGTCATCGCGGCGACCTCGTTGCCCCGCTCGTGCGCCACGATGGTGTTTTCCACCGGGTACTCCAGCTCCGCCTCGTGGAAGTCGATGGTCAGGTCGACGCCCTCCTGGCGGATGAGCTCCATCGCGGCGAAGGTGGTGCGCTCGGTCAGCAGGCCGTCGGCCTTCCCGGGCCAGTTGCGGTTGAGGTTGCGGATGTCCATGTAGGCCAGGTTCTGGCCGCTGGGGTAGTGGATGTAGACCTCCGGGTCCGGCCAGGAGTCCAGCGGGTTGGCCACCCGGTCGCCCATGCGCCACTTCTGAACGCCCCAGGGCGCTTCCACGTGGAAGAAGCGCGGGTAGGCCTCGCCCAGGCGGGTGTTGGTGGAGGCGCTGGTGTTGACGCGGTGGATGACGAAGACCCGGCCCTGGGTGACCTTGAGGTTTTCCGTGAACACCAGGGCGGAGACGAGCGCCACCGGCTCCTCTGCGTGGGTGCCGCCGATGAGCAGCGCCGTGCCACCGGGCACGCCGGAATCGAAGACGTAGACGTTGCAGTCGTTGACGGTGCCTTTGATGGCGGGGGAATAGTCGCTGAGCTTCTTCACCTGGGTCAGGTGGGGGCTGGCGGCCACGGCCTCGCGGTAGACGCGCTGCTCATGGAACAGGAAGCCGGCCACCGCGGCGCAGGCCGCCATGACGAGGAGGACGGCGATTTTCGCCCATTTGAGTTTCATGCCCGTCCCTCCCTTACTTCAGCCGCAGCAGGCGCAGGATGAAGGGAATCATCATCAGCCCGTAGAGGACGGACTCCTGCACCTTGCGGGTCTTCACGAAGTTGTACGCGATGGCCGCCAGGAAGAAGGCGCAGATGAGGTAGTACAGGACCGTGACAGCCGTATTGATCGCAATCATCCCTTACCCTCCCAACAGCCCGGCGAGGTCGTTGCTGAAGATCATGGCGGCGGTGCTGATGGCCAGGATGAACAGCATCGGCACCAGCGCGGCGCGGATGAAGCCGCCGTAATAGCTTCCCTTGTAGTCCAGTTCCATCACCGCCGCGCGCCCCACGATGGCCGTGGGGGGCAGGCAGTCGCCCACCGGCCACATGACCGCCCAGGCGGACAGCGAGACGACGGGGTTGAAGCCCAGCATGTTGAACAGCATGATGAGCGGCACGCCGAACAGCGGCGCCACCGCGTACTGCAGGACGCCCTCGGAGACCGGCAGGATGAGCCACAGGGTGGCGAACAGCACGGCGATGGGCAGGGTGACGACCGCCAGGGACAGCAGACCGCGCGCGCCGGTCAGGGTCATGACCTGGTTGAGCACGCCCACCACGATCATGATGCCCACCAGGCCCAGCAGGTTCTTGACCGTGGTCGCCGCCACCTGGAAGACCTTGGGCTTCACGGGGCTGACCAGCACCGTGGCCAGGGAGGACAGCATGAACACCAGCGGCAGCCCGACGACGGGGAAGGAGAAGGGCCAGATGCGGCCGGCGGCCACCAGCAGGATGAGCACCAGGAAGGGCAGCGCCGCCTTCCACCCCCGCCAGCCGGCGGGCGCCTCGGGCAGCTCCGCCAGCGCTTTTTCCAAATCCACGGGCTTGCCGCGGCCGGCCAGGTAGTAGGTGGAAAACAGGGCGCCCGCGATGGCCAGCAGCGCCAGGGGCGCCTCAAAGCCGACGTAGGGCATGTTGGCGCCGGCGGCGGCCATCATCGCCCACAGGTTGATGGGCGGGCAGGCCGCGCTCATCGCGGCCAGCAGGAACACCAGGGCGACCCGCCGGTTTTCACTGACCCCCATGACCTTGAGCACCGCGCCCACCAGGGCGCCCACGGTGAGCACCGTGGTGGCGCCGGAGCCCGTGATGGCGCCGGGGACCAGCATGATGAAGGTCAGCAGCAGCAGGCAGACGAAGCGCCGCGCGTGGAAGGCCTTGACGATGCCGCGCACGATGAAGGCCACCCCGCCCGCCTCCTTGTACAGGGTCATGAAGAAGGTGGCGCTGAGGAAAATCAGGCACACGTCCAGGTAGGTCATCGACCCCTCGACCAGGTGCCGGATGATTTCCAGGAAGGGCAGGGGGGAGCGGGGGTCCGCTCCCTTGGGCAGAAGCAGGTGCGCGACGACGGCGGCGACGGCCGAGAGCAGCATCGCCAGCTCCGTCATCAGTTTGAGCTTTTTGGCCAGGGCGAACACCGCCGCGATGACCACCAGGATAAGCAGCGAATGCGTGAACATGGTCATCCCTGCCAGTCCCTCCTTCCATCACCCCCCGGGGCGGGCTCAGAGCACCTTGCCGATTTCCAGCGCGTCCTTGACGACGATCAGCGGCTTTTCATGCTCCTTGGCGTACGCGGTGAAAAACCCATCGCTGTCGCTGTCGGTGACGACGAGGATGACGTCCGCTTCCGCCATCACGGCCTCGATGGAGGCGGCGTCCGAGCTGTCCGTGCGGCGGGCCATGCCCTCGATGTGGGCGCCGACGATTTTGAGGCCCGCCTCCCGGGCGGCCTTGATGACGCCCAGGCAGCGCTCGATTTCCGCGTTGATATCGGTGCCCGCGGCGCCCATGCCCTTCATGCTGGTTCCCGCGGTCACGATGAGGGTCTTGAACTCGCCGGGCTCGAAGGTTTCCGCGGTCAGGGCGTTGTTGTAGGTGGCCTTGGCGCCCGCCTGCATGGCCGACATGCCCACCATGACGGCGCCGGGGCTCTGCCCGCAAGTGGTCACCAGGTAGGGGCCTTCCAGCTTGGTTTCCTCGGGCGGCGCTTCCGCCACCGCGCACAGGGACAGGACGAGCAGGGCCAGGAACAGCGACAGCGCGGTTTTTTTCATGGGGCACTCCTTTTCACGGGACGGAATCGTCCGGCGGGCAGGGCACGCCCCGCCCGCCGGACGTCCGGGCGGTTATTTCTTGTTGATTTCTTCCAGGTCCTTCAGGGCGGGCCCGCCGAAGTCGACCTCTTCCAGGTACTTCATCGGGTAGCCGGGGCTGGTCATGCGGCCTTCCTCGTTGATCATGCCGCCGTCATAGTACTTGCCGATGAGGTGCCAGGCGAACTCCCACCAGCCTTTTTCCACGGTGTTGAGGCGCTCCATGGTCTTTTCCGTCAGGAAGGCCACCGCCTTGGCGGGGTCTTCGTTGAAGAGCTTCACGGCCTCCTCTTCGGTGGCGGCCTGCTCGGCGAAGAAGACGCTCTCATAGCTGTCCTTCTTCTCGCGGATTTCCTTGTACATCGCGTCCCAGCGCAGGTTGGCGTAGTTGTTGACCAGGTTGAAGGCCCACCAGGCGGAGGTCGGGTCGAACTTGTGCCGCTCGCCGACGGTCCAGGGGGTGGGGATTTCGGTCACGCCGCAGTAGATGGGCACGTAGACGGTGGTGTCCGGCGCGTCCTCGCCGAACCACAGCACGCCGCCCACCGGGTCGGGCAGCCAGGAGCGGCTCTGGGACACGAAGGAGTAGGAGCAGCGGAACATCGCGATGGCGCGCTCCCAGTCCTGCCCGGTGCGGCCTTCCGGCTTCTGGTCGCGGCCGATGGGCCAGCGGTTCGGGTTGCCGTAGGGGCCGGCGGCCTTGTCCGTGGTCAGGTCATAGGGCGTGCCTTCCAGGTGGTCGGAATAGATGTTCATGATGTCCTTGACGCTGAGCTTCTTGTCCGGCTTGACGGAGAAGGGATAGGCGCCGAACTCGTCAAGGATGGGGAACTCCTGGGAGGGGGCCACCAGGCTGAAGGCGCGCCATTCGCGCCGGCTCTGGTAGAAGGGGCCGCCGTAGGGGACGGGGTTGAAGATCTTGGCGAAGTCGAAGGGCTCGCCTTCCTTCCACCAGCCCATCTGCTCCGGCAGGGCGGTCAGGTTGGTGGAGACCAGGAAGTTGTCCTTGTCCTCAAAGTCGATGACGCCGATGCGGGCGCGGTTGGCGCCGACGAACACCTCGTCGTCCGGCAGGCGCTGGGCGGCCCAGTGGGCGCCGGGCTGTTCGCTCTCGGGCGTCCACAGCAGGCCGCCGCCGCAGACCTCGAACACCCAGATTTCGTCCTTGTCACCGACGACCAGCGTCTCGCCGCCGTCGCCGTAGCCGTATTTCTCGGCCAGCTCGCCCATAATCTGCACGGCTTCCTTCGCGGTGGAGCCGCGCTGCAGGCCCAGCTGCTCAAGGTTGGCGATGTAGAGCATGCCCGCGGCGTTGTAGACTTCCTCCCGGCCGCTCCAGGTGAACTCGCCCATCATGACCTGCTTGTCATTCATGAAGGGGTAGCCGATGTGGAAGTAGGTGTTGGTCTTCTCGGCCTGGGGGATTTCACCCACCTTGGTGATGGGGTTGGCCGGGCGGGTTCCCAGGCACATGTCCACGTACACGTCCATCATCGTGCCGGGCGCGTACTCGCCGCCCGGGACAATCTGGATGCGGTGGTCGTACCACCCGTCGCAGGTGTGGGAGACCATGACCGAGCCGTCTTCCGAGGCGCCCTTGCCGATGCCCAGGGGGGTGCACGCCAGCGCGGGCACGGCCGCCATCAGCAGGAGCACGGCGACGAGGGACAGGGAGAGCAGTTTGCGTTTCATCCGGAACCTCCTCATATTCATTTGTACGATATGGCCAATTTCAGACCACCTGTCACATTTTAGCGCAAAAATCCGCTTTTGTCAATTTATGGAATCCCAATTGCGGAAGCGGGTGGGACGATTCAGTCCCTCTTGTTTTTTTCCTGTTCTTCATCGCGGCGGCGCCCAGCGCCCTGGATGCGGATTCCTCATACGATACGTAAATGTGTCACCGCTTTCCGGCGCCTATTCGCGGCGGTTGTTTTTTCTTCGCCCGTCCCATCCCGCGGCGGCCAGCAGCGCCAAACTGACGGCCAGCGCGATCGGGACGGCGGCGGGGACGCCGCCGCGGCCGGAATAGACGGGGCTGTTCCCCGGCGCGGGCAGGGGCACGGGGTCCACGGGCAGGCCGTGGCGGAGGGCCAGTCCGCGGATGTTGAGCAGGTGGACGACGGGCACCCCGCGCGCGGCGTACTCGAACAGCAGCCCGCGCTCCTCCCCTCCGGGCACGGCGGGGGGCGAAGTGACCAGGCCGTTGGGGAAGGCGGCCCCGGCGGCGAGGAGGCCCAGGCTGGCGCTGGAGCCGCCCGCGTTGACGAAGCATTTCACGTCCGGCCCGTACAGGGACAGGCGCCGGGCGATGTTCTCCCCCAGGCCGGGCTCGTCCAACAGCGGGACGCCGTCCTCCCGTGAGAGCCGCGCCGCCAGCTCCTTTTCCCCGGGAAACAGGGGGTTGCCGCCGCCCTGGTCCCTATCCCCGCCGGGGGAGACGGCCAACAGCTCAAATTGGAGGACGCCGGCCTGCCGGGCGAGGCCCAGCATGTCCACCACCGTCAGTTCCGGCCGTGTCGCGCCGAAGGTGGACGCGCCGTAGGAGGCGATGACCCGGGCGTCCAGCCCCATCTCGTCGGCCGCCGCGACGGCGGCCAGCGCCAGGCCGGGGAAGGAGCCGCTGAAGGCGCAGGCCACGGCGTCCCCGGGCATCAACCCCGCCTCCTTGTAATAGCGGACCATCAGGGCGGCGAAGTCCGGCTGCAGGGCGGTGCGCTTGGCTTCCACGCTGCCCAGGGAGGTGGACAGGGCCGTCCACTCCGGGCCGATGAGCCCGGTTTCGTTCAGGTCTTCCGGCGTCAGGGGAATGCCGCTTTCCTCCGCGTGGGCCAGAACGGCGGCCATCGCCCGCTCCATCCGCCACGCGGCGGCCAGCTGCGTGTCCGCGTAGGGCAGGCGGGCTTCCCGGGGGAGCAGCGCCGAAGCCGCCACCCCGGCCAGGGCGGCAAAAAGCGCCAGCGCCAGCAGCAGGACGCGGCGCGGCGGCAGGGGGGAGGGCAGCCCGACGGGCATCACAGCAGCCCGACGGCCAGCAAGGCCAGCCGCACGAGGGCGGCGCCGAGCAGCACGGACAGCAGGGTGCGGGGGATGCCCTGCCGGAACATGTCGTTGGCGATGAGCCCCGGCACGATGTGGCCGATGGCGCGCAAATCCTGCGCGAGGGGCAGCAGGCGCAGGACGAAGCGGTCAGCCGCCCAGCCCAGCGCAAGGGAGAGCAGGATGGCCAGCATGAAGCGCCTGCGGTTGTACAGCAGCACGCGCCCGGACAGCCAGCGGATGAACAGGCACACGATGACGGACTGCAGCAGGGTGGACAGCACGCGCAGGGGCTGCTCCAGGAACAGGGCCAGGTATCCCGGCGACACCATGCCCCCGGACAAAAGGCCCAGCCCCTCATACATCGCGAAGCTGAGCGCCACGCTCAGCGCGACCGCCGCCTCAGCCACAGGGCCTCCCTTCTTCCCGCATCCTCTCCACCAGGCGCATGCCGTCCCCCTTGATGTTGCCGGCGCACAGCACGAGCCGGGGGCCTTCGCTCCCGGCCGCCCAGGCACGGAGGTCCCGCACCGGGGCGGCGGGCAGCCCGCCCGCGCGGGCCAGGTATTTCGCGGCCTGCCCGGGGTCGTCCCCGATGAGGAAGGCGCAGGCGGGGGGATGGGGCGCCCTGGCGACCGCCCGGGCGAAGGCCCGCAGCCGCGGGGCGCGGTCGCGCCGGTGGTTGTACAGCAGCGCGTAGGGCCCGCTTTGGCCGGTCTCCTCCATCGCGCGGGAAAAGCTGTCCGGGTCGTTGGCGGCGAAGGCGTTGACGAAGGCGCGGCCTTCCCAGTAAAAGCCGCCCAGCAGCCCGGGGTCGGGCCGCGCCTTGCGCATGCCGGACAGGGCGGTCTCCCGCGGGATGCCCAGCCGGTCGGTCAGCGCCAGGGCCAGGGCCACGTTTTCCGGGTGTACGGGGAAGCAAAAGCCGCGCAGTTCCTCCGGGCCGACGCCCTCCGCCGGCGGGAGGACATTTTCCACGAAGGGGGCAAAGCCCGCCTCCCCGGTCACCGCCGTACCCCCCGGCATGACGGACAGGGCCAGCACGCGGAGGGTCTGCTCCTTCGTTGCGCCGATTTCCTCCTCATGGTCCACCAGGGCGTTGGTCAGCACCGTGTACTGGGGCCGCACCAGCCTGCGCGCCAGCAGCGCCTGGTTTTCCGGGCGCAGCGCCATGCATTCCGCCACCAGCGCCTGGGCGCCCCCCTTTACCGCCTGGCGGAGGAAGGCCTTGTGCTCCATCGGGTTGGGGAGGCGGCCGCCCCGGAAATCGGTTTCCCCGCCGTCCGGGGTTATCAGGCGTGCCTGGGAGCCCGTGGTCCGCGCGTAGGCGCGGATACCGGCCTCGTTGAGGGCGGCGGCAAGCAGGCGGGTGACGGTGGTCTTGCCGCGGGTGCCGTTGACCAGGATGCGCAGCGCCACCTTGTCCAGCGCCCGCCGGTACCAGGCGCCCTCCATCAGCCCGGCCGCCAGCAGGGCCGCCAGCAGCAGCAGCGTCAGCCCCATGGCTTCCCCCGGCCGGGGAGCAGGGGAAACGGCGGCCGCGGCTGCGTTCTCACGGGCGGTATTCCCAGCCCTCGTCCCCGTGGTAGACCATCCGCCTGCTCATCCCGCCGTCGACGACGAGGGTCTGCCCGGTGATGAAGGAAGCCCCCGGCGAGCACAGGAAGAGGACGGAAGCGGCGATGTCCTCCGGCGCGCCGACCCGGCCGGCCGGGTGCTGCAGCGCGTCCGCGCCCGTATACGCCTGCCCCGCCGTGTCAATCCAGCCCGGGGCGACGGCGTTGACCCGTGCCTTCCCGGCCAGGCTGGCCGCCATGGCGTGGGTCAGGGCGGTGACGCCTCCCTTGGCGGCGGAGTAGCTTTCGGTGCCGGCCTGGGACTGAAAGGCGCGGGTGGAGGACAGGTTGACCACGCTGGCGCCCGGCGCGAAAACCGGGGCGAGCAGCGCGGTCAGATAATAGGGCGCGGCGACGCCCACCCGCTGGACGTACAGGAAATCCTCATAGGAGCAGCCGGGCAGCCCGCCCCGGGTCAGCATGGCGTTGTTGACCAGGCAGTCCACCCGGCCGAAGGCGTCCGCCACCTTCCGGGCGAAGCGCTCCAGCGTCCCGGGGTCGGCGATGTCGCCCCGCAGGAACAGGTCGAAGGGCTCCTCCGTGCCGTCCAGGTCGACGGCCGCCACCCGGGCGCCCTTCCTGGCGAAGGCGCGCGCCGTGCACAGCCCGATGCCGCGGGCCGCGCCGGTGACGACGACCCGTTTTCCCGTGAAGTCCATCCTGGCCTCCTTCAGCCGCGCGCGGCTGCCGTCACGGTCGTATCATCTTGCGGAAACCCCGGGTTTGGCGGTTCGCCGGGCCCGGGCGGAAATATCTTGATGTATGGCGGATTCTTTGGGAAAGCGCCGGCGTCCGCTACCGCGTCACCATGACGGGCCGCTGGACGGCGCCCTCGCCCTCGACGAAGGGCTCCAGCGGGAAGGGCGTGTCGGCCTGCAGGATGTCCATGACCTCCCGCGCCAGTTCGCCGCTCACGGGGTGGGGCTGGTAGTTGTTGCGCGGGGCGGTGCCGGAGATGCGGAAGGGGTGCACGGTGAGCCGGACGCCGGAAAAGCCGGTCTGGCCGAAATACAGCTCGGCGCCCAGCACCATCGTGGGGTACTCCACCGCCCGGGGCTTGCGGTTGCCGCCGTAGCTGAAGTTGCCCAGGGAGTAGACGATCATGCGCTCCTTGTACACTTCCATGCCCTGGAGCACGTGGGGGTGGTGCCCGATGACCAGGTCCGCCCCGCAGTCGACGGCGTAGCGCATGTCGTCGGTCTGGGACTGGCGGTGCTTGTTCCAGTACTGGCGCCCGCCGTGGTAGTTGACGATGACGGCGTCGCAGCCCTCCTCCGATTTCAGCCGGGGAATCTCCGCCTTCAGCCAGTCCCTGAGCCGGGCGAACTCCGAGGACCAGAAGCCCAGCAGGGCGATTTTGACGCCGTCCTTCTCAAAGAAGGCGGGCTTCTCGTCCACGCACCAGGCGACGCCGGCCGCGTCCAGCACGTCCTGGGTGGACTGCAGGCCGATTTTCCCGAAGTCCCGGCTGTGGTTGTTGCCCAGGGTGACCCCCTCCACGGAGCCCTGTGTCAGCACCTGCACGTATTCCGCCGCGCCGCGGAACTGCCACTTGGTGGTCTTGCTGCGCCCCTTCGCGCTGTCAGACAGCACGCCCTCGAGGTTGACGAAGGTGAAGTCGTCGTTCGCGAACAGGCCCTGGGCATGCCGGAGGAAATAGGAATAGTCGTTCTGCTCCTCCGCCATCACCTTGAAGGTGCCGATGGAGTAGTTCATCCACCCCTCGTGCCCGCCCAGGGTGCAGTCCCCGGCGAAGGTCAGCCGCAGGGTTCTGGGCGCGTCCTGCGCCGCGGCGGGGGCGGCCGGCGCCAGCAGCAGGCAGAGGAGCAGCGCGGGAATCAGCGCTTTTCTCACGGCGCCCTCCCTTCCAGGTAGGCGTCGGTGTATCCGATGCCCATGACTTCGTTCTGGGTGCGGGCGTTGTCGTGCACGCCGGACTTGTCCAGTTGGTTCAGCTGCCGGCCCATGAACACCATCGCGCTGGTCCAGCCGCCGTCGAGGTTGAAGGCAGTCCTGCAGCCCAGTTCCATCATCAGGTCGGCCACCTCCCGCGCGGTCATCCCGCGGCTGGGCTTGATGCGCCCCTCGACGATGACCGCCCAGTAGTGCCCGATGTCCACCATGCCGATGGCGGCGCGGGGCTGCAGGGTGGTGCCGTAGTTGACGTAGGTGGTGTTGATTTCCCCGTCCCGGATGAGGAAGGGGCCGAAGGACAGCACGTCCCGGGCGCCCAGGGCGATCAGCTCGTCGGCGGTCAGCTCGTTGGCCTTGTACACCCGCATGTCCCCGTCCGGGAACAGCGCCAGCATGTCCAGCGGCGGGTACTGGTTGCGCGCGGTGGAGGCGGGGCGGTCGATGAGGATTTCCCCGTCCCGGATGACCACGCCGATGGCGTAGTTCTTCTTGTCCGCAACCGCGCGGCCGTGGCGGTAGATGAAATAGTCGCCGTCCATGGAGAAGACCAGGTTGTTCTGCCGCATGATAACCGCGGGCTTTTCCAGGTATTTCTTGCGGTCCTCCAGCATGTGCTCCTTGTCGAAGGGCACCATGCGGAAGGGCTCCGCGCCGTCGCGCACGAAGATTTCCGCGCCCAGCCAGCGCACCCGCTTCTCCGTGTCCGTATGGCGGGTGATGACGATGCGCAGGTCCCCGGAGGCGTAGCGCCACACGCCGTTCTCCGCATCGACGAAGACGTACTCCGGCTCGCCTTCCGGCAGGAAGCCGTCCTTGGTCAGGGCCGGGAAGCCCTCCACGGAGACGCTGCCCACGGGCTGGCGGGTGGGGGCCGGTGTGGGCGGCGGGACGGGGCTGGGTGTGGGCAGGGGGCCGCCGTCCAGTGTCAGGGCGAAGGGCTCCTCCCGCGTGCCGGCGCCGGACACGGCGCTCACGCGCTGCAGGCTCAGGGTCACCAGCGGGCGCACGCCGATGTTCTCCGCGTCCGCGCGGATGTAGCCCAGGTTGCCCTCCTCCAGCACCCGGCGCTGGGCGCCGGACATGCTCTGCGCCTTGTCGGCCATCCAGTAGCCGGCCTGCGCGCCCTTGCGGTAGGCCAGCACGCCCCGGGACAGCGCGTAGGCCGTGGGGGCCGCCATGCGCTCGCGCGCGCCGGAAAAGCCGAGGGCCTTGTCCCGCAGCAGGTCGGCCGAGGGCAGGGAGACGGGGACGCCGGAGGCCAGGACGGCCGCCTGCTCCGCAGGGTCGAAGGCGGCCTGGGGGAAGTCCCCGTTGAGCCAGGCGGCCAGGGTGGAGGTCTCAAAGCCGTCGTAGCCCTCCCCGCTGTGGGCGGGCCGCGCGTCCAGCACCCGGTCGGACAGCAGCAGCGCCTGGCCGTCGGAAACGCGCAGCACCCGCCAGAGGACGGGCTCCGCCTGCCCGTCCGCCTGCGCCGGGTAGCGCCCGAACAGCGCGAAAGCCGGCCCTTCCTGCGGGGAGAAGCCCCGCAGCTCCGCGGCCGCGGCGGGCAGGGCGGACAACAGCGCCAGCAGGGCGAGGCAGGCGGCGAGCGGGCGTTTGAAAACCATGGAAACTCCTTTCCTCACGGGCGGACCGCGGGCTCGAAGGGCTCGTAGACGCCCTGCTCGAACATGCGGCGGACGATGGTGTAGCGCGGGTGGCGCCGCCAGCCGAAGCTGGTGGAGCGGCTCCACTCGTAGACAATCTGGCAGTCCGGCAGCGCGGCCTCCAGCTCGGCCTTCTGCTCCTCTGTCAGGAAGTTGTCCGGCAGCCACAGCCGCTCCAGGTTCTTCAGCCCCAGCAGCGGCGTGACGTCCGAGATTTTGTTGCGGCAGATGTTCAGGTCCCGCAGGTTCGTCAGCGCCGCCAGCGGGCTTAAGTCGGTGAAGCGGTTGAAGAACAGCTCCAGGTACTCGAGGTTCTTCAGTTCGGACAGGGGGCTCAGGTCCTCGATGTGGTTGTCCGCCACGATGAGCACCCGCAGCTCCGGCAGCGCCTGCAGGAAGGTCAGGTCCTTGAGGGCGTTGTGCCCCAGGTCCAGCGCGCGCAGCTCCGGGCAGTATTTGACGGCCGTGAAGCGGCCCTCCGGGTAGCGCGGGTCCTCCGGCGTGTTCATGGTGGAAAAGGCGGTCTGCCGGGTGGAGATGGACTTCTTGACGAAGCCGAAGCGCACGCCGAAGTCGATGCCCGGGTAGTCCGCCATCAGGCCCTCCAGCTGGGACAGGCTCAGCCGGCTGCCGGGCATCTCCACCGTTTTCAGGTTTGGCAGCTGGTCGAGGTAGCCGCGGAATTTGTCCATGTTCGTGACGCGGACGTCCTGAAGGTCCAGGGTCTCCGCCGCCCTGCCGACGGTGATTTTGCCGTAGAGCGTCAGGTTGTCCTCCCCCCGGGCGGGGAAGGCCGGCGCCAGGGCCAAGAGGCCGGCCAGCAGAAGGGCGGTCAGCCCGGTCTTTTTCATGTCTCCCACCTCTTTCCAAGCCCCGCGGCGATGGCGACCGTCCGGGAAAGCCCCAGGCAGGCCAGCAACATCAGGGCGTATATCAGCCGGGTATCCAGGGTGGTCTTGTCCAGGGCGAATTCCAGCGCGACGACCAGCAGCAACAGCAGGAAGAAGGCGGCCACGGCTAGGTGCCGCGGGGCGCGCCAGGCACCCGGCGCCCGGCGGAACAGGCCTTCCGCCATCAGCGCGAACAGGCCGGCCGCGCTCAACAGTTGGTGGACGCGCACGAACCCCCAGGAAAGCACCTCGTCCTCCCGCAGGCTCTCGAACAGGATCTGGAAGGACAGCACAAGCAGGAGCGCATAGCGGGCCAGCCCGCCCTCCCGGAGGGTGCCTTCCCGCCTGCGCGCGAGCGCCAGGAACAAAAGGGCTGCGGCGCCTTCCAGCAGGAAGACGGCCCAGCGCCACTCCCCATACTCGTTGCCGACGGCCAGGGGGAAGAAGGCGAACCCCGGCGGGACCTCCTGTCCGAAGCCCTGGCCGGCCAGCCCCTCGCAAAAGCGCGCCAGCGCGAGGAACAGCAGCCCCGCGGGCGCCGCCGCGTCCGCCAGGCGGCCCGGCCTCACCCGGAAGCGCCGCCCCGCCAGCCAGACAGCCAGCAGGAAGCCCGCCGCCGCGCCGGCGGCCGCGTAGCCGCCCTCCCACAGCCGGAGGGCCGCGCCGCCCCCGCGCTCCAGGTAATAGTTCAGGCGGATGAGCACGTAGGCCGCCCGGGCCAGCAGCAGGCAGAGGGGGAGGGCAAGGAGGGCGAGGGCTTCCGCCCGCTCCGCGCCCAGGCCCAGCCGCCCGAAGCGATGCCGCAGATACAGGACGCCCGCCAGCGCGGACAGCGCCATCCCCGCCGCGTAGGCGGTGACGGGCAGGCCCAGGACGTGAAACAGCGGTTCGCCCATCCCTGCCGGCGCCCCGCTCAGTCCGCTGCCCAGGCGGAGGCGAAGTAGATGATGTCGCCGATGGAGCGCCCGCGCTGGGACTTGGGCCCGTTGATTTTCTCGCCCTTGAAGACGATGGTCGCGGAGGAGCCGCCGTCGAGGTTGTAGGCGGTCTTCACGCCGGGGAAGGAGGCGACCAGGTCGGCGAACTGCGGCACGGACAGCCCGGCGGAGTCCTTGTCGCTGGGGCCCTCGGAGTAGACGACGAGGTACTCCAGCTCACCCGTCTGGCACAGCGCGATGCGCTGGGCGCGCCCGGGGTCGCCCTTCAGCTCGGTCAGCTCCTTCACCCGCTCCCCGCCCGTCACCAGCGCGGGGCCGAAGGTGAAGGCGTTTGCGATGTCGTCCCGGCGGCGGGCCTCGTAGGCCTCGATGTCGGCCTTTTCCGGGCGGATGAGCACGTCCAGGTTGCCCTCGCGGTCGATGACGAGCACGTCCTGCTCACCGCTGGGGCGGTTGCGGTAAAACTGGCCCTGGCGCACGATGTAGCCGTGGTTGTGGAAGATGAAGAAGTCCCCGCCGATGGCCAGCACCGACTTGACCCGCCGCGCCAGCGCCGCTCCCTGTACCTCGCGGGTGGAACCGTAGGGCGCGGCCTTCAGGGTGCGCAGCTGGCTGGCGTTGGCCAGTCGGATTCGCACGGCGGTCCAGTTGGTATCCCCCTCGCGGCCGAACTCCAGCTGCACGCGGATGGAGGGGTCCTCATAGCCGTCGTCCGTATAGCCCCAGGGATGGGGCGGCACGCCGCCCGTCTCGTCCATCGGCAGGGTCAGGACTTCGGCGTAGGTGTACAGCGCGAAGGAGGGCAGCAGCAGCATCATCAGCAGCAGCGCCAGGAGGAGCAGCAGCCGGCGCGCCTGCCGCGCCTTGCCGGACGGTCTGGTCATCTCAGTCATTTCATTCCGTTCGCTTTCCATTTCTGCGTCCAAATATAGCAACCGGCCTGTTGGCTGTCAATCAGGCCGGCCGCGGGGGCCCGTTTCCCGGGCGGGGCTCAGCGCAGGAAGCGGGTCATCATATAGCCGGTGGCGCCCTCGTGCTTCACCTGGGCCCACTCGCCCCCGGCGATCAGGATGCTGACCAGGCTGCCGTGGGGCACCTGCAGGGTGATGGCGCCGGACAGGCTGGGCCGCGTGCGCAGGTTGACGTAGGTGCCGTCGGGGTGGGTCACCGTGCGCATGGGGGTGAGGGGCATGCCGTGGAGCGTCAGGAAGCGGGTCATCATATAGCCGCCCTTGCCGGTGGAGGGGATGTAGACGCGGCTCCAGTTCACCCCCTGCATCCGGACGGACACGGGGGTTCCGCCGGGATAGGAGGCGATGACGCGGCTGGAGGTGGAGGGCTGCTCGCGCAGGTTGAGGCTGCTGCCGATGTTGGTGACCACGGCGTTGGTGGGGCCGGGGTCCACGGGCGGCGTCGGGGGCGAGGGCGGGGTGACGCCGCCGGAGGCGGTCAGGAAATTGGCGTCCATGAAGCCGAAGGTGCCGGCCATGGAGATGTACCAGAACCGGGTGCCCCTCAGGTAGACGTTCACTATCGTGCCCGGGGCGGCCTGGCCGATGACGCCGGAGGAATACGAAGGCGCGTTGCGCAGGTTGACGCTGCCGCCGTTGCTGCTGTAGACGCGCGCGGTGCCGAGGGCGCCGCTGCCGCCGCCGGATATGCGGACGAACTCGCTTTTGAAGTAGCCGCGCATCCCGGAGACCTCCACGTGGTACCAGCCGTAGATTTCGCCCAGCACGGTGAAGGTGGTCCCGTTGTAGAAGATGCCCAGGACCGGCGAATTGTAGGAGGGTTGCTGGCGGAGGTTGAGGTAGGAGGAGCTCACCACCACGCCCACGGAGCCGGTGCCGCCGGAGGCGGTCGCCATGCGCAGGAAGGAGGAGCTGAAGTAGCCGGAGGCGCCGTCCTGCATGGACCGGCCCTGAATCCAGCCGCCATAGGTGGCGTCCACGCGCACCCACTGCCCGCCCGAAACGCCCCCGATGATGGGATAACCCGTCCCGGGGCCGGAGCGGATGTTCAGCCGGCTGGTGTTGACCACCAGGGCATACCCGGCGTGCGCGGCATTCGCGTGGGGAAGCGCTGAAAACAGCAGCAGGGCCGCCAGCAGCAGCGCGGTCCAATTCCGTTTCATGGAGCGTCCTCCTTTGTTCCTCAGTCTCCGACAGTATAACGCATCCGGACGCGTTTTTCCTGCCCGGGCTGAAATCAGGGCAGAAAATCCAGCAGCGCGCGGTCCATCACGTCAAACCCCCGCGCCGTCAGGCGCAGACGGCCTTCCTTTTCCTCCAGCAGCCCCCGGGCCAGGTTGTCGGCGACCGCCTCCGGGAACACCGCCCGGATTCCCGCCCCCTGCGCCCGCCCAAAGGCCGCGAGGTCCAGGCCGTCCTTCAGCCTTAGCCCCAGCATCACGCGCTCGAAGGCGGCGTCCTGCCGGGAGACGGCCTCCTCCTCCGGCGCCGCGCCCGAAAGGTAGTCCGCGATGCCCGGCGGGTTGCGCCGTCGCCTGCCCCTGGAAAAACCGGCGGCGGAGGCGCCGAAGCCCAGGTATTCCTCGTAGTTCCAGCAGTTGAGGTTGTGCCGGCAGCGGAAGCCCGGGCGCGCGAAATTGCTGATTTCGTACTGGGCGAAGCCCGCGGCTTCCAGGAAGCGGACGGCGTTCCAGTACATTTCCCGCTCCTCCTCCTCACCCGGCATTTCGAGGCCGCCCCGCTGAACCTCGCGGGAAAGCGGCGTGCCCTCCTCCAGGATGAGGCTGTAGCAGGACAGGTGGTCGGGGCGCAGGCCGAGGGCGCGCTCCAGCGTTTCTTTCAGGCCCGCCCAGCCCTGCCCCGGCAGGCCGCTCATGAGGTCCAGGTTCAGGTTGGCGAACCCGGCCTGGCGCGCCAGGCGGACGGAGGCCTCCACGTCCGCCCACCGGTGGGCGCGGCCCAGCAGGCGCAGTTCCCCCTCCTTCGCGCTCTGGGCGCCCAGGGACAGGCGGTTGGCGCCGTTTTCCCGCAAGGCGGCCAGGAAGGCGGGCGTCAGGGTGCCGGGGTTGGCCTCGCAGGTGATTTCGGCGTCCGGCGCCAGGCTGAAGGCCTCGCGCAGCGCGCGGAGCACTTCCGAAATCTGCCCCGGCTCCATCAGGGAGGGTGTGCCGCCGCCCAGGAAGACCGTGTCTGCGGCGGGCCGGCCCAATTCCGCGCCGCGCGCGCGGATTTCGGCGCAGACAGCCCGGGCATAGGGCGCCCGCAGCGCCTCCTGCCCGGGAGAGGAGGGGAAGTCGCAGTAGGCGCACTTGCTGCGGCAGAAGGGGAAGTGGACGTAAAGCCCCAGGGGTTTCGCCATCAGCCCTTGAGCGCCTCGGGGTTGAGCGCCTGCAGGTCCTCCGGCACGAACCGGCCGTCGCGGCGGATGAGCTCGTCGTCGAAATACATGTCCCCCCCGCCGTACGCGGGCGTCTGGATTTTGACCAGGTCCCAGTGGATGACCGACTGGTTGCCGTTGTCCGCCTCCTCGTAGCACCGCCCGGGCGTGAAGTGGAAGGAGCCGGCGATTTTCTCGTCGAACAGCGTGTCCTTCATGGGCGCCGTGATGTAGGGGTTCACGCCGATGGCGAACTCGCCCACGTAGCGCGCGCCCTCGTCGCTGTCGAGAATCTGGTTGAGCAGCGCCTCCCGGCTGCCGGTCGCCTCGACGATTTTGCCCTTCCGGAAGGTGAGCGTGACGTCCTCGTGGGTCAGCCCCTGGTAGAGGGAGGGGGCGTTGAAGCGCACGGTGCCCTCCACGCTGTCGCGGACCGGGGCGGTGAAAATCTCGCCGTCGGGAATGTTGAGCGCCCCGGCGCACTTGACGGGGGGGATGCCCTTGATGGAGAACCGCAAATCGGTGCCCTGCCCGGTCAGGCGCACCCGGTCGGCCTTGCGCATCCGCTCGGCCAGGGGCTCCATCGCACGGTCCATGCGCGCGTAGTCCATGGTGCACACGTCGAAGTAATAGTCCTCGAAGGCCGCGGTCGACATCCCGGCCAGCTGCGCCATGCCGGCAGTCGGGTAGCGCAGCACCACCCAGCGGGTTTTCGGCACGCGGATTCTGGCGTGGACCATCTCCCCGTAGGTGCGGTTGAACAGGCGGTTCTGCTCCTCCGGCACGTCGGAAAACTCGAAGGCGTTCTCCCCGCCCCGGACGCCGATGTAGGCCTGGCACTGGCCCATCTCCTCCGCGTCCTTGCGGGCCAGCCAGAGCAGCTGCTCCTCGCTGTAGCCGCGCTGCAGCACGCGCTGGATGCGGTTGTCGATGACCTTGACGTTGGGCAGGCCGCCGGCCTCGAAGACCGATTGCGCCAACGCCTCGCCCATCGCGCTGTCCACGCCGCGCAGGTCGATCCACACGCGGTCGCCGGGGCGCACCTTGCAGGAAAAGTTCACCAGGACGTCGGCCAGTTTGGCCTGCCGGGGGTCTGTCATGGGGGTTCCTCCTTTACGCTTTGGCGGTTTTGGCGCACCGCCTGAAAACGGGGCGCTCGACGAGGTAGGTGATGAGGGCGGAGATGGCCAGCGTCAGCCCCAGGGCCAGCAGCAGGTAGGGGATTTGCCAGGCGCGCTCCTGGGCCATGTGCGGGTTCTGGGAGGCGGAAGGCGGGACGCGCCAGGTTTTCAGCTGCAGGGCGACGACCTGGTGCCACATGTAAAACTGGAAGCTGACGGCCGCCAGGAAGGCGGTGACTCGGTTGCCCAGCAGCAGCCGCACGCCCGAAAAGCCCAGGGAGGCGCCGATGAAGGCCAGCGCGGTGAGGGCGGACTGGGTGAAGCGGATGCCCATCTGGCCGCGGCGGATGGCCTCGCCCGCGCCCTGCAGGGCCTGCTCCCGCACCAGGGCGGCCAGCCCCACCAGGGCGGCCAGCAGCACGGCGGTCATGAACGCGCGCCGGAGCCCGTCGTCCTTCCCCGTTTTTTCCAGCCGGGCGAACACCGCGGCCGCCAGCAGGCCGTTGGCGTAGACGTCCAGGAAGCCGGGCAATTGGTTGACCAGCATCACGGTGCTGGGCTGCGCGGCCGCGAAGGCGCGAAAGGCGAACGCGAGGGACGCCATGCCCAGGTAGGTGACCAGCGGCATCCGGCGGAAGGCGCGGGCCAGCAGGGGGAAGAGCAGGTAGAACTGCACCTCCACCCCCAGCGTCCACAGCACGCCGTTTAACGGGGTGCCCAGCGTGGAGAAGGCGAACAGCGGGTGGGTGAAGGTCAGGTGGGCCGTCCAGTCCCGGAGGGCGGCCCAGGCGTCCGCGTAGCGCCGTTCCGGCAGGGCCACCAGCAGGAAGACCGCCAGCAGGTTGAGCACGTAGGTGGGCACAATCCTGCAGAAGCGCCGCCGGTAAAACCCGGAGAAGCCGGGCGGCTGCCGCCCGGCTTCCCTCGCCCGCGCGAAGGGCAGGTAGAGCAGGAAGCCGCTGAGCAGCAGCATCCCGTCCACCCAGAGGTAGCCCGTCCGCAGCCAGGGGTCCAGGCTGACGAAGCGGCCCAACCAGGAGAAGGAGGGCGTCAGCCAGCTTTGCTGCCAGAGGTGGAAGGCGGCGACGGAAAACACCATCAGGAAGCGGAGGCCGTCCAGCGCCGGGACCGGCTCCCCGGGGCGCAGCTCCGTCCGCTCCCTGTACCAGGCGATGGCCTTGCGCATCAGTCCTCAACCCGGACGCACTTGTACTGCCTCTGGGTCTGGGAATTGCGCAGCGACAGGGACTTGGGCCGCAGGTCGACGATGCGCCAGGGCATGTCGAGCTCCTCCGGCCGGTCGCCCACCTGCAGGGTATAGCCCTGGGCGAAGTAGAACATCTCCTTGCCCTCCATGCTGCAGGTGCCGTCGTCGCGGAAGATGAACACCGCCCCGCGGTTGGACTCCCAGGTGCCGATGATTTCGTAGGAGGCGCGTTTCAGCTTGCGCGTGCTCACGTCCTTGTAGTCCAGGATGTTGCGGTAGTAGACCAGCGCCTCGTAGGGCTTCTTTTCCGCGTACAGCTGGTCGGCGTAGCGGTAGTTGGCCTCCTTGTACATCTGGTCGACGTCCTTGTACTTTTCGCCCGGGTTTTCCCGGTCCAGGCCGGAGAGCGCGTCGACGGCGGCCTTGTAGTCCCGGGCCTTCATCGCCGCCTGCGCGGCCGTGTAGGCGGTCTCGTAGTAGGCGTCGAAGCTGGCGTCGCGCAGCGCGGCCGCGTCCTCGTGCTCCGGGATGAGGGCGTACAGCCGGGCGGCCTCGCCCAGCTCGCCTTTCTCCTGCAGGGCCTTGGCCTGTGCGTAGACGGAGGACAGGTACAGCTCCTCGGCGTTCTGGTAGCCGCGGACGCCGGAGAGCAGCTCGGCCGCCTGCGCCAGTTCGCCGGCGTTGAGGGCGTCCAGCGCCTGCAGGTACTGCGCCTCCTGGTAGCGCTCCTGCGCGTCCAGGTAGCCGCCCAGGTCCTGGAACAGGCCGGCGGCCTGGGCGTAGCGCTTCTGCTCCAGGTTCGCCTGCGCCAGCTGGTAGGTGGCTTTGTTGAGGTAATCGGCGCTTTGCGCATAGCCGTCCAGGGCGGTAAAAGCCTGGGCGGCGGCCTCGTTTTCCCCCTGGTCCAGCAGCTGGATGGCGGCGTTGTAGCGGGCGCGCCGGGCTTCCTCGGCGGCTTCCGGGTGGTCCTGGATGGCTTCGAAGACCTCGGCCGCGGCGGCGTACTCCTGTCGGTTGGACAGCGCGATGCCGTGGTCGAACTGCGCCTTTTGGGCCAGTTGCGCGGCGTCCTCGTAGTCCCCGGCCTCCTGGAACAGCCGCGCCGCGGTCTCCAGGTCGCCGGCCGTGAGCGCGGCCTGGCCCAGATGGTAGCGTGCCTGCGCCAGGGGCTCCAGGGCCTCGGCCACGTCCGGCGCTTCGGCCAGGCGCTGCGCGGCCTTCGCCCAGTCCTCCTCCTCAAGGGCCGCCAGGCCCATCTGGAAGGAGCTGCGCTGGGAGAGCAGCGCGCTGTCCCGGTAGGCCAGGATCTGGTCGAAGCTGGCCTTGGCCTTTTCATATTCCCCGGCCTCGAGCGCCTGCACCGCCGGCTCGTAGAGGCATTCGGAGGCGCGGCGGAAGGCGTCCAGGTAGTCGCCCGCGGCCAGGAATTTCTCCGCCGCCTGCTCGTAGTCCCGGGCGGAGAAGAGCAGCTCGCCCCAGCCGTAATAGGTTTCCTGCAGCTTCAGTTGGGCGGCCTGGCGCTCCGGCAGCTGTTTGAACAGGGCTTCCGCCTGCGAAAACTCCTTGTTCTCCAGGTGCGAAAGGGCGGGCAGGTAGAGGCAGTCGTCCGCCAGCTCCCGGGCGTCCAGAAAGCCGCCCAGGGAGAGGAACTTCTCCCGTGCCGTCCCGTAGGCCAGCTCCTCCATCAGGGTCTTGCCCCAGTCGTATCGCGTCTGCAGCGCCCGCTGGGCGCTGTCGCCGTAGCCGTCCAGGCTGTCGAACAACTCGGCGGCGGCGCCGTAATCCCCGCCGCCCAGCAGCAGCTCCGCCCGGCTGTAGCGTGCCTGGTCGGCCTTCTGCCCGCTGTCCCGATAGCCGCCAAGGGCCTGGAACACCTCCTCGGCGCTGCGGAAGGCCGTCGCATTGCCGGAGGACATGAAGCCCTCGGCCTTGCGGTAGTCCGCCTCTTTCGCGAGGTCAGCGCTGTCCCGGTACTCCTTCAGCGCCAGGTATTTCTCCCGGGCCGCGTCGTAATCCCGGTCTTCCATCAGGCGGCCGGCCTGGAAGTAGTGGTAAGCCGGCAGGCCCCAGGTGACCAGGGCGAAGGCCGAGAAGGCCAGCAGCAGGGCGGCGAGCCCCGAGTAGGCCAGCCTTTTGGCGCGCCGGCGGCGCTTCTGCTCCTTTTGCTCACGCTCCTCCTGCATCCGCCCGGCTTCCAGGCGGGCGGCGTGGGCCTTCTCCTCCATCTCGCTGTCCACCCGGTAGATGGCGGTCTCCACCGCCGCCTTGTTGAATCGGGTGAACTGCTCGTGCTTGTCCCGCCCGCAGCGCAGGCACGCCTCCGTGCTGGCGGCGTTGGGGCGGCCGCACACGCACACCCAGAGCGGCCCCTGGTCGCTGGGGTACTGCAGGGCGTCCTCCCCGGCCATCTGCCGCAGCACGTCCAGCTGACGGGAGGGCTCCAGGCGGGCGGCCTTGTACTCGGTCATCTCGCCCGCGCCGCGGCGCCAGACGGTGCCGTCCTCAAACCACACCTTCTCGATGATGAAGTCCATCCGGTCGGCCTGCTCGCCGTCCTCCACCGCGGCCAGCACCTCAAAGGCGCTGCGCGGCTCCCCGGATATGCCCTGGATGCGCTCCACCTGCCGGGCGTACTGGCCGCCCTCCGCGTCGAAGCTCAGGAAGGCGGCCTGCAGGGAGACCACCGCTTTCTCGGAGAGGTTGAACAGGTTGAGCCGGACCACGGGGTACTCCGCCGTGGGCAGCTTGAAGTGCCACAGCTCAACCGGGCAGGTCAGGTCGATTTTCATCCTCGGGCCTTCCCTTCTGCGGGGTGCGGTCGCAACGCGCTTATCCTCGACTCAATCGCAAACGCTTCGATGGGACGGTCTTTCTGCGTCCCCGCCTTGCTTGTTTCACTCGGCGCAGACCCCGGCTGCGCCCCGCTTTTCCGGCTTGGCGGAGCCAACAAAACTTTCATCCCCTCAGCGCGTTTACCCATTCGTCTGGTCTTACAGGTAGGTGATGGTCATGCTGACCAGCAGGTCGTCGATGAAGTCCAGGATCAGGGCGGCCTTGCCGCTTTCCACGTCCGTCACGTAGTAAAGCTGGTCGGCCTCCAGCCCCCGCACCAGGGCGCCGAAGGGCGGGACCTGGCCCTCCGCGTCGCCGTAGAGCGCGCCGCCTTCCTCCGGCAGCGCCTCGCCGTGCTCGAAGCGGCTGATGGCCTGGGCCAGGGTGTCCCCGATGCGCAGCCCGCGCGGGCCTTCGCCCAGGCCGTCGGATACCGTCAGGCGCAGGGCGCTGTCCTTTTCGCCTTCCACCTTCAACACGGCCTCCACGCCCGGCCACTGCAGGGTGACGAGCCGGGCGCTCCCGTCCTCGGCGGATTCCTCGTTGGCCGGCTCGCCCAGCACGCGGACGGCGTCCTGCCGGGTCATGTCCACGAAGTCCAGCCCGGAGAGCACCAGGTCTTCCCTGGAGAGGGCCAGGGCGCCCTGCCCGGAGTAGGCGAAATAGGCGGTCTGCTCCTGCGTTTCCCGCAGGGTGTCCAGCGCCTCGGCGGCCTCCTGCTGGGTGAGGGGCTGGGCGGAGGTGAAGCTGCGCACGGCCGACACGTACCCGCCTTCCAGGGTGAACTGCAGCCCCGCGCGGCTGACGCCCTCGCCGGTCTGGTAATACACGTCGTACTCCGCCAGCAGCAGCCGCTGCCCGTCCCGGAGGACGAACCCGGCGCCCACGGCGGCCGGCAGCTCGCCGGAGATGTAGAGCACCGCGCTGTCCCGCTTGCCGGAGAGGAAGGCGTTGTCGTTGCGGAACAGGGCCAGCAGCTCCCGCTCGCCCATGCCGACGGCCGCGCCCCGCGGCGCGGCGGGCGCCCCCTCTTCCCCGTGGCCGCCGTGCGTCAGCGCGGCGCCCAGCACCGGGGAGTCCGCGCTCACGTCCTGGGTGGACAGCAGCAGCTCATAGCCCTCGCCTGCGACGAGGAAACCGCCTTCCTCCGCGCGGGCCTGCGGCGGGTCCTTCAGGGCGAAGGCCAGGACGGCCTGGTTGAACTGCTCGATTTCCGCCAGGGACAGCGGCGCGGGCGCCTCCTCCGTCAGGGCGGGCAGCGCGATGGCCAGCGACAGGGCGGCGGTCAGCACCAGGGAAAAGAGGCGTTTCATGCGGTTTCCTTTCCGGGCGCCGGCACTCGCTGCCGGCCCCCAAAGCCCATGGAGAGCGCGTCCGTCGGGCAGGCGTTGACACAGTCGCCGCAGCGGACGCATTCGGGGTGGTTGAGCTGGGCGATGGGGTTCAGGCACATCTGGCAGGCGCGCTCGCAGGCGCCGCAACGGATGCACTTCCCCTCCTCCAGCCTCAGGCGGTACAGGGACACCGGGTTGAGCGCGCCGTATACCGCGCCCAGGGGGCACAGGTACTTGCAGAAGGGCCGGTAGACGACGAGGCAGGCCAGCAGCGTGAGGGCCAGGATGGACATCTTCAGCAGGAACAGCGCGCCCGTCTCGAAGCGCGGGCCTGCTTCCCTTGGGAAGAGGTTGACCGGCGGCGCGCCCGGCAGGGGCGCCGCAACCGGCTGCCCCGCGCCCGGCGGGCTGAAATAGACCAGCGGGACGCCGGCCTCCAGCGTGCCCGCGGGGCAGACGTACTTGCAAAAGGCGGGGGAGGCCTCCCCTGCGGGGTTGTTCAGCAGCATCGGCATCAGGATGACGAAGATCAGCAGCACGGCGTATTTCACGTAGCGCAGCGCCTTGTCCCCGCGGAAGCGGTTGCGCTTAAGGGGGAATGGGATTTTGTGCAGCAGCTCCTGGATGAGCCCGAAGGGGCACAGAAAGCCGCAGACCATGCGCCCGAGGGTCGCGCCCAACAGCAGCAGGAAGCCGAAGACGTACAGGGACAGGGAGAAGGCCCGGCTGCCGATGACGGCCTGCAGGGCGCCGATGGGGCAGGACAGCAGGGCGCCGGGGCAGGAATAGCAGTTGAGCCCCGGGTGGCACAGGTTTTTCAGGCTGCCCTGGTAAATCTTGCCCGCGGCGAAGCCGGTCACGTAGGAGTTGGTGGCCGCCGCGAAAAAAAGCTGGATGGCGGTGCGGTGCCTGACGCGCAAAGTCTTGACGCGCTTAGCCAATGCCGATGCACTCCAGGCAGATGCGCACCGCCTTTTGCAGCAAGACGGCCGCCTCGCCCCGCAGCACGCCCCAGGCGATCAGCAGGGCGCCCAGGAGGGCGGCGGGCAGCCAGAGGCGTTCAGCCGCCGGTGGTTCCTTCCGGGGCCGGGACGGCGTTGTCATCGGTCTTGTTGCCCTCCTCCTCCAGTTTGGCCAGGAAGCCGTCGATGGTCTGCGCCCAGCCGGCCTTGTCCCTGGCGCCGGTGAGAATGTCGCGGATGTAGCCCTCCCCGTCGATGAGCCAGGTGGTGGGCAGCACCTCGACCTGCAGGCCGTAGTCCGGCGCGTACATCAGCGCGAACAGGTTCTGGTCGGGGTTGAGCAGGGGATAGGTCAGCCCCATGTCCTGCTGCAGCTTGAGCGCCAGCTCGTTTTTCTCGGCGTCCGGCACGATGCCCTCGCCTTCCCTCACCGTCATGCCCTCGCTGTGCAGGCCGATGATGTGGATTCTGCCGGCGTATTCCTTCGCCAGCTCCTCCAGGTGGGGCATCTCGCCCACGCAGGGGGGGCACCAGGTGGCCCAGATGTTCAGGAAGATGGGGGTCCCATTGAACACCGAGGCGTCAAAGGGCGTCCCGTCCAGATAGGTCAGGTTCATGGCGGCGAAGAAGTTCTGGGACGGCGCGGCTTCTTCCGCTTCCGGGGCGGGGGCCTCGGCCAGGCCGGACAGGGCGCCCAGGCACATCAGCAGGGCCAGCAGCAGGGCGGCGGTCGTTTTACGGGTCATTGCGTTTCCTTTCCGTCCGGCGCGATGCGCGCGCGGATCAGCGGCGGGATGTGGGGCGGGGTGTCGGAGAAGCGCAGGGAATCGCGCAGCATCCGGGCCGCTTCCCCGGACGGGGCTTTGGCCGCATGGCGCAGTTCCGCGACGGGCTCCCCCTCCCTCAGGTAATCCCCGACGCGCTTGAAGAGGATATACCCGGCGGCGGGGTCGATGACGTCGTCCTTGGTGAGCCGACCCGCGCCCAGCGCCTGGGCGGCCAGGCCGGCCTGCTCGGTGTCCATCCGGGCGAGGTAGCCGCTTTGGGGGGCCAGGACCGGCGTGGCCTTTTCCGCCTGGGGCAGCAGGCCCGTGTCGTCGCACACCCGGCCGTCCCCGCCCTGGGCTTCAATCATCCTGCGCAGGCGTTCCAGGCCCCTTCCCTCCCTGAGCGCCGCCTCCAGCAGGCCCCGGGCGCCCGGCTCGTCCTTTGCGACGCCGCCCAGCAGCAGCATCTGCGCGCCCAGCGCCAGGGAAACGGCCAGCAGCGGGCCCTGGCTCCGCCCGGCCAGGGTGTCGATGGCTTCCTTCACCTCCAGGGCGTTGCCCACGTGGCTGCCCAGGGGCTCGTCCATGCCGGTGATGAGGGCGGCCATGCGCCGCCCGGCGCGCCGCCCGATGTCCGTCATCGCGCGGGCCAGGGCCAGGCAGTCCTCCAGGGTCTTCATCAGCGCGCCGGAGCCCACCTTCACGTCCAGCACGATGCCCTGCGCGCCGCCGGCCAGCTTCTTGGACATGATGGAGGAGGCGATCAGGGGGATGGCGTCCACCGTGCTGGTCACGTCCCGCAGGGCGTAGAGCCGCTTGTCCGCGGGCGCCAGCTCCCCGGACTGGCCCACCACGCAGCAGCCCACCTCCCGGGCGATGCGCAGGAACTCCGCCTCCGGAAGCTCCGTCCGGAAGCCCGGGATGCTCTCCAGCTTGTCCACCGTGCCCCCGGTATGGCCCAGGCCGCGGCCGGACATCTTGACCACCTTGCCCCCGCAGGCGGCCACCAGGGGCGCCAGGATGAGGGTGGTGGTGTCGCCCACGCCGCCGGTGGAATGCTTGTCCACCGGGACGCCGCCCACCTCCGGGGAGAGCATGTCGCCGGTTTTGGCCATCGCCAGGGTCAGCTGCGCGGTCTCACGCGCGTCCATGCCGTTGATGCGGATGGCCATCAGGAGGGCCGCCAGCTGGTAGTCCGGCGTGCCCGGGTCGGCGGCCGCGCGGGCGAATTCGTCAATCTGCGCCTCGGTCAGCGCCTTGCCGGATTTCTTGGCCGCGATGATATCAATGAACGCCATGGCCGCCCCTTTTCATGCGTTTTGCGTGAGGAAAGTATAGCACAAGGGCTTTTCCGGCGCAAAGCGGGCGGGCCTTCAAGGCGCGGGGGAGCGGCCCGCCCGCTTCCTTTACAGCCCCAGCGCCTTGAGCGCGGTCTCGCCGTCCATGCCGGGCCTGAGCCGGCGGTCGTACAGGAGGTTCAGCAGCCGCCAGTCCAGTTCGCTCAGCCGCTGGGTGGCGGTCCAGGGCTGGTAGAGGATGCTGTCCTCATGGGTGCCGATGTCGTTGGACAGGCCCAGCCCGCCGGTGATTTCCTCCAGCAGCAGGTGGTTGCGCGCCGCCTGGTCGGTCACGTCCGAGGCGATGACGACGTTGACCCTGACAATCTGCTGCGCCCCGTCCCACCAGAAGGCGAAATAGCCCCAGTTGCCGCTGACGTAGCTGGGCTCGTAATCCGCCAGCCGGTCCAGCGGCGCGTACCAGACGGTCAGGTTGGCGTCCCCTTCGCTGGGGACGACGCTGATTTCGGGCAGGCCGTCCACCTTGTCCGCCAGCTCCTTAAGGAAGGCGTGCAGGGTGCCCAGGTCCTCCCTTGTCGGCTCCCCGCCAACGAAGACGCGCAGGGGCTCCGCCCAGCGGCGCAGGGCGTCGTCCCCGGCGGCCCCGTATTCCGGGCGGAAGGCGGCCGTCAGGAAGGCCTCCCTCAGCCCCGTGTTCTCCGCCCGGTCCGTGGCGGCCAGCGGGCAAAGCAGCAGGGCGAGGGCGAGCAGCAGGGCGGCCGGGCGGCGGTTTTTCAAGGGGGTTCCTTTCGTGCGCGTAGATTCCGCTGGGCCGAGTATACCAGCGCTTCTGTTACATCTCCATGACAACTTTCAAAACTTGGGCATGGTATACTGGCGGCATAGACGGAGGTGGGAAATGCCGCCGGATATCCTGATTGCCGAGGACGACCGCGCCATCGCGGAGCTCGTCGAGATGACGCTGCGCGTCTCCGGGCACGCGACCGTTATCTGCCAGGACGGCACGGAGACCTTCGAAAAACTGAAGCGGGAGCGCTACGACCTGCTTATCCTGGACGTCATGCTGCCGGGGATGGACGGGTTCGAGCTGATGGAGGCGCTGCGGGCGGCGGGCGTCGCCGCACCGCCGGTGCTGTTCCTCACCGCGCGCATCGACGTGAAGGACCGCGTGCGCGGGCTGAGGCTGGGGGCGGAGGACTATATGCTCAAGCCCTTCCACCCGGTGGAGCTGCAAGCCCGGGCGGAGGGCATCCTGCGCCGTCACCGAAAGGAGGACGCGGGCCTGCGCGCGCTGGGGGTGGAATTGAACCCCGACTCCCGGGAGGTGCTCAAGGACGGGCAGCCGGTGGAGCTGACGCCCCAGGAGTTCGAGCTGCTCAGGATGCTGCTGACCCACCGCAACATGGCCCTGTCCCGGGAGCAGCTGCTGCAGGCCGCCTGGGGCTACGACTACATGGGCGGCACCCGGACGGTGGACATGCACGTGCAGCGCCTGCGTGCCAAACTGGGCTGGGAGGAGGCCATCAAGACGGTCTACAAGCTGGGCTACCGGCTGGAGGCGCCGCGGTGAAGCTGTTCACCCGCATCCTGCTGCTGACGCTGAGCCTGGCGCTGGTCTTCGGCGCGGCGCTCTCTGCGCTGACGCTCAGGCGCGCCTTCCTGGACAACCTGTCCCGGGAGCTGGAGCGCGGGGTGCAAAACAGCGGCGCGCTGGCCGCCTCCCTCCTCTCCGGCATCAACGCCTACGCGGCGCTGCGGGACGGGGACGCCGCTCCCCGCGCCGCGCGCATCTCCGCCCAGTACCTGGAGCCCGGCGCCCATTTCGCGCTGGTGGACGCGCAGGGCGTGCTCGTCTTCGACAATTTCGACGGGCAGACCGCCGGGGTGATGGACCGGATGCCGGAAGCGGCCGGGCAGTACCGCCTGGTGCGCCTGCCCGGCGGCACCTTCCAGGCGCTCAAGCGGGACGTTTTGACCCTGCAGGGGGATTACCGGCTGCTGTACGCCCAGCGCCTGGACCGGGTGTACCGCCAGATGGAGGAGCAGACCCGGGGCGCCGTGCTGCTGCTGGTTTTGCTGTGCCTGGCGCTGGGCGCGCTGCTGTTTGCAGGCCTGAAGGCCTCCTTCCGGCCGCTGCGCCTGCTGGGGAAGGCCGCGGGCGACATCGCCCGGGGCGACTTTTCCGCCCGCGCGCCGGTCATCCGGCCGGAGGACGAGGTGGGCCGGCTGGCCCTGCGCTTCAACGACATGGCGCAAGCCACCCAGGCGCACGTGGCGCGGCTGACGGAGCAGGATCAGGCGCAGAAGCGCTTTATCGCCGACATGGCGCATGAATTGAAGACCCCGCTGACGAGCATCATCGGATACGCCGACCTGCTGCGCCGCCACGAGCTGGACGAGGAGCGGCGCGCACGGGCGCTGGACGCCATCGCCCGGCAGGGCGAGCGGCTGGAGCGGATGGGTTTCAAGCTCCTGTACCTGGCGCGGCTGGAGGGCGGCCAGGCGCCGGCGCTTCTGGACTGCGACGCGGGGGAACTGCTGGAGGAGGCCGCGCTGGCCTTCCGGGGGCTGGCGGAGGAACAAGGCGTTTCCCTGCTGGCGGACGCGCAGCCGGCCCGCTGGCGCTGCGACCGGGACCTGATGCTGGCGCTGGCGCAGAACCTGCTCTCCAACGCCCTGAAGGCGTCCGCCCCCGGCCAGCGCGTCACCCTCAGGGCGCGGCAGGCGTTCCTGGAGGTGGAGGACGAAGGCGAGGGCATCCCCCCGGAGCACTTGCCCCACGTGCGGGAGGCATTCTACACGGCGGACAGGAGCCGCTCCCGGCAGGGCGCCGGCCTGGGCCTGGCGCTGTGCGAGCGCATCGCCCTGCTGCACGGGGCCCGGATGGACATCGACTCCGCGCCGGGGCGGGGTACCCGGGTGAGGGTAACGTTTACAGGTCCGTGACGCCGGGGGGACAACTCTGAAACCTCCGCCTGCGATACTGGGGGCACCAAGTAAAGGAGGAAGCGGAGATGAAAAACAAAAAAGCCGCGTTCTTTGCCCTGCTGTGCGCCCTGGTCATGCTGGGCGCGGCGGCTTCCCTGCCCCTGGTGATGCGCGGGGCTGCGGAGGACAGCCTGAGCCTGGCGGGCGCCTTCGACCAGCGCGCCACCGGGGCGGCGGGCGACGCCGTATGGACGGCGGGACCGGCCCGGCCGGCTGACCCTTTGCCCACGGCCGTAGCCGGGGCGACCGGGACGCCGCGCTCACCGGAAGCCCTGCAGCCCACGCCCGAACCCGGGAAAACGGAGGTGCCGCCGCCCCTTTCGGCGTCCACGCCGCGGACGGAGGCCTTGCCCTTGGCGGCGCTGCCCTCGCCCAGCCCCGCCCCCATCCCCTTGATGCAGCCCTTTCCGATCTACAGCCCAGGCCTTGCCGCGGGCGGGGCGCCGCCCGACTGGCGCAGCGCGCTGCAGGCTGTCGAAGCGGTGGATTTCCCGAATATGGAGGGCGTGAAGCGCCTGATGGCCTTCCTGGGCGCGGACGACTCCGCCGAGCGCCCCTTCTCCCTCTACGCGGTCGTCGGGGGCGGGCTCTACCTCGCCGAGGCCGTGGGCGGCGGCAGCCTGTCGGAGCAGAAGATTTACCGGGGGATACTGTCCAACCTGCAGGACGACCCGATGTTCGTGCCCGCGGACGCCGCCCGGGAGGCGGCTGGCTGGCCGGTCCTTTTGGCGTCCGTCAACGGGGAGGCGAAGGCGGCGTGCGTCGCCGGGGAGGGCTGGCTGCTGATGCCTGTCGCGGTCTTCCTGCGCGCTGGGGAACAGGGCCTGGCGACCCTGCCGGCCGCCCGTTACGCGCAGCTGAAGGACGAATTGCGGCAGGAGGCGGAACAGGCGCTGCAGGGGCCCGCTTCAGACCAGGTCAAGCGCTGCCGGGAGATAATCGACAAAGACCTGCGGCTCGACCCGGACAAGGCCCTGTATACCGTCATCCGCGCGGAACCCTACGTCACCGGGCCCGGCTGGGAATACCTGAGCGCCGGTTACCACCTGACCGTCGTGCAAAACAGCGACGGGTCGCAGTACATCCTGACGGTCGACCTGCTGAAGGGCCGGCTCATCGGCGTGGCGGAGGAGGGCGCGGAACCCCTGCTCAAAACCCACGCACGGCTGGTCGGCTGGGCGCTGGAGGGCCCGGACGACCTGCAGCTGCAATCCGTCGCGGAGCAGGCCATGTCCATGCTGGAGGGCTTGGCGGGCATTCCCTTCCGGCAGCAGGAAGGGCAGTGGGAGCGGACCGTCGTTCTGGGGAGCGAGCCTGGGAGCCCGTCCGCCTACGATATCCAGCTACAGCCGGTCGACGCGGTGGCGGACATGATGGATCCGCAGGGCAAGGTGTTCGAATCGTTTGCGCTGCAGCTGCGGGAGGACTTTCAGCTGCAGGGCTTCAACCGCTATCCCGGCATGATTGCCGGTTCGGCCTACCGCGGCGCGGCCTTCGGAAGCGGCGAGGGGGACTTGCTGAACATGTACGAGGTGGAGGTCCGCGCGCGGCTGTGGGGCGGGGACGCCGCTGTCGGCCGGGTGCGCGACGCCGTGGAGAAACGCGACACGCTGGTGAACGGCGCCATCGCGGCCGCCAGCCAGGGGCCGCTGCGATTCCGGGTGCTCTCCGTCGACAGCGTGGGCATCTCCAGCCTCGAGCCGTCCAACGGCGCCCCGCCCTTCTGCGATGTGACCCTGAACGCGGTCGTGGAGGAATCCTCCGGCGCGCGCTACCAGGCGGAGGTGAAAGTCGGCGACGGCCTGGAGCCCTCCCTCCGGTCGCTCTACCTGCAATCGCCGGCGCCGGAAAACTGAGGCGCGGAATACCTGTGAAGGTCGCGTAAATAAGCCGCCCCGCGGGAAACGGGGCGGCATTTGCCAAAGCGGCGCGATGCCGGAAGCAATCCCCGTCCGTCCGGGCTTGAGGGACGCCGCCCGGCTTGGGTTCTGCCAACGGCTCCCCGCCCCCGTCCCGTTGCGCCAAAGCGGGGGTATGCTATAATTGAACCAGGCAGGAGGTGTTGCCGATGAAGAACAAGCCGGTCAAGCTGACCGTCACGGGCGTGGCCTACAACCGCAGCGAAGAGGACGAGGCCATGCGCATGACCACCTTCGGCACGCTGTCCGGCAGCCCGAAGCTCTGGAAGCTGCGCTACACCGAGCGGCAGGCGGACTCGGACGAGAAGCATGACATCACCATGACCATGGGCGACGGGGTGGTCACCGTGGCGCGCAAGGGCTCCTTCGGCAGCGACCTGGTGTTCCGCAAGGGGCACCGCTACGAGGGCAGCTACCGCACGCCCTACGGCGACCTGGACATGGGCATCTTCCCCACCCAGGTGGACTACCGGATATCCAAGGAAGGCGACGGCGAGGTCAGCCTGCGCTACCAGTTGGACATCCAGGGACGCTACACCTCGGTGCACAAGCTGGACATCGCCTTTGAAACCAACAAGCAGGTCGGGCGGGCTTGAGCCCGCGGCGCGGGAAGCCCGGGGGCTGCTGGGCGGCCGGGGCTTCGTCCGGCGCGACCGGGAAGGCCGCGCGCTGCTGGTGAGCGACGCGCCCCGCCGCTTTTCAATCGGCGGGGAGGCCGCGCGGGCCCTTTCGCGCCTCGCCCGGTCGGGCTGGGAGGCCTGGGAGGAAGGCGGGCTGCTGCTGATGGACTGGACGCCGGCGCGGTACCGCGCTTTTTTTTCCACACTCGGGCAAAGCCTGCCGGCGCCGGCCCCCGGGGACTGGGGGCTGTGCGCCATCCTGATGCGGCACCCGGGCGAATGGGCGCAGGACAGGTACCGGGAGGCGCGGGCGGCGCTACTGACGTGGGACCGGGGGGACCGCGCGGCGCTTCGCGCCCTGGCCGGTTCGTCCCTGGCCCAGAGCCTGCGGGCAGGCAGGGCGCCCGCGCCCTTTTACGCCCCGCTGCTACGCAGCCTGGGGGAAAGGACGGAATAAGCGATGCTGATTACCTATCACGGGCACGCGGAGTTCCTGGCGGAGACCGCCAAGGGCCAGCGCGTGCTGTTCGACCCCTTCCCCGCGCAGATCGGGTTCCCGATGCGGCGGGTGCGGGCGGACGCGGTCGCCGTGTCCCACCATCACTTCGACCACGACTACGTGGACAAGGTGGACGGCCGGCCGGTTGTCGTCGACACCGCCGGCCGGCACACGCCCCTGCCCGGGGTCGCGCTGACGGGCACGCCCGCCTGGCACGACGGGGAAGGCGGGGCGCAGCGCGGGCAAATCCTGTGCTTCCTGCTGGAGGCGGACGGGCTGAAGGTGCTGCACCTGGGGGACTTGGGCGAGGTGCCGGGGGACGAGTTGAAGAACCGGCTGTTCATGCCCGATATCCTGCTCATCCCCGTGGGCGGCACCTATACCCTGGACGCCGTCCAGGCGGCGGAGACGGTCGCCCTCCTGCAGCCCCGCGTGGTCATCCCCATGCACTACCGCACCGACCGGGGCGGCATCCAGAAAGTGGACACCCTGGCGCCCTTCCTGCAGGCGATGGCGCCGCTTGAGCCTTCCGTGCAGCCCCTCCTGCGGGTCACGCGGGAGGACCTGTCCCAGCAGCCGCGCCTGGTGGAACTGACCCCCCGCTGAGCCGGTGGACGCGCAGGGGAACCGCCCGGCGGAGGGCGAAAAGGGAAAAAGGCGGGCGCCGGCGCTGTGGCGCCTAAAGCAGGTCCGCGTGCCCTGGTACACGGTGGCCGCGGCCTTTTGCGCCATCGTGCTGATGGGTTGGGTGCTGGCGGGCAGCTATGACGCGGGCATCGAGCGCATGCGCGGCGCCATCGCCCAGGCTGGCGACCTGGTCTTCCAGAAAGAGCAGGAGGTGCTGCGGCTGACGGAGCAGGTCAAGCTGGCGTCGACCGACCAGTTCATCGCCGGTGAGGCCCGCAACAAATACGGCTACCTGTTCCCCGGGGAAATCCGCTTCGTGGTCACCAACCCGGAGGTGCTGGGCCTGCCGCCCCGGGACGCGCCGGCGGCCCCGCAGGCGCCCGCGCCTTGAGCCGGCCCGTCCCGCGCGCCGGCGTCGTCGCCATCGGCTCCAACTCCACCCGCATGCTCACCGCCGACCTGGACGCGCGGCTGGGCCGGCCTGTCCGCGGCCGTCAGGAAACGCGGCTTTTTTTGTCCATGGAAAACGGGTCGCTGCGCCCGGACGCCGTCCGGCGCGTGCGGGAGGCCGTCGCCGTCCTGCACCGGCAGGCGCTGGACGCGGGCGCCCAAAGGGTGCTGCTGACCGCCACCAGCGCGGTGCGCGACGCGGGGGACGCGCGGCCGCTGGCCGAGGCGCTCCGGGCGGATACGGGGCTGCGCCTGAGGGTCCTTTCCGGCGCGAAGGAGGCAGCCTGGGCCTTCCTGGGCGCATGCTGGCCCTTCGGGGAGGGGGAGCGGCTGGGCGTCGTCGACATCGGCGGCGGCTCCACCGAAATCGCCCTGGGCACGCGGGAGCGGATGCGCTCCGCTTCCAGCCTGCAGCTGGGCGCGTCCCGGCTGTACGGAACCCACCCCGTGGAGGGCATCGAAAGCATGGAAGGCGCCGTGTCGCAGGCGCGGCGCCTGATGGAGGGCGTTTCGCCCGACCCGGATTTCCGCCCCGCGCGCTGGCTGCTGGTGGGCGGCACGGGGATGGCGCTCATCGGCCTGCTGAGCGGCCGGCCGACCCATTCCGGGGACATGGCCGACCAGGCCTTCACCCGGGAGCAAGCGTTGCGCGTACTGGAACGGCTGGCTCCGCTCGCGCCCGGGGAGCGCGCCAATCTGCCCGGGATGACCCCGGGCCGGGAGCACATCCTGCCCACCGGCCTGGCTGTGCTTGTCGCGCTGATGGACCGCCTGGGCGTCGACGGGATGACGGTCACCGCCCGCAACAACACCGACGGCTGCCTGTACGAATGGGCGCGCCGGCAGGCGGGGAAGGCGCAGAAAAAAACCGCCCCGGAATCACCGCGGGAATGACACAGTTTTGCCACAATCCTCCGCTATGCTCCTGCCATGGGGAACCGTTCCCCGCGAGAACATGAGGAGGAATGCATGATGAAACGCACCCTGACGGCCCTGTTGGCGCTGGTTCTGGCGCTGGGCCTTTCCGCGGCTGCCTTGGCGGAGGCCGCCCCGGCTGAAACGCCCGCCCCGGACGTGGCGACCCTGCTCACCCAGGCCCTGCAGGACGAGGGAGACGTCCGCGCCTACTATGAGGCCGCCGCAAAGGCCTACCCGCAGGTCCCGGCCTTCGCCAACTTGGCGCGCGCCGAGGCGGCGCATGAGCGCCTGCTCAAGGCCGCCGCCGGCAAGTACGGCGTGACGGTCGACGTCACCCCGGCGCAGACCGCCGTGCCCGCGACCGTGGAGGAAGCCCTGGCGCTGGCCGCCAAACTGGAGCAGGACGACATCGACCTCTACGCCGCGTTGCTCAAGACCCCCGGCCTGCCGCAGGACCTGGCCTTGGTGTTCACCCGGCTGCAGACGGCCTCCGCCCGCCACCTGGCCGCCGTCCAGCGCGCCGGCGGGCGGCCCGGGCAGCCCTACGGGATGGGCGGCCGCTGGAACAATGATGATGCCGCGCCGCAAATGCCCTACGGCCAGGGCGGCCGCTGGAACAACGATGATACAACGCCCCGGATGCCCTACGGCCAGGGCGGCCGCTGGAACAACGATGGCGCCGCGCCGCAGAGGCCCTACGGCCAGGGCGGCCGCTGGAACAACGACGATACAACGCCCCGGATGCCCTATGGCCAGGGCGGCCGCCGGAACAACGGCGATACAACGCCCCGGATGCCCCATGGGATGGGCGGCCGCTGGAACAACGATGGCGCCGCACCGCAGAGGCCCTACGGCCAGGGCGGACGCTGGAACAACAACGATACAACGCCCCGGATGCCCTTCTGCCCCGCCATGCCGTGGAACGCCGTCCCGCAGAACCCCTGAGGCCGGCAAGCGGGCGGTTGTCATACCGTGCCGGAGACCCTGATACGAAAAAAGCACCTTGATTGAAAGCCGCCCCTTCCGGGGCGGTTTTGCGCGCCAGGGAAGCGTCGATGAGTTCCCCTTGCTGCTGGCGTTCCGAAGGCGTTGCCGGCCCCTTGATTCCACAAGCGCGTTGTCTTCCGGCGAAGCCCTGGGGTTGTTTTGACTGTGTGCCGCCAGAAGGGCGATTGTTCCACCGGCGTTTTTCCAGTTCCCGTTTTCGCCGTTTTCCGCGTTTGGAATACACCTGCGTCCCGGGCGTTGACACCCGCCCCGCTCCCTCCCTATACTGGGAACAAAAGGGAACAAACGTTCTTGTTTTAGGGAGTAATGGACATGACGGTGGAACTGCGGCGGCTGCGCACCCTGATGAACCTCGCCGGCGTGAGCCGGCGGGAGGCCGCCGGGGCGCTGTTTGTCAGCTACAGCGCGCTGAACCGCAAGCTGCGCGGCGAAATCGGCTTGACGCCGGAGGAGGCGCTGCGCATCGAGGCGCTCTGCGCCGGGAAGGCCGGGAAAACCGCGTGAGCGCCCGGGAGATGCTGGAAAGTTACGGCGAGGGGCTGCGCGCGCTGGACACCCTGGAGCGCGAGCTGGCCGTCTGCCGCCGCCGCGCGAAAGAGGACGGCGACGGGGTGGAGCGCAACGCCGCCCGCGCGGAAACGCTGTCGCGGGAGGCGGCAACGCTGCGCCGGCGGCTTTACAGGCGGCGCCGGGAGGCGGAAGCCTGGCTGGAGCGGCTGCCGAACGGGTCGGAGCGCCGGGTGCTGGCGCTTCGCTACCTGAACCTGCTGTCCTACGACGAAATCAGCGAAATCTGCTACTTTTCCCAGCGGCACGTCTTTCGCCTGCATCGCCGGGCCGTCCTGCGGCTGCAGTCCCTGATGGAGGAGGAGGCGCGAAAAGCCGCGCCGTCCCTGCCCTGACGCGCGAATCCATACGCCGGTATACAGGGCTCTTTGTCGAATCAACTGCCCGGGTCAGGGCGCGCCTTCCGCCGGGCTGAAGCGGCCGATGCCCACGACGTCCTGCTGGTTGCGGGTCTTGTGGAAGCCGTTGTAGATGCCGGGGTCCATGACGTTCTTGCCCATGAACACCATCGCGGCGGTCTGCCCGCCGTCCAGGGTAAAGGCGTCCGTGCACCCCTGCTCCAGCAGCCGCTCGGCCACGAACATCAGCCCGGCGCCGGCGCTGCGCTTGTTGCGCCCCTCCACCATGATGCCCACGAAATGCCCGGGGGAAACGACGCCCAGGGCGCTGCGCGGCTCCAGGTGGGTAAAGCTCTTGGAGAGCCGGCCGTCCAGCACGCGGCCGGAGAACAGGACGGGGCCGAAGGCCAGCACGTCGGCCGCCCCGTGCGCCAGGTATTCCTCGGCGCTCATCTGCCCGGGGGTGCGCATCTCCACGTGCCCGTCGGGGAACAGCGCCAGCTCGTCCAGCGGCGGAATCTTGGCGACCGGATGTGTGTAGGTGAGCGTGTGCAGCACGCGGCCGTCCCGGATGATCAGCCCGGGGCGTTCCTTTTTTTCCAGCCGCCAGGAGAACAGGTCCCCGTTCTGCGCGTACACCAGCCGGTTGTCCGCCGCGATGGCCTCGGGCTTGGCCCGGGCGGCCGGCTTGTCCTTCCTGGCGGAAACGGCGCGGAAGGCCTCTCTCCCGCGGAAATGGATGTGGGAGATGAACCACACCACGTTTTTCCCGCGCACTTTCGCGCTGCAGCGGGCGATATCCACCCGGAGGGTGGGGGACAGGTAGGCCCAGCGCCCTTCCTTTTCGTCGGCGTAGACGAACTCCGCCCGCGCGCCGCCGGGGGGCAGAAAGCCCTCCGCGTCCGTCTCCGGCCTTCCGTCAAAGGGCGGCGGCCCCAGGGAGGGCAGCGGGGAGGGGGACGGCGCGGGGGAAGGCGAAGGCGCGGGCGTGGTTCCGGAGGCGGGCTCGGCCTCAAGCTCCGCCACCTGAAAGTCCGGCGCCCCGGCGGGCGCGGGCAGGGGGAACAGCAGCAGGCAAAGCAGCAGCGCCGCCGCGCGCCGTGCCCATCTGGCCATGAAACCTAGGCGTCCCTTCATTTTTGCCTCCGTGCCGTCACTGGCCCCATCTTAGCGGACGCGGCTTCCGCCCGCAAGCGTTTTCCCGCCGGATTGACAGGCGGGCCCGCGTTTTCTACAATCGCCCCGGAGGATGTCCATGCGTTTTGAGAGCACCCGGGGGGAAAGCCCCAAGGTATTGGCGCCGGAGGCGCTGCTGTCGGGCGCCGCGCCGGACGGCGGGCTCTATTTGCCCGACAGCTTCCCCTCCCTTTCGCACCTGCTGGATGCGGACCTGGACTATGCCGGCTTGGCGTCTGCGGTCTTTTCGGCGCTGCTGCCCGGCTTCCCGGGGGAAGAGCTGCGCCTGGCCGCGGAGTCGGCCTATCCGGGCGCCTTTGACACGCCGCAGGTCGCGCCGCTGGTGCCTTTGGGGGAGGATTACCTGCTGGAGCTGTTCCACGGCCCCACCGCCGCCTTCAAGGACCTGGCCCTGCAGGTCCTGCCGCGCCTGATGGCCCTGGCGCGGGAGCGCGTCGCCCCGGGGACGCGGGCGGTGGTCCTGGCCGCCACCAGCGGGGACACCGGCTCCGCCGCCATGCGGGGCTTCCGGAACCTGCCCGGCTTTCGCGTGCTGGCCTATTACCCGGGCAGGGGCATCAGCGCCGTGCAGGAGGCGCAGATGACCACCATGGCGGGGGACAACCTGGAGGCCGTCGCCGTCGACGGGAATTTCGACGACGCCCAGGCCGGCGTCAAGGCGGCCTTCGCGCGGGCGCGGGGCTGCCTGCCCCCGGGTGTCCTGCTTTCCAGCGCCAACTCCATCAATATCGGCCGGCTGGTGCCGCAAATCGTCTACTACGTCCACGCCCTGCGGGCGCTGCGCCGCATGGGCGCCCTGCCCCCGGGCGCGGAAGCGGACTTCGCCGTGCCCACCGGCAACTTCGGCGACATCCTGGCGGGCTATCTGGCGAAGGCCATGGGGCTGCCCGTGGGCCGGCTGCTCTGCGCCTCCAACCGCAACCGCGTGCTGGCGGACTTCCTGGAAACCGGCGTATACGACCGGCGGCGGGAGCTGCTGCCCTCCCTCTCCCCCTCCATGGACATCCTGGTGTCCGGCAACCTGGAGCGCCTGCTCTACCTGGCCTCCGGCCGGGACGCCGCCCGGGTGCGCGGGTGGATGGAGGGCCTGAACAGGGAAGGCGCCTACCGGGTTCCGCCGGAGGTGCTGGAGGAAATCCAAAGGGACTTCGAAGGCGGCAGCGCGGACGACGCGCAGACGCGCGCGGCCATCGCCCGGGCCTGGGAAGCGCACCATGCCCTGCTGGACCCGCATACCGCGGCGGGCTACGCCGTGATGCGGCGGGCGGCGCGCCGGCCCGGCCGGCCCCGGGTGTTGCTGGCCACCGCCTCGCCCTTCAAGTTTCCCCGCGTCGTGCTGTGCGCGCTGGGCCGCCCCGACCCCGGGGACGGCGCCTGGCCGGAGGCGCTGTGCGAGGCGGCCGGGCTGCCCGTGCCGCCCTCGCTCGCGGGCCTGTCCAGCCGCCCGCGCCTGCACCGGGAGCGTGTGACAAGGGACGCCGTCGCGTCTGACGCGCTGGCGAGGGCGCTGGCATGAGGAGCGTCATCGTGCCGGCCACCACGGCCAACCTGGGGCCGGGGTTCGACTGCCTGGGCCTGGCGCTGTCGCTGTACGCCCGCTTCACCTTCGAGAAAACGGATGCCGGGCTTGAAATCGCCGGCTGCCCGCCGGAATTCGCGGGGGAGGACAACCTGGTGTACCGCGCCTTCCGAAGCACGCTGCAGGAGTTCGGACAGAGCTTCAACGGCCTGCGCATCACGGTTGATTCGGACATCCCGCCCGCGCGCGGCCTGGGCAGCAGCGCCGCCTGCGCGGTCGCCGGCGTCGTCGCCGCCGCGCTGTACAGCGGGGTTTCCTTAACGCCCCGGGAGATTCTGCAGCGGGCCGCCCGCCTGGAAGGCCACCCGGACAACGCCGCCCCGGCGGTCTACGGCGGGCTGCGGGCGTCCCTGACGGAGGAAGGCGCCGTCTGGTCCACGCCCTGCCCGGTGCACCCCTCCCTGCGCTTCCTGGCCCTGGTGCCGGACTTCGCCCTGCCCACCGCCCGGGCGCGCGCCGCGTTGCCGGATGCGGTCAGCCGCGCGGACGCGGTGTACAACCTGTCCCGGGCCGCCTTCCTGCTCCGGGCGATGGAGACGGGCGACCCGGAGGCCCTCCGCTTCGCCTTCCGGGACCGCCTGCACCAGCCCTACCGCTTCCCGCTGATTCCCGGGGGCGGGCGGCTGGCGGCGCGGATGGAAAGCCTGGGCGCGGACGGCTGCTTCATTTCCGGCGCCGGGCCCACCCTGATGTGCGTGTACCGGGACGCCGCCTTCGCGCAAACGGCGCAGGACGAGCTGAAGAACGCCTTCCCCCGCTTTTCCGCGCTGCCGCTCTCCGTCAGCCAACAGGGCTACGTCATCGATTAGAATGCCTCGGGCAAACGAAAGGAAACAAGAAGCATGAGCCTGCAATCCCAAGTCGCGCTGGGCATCCTCGTCCCCTTCATCGGCACCACGCTGGGCGCCTCCATGGTCGTCTTCCTCCGGGGCGGCATGAAGGACTGGGTGCGCAAGGTGCTCATGGGCTTCGCCTCGGGCGTCATGATCGCGGCCTCGGTCTGGTCGCTGCTGCTGCCGGCGATCGACAAGGCGGAGGAGCTGGGCAACATCCCCTGGCTGCCCGCCGCCCTGGGCTTCCTGGCCGGCATGGGCTTCCTGCTGCTGCTGGACACCCTGATTCCCCACATCCACCAGGATTCGGACGAGCCGGAGGGCCTGCCCTCCCACGCCCGCAAGAACACCATGCTGCTGCTGGCCGTCACCCTGCACAATATCCCCGAGGGCATGGCGGTGGGCGTGGTCTTCGCCGCCCTGCTGGCGGGCAACTCCTCCGTCACCTTCACCGGCGCCATGGCGCTGTCCCTGGGCATCGCCATCCAGAACTTCCCGGAGGGCGCCATCGTGTCCATGCCCCTGCGGACCGGAAAAACCGGCAAATGGAAGGCTTTCGCGATGGGCACGCTCTCCGGCGCCGTGGAGCCGCTGGCCGCCTTCTTCACCGTGCTGCTGACCGCCTGGGTAGTGCCCATCCTGCCCTTCCTGCTGGCCTTCGCCGCCGGCGCGATGATATACGTGGTGGTGGAGGAGCTCATCCCCGAACTGCAGGAGGGCACGCACTCCAACGTCGGCGTCATCGGCGTGGCGCTGGGGTTCACGGTGATGATGGTGCTGGACGTAGCGCTGGGGTAGTCCGCCAGGCTGCCGCCTGACACCGCCAGCGCCCGAAAAGCGCCGAAACCCATGGAATACGGGGCGGGGAGGGAAACCCGCGCACCTGCGCGGGAGAAAAGCGCCGGGCGGCTATTTCGTACCCTTTCTGTATTTCCCCTCCGGGCGGCTTGTCCGCCCTTTTCTTTGCCGTATACTGGCCTTGTTTTGCCAAGGAGGGGAAGGAATTGCCGAATTTTTCCGTGAAAGACTCCGTTTTCGAGGCGGCGGCCGAACGTTTCGGCACGCCGCTGTACCTGTACGACGAGCGCGGCATCCGCGCCGCCGCCCGCGCGCTAAACGCCGCTTTTGCCTGGAACCGCGGCTTCCGGGAGTATTACGCGGTCAAGGCCCTGCCCAACCCCGCCGTCCTCAGGATTCTGATGGAGGAGGGCTGCGGGCTGGACTGCTCTTCGCAGGTCGAGCTGCTGCTGGCGCAAAAGGTCGGTGCCGGCGGGAGCGACATCATGTTTTCCGCCAACGCGATGCCGCCTTCGGAGCTGGGCCTCGCTCGGGCGATGGGCGCCCTGGTCAACCTGGACGACCGCAGCGACGTGGACACCCTGACGGGCTTCGGCGTGCCGGAGGTGGTCAGCCTGCGGGTCAACCCCGGCGGCAAGGGCGGCAACCAGTTCATGGGCGGCGGGCTGGACGCCAAGTTCGGATGGATGCCCTCCCAGCTGGAAGACGGCCTGCTGGTGCTGAAGGCCGCCGGCGCCCTGCGTTTCGGCCTGCACGCGATGACGGCCAGCAACACCCTGCAGGAGGAATACTTCGCCGGCAACGCTGCGATGCTGCTGCACCTGGGGTTGGAATTGGAGCGGAAGACCGGCCTCGCCCTGGACTTCGTCAACCTCTCCGGCGGCCTGGGTATCCCCTACCGCCCTGAGGAAAAAACCAACGACCTCGCCCTGGCTGGGGAACTGGTGCGCCGGGAATACCGCAAGGCGCTGGGGGAGCGCGACGACGTGCGCGTTTTCACCGAGCTGGGCCGCCTGTTGACCGGGCCGTCCGGCTTCCTGCTCTCCCGCGTCCTCCACCTCAAGCGCACCTACCGCGATTACGCCGGCCTGGACGCCAGCGCTGCCAACCTCCTGCGCCCGGCGATGTACGGCGCCTACCACCACGCCACCGTCGCCGGGCGACGGGACGCGCCGCACGACCATGTCTATGACCTCACCGGCCCCCTGTGCGAGAACAACGACAAGTTCGCCGTCCAGCGCCCGCTACCGGAGCTGCGCCTGGGCGACCTCGTCGTCCTGCACGATGCCGGCGCCCACGCCCACGCCATGGGCTACCAGTACAACGGCCGCCTGCGCTGCGCCGAGGCCCTGCACACTACGGGGGGCGGCTTCCGCCTCATCCGCCGGAACGAGACGCCGGAGGACTACTTCGCGACGCTGGTGGAGGGGGAGACAGAGTAAAGCGGGGAATCCCATCCCCCGAACCCCCGGGCAGGGGGACTGCACGCCCGGTTTCCCGGCTTCTGTCTGGTGTGTATCTGGTATTTCCCGGTCCCGTAAACTCATCGTACAGAAGAAGGGGGGCTGGCTGCCCCCCGAAGCCCCCGAATCTTACTTTGCAGCAAGGATATTAATCGCATGAGCCGGCGCTCGCGCGCCGGCTCCCAAAGGCTGCCCCCGCCGGGTCTTTTCCTGCCGGATGCCGGGGCGGCTGCCGCGCTCAGCGCAGCGTGTACACGTGCAGGTAGCCTGACAACGGGCCGTAGTAGGTGTTGGGCGCGATGCGGCGATAACCCCGGACGGCCAGGTAGAAGCTTTTGCCGGTGGTCAGCCCGGTGACGGTCATGCCGGTCGCCGCGGTGGTGCGCACGGCGCGCATGTTGGTCGGGGCGGTGCCCACATAAACCTGGTATCCGGTGGCGCCGGGGACGGCCGTCCAGGACATATGGACCCGCTCCGTGCCGGTCGCAATCAGGCTTTTGATGGCCGGCTTCGCCAGCGGGATGCCGGCGTAGGCGCCGGAGAACTTGCCGGAGACCACGCGATAGCTCTCGATCATGTTGTAGGCGCGGACTTTGTAGAAGTATTGGGTGCCGGGGGTCAGGCCGGAGTTGACAAATCGCGAGGCAGTCGGCGTACCGACGAGGGTATAGGCGCCCAGCCGTGAAAGGCCGCGCCAGACCTCGTAGCCATCGGCGCCCGCGATGTCGTTCCAGTCCAGCAGCAGCTGGGTGCCGTAAACGCTGTAGGCGGACACCTGGGAAATCCTGGGCGAGGGGCGCAGGGACACCGTGATTGTATTGTAGGTTTGGAGCCTGATATGGGATAAGTCCCCTTCGTCATACACCCACGCTTCCCCGTAGTAGTTGCCGGGACGCCAGGTCGGATAGCCGAAATTCCTCAAGTTGGGAATGTAGTACGCGTGCCAGAAGGTCCTGGCGCCGTTGAGGTAAATCCAGTAGGCGTAGCTGTAGGGGCCGACGCCCGACTCGTTGCTGACCGAGAAGGTAATCGTATCGCCGACGTAGGCGGGGGACGGGGCGGTGTAGGCGACGCTGGCGGTCACCATGTCCGCCGGCGGGGCTGTCGGGGGAACGGCGGCCGCCAGCAGCAGGGCGACCAGCAGGACGGAAAGGAACCGTTTCATTTCTACCTCCCATCGGGTTAGGGCGTGCGCCGTCCGGGACGGCGCCTTACAAGAGCGTATCGGCGGGTCGGTCAGACGTGGAGTTCTGCCGCGCAATTCCCCGGGCACTCGGCGGGCGGCGCGGTTTTTGTTTTGGCATTATATCCGGCGCCGGCGGTTTCAAACATCCGGGACGGTTCGCGCCGGAGCGTTCGCGGCGGTGGTTTCCGCCCTTGGGAACCCAAACGGAAACGCCGGCTTTCGCCGGCGTCGTTTCCGGGGACAGGTCGCTAAATGCTACCTCAGCGTCTGCACGAAGCGGTAGTCCGACTGCGGCCCGTAGTAGGTGTTGGGCGCGATGCGGCGGTAGGCCTTGACGGCGAGGTAGAAGTTGCGCCCGGTGGTCAGCCCGGTGACGGTCATGCTGGTGGCGGCGGTGGTGCGCACCGCGTTCATGTAGTAGGGGCTGGTGCCAAGGAAAATCTGGTAGCCGGTGGCGCCGGGCACATAGCTCCAGGACATGAACACGCGCTCCCGCCCCGTGGGATACAGGGAGTAGACGGTCGGCTTGCCGATGGGGATGCCGGCGTAGGCGCCGGAAAAGCTGCCGGACACGCGCCGAACGCCGCCGACCCAGTTGAAGGTGCGGATTTTGAAGAAGTACTGGGTGCCGGGGGTCAGCCCGTAGCTGTAGAAATAGGAATTGGTGGTCGTCGCGACGAGGGTGTAGGCGCCCAGGCGGGAGAAGCCGCGCCAGACCTCGTAGCCGTCCGCGCCGTAGATGTCGTTCCAGTCCACGTACAGGCTGTTGCCCGAGGTGCCGTTGGAGGACACCTGGTAGACCACCGGCGAAGGCCGCAGGTAGACGGGGATGAAGGAGGACAGCCTGGTGATGGCGTTGCCGGTCCCGGCGTCAAAGACCCAGGCTTTCACGCGGAAGCTGCCGGCTTCCGGCGCGTACCAGTAGTAGTCCCACAGGCCCTCGTGGTAGGTGGAGTCGTATTTGTACAGCGAGTAGCCGCGGTAGATGTCCCAGGAGTAGGAATAGGGGCCGACGCCGAACACGTTTTGCACCCACCAGTTGAGCTGGTCGCCCACGTAGGCGGAGCTGGGGGAGGCGTAGACGCTCGCTTCGGTAATCATCCGGGCGGGGGCGGCCGCAAGGGGAAGGAGGCCCAGCATCAGCAGGGCACACAGGGTGATGGACAGCCATCTTTTCATTTTGCACCTCCAGGCGGTTGCGAATCGGGAAGGGGAGGGAAGGGTCGGTCGGTCAGCCGGGGGATGCCTCTGCGTTATTCATATAACCGATTTCGGCCGGTGTCAAGCAACGCAGCCGCGCGGCGCATGGAAAGCCTGGAAATGAAAGGGGCCGGCAGATGCCGGCCCCGGTGCCCCGAAGGGGTGTCAATAGATGGTCTTGTAGACAGACCAGGTGTTCGACGCCGGCCCGTAGTAGTTCCGGGGATAGAGCTGGCGGTAGGGCAGGACGTAGAAGTAATGCGTGCGGCCGGGGGTGATGCCCGTGATGATGGCCGAGGTGGAGGTCACCGTGCGGATGTGGGCATAGGTGCCGTACAGGCTGTAGCCCCTGTAAATCCGGTAGGCGCTGGCGCCGGTCACCCGGCTGAAGGACAGGGTGACCCGGTCCCGGCCGGAATTGTACAGCGAGTAGATGGTGGGCTTCGCCAGCGGGATGACCGGGTAAGCGGCGGAGAACTTGCCGGAGGGCACCCGGACGCCGTCGACCCAGTTGTAGGTGCGCACCTTGTAGAAATACTGGACGCCGGGAATCAGGCCGTAGTTGTAGAACCGGTCGCTGGTCGTCGTGCCGACCAGGCTGTAGCCGCCGAAGCGGGTGCGGCTGCGGTGCACTTCGTAGCCGTCCGCGCCGGAGACGTGGTACCACTCGAAATAAGCGCTGTTCCCGCTGGTGCCGTTGTAGGTCAGCGTGTAGAATCGCGGCGCGTTGCGCAGGTAGACGGGCACGAAGGCGCTCAGCCCCGTGATGTAGTTGCCCGTGCCGTTGTCCCAGATCCAGACCTTGGCGCGGAAAGTGCCGGAGCTGTCGGCGGTCCAGTAAAAGTCCCACAGGTTCTCGTGGTACACCGAGTCGTATTCGTACAGCTTATAGCCTTTGTAGATGTCGTAGGAATAATCGTAGGGGCCGATGCCGTCCCTGTTGGAGACCCACCAGTTGATTTCGTCGCCGACGTACATGGGGGAATCATACCAGGTGTTGATGGTGGCGCTGGTAATCATTTTCGCCGGCTGGCTGGCCAGCGGCAGCAGGCCCAGCAGCAGCAGGGCGCACAAGGCGACCGTCAGGAACCGTTTCATGTCGAGCTTCCTCCTTCGTTTGTCATCATCAAATATGTAAAACGCCTTGAGCGCGCGTTGAACAACCTGCGGAACGGGAACCCGCCTTCCCTGGGGGCGGGCATACGGCGGTGCATGGGTCAAGACATTCAATCCGTTGATGATATGGTTGTTGATATCATAGGGCAAGGAACTGGGAAATTCAAGTGCGATTCAGACAAAATAACCGGACATTTTTTTATCGGATGTTGAAATCGCATATTTGTGTGGGACAAACCAAGCCGGATGTGCGCAGGGGCAGGTTCCCTCCGCGAACCGAGCCGCCCCCGATGGGGAGCGGAAAGCGCCGATTGCCTTCTGCGCCGGCCCGGCGCCTAAAAGCCGCAGGGGGTGTAGGCCGGCAGCTTTTTTTCCAGATGGCTCAGGTTCAGCCGGGCGAAGCGGGGCAGGCCGTCCTCCACCTCCATGAAGGCCGGGACGCCGCCGATGAGGGGCCGGGCGTATCGGATAAACCCGTCCGTCACGTCCGTTCCGCCCGGGGCGACCCAATCCGGCGGCAGCCTGCGCGCGGCGTTGGCCACCGCCTCCAGCGGCACGTGGCCGTAGCGGACTGCGTAGGGCGCGTCCGACACCCGCAGGATGGTCGCCATCCGTCCGGACACGCCGGAGAGTGCGTACTGCACGGCGTTTCTTCCCAGCTCGTACGCCTCCTCCCGGTCCACGTCCGAGGCTTCCAGCGACACGCAGCGCTGCAGCACCCCGGGCACCTGGCCGGTGGCCTGCCCGCGCACGGGCAGCTTGCGGCTGTTGAGGAGGTTGACCACCGTCTGCGCCGCGGTGGTCTTGCTGGCCCCGTATTCCACGTGGCCGAAGCCGTCCACCTTGTGGCTGTCCGCGTCCGTCATCAGGCTTTCGGGCACCACGGCGATGACTCGGCCCCGGCGCCTCAGCCCGTCGCTGATGAGGTCGCACACCGCCTCGGCGCTGTGGCCGGCTTCCGGCAGGAACAGCATCAGGGGAAATTCCCGTCCCGGGTCGCCCAGTCGCGCCGCGGCGGTGATGAAGCCCGAATCCCGGCCCATCGCCTGCAGCACGCTCACGCACTCCGAGGGGCGCATCGCGCGGTTCTCCTCCTCCACGTTGCGGATCAGGTTGGCCCAGTACCGGGCGCAGCTGCCGTAACCCGGCGTGTGGTCGATCAGCGTGCGCGCCTCGTCGCCCAGGTCGTTGTCGATGGTCTTGGGCACGCCCACCACCCGCAGGGGGTAGCCCTGGGCCTTTGCCAGCTGCTCCACCTTGTGCGCGGTGTCCATGGAGTCGTTGCCGCCGATGTAGAAAAAGTATTCCACGCTGTGCGCACGGAATACGTCCAGGATGCGCCGGTAGTCCGCCTCGTAGCCGTCCTTCAGCTTGTAGCGGCAGGAGCCGGCCGCCGCGGCGGGCGTGTGGCGCAGCCGCCGCAACTCATCCTTTGGCTGCGCGCCCAGGTCGAACAATTCCTCCAGCAGCACGCCCTCCACCCCGTGGTGGGCGGCGAGCACGCCCCCCAGGTCAGGGGAGGCGAGGCAGGCCTCGGCCACCCCCGCGAGCGACGCGTTGATGACCGGCGAGGGCCCGCCGGACTGGGCGACCAGCGCCTTGGGCTTGGGCATGGCGGCACTTCCTTTCCGCGCCGGCGGCCGCCGGCAGGGCTTTGTTTTCCGCGTTATTGTAGCACAGCCGGACGGGCTTTGCGCGGGAGGTGAAACGCAAAAGCCCGGGGGATTTCATCCCCCCGGGCTCGGGCTTTCAATAAACCTTACTACAGACTTTGATGCAGGGGGCTTCGGGGGGCGGCAGCCCACCGATTACAATCGTGTCGTCCGGCTCTGCCGGACGCGCGGGGCGTTTTCGCGAACAGCGAAAACATTCCGCAGCAATCCTTCGAATCGAAAAAGGTCCGCGGACCTTTTTCGACAGTCTGAGCCCGGGGAATTTCATCCCCCGGGCTTGGCTCTTGAATCCCTGCCCAGACAGGGCTTCATGCATGGATGGCATCGCTTGCCGCAGCTTGCGGCATAGAGGCAAATCATCGCCGCCCTTCTGGCTGGGGCATAGCGCCGCCGCCCTGGGGCTGTGTTACTTCAAGGTGCGCACGGCGCGGTAGCCGCTCATGGGCCCGTCGAAGACCAGGGGGTAGGCCTGGCTGTAGGGCTGGACTTTGAAGTAGTAGGGGGTGTTCGGGTCAAGGCCGGTCACCGTGAGCGCGGTGGCGGCGGTGGTGCGGGCCAGGGCGTAGCCGGAGGCGGGGCTCTTGCTTACCCATACCCTGTAGGCGGCGGCGCCGGGCGCGGCGGTCCAGGAGAGCCGCGCGCGGTCGCGACCCGCTGCGGCGGCGGAGGTGAGGGCGGCGGCGCCCATGGGCGCGGCAACCCGCGGGGCACTGGCGGCGCCGGACGGGTAATAGGCGCCGCCGACAATCGCCAGGGGGACAATCCGGTAGGCGTACCGGCGGCCCGGGGTCAGCCCGGCGTCATACAGGTAGGCCAGCCGGGTGACGCGGATGACGCGGTAGGCGCCGTCGGAGCCGTCCGCGCGGATGACGCGGTAGGCGTCCGCGCCTGAGAGGGGGGCCCAGGTGAGCTTGAGACTGGTGCCCAGGGGGCTGGAGGCGGCCGTGCCGGGGGCGTCGGGCGTGCCGGCGGGGCGGAGGGTGGTGCCGGCCCTGGGCGCGCTCCACTGGCTGTATTGGTAACTGCCGCCGCCGATGGTGATGAAGGCGGCGGCCTTATAGTAGTAGGTGGCGCCGGGGAGCAGGCCGGTATCCCGGAAGGCGGCGGCGGTGGTGGTGGCGAGCAGGCTGTATACGCCGTCCGGCGCGTTGGCGCGGAGGAGCTGGTAGGAGGCCGCGCCGGTCACGGGGGTCCAGGCGACGGCCAGGCTGGTGCCCAGAGTGCCCGAGGGCGCGGCGGACGTGACGGCCGGCGCGGCGGCGAGCGGGGTTGTGCCGGCCCTGGGCGCGCTCCACTCGCTGGACTGGCAATCGATGATCCCGACGGTGATGAAGGCGGCGACCTTATAGTAGTAGGTGACGCCGGGGAGCAGGCCGGTATCCTGGAAGGCGGTGGCGGTCGTGGAGGCGAGCAGGCTGTATACGCCGTCCGGCGCGTCGGCGCGGAGGAGCTGGTAGGAGGCTGCGCCGGTCACGGGGGTCCAGGCGACGGCCAGGCTGGTGCCCAGGGTGCCGGAGGGGGCGGTAATGGTCAATACCGGTGCGGGCAAGTAGCGAACGGTGACCTCCCTGCCGAAGATTGTGATTTCCTCGTTGGAGTTCATGTCCCTGACGGTAAATTTGGGCTTGTAGACACCGGGCTGGAGGAACTGATATTTCAACCAGCGGTTTAAGCCGTTGAACCATGAGGACTGGTGGATTTGCACGCCGTCCTAGTATACCCCGTTCAAATAATGGTAGACGGCGTCCGGGGGCGTCGGGTTGACCACCCAACTGAAATTGTCCCCGACGGCGGCGGTCGTGGCATCGGGCGTGGCGACGATATCGGCGGTAAGCGCCCTTGCGGGCGCGACCAGCAGGGGCAGCGCGCCGAGCAGCAGCAAGGCGCAGAGGGAAACCGACAGTATTTTTTTCATCTCGAGCCTCCTGGTTTTGGCATACAATTGTGAATCGTGGTGTTTTCTGAATCAAGGTTCCGCCGGGAACCCCGCGCCGGGGTTCCTGGCTTCCGGGCGCTTCCTGGCGACCGCCTGACACACCTTCTTTCTGCCAAGGGTAAGGGTTTGGGAAGGGATATGCTTGCTTTCACCGCCAGCATAAGGCCGCTGCGCCCCGGCGTCAACGCTGCCTGCGGGAAAGCGCCTGCCCTCACCCTCTTAGTTCCCGAAAATCAAAAAATCTACCACCTCCGCAGAAAAAAATTCCGCGCCCAAAGCGGACCTGGCTGGCGCCCGCCCCGCCTTTACACCGCCGGGCGGCCTGTGCTAAGGTGAGCCGGACCAAAAATTCCATCATCGGAGGAGAAACGGTATGGCGAACGAACCGACGCCCGTCCACGCGCCCAAGGCGCCCAAGGCCCTGGGCCCCTATTCCGCCGCGATGGCGGCCGGGGAATTGCTGTTCCTCTCCGGGCAGACGCCCATAGACCCCGCAACGGGGGAGCTGGTGGAGGCCGACATCAAGGCGCAGACCGAACGGTGCATCCTGAACCTCAAGGCCGTGCTGGAAGCCGCGGGCAGCGGCCTGGACAAGGTGGCAAAGACCACCTGCTTCCTCACCGACATGGCCGATTTTTCCGCCTTCAACGAGGTCTACGCCCGGTACTTCACCGGCAAGCCCGCCCGCTCCACCGTGGCTGTCAAGGCGCTGCCCAAGGGCGCGATGGTGGAAATCGAGCTGATTGCGCTCCGGGGCTGAACGGGGCGGCGGGAGAACGGAAAGAGCCGGGGATTTCGTCCCCGGCTCCGGTGTTTCAGCGCAGTGTGAACCGGGGGAGGTATCCCCGGTCTTTTCATCGCGGCGGCGGGCGCCCCCGCTCAGCGGGATTTTCGCCGCCCCGCCTTTCCCCCGCGCACCGGCAGGGTGAGGGTCAGCGCCGCGCCGCCGCCCGTGTCCTCCGCGCGGATGCCGCCGCCGTGCAGCTGGACGATTTCCCGGGCGATGGACAGGCCGATGCCGCTGTGCCCGTTTTTGCCCGCGAAGAAGCGCTCGAACACGTGGGGCAACTCCCCGGGGGGAATGCCCGGGCCGTCGTCCCTGACGCCGAGGGTGAGCCGACCGCCCTGGCGGGAGAGGTCACAGTCCACCCGGCTTTTGGCATAGCGCAGCGCGTTGTCCAGCACGCTCATCAGCGCGCGGCGGAGCCGGACCGGGTCGCCCGAAAGCGGCGGCAGGCCTTCCGGCGCCGCCAGCGACAGGGACAGGCCCCGCCGCGCGGCGAGGGGCGCGATTTCCGACAGGCAGTCCACGAGCAGTTCCTCCAGTTGGAAATCGGAGGTCTCCAGCGTGAGGGCGCCCGAGTCAATCCGGGAAATCAGCAGCAGCTCGTCCACCAGCGCGGTCATGCGGTCCCCGGCCTCCAGGATGACGCCCGCCGCCTGCCGCGGGTCCGGCGCGACGCCCCGCTGGATGCCCTCCGCGTACCCCTGGACCAGGGTCAGCGGCGTTTTCAGCTCGTGGGACGCGTTGGCGAAGAAGCGGCGCGTCCGCTCCTGGGCGCTGTCCATCTGCCGCCCGACGCGCCAGCCGGCCAGGCTGGCGCCGGCGCCCGTGAGCAGCAGCAGGGCCAGGAAAATCAGGTTGAGCCAGAACAGGAAGGCCTTCAGCGGCGTCACATTGGCGAACAGGACGACGACCATGCCCTGCGGTTCCCCGGGTTGGCGCAAGGGCAGCTGCGCCAGGGTCAGCTCCTCCTCCAGCAGCCGGACAGACGCCATCCGACCGCTCAGGTCCGGGTGTTCCCGGCAATACGCCACGACGGCCCGCTCCAGGGGGGTGAGGGCGTAGGCGTAGGAATAGACCTCGTCCGCCCGGTAATCCGCAGTGAGCAGCAGGGAGGAAACGTGCACGGGGGAGTCGCTTTCCCACTCCGCGGCGTCCAGTGTGTCCGCCTCGCTGAAAGCCTGCATTTCCTGCGCCATCATGCGCCGGGCTTCCCCGTCGATATAGCTGTTGAAGGCGATGTTGAGCGCCGCGATGACCACCGCCGAGACCAGCGCGAGGCTGGCCGCCGTGAGCAGCAGCAGGCGCCGCCGGTTGCTCCTCACGCGCTGTCACCGCCTTCCGACAGGCGGTACCCGAAGCCCCAGACCGTCCTGACCTCGGAACGGCTGCCGGCCTCGGCCAGCTTGTTGCGCAGGCGGCGCACGGTTTCGTCGGCCACCCGCGTCTCCACCTGGCAGCCGTAGCCCCACACGGCGCCGAGCAGCTCGTCCCGGGATACGGCCTGGCCGCCCCGCCGGAGCAGATGCGCCAGAAGACGGAGCTCCGTGGGCGTCAGCGGCAGCTCCCCGGCGCCGCAGCGCGCCTGCCGCAAACCGGCGTCGAACGACAAATCGCCGAAGGACAGCCTTTCCACGGCGTTCTCGCCGCCTTCAGGCCGGGTGCGGCGCAGCAGCGCCTTGATTTTCATGACCAGCAGGCTGGGCCGGAAAGGCTTGATGACGTAATCGTCGGAGCCGGAGTGAAAGGCCGCGGCGTAGTCGATTTCGCTGTCCCTGGCGGTCAAGAGGACGACGGGCACGGTAGACGCCTCGCGCAGTTTTTTGCAAACGGCGATGCCGTCCGTGCCGGGCATCATCACGTCCAGGATGGCCAGGTCGCAGGGCCTTTCCCGGAACGCCGCCAGCAGGGCGTCGCCGGTGGGGAAGGTTTTCGCGTCGAAGCCGGCGTCCGAGAGGAACATCTCCAGCAGGCTGCGGAGGCTGGAATCGTCGTCCGCCGCGTAAATCAAGGCCCGCATTCCCGCCCGCCTTCCCGCCGCGGCCACCGGCCGCGGCCCTCGCTTCCGTTTTGGCCCCAGTATAGCACGCCCGCGCGCCGGCGAAAGGGCCGGCGCGCGTGACGCCACGTCCGGGGTTTACTCGTAGACGGCGCCGTACTCCAACGCCTGCAGCTGGCTGTCCAGCGCATCCAGGTACTTGGTGAGCGCCTCCGCCTGGACGGGGCTGGCGCCGGCGAGCGCCGCGCGCAGTTCGTCCAGCAGGGCGTACGCCCCGGTCAAGGCGCCCTGGGCGCCCTCGTCCAGCCAGCGCGCCCCCTCGGCGTCCTCCCCGCCCTCATCGAGGGAGACGCCGGAGCCGGCGCAGTCCAGGCAATCCTCCGGGAACAGCCCTTCGTCCTCCGCCCCGGGCACCGGCAGGCCGCAGGCAGGGCAGAGACTCCAGCCCTCGCCCGCGCTGAACCCGATGTCATCCTCGGCGCCTTCCATCCAGCCCTCCGTCCCTTCCGGCGGGAAGAACCCGTCTCCTTCATCGGGGAAACCCGCGTCCGCTTCAGGCACCGGCAGGCCGCAGGCGGGGCAGAGACTCCAGCCCTCGCCCGTGCTCAACCCGATGTCATCCTCGGCGCCTTCCATCCAGCCCGCCGTCCCTTCCGGCGGGAAGAACCCGTCTCCTTCATCGGGGCAACCCGCGTCCGCTTCAGGCACCGGCAGGCCGCAGGCGGGGCAGACGCCCCAGCCTTCGCCCGTGCTGAACCCAAGGCTGCTGTCTTCGCTTTTGGGGAGACTGTCGCGCGGCGCAGATGGTTCGGACGGTTCCTCAAGGGCAATCCCGGCAAGGGTCTGCGCGCCTTGCTCCGCCAGGGCGCCGAAGGCAAGCAGGGACAGCGCCAGAACCAGCAGCAAGAGGAGTTTTCCAGGCTTCATCGTTTCGTCTCCTTTTCATCGGCCGGATGGATTCCGGCCCTGCCGACACCATACGCCGGCGCATCCTGGAAATCCCCGCAAAACGCCAACGGAATTGTCACAAAACCGTCAAAAAAACGCCCCGTGGGGGCGGTGTGCGGGAAGGAAGCGTAAAACCCGGGCCGGTGCTGCTGTTCCCTGCCCTACAGCGGCAAATCCTTCCGGTGGAAGACCCAGACGCCCGCCGCGTACAGCAGCAGGCCCGATGCCAGCATCGCCGCCGCCTGCGTCAGGATGGGCTTGCCCGCGGCGTAGTCCATCGCCTCATACAGGGAGAAGGGCGTCAGGAAGCGGAGGGCGTGCAGGCCGGGACCCGTCTTCGCGAGCATGTGCAGGAGGATGAACAGGATGGGCAGCCCGGAACCCCAGGCCAGGGAGCGGCGGGTGTCGGAGAAGAGGCAGGAGAAGAAGAAGCACAGGCCGCTCAACATCAGGTGCAGCAGCAGCGCGCCCAGGTTGAGCCGCAGGAAGCCGGGCACGCCCAGCAGCCCCGGGAAGAGCGCCTGGGCGAGCAGCAGGCCCGTGAGGGTGACCGACAGCACCAGGAAGGCGACGCAGCAGATGAGAAACACGCCCTGGGTGAACGCGGTTTTTACGCGGGTGATCGGCGCCTGGAGCACCGTGGCCATGGAGCCCTTCTCCACCAGCGCGGCGACGAGGCGGTTGGCCAGGAAGGCGTAGCTGACAAGCGGGAAGGCCAGCATGAGCATGCCGTAGAAAAACGAGGCCAGGAAGCCGTTGAGCTCGGTCACCACCCGGTCGAAACCGAAGGCGGCCAGCAGGAAGGGCGGCAGTTTGTAGGAGGCCAGCATGCCGATGATGCCCGGGTTTTCGGGGTTGTACATGCCCAGGATGACGGAGAAATAGAGCGCCAGCACGCCCGCGGAGGCGGCGGCCAGCTTCCAGTGCGCCCGCAGGTTTTTGAGAAACAGCGCCTTACTCATCGTTCGCCCGCTCCCCGTAAAAACGCATGAAGGCCTCCTCCAGGGTCTGCCGCGGCGCGTCCAGGCCCGTGACCGGGTGGCGCGGCAGGGCGGCCAGGAAGGGGGCCAGCTCGCCGGTGACGGCGACGTCCAGCCGGCGGCCCGAGCGCAGCACGGTCTCAAACCCCTCGGCCTCAAAGGCTTCCGCGGCCCTTTCGCTGGCGAAGGTCAGGGAGAACACGCGCCTGCGCGCGGCGTCCAGCTCCTCGCTGGAGCGCACGGCCACCAGCCGCCCCTCCTTGAGGATGCCGACGCGGCCGCAGGTCTTCTCGATTTCCTCGAAGCTGTGGGAGGAGATCAGCAGGGTTTTCCCGCGCTTTTTCTCCTCCCGCACCAATTCCACGAACCGCGCCTGCATCAGCGGGTCCAGCCCGGAGGTGGGCTCGTCCAGGACGAGCACGCCCGGGTCGTGCAGGAAGGCGGAGATGAGGCCCAGCTTCTGTTTCATGCCCTTGGACATCTTCTTGATGCGCCCGGAGGCGTCCAGCTCGAAGCGCTCCAGCAGGTCCCGCTTGCGCCGGGCGAAGCTCCCCTTGCGGATGCGTTCGCAGAAGCGGAGGTACTCCTCCCCCCGCATTTCGTCGAAAAAGCCGATTTCGCCGGGGACGTAGCCCAGGTCGCGGTGGATGCTGGCGGCCTGCGTCCGGCAATCCATCCCGCGGATTTGGCAGGTGCCGGCGTCCGGGTTCAAAAAACCCATCAGGTGGCGGATGGCGGTCGTCTTGCCCGCGCCGTTGGGGCCGATGAAGCCGAAGGCCTCGCCGGAGCCGACCTCGAAGCTCAGGCCGAACACGCCCTTGTTTTCGCCGAAGCGCTTGGTCAGCCGGTCCAGCACGATTTCCGCCACGCGCCACCTCCGCCGTTTTGTCGCGCCCATTATAGGGCCGCGGGGCCCCCCGCGCAAACCCGCTCGGCGCGCGCGCCTTGTTAAGCGGCCGCCATGGTGGTATAATCCAGAAGCAGAAGGCGACCTGATTCTGACCAATAATATGAGGAGGAACCATTCACATGAGGAAACTGCTGGCCCTTGTCCTCGTCCTTGCGCTGGCGCTGCCGCTGCTCGCGCTGGCGGAGGGCACCTACGAAATCGCGCTGGTTACGGACGTGGGCAACATCGACGACCAGAGCTTCAACCAGTACTCCTGGCTGGGCGTGAAGGAATACGCCGAGGAGAACGGCAAGACCTACGCCTACTACCAGCCCAGCGAGGACAGCACGGACGCGCGGGTGGAGAGCATCACCACCGCTGTCGAAAAGGGCGCCAAGGCCGTCGTGCTGCCGGGCTTCCTGTTCGCCGACGCGGTCAGCGCGGTGCAGGACCTCTTCCCGGAGACCACCTTCATCGTCCTGGACACCGCCCCCGCGAGCGCCGCGTCCAAGAACACCTATTCCATCCTCTACCAGGAGGAGCAGGCCGGCTACCTGGCGGGCTACGCCGCGGTCAAGGACGGCTTCACCAAGCTGGGTTTCCTGGGCGGCATGGCCGTCCCCGCCGTGGTGCGCTTCGGCTACGGCTTCGTGCAGGGCGCTGACGCCGCGGCCAAGGAAATGAGCATCCAGGTGGACATCAAGTACTGGTACGCCAACTCCTTCGCCCCCAACGACGACATCAAGACCAAGATGAGCGGCTGGTACACCGAGGGCACCGAGATTGTCTTCGCCTGCGGCGGCGGCATCCTGTTCTCCGCCCTGGCCGCGGCCGAGGAGGCCGACAAGCAGGTCATCGGCGTGGACGTGGACCAGGGCTACATCAGCCCCCGCGTCGTCACCAGCGCCATGAAGGGCCTGACCGTGTCGGTCAAGCTGGCCCTCTCCCGCCTGTTTGACAACGGCGGTGTGCTGCCGGAAGACATGCAGGGCGTGACCGCGACCCTGGGCGCCAAGGACGGCGCCGTGGGCCTGCCCACCGCCCCCGATTCGTGGCGGCTGAAGAAGTTCACGGTGGATGAGTACAACGCGCTGTTCGAGAAGCTCAAGAGCGGCGAAGTCGTCGTGAGCCCGGCGCTGGAGCCGCAGCCCGCGACCACCAACGCCGTGGTGGACTACCAGAACTGAACCGGAAGACGACCTGATGCGCCGGGGGCTGACGCCCCTGGCGCTTTGCTTGTCGAAGAAGGTCCGCGGAACTTTTCCGGCTCGGGGGATGCCTGCGGGATGTTTTCGCTGTTCACGAAAACGCCCGCGCGTCGGGCATTGCCGGACGGCACGGTTCCCGCCGGCGGGCTGCCCCCTCCCGATTCCCCCGCCTTTCACCACTATAGTAAGGATTTATTCACAGTCTGTGCGCAGGAGGCTGGCGCCCCCGGCGCTTTTTTGTGCCGCGCGGGCCGGCGCGAACGGCTTTTGTGGCGGGAAACGGCGGATTGTGGTATAAAGAAAAAAACACAATGCCGGGGCGCCCTTGCAAGGCGCCGACGCGCCAGATACCGCGGAACGGGGGCTGGTCATGGACGACTACGTCATCGAGATGCTGGGCATCACCAAGGATTTCCCCGGGGTACGGGCCAACGACGACGTGACCCTGCGCCTGCGGCGAGGGGAAATCCACGCCCTGCTGGGCGAGAACGGCGCGGGGAAAAGCACGCTGATGAGCGTGCTGTTCGGGCTGTACCAGCCGGAAAAGGGCCAAATCCTCATGAACGGCAAAGAGGTGAAAATCAACAGCCCCAACGACGCCAACGCGCTGAAAATCGGCATGGTGCACCAGCATTTCAAGCTGGTGGAGGTGTTCTCCGTCCTGGACAACATCATCCTGGGCGCGGAAACCACGAAGATGGGCCTGCTGCAGAAGGACGAGGCGCGCAGGAAGGTGCTGGCGCTGTCGGAGAGCTACGGACTGAAGGTCAACCCGGACGCGCTGGTGGAGGACATCTCCGTGGGCATGCAGCAGCGCGTGGAAATCCTCAAGATGCTCTACCGCGACAACGAAATCCTGATTTTCGACGAGCCGACCGCCGTGCTGACGCCCCAGGAAATCGACGAGCTGATGGACATCATGCGCTCCTTCGCCAGGGAGGGCAAGTCCATCCTTTTCATCACCCACAAGCTCAACGAAATCATGGCGGTCGCCGACCGCTGCACGGTGCTGCGCAAGGGCAAGCTGATGGGGACGGTGGACATCCGGGACACCACGCCCCAGGAGCTGTCCCGGATGATGGTGGGGCGCGACATCTCTTTTACCGTGGAAAAGAAGGAGCAGGAGCCCGGGGAGGTCGTCCTGCAGGTGGAAAACCTGTCCGTGCCCTCCCGTCTGCACAAGAAGGACGCCGTGCGCGGCGTGAGCTTCGAGGTGCGGCGCGGGGAAATCGTCTGCCTGGCGGGCATCGAGGGCAACGGGCAGACGGAGTTCGTATCCGCCCTGACGGGCCTGGAGAAGCTGTCCGGCGGCCGCATCACACTTTTGGGGCGGGACCTTACCCGCGCCACGGTGCGCCAGCGGAGCGTGGCGGGCATGAGCCACATCCCGGAGGACCGGCACAAGCACGGCCTCATCCTGGACTTTTCGCTGATGGACAACCTGGTTCTGCAGCGCTACTGGGAGGAGGGCTTCCAGCGCCATGGCGTCATCCGCGAGGGCGAGGTGCGCGGGTACGCGGAGAAGCTCATCGCGCAGTACGACGTGCGGGCGGGCGAGGGGCCGGATACCCTGACGCGCAGCATGTCCGGCGGCAACCAGCAAAAGGCCATCGTCGCGCGGGAAATGGACCTGAAGCGCGACCTGCTCGTCGCCGTGCAGCCCACCCGCGGCCTGGACGTGGGCGCCATCGAATACATCCACGCCCAGCTGGTCCGCGCGCGGGACGAGAACCGCGCGGTGCTGCTGGTAAGCCTGGAGCTGGACGAGGTGATGAACGTGTCGGACCGCATTCTGGTGATGTACGAGGGCGAAATCGTGGGCGAGTTCAAGCCGCGGGAGGTCAGCGTGCAGGAACTGGGCCTGTACATGGCCGGCGCCCGGCGCCGGGACAGGCAGGAGGTGGGCGCGTGAAAAAGCCGCGGCGCCTGTTCAAGGGCACGGAATCCCTGCTGGCCTCCCTGGCCTCCATCCTCGCGGGGCTGCTGTTCGGGTTTGTCCTGCTGCTCATCTTCAACCCCGCCAAGGCGGGCGACGGCTTCCTGAACATCCTGCTCACCGGCGTGCGCAGCACGGCGCGGCTGGGCAAGGTGTTCTACACCGCGGCGCCGCTGGTGATGACCGGCCTGGCAGTGGGCTTCGCCTTCAAGACGGGGCTGTTCAACATCGGCGCGACCGGACAGTTCACCGTTGGCGGCACGCTGGCGCTCTTCGGCGCCATCGCCTGGCAGCTGCCCTGGTACCTCTGCCTGCTGCTGGCCATCCTGGGCGGCGCGGTCTGGGGCTCCATCCCGGGGCTGTGCAAGGCGCTGTTCAACGTCAACGAGGTCATCACCTCCATCATGTTCAACTGGATTGCCCTGTTCACGGTGAACCTGGCCATCAACAACACGACCGTGATGCTGGCCAGCTCCTGGGGCGACGTGAGCCGCGAGCGCACCGCCAGCCTGGCCAAGGCCAACCTGGACGCCATCCTGCCCAAGCTGGGGCTGGACAAGCTGATGCGCTACAACGGCATGAACATCGCCATCTTCATCGCCGTCCTGGTCGCCCTCGTGATGTGGTTCGTCCTGCAGCGGACCACGTTCGGCTACGAGCTCAAGGCCGTGGGCGCCAACCGGCACGCCAGCCGCTACGCCGGCATCAGCGACGGGCGCTCCATCATCCAGTCCATGATTATCGCCGGCGCCCTGGCCGGGCTGGGCGGCGGGCTGTACTACCTGTCCGGCACGGTGCAGTTCACCCTGGGCAAGGAACTGGTGGCGATGGGGTTCAACGGCATCCCCGTGGCGCTCCTGGGCGCCTCCCACCCCATCGGCATCATCTTCTCGGCCCTGTTCATCAGCTATATCCAGGTGGGCGGCGACGCGATGCAGCCGGAGTTCGCCCGGGAGATGATCGACATCATCATCGCGTCCATCATCTACCTGAGCGCCTTCTCCCTGCTGATGCGCGAGCTCATCCGCCGGGCGAAGCTGAAGCGCGGCATGGCGCAGGAGGAAGCGACGGTCAAGGGCGCGGACGGCGCCGGGGAGGGAGGCGCAACGGCATGATGATTCTGGCGGATATCCTCAGCGCGACGGTGCTCTTCGCCGTGCCGCTGCTGCTGGTGGCCCTGGGGGGCATGTTCTCCGAGCGCTCCGGCGTCATCAACATCGCCCTGGAGGGCATCATGATCGTCGGCGCGCTGATGAGCTGCCTGGCGCTGAGCTTCATGGACCAGTCCGGCTTCGGCCCCGCGAACCCCCAGTGGGCGATGCTGCTGGCCATCCTCGTCGCCGGGGCGGCGGGAATGGTGTACTCCCTGCTGCTGGCCTTCGCCTCCATCCACCTGAAGGCCGACCAGACCATCGGCGGCACCGCGCTGAACATGCTGGCGCCCGCCTTTGCGGTCGTGCTCACCTGGTCCATCCAGGGGCAGGGCAACACCACCATCTTCATCCCCACCTGGACGCGCATCACCGCCCAGGCCGCGGGCGCCGCGGACACCGGCTCCTTCCTGGTGCGGCTGGTGTTCAAGTCCCTCTACCTGACCACGCCCATCGCCCTGGTCCTCCTGCTCCTCAGCGCCCTCATCCTCTACCGCACGCGGCTGGGCCTGCGCCTGCGCTCCTGCGGGGAGCACCCCCAGGCGGCCGGCTCCGTGGGCATCAACGTGTACCGGATGCGCTACATCGGCGTCGTCTTCTCCGGCTTCCTGGGCGGCATCGGCGGCCTGGCCTTCACCGTGGCCGCCGGCTCGGGCTTCCAGAGCACGGTGGCGGGCTACGGCTTCCTGGCCCTGGCGGTGATGATTTTCGGCAACTGGAAGCCGCTGAACATCTTCCTGGCCTCCCTGCTGTTCGCCTTCTTCAAAATCCTGGGCTCCTACTCCGGCTCCCTGCCCTTCCTGCCGCAGTTCAAGGGCGTGGCCTCCAGCGAGTATATCTACCTGATGCTGCCCTACGTGGTCACGATGATCGTGCTCATCCTCTCCAGCAAGAAATCCCGCGCGCCCAAGGCCGAGGGCATCCCCTACGACAAGGGGCGCCGCTGAGGCCGCCGTGACGCGGGACAGTTTCCTGCGCCTGTGCGCCCAAATGCCGGGCGCCGTCATCGACCAGCCCTTCGAGGGGGATTTTGTGACCACCGTCGCGCGCCACCAGGGCAACCGGCGGTGGTTCGCCATTTTGATGGAGGGGGACGAGGGGCCCTTCGTCAACCTCAAGTGCGAGCCGCTCAAGGGCGCCCTCCTGCGCGGCGCCTACCGGGGCATCACCCCGGGCTGGCACATGAACAAGGAGCACTGGATATCCGTCGGCTTCCGCGCCGACGTGCCGGACGGCCTGCTGCGGCTGCTGGTGGAGGACAGCCACTGCCTGACCGCGCCGAAGCGGCGCCGGCGAAGGGACGGGGAGGGTACGGAGGAAACGGTGGGGCCGGCGGGGGATTTCATCCCCCGGACCCCCTGACCGGGGAATTCTTCCCCGGACCCCATTGATGAATATCTGAAGAATCAGGGACTTTTCTGGATATTGAAAAATGATGGGTCAAGGGACGAAGTCCCTTGCCGGGTGGTTTGGAGGGTGGAACCCTCCAACGTCCCCCCCCCTTCCCGCCCCGATTGTACTCCCGCCGTACTTCCGTTCCCATTTCCCCGCCCGCGCCTTGACAGGCGGGCGGGGTCTGCTATGCTTCAGGCAACTTCATATTCCTTTTGGGATAGAGGAGTGGGTACATGAGTACCCCGGGGGAGCCGACGCGCGGCTGTGAGCCCGGCGGGAAAGGGGAGCCACCGAAACGGGTCCGCGGGCGGCGCGGGCGCGTTGGGCGCCGGGAGAAGATGCCGGCGACTGTCACGGCGAGGGCCGTGGAGCGCTATCGTTTCCGGCGGCGAAAGGCGGCGGGGGCAGGCGCTCCGGCCGCCGAAACGTTTGTCAAGGAGGACGGAAACATGAGGAGACTGTTCGCGCTGACCCTGGCGGCGCTGCTGGCGCTCACCGCGCTGGCGGGGGCGGAGACGTTCAAGGTGGGCATGGAGTGCAACTACGCGCCCTTCAACTGGACGCAGACGGAGGCTTCGGAGTTTGCCGTGCCCATCGCGGCGGGCGGATTCGCCGACGGCTACGACGTGCAGGTCGCGCGCAAGGTGGCCGAGGGCCTGGGGATGGAGCTGGAAATCGTGAAAACCGAGTGGGACGGCCTGCCGGTGGCGCTGACCTCCGGCAAGATCGACGCGATTATCGCCGGCATGAGCCCGACGGAAGAGCGCATGGTGACCATCGACTTCACCGACCCCTACTATGTCAGCGATCTGGTCATCGTGGTGATGAAGGACGGGCCCTATGCCGGCGCCAAGTCGCTGGCGGACTTCACCGGCGCCCGGATTACGGGGCAGCTGAACACCTTGCATTACGACATCATCGACGAGATTCCGGGCGTGCAGAAACAGACCGCGCTGGAGTCCTTCACCGCCATGATCGTGGCCCTGGCCGCAGGCCGGATTGACGGCTATATCAGCGAGCGCCCCGGCGCGATTTCGGCGATGATGTCCAACCCGGAATTCAGCTATGTCGCCTTTGAGGAGGGGCAGGGATTCAACTCGCCGCCGATTCTCGTGTCGGTCGGCTTGCAGAAGGGCAGCCCCCTGAAGGATCAAATCAACGCGATTCTGGCGGACATCGACGAGGCTGCGCGCGCCCGGATGATGGAAGACGCCATTGCGCGCCAACCGCTGAGCGAGTAAGGGCGTTCCCTTGCCACAAAGCTTTTTCGGATGGATTGAGTTCCTGCTCCGGCAATACGGCGGCCTCTTCCTGACAGGGGCCGCCACCACGCTGCTCATCGCCCTGGTGGGCACTGCGGCGGGCTTCGCCATCGGCCTGCTGGTGGCGGTGGTGCGCACGATTCCGCTGCGGAAGGACGCCCCGGCCGTGAAGCGCGCCTTGCTGGCCGCCGCCAAGGGGCTGCTGACCGCTTATGTGGAGGTGTTCCGCGGCACGCCGATGATCGTGCAGGCGATGGTGGTGTATTACGGCGCCTCACAGTACCTGGGGCTGAACATCCCGGCGATGGGCGCCGCCTTCCTGGTGGTGTCGGTGAACACCGGCGCCTACATGGCGGAAATCGTGCGCGGCGGCATCCTGAGCGTGGACGCCGGGCAGAAGGAAGCCGCCACCGCGGTCGGCATGACCCACTGGCAGGCGATGACCGTGGTGGTGCTGCCCCAGGCCATCCGCAACATCCTGCCCTCGGTGGCCAACGAGTTCGTCGTCAATATCAAGGACTCCAGCGTCCTGAACGTCATCTCCGTCACCGAGGTCTTCTTCATGTCAAAGTCCGCCGCGGGCACTTACTACCGGTACTTCGAGGTGTTTTTCATCACGGCGGTCATCTACTTCGCCCTGACCTTCACCTTCACCCGCCTGCTGCGGCTTCTGGAAAAAAAGCTGTCCGGCAGCGCGTCCTACACCGTGTACGGCTCCCAGTCCAGCCACCGGGCGGAAATCGAGGTCCCGGTGGACCCGGGGAAGGGAGGGCGCGATGGATGATATCCTGCGCGTGGAGGGGCTGACCAAGCGCTTCGGCGGCAACGAGGTGCTGGGCGGCATCGACCTTGCGGTGCAAACGGGCGAGGTGGTCTGCGTCATCGGGCCCTCCGGCTCGGGCAAGAGCACCTTCCTGCGCTGCATCAACCTGCTGGAGACGCCCACGGGCGGCCGCGTCCTCTTCCACGGGCAGGACGTGACGCAATTGCCGGCCAGCGTGCTGCACGCGAAGGTGGGCATGGTGTTCCAGCAGTTCAACCTCTTCAACAACATGACTGCGCTGCAGAACTGCGTCGCCGGCCAGGTCCGGGTGCTCCGCCGCAGCCGCGCGCAGAGCGTGGAAAAGGCGATGTTCTACCTGGAGCGGGTGGGCATGCTGCCCTTTAGGGACGCCCGGCCGGCCCAGCTGTCCGGCGGGCAGAAGCAGCGCGCCGCCATCGCCCGGGCGCTGTGCATGGATCCGGAGGTGCTGCTGTTCGACGAGCCGACCAGCGCCCTGGACCCGGAGATGGTCGACGAAGTGCTCTCCGTCATCCGCACCCTCAAGGACGGCGGGCTGACCATGCTCATCGTCACCCACGAGATGGCCTTCGCCCGGGACGCAGCCGACCGCGTGGTGTTCATGGACGCGGGCCGGGTGGTGGAGGACGCGCCGCCCCAAAAGCTGTTCACCGCCCCCGAAAACCCCCGGACCCAGGCCTTCCTGGCCCGGACGATGCGGGGGTAGGGACGGGGAGGGGAACGGAGAACCGCGCGCCGGAGCGGCGCGCGGTTTGATTGTCGAAAAAGGTCTGCGGACCTTTTTCGATTCAGAGGATGGCTGCGGAATATTTTCGCTTTTCGCGAAAACGCCCCGCGCGGCAGGCATTGCCGGACGACACGATTTCAATCGGTGGGCTGCCGCCCCCGATTTCCCCCCGCTTTTCACCTCTATTGCAAGGTTTTTGACAGTCTGACCGCGCGCCTGAACGGCGCGCGGTCTTTTGATAGGGGATGACAGAACGAGCCATGAACGAGGGGGAAACGGCGGGGCTTCGCCCCGCGCCCCACGAGGGGCTTTCAGCCCCTCGACCCCTCTTCTAATATTGAATTGGCGTGTCGGGCCGGACTGGCAAATCAATGCTTCCGGCTGACGATGTGCCGGATTCCGGGGCCCAGCCGGGGCAGCTCCGCCGCGAAGAATTCCGGGTAGGCGCGGAAGCTGGAAAATCGGTCCAGGGGCAGCCATTCCATGTGCTCCGCCGCCCCGTGCATGGACAGGCTATCGCCCTTGGGCTCGAAGCCCTCAGGCACCTTCATCAGGAAATACAGCGCGACCTCGTGGCAGCGCAGGCCTGTGAGCCCTGCGCTGCCTTCGAAGAAGTTCTCGTGCACGAAGGCCAGGCGGTCCACTTCCATCCGTGTTCCGGTCTCCTCCAGCACCTCGCGCACGACGGCTTCCTCCGCCGTCTCGCCCGCCCGCACCGCGCCGCCCACGGAATAGTAGTAGGGGTCCGCCTCGTTGCAGGCCATGAGCACCCGGCCGTCCTTCAGGATGACGGCGGCCGCCCGGTAGCGGAACCAGGCGCCGTCCCGGGTGAAGCAGCAATCGTTCTCGGAAAAAGGCTCTGACATCGCGCAACGCTTTCCGCACGCTACGTGCAACAAAATACCAATCGCGTCTCAGGCTGGATGCAGCCCGGTATTCTGGCTATCACGAATGGGGTCTGGGGAGGAATTCCCCGGGCAGGGGTTGGGGACGCGGTCCCCAACCGTTCCTTTCTCCCCGCCGTGCCTCCCCGTGCCCCCGCCTTACCGGATGAAGTTCGTCCGCGCGCCGTAGGCGCTGCCGGGCGGCTGAAGGCCGGCCTCCCGGCCGGCGCGGATGGATTTGATGAGCCAGGCCATGTTGAGGCCCAGGTTGCGCAGCACCTGCAGGCCTTCCTCGTCCTTTATAATGTCCTCCGGCTGCGCGCCGTGGACCATCGGCCAGTAGGTGGAGGTGGCGATGGGCATCTCGCAGTAGTGCAGATACTGGAACAGGCTCTCGAGCGCCGCCGTCGTGCCCGCGCGGCGGGCGACGACCAGCGCCGCGCCTGCCCTGCCCTTGAAGGCCCGGGCGCTGGAGTAGAACACGCGGTTGAGCACGCTGTGCATCGCGCCGGTGACGTTGGAGAAATAGACCGGCGAGGCCAGCAGCAGGCCGTCGGCCGCCTGGATGCTCCGGATGAGGGGGTTGACCAGGTCGTCCCCGAACGTGCAGGCGTTGTCCAGTTTGCGGCAGGCGCGGCAGGCCGTGCAGTCGCGGACGGGCGCGTTGCCCACCCAGAAGGTTTCGGACCGGATTCCCTCCCGGGACAGCGCTTCCGCCACCACGTCCAGCGCCGCCTGGGTGCTGCCGTTCCTGCGCGTGCTGCCGTTGACCATCACGACGTTCATCCATTCAAACCGTCCTTTTTCTTGACAGTATAGCGCGCCGCGCAGGCGCGGGCAACTGCGCGGAAGGGCTGAGGCACGACAGGATTCCGTGATTGACAGCGCTTTTGGGCTTGGGTATGATTCCTGCGGATTGAGATGCGCCCTGGCCGCGGGCAAAAGGAGAGAAACGTGAAACGGAGCGAACTGAACCAACTGATGCGCGAGGCGCTGGACTTCATCGCGGGGCACGGCTTCCACCTGCCGCCCTTCGTCACCTGGACGATGGAGGACTGGAAGACCAAGAACCAGGAGTACGCCGAAATCAAGGACAACATGCTCGGCTGGGACATCACGGATTTCGGCTCGGGCGACTTCTATTCCCACGGCCTGCTGCTCATCACCCTGCGCAACGGCAACTTCCACGACCCCAAGTACAAAAAGCCCTATGCGGAAAAGCTGCTCATCGCCCGGGAAGGCCAGGTGACGCCCTACCATTTCCACTGGAAGAAGATGGAGGACATCATCAACCGGGGCGGCGGCCGGCTGGTGCTCAAGTGCTACAACTCCGGCCCGGACGGGCAGATGCTGGACACCCCGGTGAACATCCTGAAGGACGGCCGCTCCTACTTTGTGCCCGCGGGGGAGGAGGTGCGGCTTGAGAACGGGGAGAGCATCACCCTGGTCACCGGGCAGTACCACTGCTTCTGGGCGGAAGGCGGCACCTGCCTGATCGGCGAGGTGTCCGTGATGAACGACGACAACGTGGACAACCGCTTCCACGACCCTGTCGGCCGCTTCCCTGAAATCGAGGAGGACGAGCCCATCCTCTACCCGCTCTTCAGTGATTATCCCGAGCTGAAGGACTGATTGGGACAGGGAGCGGACGCCTCCCGACGCGCCCATGACCGCCCGGCGTTCCAGCCCGGGCGGCCGGTTTTTCGGAGGGTTTGCCCGATGTGGCGGATGACCGCTGATAAACAAGGGAGAAGGCTTTTTCTCCCCGTACGGGAACAACGGGAAACGGGCTTGACTTGACGGCGCCGCGGCTGACGCGCACTTCATCGTAAAGCAAGAGAACCCCGCCCTGCAAAGGGCGGGGTTCGTGCTGTTAAAAAACTTTACTATAGACTATGATGCAGGGGGCTTTGGGGGGCGGCAGCCCACCGATTATCATCGTGTCGTCCGGCTCTGCCGGACGCGCGGGGCGTTTTCGCGAACAGCGAAAACATTCCGCAGCAATCCTCCGAATCGAAATAGGTCCGCGGACCTTTTTCGACAATCTGACCCCGCCCTGCAAAGGGCGGTGTTCCGGCAAGGGCGACCGGCCGTCCTTACGCCTCCGCCTGCCGCCTCCTGCGGAACAGGCGGGTCAGGAAGGGCAGGGAGATTTTCTGCTTGCTGATGACATCGAAGGCCACCGCCGCCAGCAGCACCAGGCCCTTGACCACCTGCTGCAGGTCGATGGAGATGCCCATGATGCTCATGCCGTTGTTGAGCACGCCCATGATCAGCGCGCCGATGAGGGTGCCCCCGACGGTGCCGATGCCGCCGTAGGCGGAGGCGCCGCCGATGAAGCAGGCGCCGATGGCGTCCAGCTCGAACCCCATGCCCGCCTGGGGGGAGGAAGACTGCAGCCGGGCGGAGAAAATCAGGCCCGCGACGGCGGCCAGAAAGCTCATGTTCACGTAGGCCAGGAACTTGATCTTGTCGGTCTTCACGCCGGAGAGCCGGGCGGCCTTCTCGTTGCCGCCCACGGCGTAGAGGTGACGGCCCATGACCGTCTTGCTGGTGAGGTAGGAGTACACGACCAGCACGATGCCCACCGTGATGAGCACGATGGGGGTGCCGATGTAGTTGGCCAGGATCCAGAAGAAATACAGGATGGCGGCGGCGATGACCAGCGCGCGCAGCAGGGTCATGGGCAGGGAGTCGTAGGAATAGCCCTTGCGCTTGCGGTCCGCCCGGCGCTTGATTTGCTGGGCGACGACGCCCGCGGCCAGCACCAGGCCGATGAGCAGGCTGGTAAAGTTGCGAAGCCCGCTGCCCGGGTCCAGCCCGCCCAGGAAGTTCCCGATGGCGCCGGTGGACAGGCTCATGAAGGCGCGCGGGAAGGGCGAGAGGGTGAGCCCCTTGAGCACGATGAGCGTCAGGCCGCGGAAAATCAGCTGGCCCGACAGCGTGACGATGAAGGCCGGGATGCGCACGTAGGCGATCCAGAAGCCGTGCCAGGCGCCGATCAGGATGCCGATGAGCAGGCACAGCAGCACGGAGAGGTAGGGGTCCCACTCCCAGGTAATCATGAAGGTGCCCGCGCAGGCGCCCACGAAGGCCACCACCGAGCCGACGGACAGGTCGATGTTGCCCCCCGTGAGGATGCATACCAGCATGCCCGCCGCCAGCACCACCACGTACGCGTTCTGGTTGATGAGGTTGAACACGTTCATGGGCTTGAGCAGCGTGCCGTTGGTGAGCGCCTGGAAGAGCACGATGATGACCACCAGCGCGATGAGCATCACGAACTGCTTGATGTTCTTGGAAAACGACCCTTTCAGCTTGCCCATGTGGTCTGCGCCCCCTTGCTCGCCTCGATAATCATGCCCATGATGACCTCCTGGGAGGCCTGCTCCCGTGTCAGCTCGCCCACCATCCGGCCCTCGACCATCACGTAAATGCGGTCGCACATGCCCAGCAGCTCGGGTAATTCGCTGGAGACCATCAGGATGGACTTGCCCTCGCCCACCAGGCGGTTGATGATGCTGTAAATCTCGTACTTGGCGTTCACGTCGATGCCGCGGGTGGGCTCGTCGAGCATCATGATGTCAGGCTGGGAGAACATCCACTTGCCCACCAGCACCTTCTGCTGGTTGCCGCCGGAGAGGTTGCCCACCTGCTGCTCCACGTCCGTGGCGCGGATGTCCAGCTTCTCCTTGTAGTCCTCCGCCGCCCGCTGCTCCAGGTCCGCGTCGATGACGCCCCGCTGGCTGACCAGCTCCAGCCGCGAGAGGGTGACGTTGTGCTTGATGGAGTTGGACAGCACCAGCCCGTCGCCCTTGCGGTCCTCGGTGATGTAGGCGAAGCCCTCCCGGATGGCGTCCGCCGCGCTGAGCAGCTCCAGGGGCTTGCCGTACTTCTTCAGCGTGCCGGAGATCTTGGCGCCGTACACCCGGCCGAACACGGACTGGCACAGCTCCGTCCGCCCCGCGCCGATGAGGCCGGCGATGCCGACAACCTCCCCGGCGTTCACGTGCAGCGACACGTTGTCCACCACCTTGCGCTCGGTGAACAGCGGGTGGTAGACCGTCCAGTTCTCGATTTCCAGCGCCACCCCGCCGATACTGGGCACGCGTTTGGGGAAGCGGTCCACCATCTCGCGCCCGACCATGCCCTTGATGATGCGCGCCTCGGTGACCTCGCTGGTCTTCAGCGTCTCGATGGTCGCGCCGTCCCGCAGGATGGTGATGTTGTCGGATACATAGGCGATTTCGTTGAGCTTGTGGGAAATCATGATGGAGGTGATGCCGCGCTCCGAGCGGAACTGCTTGAGGAGGTTGAGCAGGTTCAGGGAGTCTTCGTCGTTCAGCGCGCTGGTCGGCTCGTCGAGGATGAGCAGCCGCACGTTTTTGGCCAGCGCTTTGGCGATCTCGACCAGCTGCTGCTTGCCCACGCCGATGTCCTTGATGAGGGTGCGGGGGTCCTCCTTCAAGCCCACCTCGCGCATGTGCTCCGCGGCTTTTTCATAGGTCTGGTCCCAGTTGATGCCGCCGAAGCCTGTCTGCTCGTTGCCCAGGAACATGTTCTCCCCGATGGACAGGTAGGGCACCAGCGCCAGCTCCTGGTGGATGATGACGATGCCCAGGCGTTCGGAGTCCTTGATGTTCTGGAAGCGGCATTCCCGGCCTTCAAAAAAAATATCACCCTCATAGCTGCCGTAAGGGTAGATACCGCTCAGCACGTTCATCAGGGTGGACTTGCCCGCGCCGTTTTCCCCGACGATGGCGTGGATTTCGCCCTCCTGGACCGTCAGGTTCACGTTGTCCAGCGCCCTGACCCCCGGGAACAGTTTGGTGATGCCGCGCATCTGCAGCAGCGCGTCCGCCATCGGCCTTTCCCCCTTTGATAAAACAGACCCGGGAAAGGCGGCGCAAGCCGCCTTTCCGCGGGAATCACCGGGTCCGGCTTATTCGACCTTGAGCTGGTCTTCCGTGTAATAGCCGGAGTCGATGAGCAGCTCCTTGTAGTTGTTCACGTCCGCGAACACCGGGTCGCAGAGGAAGGAGGGGATGACGAACACACCGTTGTCGTAGGTGGTGGTGTCGTTGACCGGCACTTCCTCGCCCTTGAGGATGGCGTCAACCATGGTGACCACCTGCGCGGCCAGGGTGCGGGTGTCCTTGAACACGCTCATCGCCTGGTAGCCCTGGATGATGTTCTTGGTGTTGGCCACGTCGCAGTCCTGCCCGGTGATGACCGGGAAGTTCTCCAGCGTGTAGCCCGCGGCCTGAAGGCTGTTGGTGATGCCCAGGGCCAGGGAGTCGTTGGGGGAGAGCACCGCGTCCAGCTTGGTGCCGTCGGCGTAGTTGGTCAGCAGGTTGTCCATGCGGGCCTGCGCGTCTTTTGTCTGCCAGCCGAGGATGGCGATGGTCTCGAAGTCGACCTGGCCGGACTTGACCACGATCTTGCCCGCGTCATAGTAGGGCTTGAGCACGTCCCAGGCGCCGGCGTGGAAATAGCGGGCGTTGCTGTCGTCGGGCGAGCCGGCGAAAAGCTCGAAGTTGAAGGGGCCCGCGGCGTTGGCCAGGTCCAGCTTCTCCTCCAGGAACTTGCCCTGGATGGTGCCGACCTTGTAGTTGTCGAAGGTGGCGTAGTAGTCCACGTTGGGGGTGTCCGTCAGCATGCGGTCATAGGCGATGACCTTGATGTTGTTGTCCTTCGCCGTCTGAAGCACGGTGCCCAGGGAGGAACCGTCGATGGAGGCGATGACCAGCACCTCGGCGCCGCCCAGAATCATGTTCTCCACCTGGGAAACCTGGGTGGACACCGAGTCATTCGCGTACTGCAGGTCGACTTCGTAGCCGGCCGCTTCCAGCTGCGCCTTCATGTTGGCGCCGTCCTGGTTCCAGCGCTGCAGGGAGTTGGTGGGCATGGCCACGCCGACCTTGTTGGCCGCCAGGGCGGAGCCCGCGGAGAGCAACAGGATGGTGACCAAGAGCAGGGACAAGAGTTTCTTCATAAGGTGTACTCCTTTGTATTTTATAAGGCGCGAGCGCCTCATATTCCAGTGGTCAGCCTGAAACGGCCTGTCGCCGCTGCCCGGGTGCCAACCGTTTTTTGGCCGTCTTTTCTATGAGAATCGTAGATAGTGTCTACACGAGAATTGTGATATAATGGTGTCATCACTGAAAGGGGACTTAAGCGATGACCGCTGCTTATCACCGACACGATATGAGCGATTCCGTATGGACATTACTGGAGCCTAACCT
>Ga0209613_1000172_pt1 | contig 84287 bp, 85 predicted proteins | sample BioC13SIPDNA_2_FD_185747 | JGI IMG/M metagenome (GOLD analysis project Ga0209613, IMG submission 185747) | Anaerobic biogas reactor microbial communites from Washington, USA - Biogas_R2_A C13 SIP DNA (SPAdes) (version 2) | ecosystem: Engineered > Bioreactor > Anaerobic > Unclassified | place...
CGGTCCCTATCCATCGCAGGCGCAGGAGAATTGAGAGGATCTGTCCCTAGTACGAGAGGACCGGGATGGACAGACCGCTGGTGTACCAGTTGTCTCGCCAGAGGCACAGCTGGGTAGCTATGTCTGGGAAGGATAAGCGCTGAAAGCATCTAAGCGCGAAGCCAGCCTCAAGATGAGTTCTCCCATTCCATAAAGGAAGTAAGATCCCATCAAGATCAGGTGGTTGATAGGCCGGAAGTGTAAGTGCAGTGATGTATTAAGCTGACCGGTACTAATAGATCGAGGGCTTGACCTAAAAATAGCTTACATTCTTTCTATGTGCAGTTATCAAAGATCTTTGGAGACACCCCAATAACTAAATATGATATTAGATTTCCTGGTGACTATAGCGGAGAGGCCACACCCGTTCCCATCCCGAACACGGCAGTTAAGCTCTCCAGCGCCGATGGTACTGCATTAACTTGTGGGAGAGTAGGTCGTTGCCAGGATTTATATTTTTCTGCTGTATATACATTCTGTACTGGCATAAAATTTACTTTCAGCCTCTCTCACTGTGGGCGTCGATGCTCAGGTTGGCACCTTCGATACATCGAAATGAGCTGAAACATCGTCGGCTCAGAGTATGTCGTGCCAGTATTTATATTATCTTTAAAAAGAAGACTTTGTGAAATGCAAGGTCTTTTTTTATTTTTTACCGGAGCATATCATGTATTCCGGGAAAGCATAGTCTACGTCTACCGCAAAATGAAAACACAATGCATGTCAAGTTAAAGAAAGCCATAGGTCACAATCATGTCGTTCGCTTGGGTGAATTGTATTACTGTGTTTAATAGAAAATATGTAAATTGCTATATTATGTAAAGGGAATTTACATATAGTTGCAGAACTCAAATAGATAAATATTAATGAGCGTAATATGAAACTGCCACATAAACGGGGGGCTTGTTATCATGAAAATTAATCCGATGCATATACAGGAACTGATACGATTGATCAACAGCAGTCCTTTTTTCCAAAATCTCTCCATGGTTATAGAAACTATTGACCTAGGTCTCTGTATCATTTCAATTGATTTAGAGGAAAAACATCTTTCTCCTTATGCAGCGATTCAGGGAGGGGTATATCCTGCAATAATTGACGCGGCAGCATATTGGGCCCCATATCCTGAATTGCCGGAAGATGTCGGGCTTATTACCATGGATGTCAATGTTAACTATACGGCTTCAGTAAAAGACGGACGTATTATTGCCAGGGGGGAAAGGATCAAAACGGGCAGAACCATTTGCCTATCTCAGGTTCTGGTTTCTGATGATAAAGGCAAAGTATTGGCTCAGGGGACATCTAAACTATTAATCACCCGAGGATTGCAAACCATTCCACACATCACGGGGTACTCGGAGGCTTCCATGCCTGCAAAGTTTTTATCTGATTAAATTTACGCAAAGTTCTATTAACAGTAAGGATGCATTTAGCAGTTTCTTTTTTGATTTAATAAAGGGACCTGTAATGAAATCAGGAATATCAACGACAAAAAAAGGAGGAGAATGATTATGGCACACGACATTGACTATCTGATACATGGTAATGAAATGCAATTCGTAGAGATTGAATTGGACCCTGAGGAGAGTGTAATTGCTGAGGCTGGGGTAATGATGTATATGGAAACAGGAATACACATGGAAACTATTTTTGGTGACGGTGCGGATAAAGGAATTGGAAGCGGATTGACGGGTAAATTATTTTCTGCCGGTAAGCGGTTATTAACTGGGGAAAGCCTATTTATGACTGTTTTCTCTAATCAGGGGCAGGGAAAAAAGAAGGTTGCTTTTGCGGCACCATACCCTGGGAAAATTATGCCTTTAGACCTAAAAACTTATAATGGCAAAGTGATCTGTCAAAAGGATGCTTTTTTGTGTGCAGCCAAGGGAGTGGCAGTGGGGATTGATTTCAAACGCAAATTGGGTGTCGGTCTTTTTGGCGGAGAAGGATTTATCATGCAAAAGTTGGAAGGAGACGGTTGGGCATTTATTCATGCAGGCGGTACGATACATGAGAAGGAATTAGCATCCGGAGAAGTATTGCGAGTTGATACAGGGTGCTTGGTAGCTCTAACTAAAACGGTTAGCTATGATATAGAAATGGTTAAAGGAATTAAGTCGGTGTTTTTTGGCGGAGAAGGATTGTTTTTTGCTACATTAAAAGGACCCGGAAAGGTATGGCTACAATCATTGCCCTTTAACCGACTGGCCGATCGTATTATTAGTCAGGTTGGATCCGGGGGACGCAAAGAAGAAGGTTCCCTACTGGGGACCATCGGCAATCTTATTGATGGAGACTAAAATTTAAATTTTAATAAGGATCATTATTGATAAAAATCACCTTTTAGCAATTTAACTGAACTAAGGGTGATTTTTTATTTTCTAATGATTTAATTAATAAAACTACAGGCATTACTATCCATTTAAATACTAATATAACCACAAAATATATTTGAAAATTTATTTTGGTAATATTGCCAAAGAATGTAACATTCATTCCTGTAACTTAATAAGCTGTAGTAGAAAAGCGATCGTCCAGTCGATTAAAACAATTTATTGCCTGGAACAGCTTTTTGAGTAAAAAACAGGAGGTATAAGAATGACTCATTACAAAGAAGATGGCTGCAGAGAATGTTATCCCGATCCCCGTCCTCGTCCCCGTCCTAAAATAAATCAAACCATTCTAAGCTGCGGGACCGGAAGCGGACTAATTATTCCAGATCACAACGAGAGTAATTCCCAACTATTTAATCCTTATGTGCTTGCCAGTGTCGCAATTGACACTTCGGAGCTGAAAAAAGCGAATGTAAAGGTCGATTTTTCCTGCATTATCATGTTCAGAGACAATGATGAAGATGATTTAAGGTTAACATTTCAATTGAGCAAAACTTATGTTGGAGGCGGCAAAATCCCACTTGGTACCTGGAATTTCGAAAGAGATTTTGATGATGATGATGAGTTTGAAACAGTTGATTCTTTCGGATTTACCTGGTGTGAATGCGATGCCTGTCCTGGATGTGCATATTATAGTGTAGAACTTATAAATGTGGAAAGCTCTGGAGTAGATTGTACTGCTATCAGTAACCCATCCATAAACGCTCTGGCAGTAGGACCGCTGGCCTGGGATTACGACGAATATTAGGTTATTAACAGGAACCAGGGATCTTCCCGGTTCCTGTTAATCAAAATGAAAGAGGAAAGCAAGAACATCTGGCAACATTTCCGTATACTGTTTAGAAAGATAGGAGGTGCATAGATGGCTACTATCTATTTGTTGCCTAAGATGAATGTTTATGTTGCTGAATGGTATCCAGATGCTAATTTTGCAGAGTATGATTCATTATATGTAAGCCGCTTTCTGCAAGAAGGCGATAGATATAGATCACTATTGTTTTTTGATTTAAGATCAGTGCCTGCTACCAGCACTATAGTTAAGGCTGAATTAATGCTTTATTTATACCGCAATGAAGTGAATGAATGGAGTGAAGTAACTGCACACCGATTATTAAATAACTGGTGCCAATATGAGGTAACCTGGAATAATTGTCCTGCCTTTGCTGAGTGTGTTGATGGACAAATGACTATTCGAGAGAATACACAACTATGCAAAGTTAAAATGAATATTACCTCTCTTGCCCGTGGGTGGTACGATGGGTCGATCCCCAATAATGGCCTAATACTAATTGGTAACGAATTAATTAATTCCCTGGCCGCTTTCAGATGTACAAATTGGCCTGATAGCAGCACTTGGCCGCAATTAAGGATCGAATATATTAACGGTGTAATTGAAGTTTATGATTGTGAGAAATTAAGAATCCCTCGTTCAGGATGTTCGGTGGCTGAGTCTCAAGCTATTCCATTGGGGCCAAGAAAAATGGTTACCTTTCTAGTGCAGAATGATAGCGAAGAAGAAGTGGAAGCTAAATTACAACTTGGCAACAGTTGTGACCCCGATGCAGTTTATTTTGATGATAGCCTTTGGATAAAGTTGTGTCGTAAAAATAGTACGGAAGAAGCCGTTGCTCTTACTTCCCAAGGTGCTGCTGAATTTGCCCGGGTTTTAATAAAAGGCCGGGGTGGGGAAACGATTAAAATTTTTCCTCGTACGAAAGACCGATAAGTTTGCCACCAATTTTATATACAATTAAGGAAAATTTTTTGGGCTTTAAGCCTAAGAAAGTTTCCTTTTTTGATTTTTGCAATGTAAATATACGGCTATCAGGCATTAACAGAACAAATTGTGTAGAATATAGGCAGGATAATATTAAGGAGGCCAAAAAAATGATGATGCCCCAAAATGTTTTTATCTATGTTCTGGGTGTAGTCGGGATATTTTTCCTGATAGCTGCTCTGTTACAATGGTTATGGAATATGACGATGCCAGAAGTTTTTCAGCTTAAACCCATTACATACTGGCAGGCTTTTCGGCTTATGCTCATAGCAGGTTTGCTATTTGGCGGGCCAATGTTTGTAAAATAATTTTTTCTGACCGGATAATGTTAAATTAGGTGGTAGTGATGACAATACTGCAATTAAGTAAGATTGCCAAATCATATGGAAGCAAAGAGGTTTTAAAAGATATTTCCCTGAGCATTAATGAGGGAGATAAAATGGCACTCATCGGCAGTAATGGAAGCGGCAAAACTACTTTACTCCGTTGTATCACCGGCCAAATTGAACCTGATTCTGGCGAAATTATTAAAAAAGCCAATATGACAATTGGCTACCTGGAACAAATAAATGAACAACCATCAGAAATGCTGGTTTGGGACGCAGTAATGCTAAGCTTTGCTGATATTCTTGAGATTCGTCGTCGGATGCTGGATATGGAAAAACAAATGGCATTCTTAAGCGGAGAAAAGCTGCAGGTACTTATGAATAATTATGCCAGGGAATCGGCCGTTTACGAACTCGCAGATGGGTATAAATGTGAAAGCCAGGCAAAAAAAGTTCTGTTAGGACTTGGTTTTAAAGAAGAAGAATTTTGGAAACCATTGGGTTTCTTCAGCGGTGGGGAAAAGACCCGCATTCATTTAGCACGATTACTCGTTCAGAATCGTGATATGCTCCTCCTGGATGAGCCTACCAACCATTTGGATATGCCGGCTGTAGAGTGGCTGGAGGATTATTTGAGCAGGTTTCCGGGGACGGTATTGATTGTATCCCACGATCGCATGTTTTTGGATAAAGTGGCTGATCATGTTGCAGAAATAAGGGGAGGGAGATTGCAAAGCTTTGCCGGCAACTATTCGGCTTATATTGAGAAAAGACAAGCAATGGATATTGCTGCCCAGCGTGCCTACGAGAAGCAGAGGGAAAAGATTGAGGAAACAGAAGCATATATAAGACGTTATATGGCAGGTATCAAATCTAAACAAGCACGGGGAAGGAAAGCTCAATTAGAACGATTGGAAAGGCTGGAAGCACCTGAGCAGACTTATTCGATTGGTAACAAAAAAATCCAATTAAAGCGGGAAAGCGGTCAGGATGTTATTGAGCTTAAAGGAGTCCGCAAATATTATGCCAGGAATACGATTCTGGATCATGTGGACCTGCAAATCAGGAAAGGTGAAAAACTCGCCTTGATTGGAGCGAATGGAAGCGGGAAAACTACACTCATCAAAATAATCGTCGGGCAAATCAATGCGGATGAAGGTTCTGTCAACAAGGGCAGTCAGGTTCACATAGGCTACTTTTCGCAGGAACATGAAAATCTGAATAGAGAAGGAACCGTCCTGGAGGAAATCATGGATAGTTTTCCGGTAACTATTGGGGAAGCCAGGCTTTATCTCGGAAGCATGCTATTTTGCAATGACGATGTCTTTAAAAGGATCGGTGAGTTAAGCGGAGGAGAGCAGGGAAGGTTAGCCATATTAAAACTGATTTTGTCAGGAGATAATTTTTTGGTTTTAGATGAACCAACCAATCATCTGGATTTAGACAGTCGCCAGGCTGTGGCGGACATGCTTCGTAATTATCCTGGCACAGTCTTATTTGTATCTCATGACCGGTATTTTATTGATTATTTGGCAGATCAGACCCTGGTTTTAGAACAGGGTAAAATAACCCGTTATTGGGGAAATTATAGTTACTATTTGGAGAAAAAACTCCTGGCGACAAAAGAGAGCGAACTGCAAAAGGTGACCACACAAAAAAATGTTTCATCTGAGCAGGAACTCCGGCTCAAACAGAAGGAACGTGAGAAAATACGGCGCCAATTACTACGTGCCATTGCCGATTTAGAAGAAAATATTACAGCTATGGAAGAGGAAAAACAAACACTGGAGGCACTTTTATCCGAGCTTTCTACTTATAAGGATGATGACCGCGCCAAAGAGTTGCCCCAACAATATCAAGTGGTTTCACAAAAGCTGGAAGAGTACCTGTTGGATTGGGAGAAATTAAATCATCAGCTTATTGCGGCTGATACGGATTATGATTTTGAACAATGAATCGAATATCTGAAAATTTTTCTTAAATGAAGGGAACCTTTTTGAATTTTGGAGCATAGTTTATCTCGAAAATGACGAAGGCAGGTAAACCGATGGAAGAAAAAAGTGCAGACCATAACGGAAGCGGAGCAAAACTGTTTCCTGTGTGCGCTATTTGTGAGCGGATACCGCAAAAAGGCATTCGCGGCGGGATTCGGCTAAAAAAAGGTTTCATTTGTTGTTCTTGTGAAGTGGAGATAGTTGGTCTTTCCACAGAAGCATACCTTTATGAACAAATCAAGGATAGAATAAAAGCTATGAACAAATCAAGGATAGAATAAAAGCGATTATAAAATAAGGTATGAGGATAAGTTTTTTACCCTTGTCAGGTTTTAAGCTACAATTACTTTAATGGTGTATGATCACACCGGTTAAATAGCTTCTGACGATGAGGTAATCAACTTTGGACAGGACACCGATTTATTCTGCGATTAAAGCGTATATAAAGGAAGACAGCAGTCGTTTTCATATGCCGGGCCATATTGGAGGACATGGCCTGATAGAAGAATTACATTTTATTGCTAGCCTGGATGTTACTGAAGTTCCAGGACTGGACGATTTGCATATACCCAGTCAAGCTATCCTGGAAGCGCGAAAATTATTATCCAATGCGTATAATGCTGAAGATAGTCTCTTTTTAGTTAATGGCGCCACTTCAGGCATCCATACGCTTTTCTTGAGTTTATCTCCTGATGCATCAGTTTTAATTCCGCGTAATGCACATCGGTCTTTTTTTGCAGGGATGGTATTATCGGGCGCTTGGCCAATCTATGTTCCTCCCTGGATAGATAAGGATTCAGGGATAGCAGTATCGGTAACCCCTGGCGAAATTTACTGTTCATTACAAGCTAATCCCCGGTTGGAAGCAGTCTTTCTTACCAGCCCCAGTTATTATGGGACAACCAGCGATATTAAAGCAATTGCGAAGATTACCAAACAGCATAACAAGCTGCTATATATTGATGAAGCACACGGAGGGCATTTTCCGTTTCACGCTGAATACCCGCCTGCTGCCTTAAGCAATGGGGCTGATGCCGTTGTAAATGGCTTACATAAGACCTTGCCGGTTCTGAACCAAGGGGCCGTTTTACACGGTAGTTTACAGGCTCCCTGGACTAAAATTGAGTCGGCCTTTAGCCTTCTGACCACCACCAGCCCCTCGTATCCCATTTTGGTTTCCCTGGATCTGGCACGGGAATTTATGATGACCAGCGGAGAAAGCCTGCTGGAGCAAAGCATGCTTTTATCCCGGCGTTACAAAAATAGGATAAGTACAATAAAAGGGTTTAAGTGCCTGAATGAAGAATTGTTTACTCTTCCAGGGGTTACAGGGGTTGATCCTCTTAAAGTTCTGATCAGGATAGAGAATTCATCGTTGAACGGATTTATGTTGTCCGACTTATTACGTTCAGAGCATAATATTCAGGTTGAATTAGCCGAGGAAAGAGTCATTTTGGCCATAATGTCAATTTTTCATGGAGCAGAAGAATGGGAGAAGCTGTATCAGGCTTTAAAGATAATTGCAGCGAAATATCAGAAGACATCCGGATCAAATATGCCGATGGAACTACCCCCATGGCCTGAAGTCGTATTTTCCCCCCGACAAGCTTATTTTGCCCCTAAGCGAAGGGTTCTTTTTAGTAAATGTCAGGGACAAATAGCGGGAGAAATAGTAGCAGTATATCCACCTGGTATACCCTGCCTATTGCCAGGGGAAAGAATAAGTCCAGAAATTTTTGATTATTTGCAGTATATTAAGGATACTAAAAGACGGGTTCAAGGTCTTATGGATCCGCATTTAAATTATATAAATATTATTGAAGGCTAAAAAAGCAGAAGGGGAATAACATCAATGATCGCCAAAGGGATCTTCATCAGCCTTGAAGGCATAGACGGCAGCGGCAAATCAACCTTAATTGAATATATCCAAAAGAGTCTAACACCCAAGTATAAGGTTATAAGTGTACGAGAACCAGGGGGGACATATATCTCGGAAAAAATCCGTGAACTTCTTTTGGATATAAAAAATGAAGGTATTGCACCTGAAACGGAAGCAATTTTATATGCTGCCGCCCGGGCGCAATTAGTCGAGGAGATCATTAAACCGGCCTTGTATGATCATAATATAGTGGTGGCTGATCGATTTATGGATTCAACGATTGCTTATCAAGGTTTTGGTCGTGGCTTGGATCTAATGTTTCTGCAGGAACTAAACTATTTATGCACCGGAGGCTTAAAACCTGATTTGACATTGCTTCTAGAGATTACCCCCTTGATGGCACAAAAACGTAAAAAGAAAGATAAACCGGACAGACTCGAAAAGGAAGGTATTGATTTTCAAGAAAAAGTCCGGCAAGGGTACCTGCATCTGGCCAGAGAAAACGGTGAACGCATTAAAGTAATATCAGCCGGGGAAACAAGAGAAAAGGTTATAAAGCAGGCCATGCAGCATATCAACAGTCTGATAACTGAAAGATGGGGAAATTAATGAATTATCTCGGCACAGTAGCAGGCCATGAACAGGCTGTTAAAATATTGAGCAAAAGCCTTGAGACAGGTGCAATAAGTCATGCCTATCTTTTCCTGGGAGCGTCCGGAATTGGTAAAATGCATACTGCCAAAGCATTTGCCCAGAGCATAATCAGCCAAAGCGATAAGGACGCCCATTTATTTTTCAGAGATAACATTCACCCTGATGTGTTAATAATAGAAAAAAGAGATGATAAAACTGTTATAACGATAGAGCAGATAACGGGTGATATTGAACCATGGTTAGCTTTAAAACCTTTCCGGGCAGCCAGGCGCATTGTTATCATCAGGGATGCTCATCTGATGAGAAATGAAGCAGCTAATTCATTGTTAAAAATTCTTGAGGAGCCTCCTGCGTATGCTGTAATAATATTAATATCTGATGAAAATCGTATTTTAGAGACAATTTTATCACGATGCCAAGTGATCCGTTTTTTTGGGATTAACGAACAGACGATTGAAAAATTATTACTGGAACGAGGCATCGAATCCGAACGAGCTTATCGAGCCTCACGTCTAGCAGGCGGAAATATAAGTAATGCAATCAAGTTTGCGGATGATGCTGATTTTTCTGGTAGATGGCAGATTGCCTGGGAAATTGTAACCAGATTGGCGGAGCTGGATAGAATCGAAATATACCTTTCAGCGGAAAAAATGGAATTGGATCCGGAATTGATCAGCAGTATGGTTGAAACAATATTAAGAGATATCTACATATACCAGGCAACTGGAGAGAAAGACTTATTGGTCATTCCGGAAAATCATGGTATCGCACAAGAGCTGAAAAAGTTAAATGAATTCAAAATAAAAAAAGCGATAAAAAACATTGCTGATTTAAGGGAGCTTTACCGAAGCAATGTCAACGTATTGACGATAAACATCAACATATGCTGGGCACTATGGGAAGCTCTACAAGATTGATATAATAGCTTTAGGGTTAATAGAGGAGGTCATGACATTGACGTGGGTTGTAGGAATACGATTTAAACCGGCAGGGAAAATATATTATTTTGACAGCGAGAATATAGACCTGACACCAGGGGATGAAGTGGTCGTCGAAACGATTCGTGGAATCGAGTTTGGATTTGTGGCGATTGGTAAAAAAGAAATCAGCGAAGAGTTGCTGGTTATGCCGCTGAAAAAAGTGCTGCGCAGAGCTAATGATTCTGATAAGAAAATATATTGGGCTAATAAAGAAAAAGAACAGGAAGCTTTGGTGGTATGTTCGCAAAAGGTAAAAGAGCATCAGTTACCTATGCGTCTTATTGATGCTGAGTATACATTTGACATGTGTAAGATCATATTCTATTTTACGGCTGAGGGGCGGGTCGATTTCCGCGAATTAGTTAAAGATTTGGCAGCAATTTTCAAAACCAGGATAGAGCTGCGTCAAATAGGTGTGCGGGATGAAGCCAAAATGTTGGGCGGCATAGCCGCTTGTGGCAGAGTTCTTTGTTGCAATGGTTTTTTAGGAGAGTTTGAACCGGTATCCATCCGTATGGCCAAAGAACAGAATTTGTCACTGAATCCTGCCAAAATATCAGGTATATGTGGAAGGCTAATGTGCTGTCTGAAATTCGAGTCAGAGCTTTACGAACCCAAGGGAACAAAGGGGAGCAAAAATGGAGAAAACAATATTGGAATTGAAAACGATAATACGGGAATTGACATTTGAAATAGCAGACTTAAAACAAAGAGTCAGTGATCTGGAGAAAGAACGAGCAGAGAAGCAATTCCTGCAGCCATCCCAAAACAGTAAAATACTCCTGCGCGCTGAAGGGTATGATAATTTGGGCGGTATCTATAAAGAAGGTTTTCACATTTGTTCAATGGCATATGGTCAGCCAAGAGAGGGAGAGTGTCTCTTCTGTATAGCATTTATAAGCAGGGAGTAGATCGTGTCAGAATACAGCCATATAATTGATCCCTTGACAGAAAGCCTGGATGATTTAATAATTGGCGGTATGCGCTTAATTCAGCCTTTAAGCGGTTACCGCTTTTCTATGGATTCGGTTCTGCTGGCTTATTTCCCCAATCTTATTGGCATTGAAACCGTTATAGATTTAGGTACTGGACATGCTATTATTCCGCATCTGTTAGCCTCACGTAAAGCTGGTCTGAAAATTACCGGTTTAGAGATTCAGCAGGAAATGCTGCAGAGAGCTGAGCGCAGTATAAAATACAACCATTTACAAAAACAAATAAAACTTATTAAAGGGGATATAAAGGAGATAGAGAATATATTACCTCCTGCCTGTGTTCAACTGGTTTTATGTAACCCTCCCTTTTGGAAACGGGGCAGCGGGCATTTGAGTCAAAATCAGGAACAGGCAATTGCCCGCCATGAGCTTATGGTTGACCTGCAGCAAATCATTGCTGCTGCCTGTTATATACTGGTGCCGGGAGGAAAATTATGTTTGATCCATATCTGTGACAGATGGCAGGAAGTTATAAAAATTACTGCTGCTAATAATTTATCTGCCAGCAGAATACGTTTTGTGCATTCACGAGTAAATGAAAAGGCCAAACTGTTTCTATTTGAAGGGGAAAAAGCAGGCCATAAGCGGTGCGAAATTTTACCGCCATTAATAATTTATGATCAGAAGGGAAATTACAGCGAGGAGATATTAAAAATTTATAATCTCAACTAATGACTGTAAGTTCGGGAGTTGATTAACAAATGGGCATATTATATGTATGCGGTACCCCAATTGGAAATATGGAAGATGTGAGCATAAGATTGCTTAAGACTTTACGTAAGGTGGATCTGATTGCCTGTGAGGATACCCGTCATACAATTAAATTATTGAACCGTTATAAAATAAAAAATAAAATGATCAGTTATCATGAACATAGCAGCCGGGAAAAAGAAAACTTTCTGATAGAGCAGTTATTAGCAGGAAAGAATATTGCTTTAGTATCTGATGCAGGAATGCCTGGCATTTGTGATCCTGGAGAATTTCTGGTGAAAAAAGCCATTGCCGAAGGGATTCCCATTGAAGTTATTCCAGGACCGTCTGCAGTCATTGCAGCCCTGGCCGTCTCGGGGCTCGATAGCAAGGAATTTATCTTTGCCGGGTTCCTGCCGGAGCGCGCAGTTAAAAGAAAACAGAGTTTGCAGCTATATGTAAACGAAACCAGGACTGTAATTTTTTATGAAGCGCCGCACCGATTACAGGCAGCATTAACGGACATAGAAACTGTATTGGGAGGAGAACGGAAAGCAGTAGTAGTTAGGGAACTGACTAAAAAATTTGAAGACATACAACGGGGATCCATAAAAGAGTTGAAAGAGTTTTATTGCCAGTATCCGCCGCGGGGTGAAATCTGTTTGTTAGTAGCTGGAACAGAGATAGCCAAGGTTCCCCCGGATTTACAAATGATTGTGGCCGAAATAAACAGGCTCATTCAAAACGGAATGGATAAAAAAGAGGCCTTAAAAATTAAGGCCCGGGAATATCACATCAAGAAAGCGATACTGTATCAATATTTTGTCGAAAATAAAGACTAACCGACTTGTTTGCTTAATTGAGTCAGACAGCTTTTGCAGATGTTTTTGCCCTTATAGTTTATAACATCTTCTGCATTACTACAGAAAATACACGCAGGTTCATATTTCTTTAGAATTATTTTTTCGCTGTCTACATAGATTTCCAGGGCATCCTTTTCTTCTATACCCATGGTTCTTCTAAGCTCGATAGGGATAACTATGCGCCCCAGTTCGTCGACTTTCCTTACTACACCTGTTGATTTTAACATAATACTGCAACTCCTCCTTCAAAATATTAATCCATGGCAAATATACCAAAGATGGTAGAAAAAGTCAAGTATATTTCAACATTAAAGGACAAAAAAACATATAAAAGGATTAATTGTATAATCTTGCTGTTCATTGATAAGAACGTGCACGATTTTCTTGCTCAATCATCTCTAAACAGGAGAAGGAACTTGAGAAGCGTTATTCTCACGAGCATATACAGGGATTTTTGTGGTAAACTATACAACAAATGCCTCGGTTGAATTAAAATAACGGTAATTATTTTACTTAGCCCTGTTTTTATGTAAATAATTTTTTGTGGAGGGACAACATGCTTAATAAACAAAACTTTTATATTACGACACCTATATATTACCCCAGTGATAACCTTCATATCGGACATGCTTATACAACTGTAGCAGCAGATTGCATTGCCAGATTTAAAAGAATGCAGGGTTATAATGTTTCATACCTCACTGGTACAGATGAACATGGACAAAAAATTGCAAAAGCTGCCAGTGATAAGAATATGACTCCCCAGGCTTATATTGATGAGATCGTAAGCAATATCCGCCAATTGTGGGATACCCTTCTGATTTCAAATACTGATTTTATTAGAACCACCGAAGAAAGACACCAGCGAGTAGTACAGAAGCTATTTCAGCAGGTTTATGATCAGGGTGATATATATATATCTGAATATGAAGGATGGTACTGTTTGCCATGTGAAACATTCTTTACGGAAAGGCAGTTAAAAGATGGAAAGTGTCCTGACTGTGAAAGGGAAGTAGAATTATTAAAAGAAGAGAGTTATTTTTTTAGAATGTCCAAATATGCAGATCGTTTATTGGAACATATCGACAATAACCCGGAGTTCATTCAGCCTGAATCTCGCCGTCATGAAGTGATCAATTTTATTAAAAGCGGGCTGGACGATTTGTGCGTATCAAGAACTAGTTTTAAATGGGGCATACCGGTACCGTTTAATGATAAACATGTTGTCTATGTATGGTTTGATGCTCTGATTAATTATTTGACTGGGATTGGTTATGGTGAGAATGATGAAATGTTTGAAAAGTACTGGCCGGCTGATGTACATTTGATGGCCAAAGATATACTGCGCTTCCATGCTATTATTTGGCCGATAATGTTGATGGCAGTTAATTTACCCTTACCAAAAAAAGTATTTGCCCATGGTTGGATCATGTTGGAAGGCGGAAAAATGTCAAAATCCAAAGGCAATGTTATCGATCCTCGTATTTTAGTAGAAAAATATGGGGTAGATGCAATTCGCTATTATTTGATCAAAGAAATGAGTTATGGCCAGGATGGAATGTATTCAGAAGAAATGCTGGTTAACCGCATAAATTCTGATTTAGCTAATGATCTGGGTAATCTTATCAGTCGAACAGCAGCAATGATCATCAAATATTTTATCGGCAAGATACCAGCCCCAACACAGGAAGAAACGCTTGATGAGGAATTAAAACAGGCAGCCTTGCAGGCTTATAATGAAGCTACGGCAAAACTCGAAAAGCTTGATTTTTCAGGCTATTTGATCAGCTGTCTGAAGTTGGTCTCCCGAGCCAATAAATATATTGATGAAACTGAACCATGGCGCCTGGCCAAAGACGAGGAGTCAATAAACCGCTTAGGGACTGTACTCTATAATCTGGTGGAATGTATAAGAATTGCAATGGTATTAATGGCACCTGCAATGCCAAAGTTACCGCAGCGGGCTAATGATCAAATAAACATTTTTTCTGGCCTAGAGGAACTTAAATGGGATACAGCTGGGACATGGGGTCACACCCCGGTTGGTAATGAGGTAAGAAAAGGAGAAGTACTATTTCCACGTATAGATCTACAGCAAATGGAGGAGAAGCACATGGAAAATAATCAGGAAGCAAAGGAAAATCTATCGACTACAGCCAGTGAACTACCTAAAGCCAAAGAATATATAACTTATGAGGAATTTGCCCGCTTGGATTTAAGAGTAGCAGAAGTAATATCCTGTGAAAAAATGGAGAAGGCGGATAAACTATTAATTTTAAAAGTAAGGTTGGGTGAGGAGCAACGCACCATCGTAGCAGGCATTGCCCAGCATTATGAACCGCAAGAATTGATTGGGAAAAAGGTGGTTATTGTTGCCAACCTGCAACCTGCTAAACTGAGAGGAACCATGTCTGAAGGCATGCTGCTGGCTGCGTCCGATGATAATCATGTTGAAGCATTAATGATTCATAGTGATATTGCCGCAGGTAATCGGGTAAAGTAAGTAATTCTTGAGGAGGCAGCTAATGTTAGTTGACACCCATGCACATTTACAGGAAGACTATTCTGATCTTAATGTAGTTATTCAAAAAGCAGCTAATAATAGCGTCGAAAAAATCATATGTATCGGTTATGATTATCAATCCTCATTGACGGCGGTTAGGTTAGCCCGAAAGTATAAAGAAATATTTGCCGTGGTTGGAGTGCATCCTCATGATGCAAAAGAACTCAATGAGGATATCCTGGCAAAACTTTTTGATCTGGGACGCGAACATAAGGTAGTAGCGATCGGCGAAATCGGGTTGGATTATTATCGCAATTTGTCACCCAAAGAAGTGCAGCAAAAAGCTTTTGTTGCTCAGCTTCAGTTGGCTCGTGAATTGAAAAAACCGATCGTCATACATGATCGGGATGCACACCAGGATGTCTTAGATACTTTAAAAACGGAAAAGGGAGGCGTTAATGAAGGAATTATGCATTGTTATTCTGGGCATCTTCCATTAGCGGTTGAACTTATGAAGATGGGCTTTTATATCTCTTTTGCCGGACCGGTAACCTATAAAAATGCTAAAAAGACGCAAGAAGTTGCAGCTAAAATTCCACTGGACAGACTCCTGGTCGAAACGGATTGCCCATATTTGACACCGGAACCTTTTCGCGGAAAGATGAACGAGCCGGCCAATGTTTTATTAGTAGCAGAAAAAATAGCCCAAATAAGGCAGAAGACTTTGGAGGAAATAGCTTATCAAACCAGTTTAAATGCCCATCGGGTTTTTCATATCAAGACAAGCATTTAGTCACCTTCCAAATAATACCTTTCTATCAAACTTTATTTAAGAATATGAATAAAATGATATTAGTGGAAATAGTCTTGAATGGAGTTTAGGGTTTAATAAATAGGCAATAATTACATTAAATGGAAGCCGGATTGACAACTGGCTTACTAATTGTCTAAAATGTAAAGAACCTTTCATAACAAATTTTTGTTGTGAAGAAGAAAGGAAGGAAAAAATGCTTGTACGGTCTAAGAAGAGGACTTACCTATTAGCTGGCTTGATCAGCATGGGATTGCTCCTGGGAATCCAATTCTTTGCCTTGCAAAAGCCGGTTACCATTGTGGCAGATGGTAAAACGATCGAGACTCGTGTTTTCTTTGCCCCAACAGTAGCAGATGCCCTGGAGAAAAACAAAATAATATTAGATGAGAAGGATAAAGTAGAACCTGCTTTGGATAGTGCTCTGAAAAGAAACTCCAAAATAATCGTTACCAGAGCTTTTAAAGTTAAAGTGATTGCTGATGGGCAGACCAAGGAAATTGTATCTACCCCAATCATGATAAAAGATGCCATTGAACAGGCAGGATTTAAGTTGGGAAAAGAAGATATTGTATCACCAGGTCTTAATGAGAAAACCAAACCGGACCAGAAGATTGAGGTGATTCGCGTATCATCTGAACAGATTGAAATCGAACAACCAATTGAATATGCCGTGGAAAGAACGATTGACAATAATCTGGAGAAGGGTCTTACACGTACTATTCAAACTGGTAAGAATGGTTTAGCTTTGAACACAGTAAAAATTGTTTATCACAATGGAAAGGAAGTTCAACGGGAAATAATCGATAGTAAGATCGTTTCCGAACCAGTAAATCGGGTCATTGCCATGGGAAATATTACAAATGTTTCTCGTAGCGGCAATAGTTTGAATTTCAGAGAAGCACGTTATATGGTAGCTTCTGCGTATACTTATACCGGAAACCGAACTGCTACTGGACAACAGCCAGCGGTTGGCCTGGTAGCTGTTGATCCGGGAGTGATTCCTCTGGGCACCAATCTTTATATTGAAGGGTATGGGTATGCCAAGGCAGCAGATACCGGTGGTTCCATCAGAGGAAATCGATTGGACCTGTTTATGGAAGATCGGACCCAATGTCTTAACTGGGGACGAAGAACTGTAAAAGTATATATTCTCGATTAGGCTTTTTAGGGTAAATGCCTTCTGCTTGGCAGAAGGCATTTTTTTTGTATCACGAAACCCATTTTTTCCCTCGGTTTAAAAAAATTAAAGGGAAAAAACTATATCAAGGCAATTAAAAAAAGGAGGTGATTAAATGCTAAAAAAAATTGCCGGAGTCATTCTCATTTTGTTAGTCTTCAGTATTATGATGCTTGGATGTCAGCAGACAGCGCAAAAACCATATACCAATGATAATAACAATAATCAAACTAATACAATGACTGAGAATGAAAGAAGAGTACTGGCTGAACGCTTATCCAATCTTGCAGAAGAAGTTGACGGTGTAAAAAAAGCTTCGGTTATCGTATCCAGTATGGATATAACACAGGATACAAACATTACAGTACCTGACGGAAACACTGCCAACAATAATGTCACCAATTCCACCGATGCTACTGATACAGGATTGAATACCAATATGAGGCCTAACACTACTGACAGGATAACGAATCCCGGAGCCACAAGTATGAATACACCGAATACCAATACCGGAAATAGGGTCAATACAAATGTAAACAATGTAAACGGTTTGATGGTAATGGTAGGACTGACGCTGGACAATAATATAATGAATGATACAGCGAAAATAAAAACAATAAAACAAACCGTTGCCAACCGTATGCAGGCAGCTGACGCCAGGATTTCTCAGGTATTAGTAACCAGCGATCCTGATCTAATGAAGAGAATAAATAATGTAGCATCAGGATTATTGAACGGGAAACCGGTAAAAAGTTTTGAAAATGACATAAAGAATTTAGGCCGGGATTTGCAAAGAGAAATGCCTGCTTTCTAACATCTTGGGCAAATAATAACTTCACCAAACCAAAAAGCTAAGAGTGAAGCATAAAAAAGGCGCAAAGGTAGTTATATGCTCCCCTTGAGGTAGATACCTGAAAACAAAAATTCCAGGACTACATAAAGGGGAGTTCTTTGCGGGAAGAATCGAATGAAACTAGAAATTAGAGTAATAGCGCCTATATAAGACCTTTGTAGTATAATAATAAAAAAATATGAGGTTAGTTAGGTGTATAAAGTATCAACGATTTCGGGTCTGCAAAATTTGATAAAAGATGCTAATATCAAACTGAAGAAAAAGTGGGGACAGAATTTTTTAGTCGATGGCAATATTTTAAAAAAAATAGCTGCTCATAGCGGAAATGATCAAAATAGTTATGTTGTTGAAATAGGACCAGGCGCAGGAGCTCTCACTCAAGAATTGGCTTCTCTGCATAAAGGAGTACTGGCGATTGATATAGATACCTCATTGCAGCCTGTTTTAAATCAAGTTTTGTCTGCTTATGAAAACGTGCAATTTGTTTTTCAGGATGTATTAAAGACGGATATCGAAGCAGAATTGATAAAGGCATTTAGATTGACGGAAGTTCCCCATTATACAGTTTGTGCCAATATCCCCTATAACATAACTACTCCCATTATCTTTAAACTGCTGGAGCAAAGTACAAATCTGCAAACGACAATTTTAATGATGCAAAAGGAAGTGGCAGGCAGGATATTAGCAAAGCCCGGAAGCAAGGAGTATGGGCTTCTAACTCTGACTGTCGCTTATCATGCCGAAGTGCAATTCCTAATGAATGTTTCTGCTAACTGTTTTTATCCTCGGCCGCAAGTAGATTCGACAGTAATAAAAATCTTGCCGCTGCCAGACAAAAAAGTTCTTGTTAGAGATCACGATCAATTTATGAATTTACTTAAATTTTCTTTTCAAAAACGACGTAAAACTATGCTCAATATTACTACTGCTTTTTTTGCCTGTGATAAAATCAAGGCCGAGAATATTTTTGATCAAATAGGCATTTCCTCCCAAAGACGACCTGAAACATTAACATTGGAAGAGTATGCTTCCATAGCGGATGCATTTTACGATGAAAAATCACTTAGATGATTATTATTTATAAGCAAAAAAACCGAATTTTAGCTACTATTCTTTTAAATATTTAGTTGACATGGTGAGCGATTTTTTATATACTATTTATTTTGCTGTTGACATTATCGAAAAATTAAGATAAAATTACTATGATATAATGAATGAAGAAGGTGGTTGAGTGAATTCTCCAAGAGCTTTATCCGATATTAAGAAGGATCTGGAGTCTTTCGTAGGCAGTAAGATCCGTTTAAAAGCTAACCGGGGAAGAAACCGTATCATAGAAAAAGAAGGTGTACTGGAATCAATTTACCCTAACATATTCGTTGTAAAACTTGATGAAAGAAGAGTAGAACGAAGAGTTTCCTATTCTTATGCCGATGTTTTGACTGAGACAGTGGAATTGTTTGTTTATGATAAGCAGGATGCTGAGATTAGGATCGCATCAGCTAACAACTAACACCATTAATCTGTAATACTGAGCTGTATTTTTAAATACAGCTTTTTTTTGTCCGGAAATAGTTAAAAACATACTGCACAAGAGTTACTAATATAAATGAAACAGCAGTATTTCATTATAAGAGGTGACAATATGAATAAACCTTTTTCGATCTGGTCGCCGGTCATAAGTGCACAATTGAATAAACGCCGGATAAAAAGCAAAACCGTCTTCCCCTGGAAAAATAAATCAGGCTCAATCGCTGATATAAAAATAAAAATACGTCATAGTATAGCAAGCCTGCAAGGATCATCGGTTTATGTTAGGTTTCAACTGGAGTTCCTTTGTTTAATGGAAGATCTTCAGGGAGAAATGTTGCTCACTACATGGACAGGGGAGTGTCAGGATAGAATTGCCTTAACAGAGTTTGATCATTATATCAGCGCAATAGACAAGTTGAATTTCATACTGAACTTGATCGAATGTGATGGAATTGGAGAATTGACAGGTGAAGAAATCTGTTTGGATTATTATATAGATTATTCAATCATAGCTGCCCATGAACAAATTATAGAAATATCACCTGCCCGACAAACAGAGGCAGCAACAGTTACCCTGAAGGCAGCATTGCAAAAATTGGAGGATGAGGTTTTAAGAGTAGAAGTGGAAAATGGCGAATTAAGAAAGCGGTTATTTATATATGAACGTGATATATCCAGCCTAAAAAGGGGTCTTTGGAAAGCCGAAAACCGCAACGCGGTACTTAACAGGGAGAAGAAGGAACATCAGGCTATGATCGAAAAACTGACTGCAGTCATCCGGCAGCATGAAATAGAATCTGTTCAAACAAAGCGTGATTATGCTTCAGGGGGAATCAGCAACCAGGTTTCTTTGCGGCCGGAGGAAATTACGAAATTAGGAGGCCGCATCAAAAGGATGTTTATGAACAGCAACTAAACCATGTCACCTGCCCCATGCTTTGTGCATAAAATATTAGCAATAATAAGTAAAAGGGGTAGGTTTTGTGAAAATACTTTTTACCAATAATGCTCCGGTAATTAAGCATGGGATAGGTCAGGCTTTTGCAGATTTCGGCGTAGATGTCCGCTATACACAGATCGTACATGATCCTGACTGGATAAATATCTTCGAAGAATTTAAACCTGATTACGTTTTTAATGATGGCGGCTGGGATACCTATAATATTCTTTTCCCCTTTCTTACCGAAAGAAACACCCGCCATATCTTCTGGGCCATTGAAGATCCGATTTTTTTTCAGCACCTGTCCTTACCGCATGCCTTACAATCCGAATTTGTTTTCACTACTTGTCAGGAAACCATTACCCAATACCAAGCACATGGCGTGCAAGCATATTTGCTGCCATTTGCCTGCCATCCGGATTTTCATAAACGTGTAGCACCTGACCCGCGATTTAATCATGATATTGTTTTCGTTGGCAATAATTATTCCGAATTTAAGGAACGCATAGCAGGTGCTGAGCGGATTTTAAAACCCCTGATGGATGCTAACTATAATATAAAAATTTATGGCAACGAGTGGTGGCTGGATCAATCCCGCCCATTCATTATAGATCCGCGTTTTTACGGGGGATACCTGGGCAGTGAAGACCTGCCGGCAGTTTGCGCTAGTGTACCGATCGTGTTGGGACTGCACTCCGTAACCACATCCTCTACCATGATGAGCATGAGAACCTTTGAAGTACTGGGCAGTGGTGGTTTCCACCTCACCCAGTGGACTCCGGCCATCGAAAGTATGTTCAAAAACCATTACCATTTAGTTTGGTCAAATAGTGCAGAGGAGACTCTGGATTTAGTAAATTACTATTTAGCCCATCCGGAACTGCGGGAGAAAATTGCTCTGCAGGGTCAGCGTGAAGTATATGAGAAGCACACGTATCATAAGAGAATTGAACAATTTCTGCCGATGCTGACGGAAAGGTTATACGGACCTTTAGTCGCACCTACTATACAAAATCCGCGCGGAATAAGATTTGGCAATCGCTTCAAAAAAATAGCATTTAAATTTTCGGGTTTGCGAAGCATTTCGATAATTAGAAGCCAGCGTACCAAGACCCCGGTTACATCTCAAAAAGCGAATACGGTAAATATAAAAGTTGGGCGTCAAAGTGTCAGAATAAATCATCACATTTGATCGTAATTAATTTCAACCGGCCAGATATACTTATAAGTAGTCTGGCCTTATGTTTTATGCTGACAAAATAGACCTCTTTAGCACCTAAAAGCTACGGTTGGCATAACATATTAAAGCAGAATTCAAATGAATTCCTATCCAGATTAGGAGGATAGCAAATGTCCAATATAAGTTGTATATTGTACCCGCCCACCCTTGACTTTGACTACCTATTCCAACGCCCGCAGCAAATCATGAAAGGCTTTTCACAATTAGGAATAACTTCTTATTATCTTAACTGGCCAGGTCCTAATATCAGAAGAAATAAAGGAATCGAACAAATCAGTCCCAACTTGTTTCTGTTCAATAATGTTGATCCTGCTCCATATCTCAAAGAGGTTAATCCTGTCGTTTATTATACTTCTGCCGCTCATTCTGATATGGTAAATAACTACCATCCGGCATTGGTGGTTTTTGATAGTGTGGATGAACCCAGCGGAGAATTCGAAGGCTGGAAACCTTTCTACGAACATGCTGTCAGAACGGCTGATATAATTTTAGCTACATCCCAAAAGTTATTTGATATGGCGAAAGGAATAAATGCTAACACATACCTGATTCCCAATGGATGTGACTATGATTACTTTTCCCAGGCCAGTACCCAAACTCTGCCGATCCCTCAGGAGCTGCAAAATCTTGCCCGGCCTATTATAGGATATGTAGGGGTTTTGGCCACCTGGTGCGATTTTGACCTGGTAGATCAAATGGCCCGTAATTTTCCCCATTATAGTTTTGTAATGATTGGACCTAAATATAATGTGAGTGATTTGCCGCAGCACCCTAACCTGCATTGGCTTGGTTTTAAACCTTATCATGAATTGGCATATTATACCCAAATGTTTGATGTCGGGATCATTCCTTTTAAATTAACCAGCATGGTGGAAGCAGTAAACCCGATCAAGATGTGGGAGTATATGGCGGTTGGCATGCCGGTAGTTACTACAGCGCTGCCGGAGGCTAAGCAATATGAAGGACTTATTTATTACTCCAATAATTATAATGAATTCTTTAGCAATATAACCAGAGCCTTGGCAGATACTTCTCCGGAACTGCGTGAAAAGCGTATGGAGTTGGCCAGACGGAACTCCTGGCTGGAGAGAGCCCAGCAAATTATAAATGTGATAGAAGATCATCTGGCTGCTAAAGGAATCAATCAAGCCCGACCCATGCCAGAACTGAAAGCCGCTCCTGGAAGGCCACCCAATCGTGGTGGTTCATACCGTATAGACCTTGCTCCTTCACGGCAGCTTAAAATTTCCAGTAAGACTTCATTCAAGTTCAAAGTTGGGAAAACAACTGCCATCGTTTTTGGCAAAAAAACGGGAAGCAAAAATACAGCAATTCGCCGTGGAACGATGATCATAAGTAGCCGGGCTGCTTTTCGTTTTACAACTGCCAGGGTCAGAAGGAGTGCATAGACATGCAGGAAAAATCGATTTTGATCGGCTGTCCGATCCGAAATCGGGCATGGATATTACCTGAATATTTACAGTCTCTGGAGAATATTGATTATCCCCCTGACAAAATTAAGTTTTGTTTTATCATAAATGACTCCATAGACGATACGGAAATTATTTTAAAGGAATTTTCCCGTCGCAGTCTTTCTCAGGTTCAGATCGTAAACACACCGGCCAGTAATAATAAAGGTCATCGACGAGGGGCATACAGACTAGATCAACTGGCCAAATTAAGAAATCTCCTCCTGGAAAAGCTGTTCCAGTCAGATTGCGAATATTTACTATCCGTGGATAGCGATATTTTAGTTCCACCTTTCATCTTAAAACAGCTGCTAAGCAGAAATTGTCTGATCATTTCTGCTTTAGTCTGCAATGGTCATCATATTAATGATGAGACGATTTATAATGTAATGCAAAGAAGTCCGGCGGGGAGTTACCAATATATAAAGGACTTTCCCCGGGATACAGTTTTCAGGGCTGATGTTACCGGAGCTGCTTACCTGATCCACCGCAGTGTGGTGGCAACCTATAACGTATATTATTCTGCCAAAAAAGGGGCTGAAGATATCGGCTTTTGCGAAGAAGCCAGGGCGCGGGGCATACAAATTTTCTGCGATGGAACCATTGAATGCCGGCATATTATGAATGAACCTGGGGGGCTGTAAAATATTCCCCCGAGACCGTCAAAAAACGAATCACATTGTTATTTACAAGCCCCGCTCAACGACGTACAATATACGCCTCAATCGCGGGGCTTGCTCGTTCTTTTTTTTGTCTGCTAACTTGTTTCGCTAATTGGGGAGGCGTAAAAACAGCTCCCTTTTTTAATGGAATCAGTAATTAAAAAAATTTACCGAGTAATCACATTTAGTCACCCTCTTTCATAGGATATCCTAGAAATTGCATAAACAAATTTCTGTCATACTTGCAACCAAGCAAGTAAGTATATTAGAGATAAGGGAGGGAAAGTAAGAAAGATGAATAATAATGGTTTAAAATGTGAATTTCCAGATGGTTGTATGTTGGACTTATTTGCTAAAGTTATTAAAGCTAAGTTCATTCAGAGACAAGTAAAAGTGCTGGATACTCTGTTTTGTGTACCTGATGAACAGGTCGGCGGAAAAGTATCATTTGTTGAGGATATTAAAGTAAAAGTTCTCCAGGCCGGAGAGGACCTGGCTTTTAACCGGGTCAAAATTTTTATTGACTATGAAGTCATATTGTTTGTGGTAGTTGACGATGAATATCAGATCATTACTATTTGTGATCGTTTTGAGCAGTCAGTTGAACTGGATGAATTCGATCCGCCTCTGACGATTGAAGAGTTCAGAGCAGAAATTGAAACTTCAGAAATCATTCTTAAAAACTGGAGCTTTGATTTCGAGATTAAAGGCAATTGTGAAGATTCAAGCAATCCGTGTAACCTGGTAACGCCCATCAATGGAACTTGTATCGGACTGAGAGTGTTTGTTGATATTACTGTTAAATTGGGCAAGATGCATGACGTTATTGTATTCGGTGAGATAGAACCGGAAGTGGAATTCGAAAAATAGTCATTAAATGCCCGGCTTCATGCCGGGCATTTTATTATTACAGCAGAGAGGAAATTCACCTGGTTAAGGCAAGGGTGGTAAATGGATGAGAATAAAAATGAAAGTCCCGGCAAAGGAATTCGGCCGATATGCCCACAGAAATGAACAAAGACCACTTGCCCGGCACAAAAAATTAATTGACGCCAGGCCTAAGGAACATGTGGATCCTGTTAGCAGGGATAAAAGTGTTATTGGTACCTGTAATCGTTGAAACTACAACTCGACAGCTGGCAGCTGTGAAAATTTGTAAACGAGAAATTAAATAATTCATATTTTATACGATAAATCAGGTGAAAGCTTATACTCCTGAAGTCGGAGGGATATGGTTTGAAGAAACTGGGTCTGGTTTTGGGGGGCGGTGGGTTAAAGGGATTAGCCCATATAGGGGTATTACAAGTTCTAGCTGAACACCACATAACGGTGTCCAGCGTCTCCGGAACCAGTTCCGGCAGCATTATTGCCGCTTTTTTGGCTGCTGGTATTTCGCCATATGAAATGGAAAGAATTGTTTTACAGCTGGAATCGCGTGAATATTTGGATTACAATATCAGCGGCCTGATAAAATATGGCCTTGGTTTATTGGGGCCTGGAAAAAACCCTGCTTTAAACGGCTTGATCAAAGGGCAAAAGCTGGAGAAATTGATAGCTGATCTTACTGATTATAAGACATTAAATCAAGTTAAAATACCATTAGCGATCATTGCCTGTAATATAAATACGGGAGACGAAGTGATTTTCAGCAACTTAAACCCGGTGAGTGAAAGCCAGGCTTTTTTTGTACGGGAGGCTTTATTAAGTGAAGCAGTGAGAGCGAGTATTTCCGTGCCGGGCATTTTTGTACCTTATTGCTTTCGTGGTATGCAACTGGTTGACGGTGGTATAAAAGCGGTGGTCCCAGTTGCCATCCAATCAGCTATGGGAGCACAATACGTTATGACGGTTAACCTGGGTAAAGAACGCTATCAGGAACCGGTTGCCGGCATCCCGCAGATTATCAGCAGGACCATTGAGATCCTGGTCTATGAAACCTCAGATACAGCAGAAACACTATATGCTGATTTAAGGATAAATCCTTTCATACCGGAAGTTCGTCTTGATGAAATAGAAAAAGCTTCCTCCATTATACGGGCAGGTCGCAGAGCAATGCTGGCTCAACTAGGGAAGCTGCAGAAGGGACTGCGGTAGAAGGTTGTAACTTAACCAATAAATTTTGCATATAATATCCACAAAAGACTAATTGGCCAAACGAAGCTATCGTGGCAGGAGGGGGGCAATATGGCTACTGATAAATTTGAACATGCAACCTTTTACTTAACTTTGCAGCAGGTCGAAGATATAAAAAAGATGGCCAGAGAGCAACAGATTTCAAGAAGTGCATTGGTTAGAATGATCATACGTGAATACCTGGCTCGCGAAGATAAAGGACACAGCAGATAGCGAATGATTCTATGAGTCATCGGCAGGTCTGTAAAAATCAATCTCATATCCAAATGAAATTTATATTGTAAGCAAAAACTCTGTCTGACATGTATCAAAGGAGGAAGGCGATGCTTCCTCCTTTTCTCATATCATCCGGGAAAAAAGAAAATAGTTATGGAACCATTTTAAAAACAGAAAAGTAATAGACATCGCCTCATAGAAGGTGATGTCTATTAATTCCCGGGGGGAGGGAATTAGATAATGTAAAAGAATCTGCATGGGGGGAATGAGAGTGCAAACTCTTAACTATTTGATATAGTAATATATTTCACAATCCAAGTCAATTATAAATGAGAAATTTTTCACAGGCAATTCTCTCAAAAATAATCTGATTAAATGGATTGAAAGTTTATAAATTCAGATTCACGGTAATACTTATAGCAAAGGGGAGGCGGGGAAAATGATGAAAAAGATTATTGTTTTAAGCAGTTTATTCTTGTTTTGCCTGGGGGGGATCAATGCACTTGCACAGCAAGAATCCCTCGTTAATCAGGATGTACTGCGTTTGCATGTTATCGCCAATAGTGACAGTATCGAGGATCAGCAGTTAAAACTAATGGTAAAAGACCGCGTAGTCAAATTAATACAGGCTGAATTTAAAGAATTAAATAATAGTGAAGAAGCTTTTCTTTTGGCGGAGAAAAAAATTTCTTACATAAAAACAGAAGCGGAGAAAATTGTACATCAACAGGGTTATACATATCCGGTGGATGTTTATGTCGGGAATTATGACTTTCCCGTTAAGTCATACGGAAATATTATCTTCCCGGCTGGAAACTATCCGGCTGTAAAAATTATAATTGGCGACGGGAAAGGAAAGAACTGGTGGTGTGTGCTATTTCCACCGCTGTGTCTGGTCTCATCATCCGATAAAGGTTTAAGTCTTGATAGTCCGCAAGAAGCTGAAGTAACCTTTAAATGTCTGGAACTTATTCCTAAAGGAATTAGATTAAAGTCAGCCGACTGATTCTTTGTCCAGCTATCCTTCTCCCCCCTCCTTTAGGAACGGTTTTGCCGTTCCTTTTTGTTTTCCTGCATTATATAATTATTTCACGGGAGGAGGCTCATGATGCATTCATTAATGCTGGCAGCACCGGCAAAAATAAATTTAATACTGAAAGTTTTCGGTCTCAGAACCGATGGATATCATGAATTGGAAACCGTAATGCATCCGATAAGTCTGATTGATATAATTCATGTTGAGTTGATACCGGAAGGAATTACTGTTGAGAGCAATTCCAGCCATATACCTGCAGGAAAAGACAATCTTGCTTATCAGGCGGCAGCTTTATTCAAGGAAGAAACTGGAATAAAAGCAGGAGTTAAAATATTTATAGAGAAGAATATACCGGTAGGTGCCGGCCTGGCTGGTGGAAGCACAGATGCAGCGGCAGTACTTAAGGGATTAAATCACTTATTTCAAACCAAACTCTCATTAACAAGACTGCGGGAAATGGCAGGAGCAATTGGCTCTGACGTTCCCTATTGTTTACTTAGTGAAACTGCTTTAGCCAGAGGCAGGGGAGAAGTATTAACTACGCTGGACAGAGGGACCAGGCTAAACCTATTATTGGTAGTACCGGATTTCCAAGTTTCGACCGCAGAAGTTTATCGAGCTTATCAATTTGAGCATAGCTTACTGACTGTTGATATGGAAGCGTTTTTGAATGCTTGGCGGATTGGAGATCTTATAAAAATTGCTGAAAGTCTTTATAATGATTTGGAAACTGTTAGTATTCGGGAACACCATGAAATTGGAAAAATTAAAACAGAAATTATAAAAGCAGGAGCAGTGAACGCATTGATGTCAGGCAGCGGACCTGCAGTTTTTGGTATTTTTACCGATCAAAAGACCACCGGTGATGCTTCGAGGATTTTGAAAAAGAGTTACAAGCAGGTATATCAAGTCACATCATATTATAGGAGTGATGAATTATGGGTGAACAGAGATTAATGCCGGTTAATCTTGAATCCTACAAACCATTAAGGGATTTGGTATTGGAGGCTTTACGGGAAGCCATATTAAATGGTACTTTAAAACCCCGGGAAAGACTTATGGAGATCCAACTGGCAGAAGAATTAGGGGTGTCAAGGACCCCGGTACGGGAAGCTTTGCGAAAGCTGGAACTGGAAGGGTTCATCGTTATGGTTCCCCGTAAAGGTGCGTATGTGGCGGATTTATCAATTAAAGACATTGCTGATGTATTTGAGATCAGGATAGCACTGGAAGGACTGGCTGCAGCATTGGCTGCAGAGCGCATAACCGATGAAGAACTGGAAGCAATGGAAAGACATTTGGTCGAAAAGGCTGAAGCTATCAAAAAAAATGATATGGTCAAACTGGTTGAAGTAGATACCAAATTCCATGAAGCTTTATATGGAGCCAGCCGTAACGATCGGCTAATAACCATTATAAATAATCTGAGAGAACAGATTCAAAGATTCAGAACTTCGTCACTGGCTATGCCGGGAAGAATGCAGCAGTCGCTGGAAGAACACCGCAGTATAGTTGAGGCAATACAATCCCGCGATATTGCCCTTGCCAGGCAGACAGCCCAGGAACATATTGAGAATGCCGAAAGCTGGATGATAGAATCATTAAAAAATGAAGGTTTTGTATTAGCTGATTAACGGAGGAAAATTACATGCAGTATGATGCTATTATTCTCGCTGGTGGTGAGAGTAGCAGTGACCTAAAAAAAATTGCCCCTTATGATAATGAAGCGCTGATTATTATTGGCAATTATCCCATGATTTATTTTGTTTACAAAGCAGTCAGGCAATGTCCTATGGTTAGAAAGATCGTTGTAAGTGGGCCGATTGATGCTTTACGCAATATTCTACCCAGAGAAGAAGAACTGTTTTTTGTTGCCAGCGGAGAAAATGCGGTTGAAAGTTTTGCCAATGCTGCGGAGTTTTTAAAGAAGGAAGGTACCACGGAAAAACTATTGATCATGCCTACCGATATACCATTTATTACTGCTGAAGCAATTGAAGATTTTATAAACCGATGCCACCAAAGCGAGCATGATTTTTATTATCCTTTGACCAGTAAGGAGGTAAATGAGCAGGCATTTCCAGGTGTTCGACGCACTTATGTACGTTTACAGGACGGCATATTTACCGGAGGAAACCTTTTTCTTGTTAAGACCAAGCTTATCGAAGATATCCTGGATTTGCTTATGCAGTTGGTTATCAGGCGCAAAAATCCTTTAGCTATGGCAAGGCTTTTCGGTTTGGGATTGGTATGGAAGTATATAACCAGGACGCTGAAAATATCAACAGCGGAAAAAAGATTTTATAAAGTAACCGGGATCAGAGGCAAGGCAATTATTTCGCCCTATGCTCAAATCGGGGTAGATGTGGATAAACCAAGTGATCTGGAATTAGCCCAGCAATACCTGGGGGACAAGAAGTTTTAATGAATTTATCTTAAAACCTGCTTATTTTAAACAAGCAGGTTTTCTATTGAGGGAATCGACAGAAAAATGGGTAAAGGTTATAATACGGGTGAGAAACCTTTTAATAATAATCTAGCATTAAGCTTATCTATATATTTAAACCATCAAGGTGATACAGAATTATGTGAGGTGGATTACAGGTGAAAGTTAGTGCAGTAATACTGGCAGCAGGAAAAGGAGTCCGAATGGTATCTGCTCTTCCGAAAATCCTGCACCCAGTAGCAGGAAAACCAATGACAGCACATATTATTGATCAGGTAAAAGCAGCAGGTATCAGTGATATCGTATTAGTTATAGGTTTCGGAAGGCAACAGGTAGAAGAAGCCCTGTCCGAGAGACAAATAAAATTTGTGGTCCAGGAGCAACAATTAGGCACTGGACATGCGCTAATGCAAGCTGCAGAGGCAGTTGATCATGATGGGCAGGTGTTGGTACTGGCAGGGGATACCCCGCTATTAACTGCAGCACTTTTGAAAGAACTGATAGATTATCATAAGGAACAAGGGGCCAAAGCTACTGTTTTGTCCTGTATGACTGATAATCCTTATGGCTATGGTCGCATAATCCGAGATAATGAGGGATATCTCGAAAGAATTGTGGAAGAGAAAGATGCTGATGCAGATCAAAAAACCATCAAAGAAATTAATTCTGGTATTTATTGTTTTGATGCCGGTTTGGTTTTTGATTGCTTATCCCAATTAAAAAATAATAACGCCCAACAAGAGTATTATCTGACTGAAGTATTTGAAATTATGAAGCGTGAGAATAAGCCGGTGGCTGTATTTATGTCACCTGACAGCGAATCTGTTTACGGCATAAATGATCGCGAACAGCTTGCTTTTGCTGAATCGGTAATCAGGCGCAGGAAAAATCTCGAATTGATGAAGGGCGGTGTAACGATAAGTGACCCGCTTTCAACATTTATCGACAGTGAGGTAAAAATTGGTCCTGATACTGTTATTCTTCCTTTCACTTTAATTGAAGGCAGCACTGTTATTGGCCAAAATTGTGTGATAGGACCAGGAACACGCATAAGTTCATCCTTGATCGGCAATGGTGTTCATATAGAAAGTTCACGCATTAATGAAGCGGAAATTGCCGATGATTGTAATATCGGACCATTTGCCTATTTACGCCCCGGTGTGGTTCTGCATAATGGGGTTAAAGTGGGTGATTTTGTTGAAGTTAAGAAATCGATCATCGGGGAAAACAGTAAAATACCACATTTGAGTTATGTAGGTGACGCCCAAGTCGGTAAAGGAGTGAACATAGGTGCAGGAACGATTACTTGTAATTATGACGGGCAGCATAAATATCCTACGGTGTTAGAAGATGGTGTTTTTATTGGCAGCAACACAAATCTTGTAGCTCCAGTTAGAATAGGGAAAAATTCTACTACCGGTGCAGGATCGACCATCACCAAAGATGTGGAAGAGAATTCGCTGGCGATTGAAAGAGCACCACAAAAAAATATAAGCGGCTGGGCCAAGCGCAGCAAGGAATAACAGTTGTAGGAGGTAATACCATGAAATCGTCCAGATGGAGGATGAAACTCTTTACCGGCAATGCGAACCCATACCTGGCAAATGACATCGCAAAATATCTGGGAATACCCGTTGGAGATGCCTTGGTATCGAGGTTTTCAGATGGCGAGATAAGTTGTGCCATAAATGAAAGCGTGCGCGGAGTTGATGTATTTGTAGTTCAGCCTACCTGTGCCCCCGTAAACGATAATTTAATGGAACTGTTGATTATGATTGATGCCTTTAGAAGAGCTTCTGCAGCACGAATTAATGCAGTCATTCCCTATTATGGCTATGCCCGTCAGGATCGTAAAACAAGAGCCAGAGACCCAATCACTGCCAAACTAGTATCCAATCTACTGGTTGAAGCGGGTGCAGAAAGAGTCGTAGCCATTGATCTGCACGCTTATCAGATCCAGGGTTTTTTTGACATACCGGTAGATCATTTACTGGGAGTTCCAACACTGGCGGAGTATCTTAAAAGCAAAGTAGGCGATGATCCGGTAGTACTTTCACCTGATGTGGGAGGCGTTACCAGGGCTCGTGATTTAGCCGCCAAGATAGGAGCTTCCCTGGCCATCATTGATAAACGCAGACCAGCTCCCAATGTTTCTGAAGTTATGAATGTTATCGGTGATGTTGAAGGAAAGACAGTTATTATTGTTGACGATATTGTTGATACGGCAGGTACCCTGGTAAGCGCTGCCAATGTTATGCTGGAAAAAGGGGCAAAAGAGGTATATGGCTGCTGCACCCATCCGGTTTTCTCAGGTCCGGCGTTAGAAAGGCTTGAGGCAAGTCCTCTTAAAGAAATGGTTATTACCAATACAATTCCCCATATTGCAGCCCAGAATATTCCGAAAATAAAAGTGTTGTCAGTTGCGCCTTTGATTGGTGAAGCCATTTTACGTATTCATGAAGACTTGTCTGTAAGTAAGCTCTTTGAAATATAGCTTGTTTCTTGGACACATTAGAATTTTATTGATATAATAACTATTCGAAAGCAATGCAGATTATTTGCATGCTAATTTAATTCCTGAGGAGTGATATTAGTGGCCAATGCGCAAAATATCGAGTGCATCAAGCGTGATGTAAAAAATAAACACTATCTGAAGAGTTATAAACGTCAAAACTGGATACCAGGTGTTGTTTACGGCAAGGGAGAACCTGCCCGGACCATTTTCCTGCCAGCCCGCCAATTCAACAAAACTTTACAGATCCACGGTATAAGAGGATTATTTTCCCTGGAGATGGAAGGGGAAAAGCCTGCAATGGTTTTGATACGTGAAATTCAAAAAGACCCCTTAAGCGGCAAGTTGATTCATGTTGATTTTCTAACTGTGAGTATGGATGAGAAAGTAAACAACCTGGTAAGCATTCAGATAATTGGAGAAGAAGATGTTTTAAAGAAAGGGGCTATCTTACAGTATGGCCTTAAAGAAGCCGAAATTTTATGTCTGCCCAAGGATATCCCCGATCATTTCAGTTTTGATGTTTCCAGTTTGGAAATCGGCGATAAAATAACGATGGCTGACATTGCATTACCTGAAGGGGTGGAACTCGTTACTGATCAAGACGCACTAATCGCTGCGGTTATTGCTTCCGGCAGAGGCGAAGCAGATCATGCTGCAGGCGAAACGGAAGAAGCAGGAGAAAGTGCGGAGGCTTAATCGAGGCCGGGTCTTAACTTAAACCGCAGATTACCTATTTTTGATATATTACCCGTATTCTTTTGATGATAACGCAGACAGCCCAATGTCTGCGTTTGTTATATATTAATATATACAGGGGATACATAATGAAAATTATTATTGGTCTTGGAAACCCCGGGAAAAAATATAGTGATACCAGACATAATATTGGCTTCAGAGTAATTGAAACCTTAGCATGCCGTTATCAAATCGAGCGGGAAGTTAGTAAATTCGATGGACTGATCGCCCAGTTGCGAATCAAAAATGAACGGGTCTTATTAGTTAAACCACTAACCTTTATGAATTTAAGCGGTAAAACCGTCCAACCGGTGGTTAACTTTTATAAAATTAATTTAGATGATTTAATGGTCGTGTATGATGATATGGATCTGACTCCAGGTACAATCAGGATACGCCCTGGAGGAGGGACCGGAGGACATAAAGGCTTGGCTTCCATTACAGCCCGTTTAAACAGCACTGAATTTCCCCGCATGCGAATTGGGATCGGCAGACCGCCAGATGATACCATCGATTGGGTACTGGGCAGATTCAGTCCGGCTGAAGCGATACTGATGAAAGAAACAATGGAAAGAGCGGCAGATGCTTTGGAAACTTGGGTCATTGAAGGTCTTGATAAGACCATGAATATTTATAACCAATCTGGAATATAGTATATTTATCTGCCTTTTAAAACACAATAAAAAAAAGAAAAGGGGCAGGTAAACATGAAAATATATCATATTTGTGAATATTGCCAGCAGATATTTCTTACTTCAGAAGTCCAGGGGGAAGGAGCCGCAGAATTGCCAGGTATATGTGAAGATTGTTCAGCCGAGATGGGTCTCGACGACAGAGGCTCCTTGCTGAACAGCCATTTCTATAACTGAGGCATTCTGGTTAAAGCAATTTTACTTAGCAATACTCATTATTCTAATTACCAATGATCGACAATAAACATAAAGAGAATACATGCCGGCGGATCGTATATTCACTAACCGCCATTTAAATTCATGCTGTGGGGGCTATTATTAGTGTCCACCTTTACTTGTGGGGAGGAATGTTGTCCTTGTATTCGAGTTTTTTCAGCGAACTCAATCAGATGGTTAAAGAACAACAATCAGTTCTGCTGACAGGATTGTCAGACAGTGCTCGAAGCATGGTGTGGTCAGAATTATATGGGGATTTTAACGGCAAAGTATTATGTTTGGTAGCGGATGAAGAAATGGCATATGATCTCGAAAGAGAAATGGCAGGTTTTATTGATAAAGAAAAGATTCTTATATTTCCCGGACGCAATTTTTTATTCATCAGTGAATCAATCTCCCAAGGAGAAGTAAAGCGAATAATGACTTTGGATGATTGCCTCCTTCATCCAGGCAGAAAGTCTTTTATCATTGCCACCGCTGCTGCCTTTCTGCATCCACTGGTGGCCGTCGAGGAAATGAAAGCAAATTTGATTTATCTGGATATAGGAAAGGAAATCGATTTTACCCAGATGACATATAAATTGATACGGGGGGGATATAGCAGGACTGATACCGTTACTCGTCCTGGGGAATATGCCATCAGGGGAGATATCATTGATATTTTTCCTCTTAATGTAACACATCCTTATCGCATTGAACTATTTGGTGACACAATTGAATCCATCCGCCGTTTTGATATCAGTACGCAGCGATCAGGGAAAGCAGAAGCAGCCATCATAATTTTTCCTGCTGATGAACTATGCGGTGAACAACTGACGGCCACACTCCTGGACTATCTGGGAAGTGGAAACCTTATTATTTTTGATGAACCACGCAGCTTTTACCAGACCTTTGAAAAAGGGATCAGAAGATATAAAACCACGGTTAAAGAAGCAAAAAATGCAGAAAAAAAGCCCAGAGAACTTCCATTGATAAACAGAGATAAAATAGCTGATTCTATCAGCAGCCAGACCGTCATATTTCATGCTTTTTTTCCCGGCAATATACCTCAGGTCAAGGTTGCTAAAATGCAGCATATTTCTCAAAAAGAGATGGAGCCTTTTTTTAATAATTACGCTATGCTTTTTACCCGTATAAAAGAGTGGCAAAGTAAAAAAATCGCTGTTAAGTTAGCGATAAAAAATCAGGCTGCCAGAGATAACATACAACGAGAGCTGATTGATCATCATCTTACCGATATAGAATTCATCAATTTTCAAGTCGAAAAGGGTTTTGTAAGCACAACGATGCAAATAGCCCTGATCAGTGAAAAGGATATCTGGGGCAAAAGGAACAATCCTAAACGCCAGCCAAATAGAAAAAAAGAGGAACATTTACTGGCAGAGGACTTAAAAATAGGAGATTATATCGTTCATGAATCATATGGTATTGGCATCTATCGCGGAGTTACTCAGGTGGAAACAGATGGAATAACGCGAGAGTACATATTATTACAGTATGCCGGAACCGATAAACTATATCTGCCCCCGGAAAAGCTGGACCTGTTATTTAAATATAAAACTGCTGATGAGAAAGAACCGCGTCTAAGCAAACTGGGGGGGAGTGAATGGGAACGGACCAAGCGGAAAGTATCCCAATCGATCAAAGACATGACGGAAGAACTGTTGAAGCTGTATGCAGCCCGTCAAGCCCGGGAAGGATTTAGTTTTTCCCCTGATACACCATGGCAGTTACAATTTGAAGATGCATTTCCTTATGAAGAGACCCGTGATCAGTTGAAAGCCATCCAGGAGGTTAAAAGGGATATGGAAAGCAGGCGTCCCATGGATCGATTGATTTGCGGGGATGTAGGCTATGGAAAAACCGAAGTAGCATTAAGAGCAGCTTTCAAAGCTGTCATGGACAGCAAACAAGTAGCTGTTTTAGTACCTACCACTGTGCTGGCGGAGCAGCATTTCCGTACCTTCAGTCAGCGCTTTGAGCCTTACCCGGCTGCCATCGAGGTATTGAGCCGCTTTCGTTCCAGTGCCCAACAAAAAAGAATTGCCGGGGAATTGAAAAAAGGAGCCATCGATATTGTGATCGGAACGCACCGTCTTTTGTCAAAAGATATTGCTTTTAAAGATTTGGGATTGTTAGTGATCGATGAAGAACATCGCTTTGGGGTAGCACAAAAGGAAAAAATCAAGGCTCTCAAGGAGCAGGTGGACGTAATAAGCCTTTCTGCCACCCCCATTCCCCGCAGTCTGAATATGTCCCTGACTGGAATGCGGGATTTGACTTTGATAGAGACGCCGCCGCCGGGTAGATATCCGATCATCACATATGTGATGGAATATGATGAGGAAATTATCAAAGAAGCAATTTATAACGAAATCGAAAGGCAGGGGCAGGTGTTTTATGTCCATAACCGCATCGAGGATATTTACCAGGTCTATGCCCGGCTTAAGAAGATACTGCCCGATATTGAAATAGGTATCGGCCATGGCCGCATGAAAGAGGAAGAGTTAAGCCGGGTAATGATGGAGTTTATGGACGGTAAATTTGCATTATTTTTATGTACTACCATCATCGAATCAGGATTGGATATGCCCAATGTAAATACCATTATTATTGATGAGGCTGATAAAATGGGGTTGGCTCAATTATATCAACTGCGAGGCCGGGTGGGCCGTTCCAGCCGGGTGGCTTATGCCTATCTTACCTACCTACCGAATAAGAGCATGAATGAAACTGCCCAAAAGAGGCTCAATGCCATCCGGGAATTCAATGAATTGGGATCCGGTATGAAAATTGCCCTGCGGGATCTGCAGATCAGAGGAGCAGGAAATATTTTAGGGCCAGAGCAGCATGGATATATACATGCAGTAGGATTTGACCTATATTGCCGGCTTTTGGAACAGGAAACTGCCCGCTTGAAGGGAACCGTTAATACAACCGGTATTAATACTCAACTGGATATAGATGTTGATTATTATATCCCGGAAAGTTATATTCCGGATTCCGGCAGTAAGATGAGAATTTATCGCTCATTGCTCCTAGCAGGCAGCCAGGAGGAAATAGACGAAATCAAGGCGGAAGTAATTGATCGTTTCGGCAGGATGCCAGCCCCAGTAGAAAACTTCTTCCAGGTGGCCAGACTCAGGCTCATGGCTCAAAATAAGCAAATAAGAACCCTGAAACGACAGGGTAAAAATATAGAAATACAACTAAGCGAAGAATTACCTGCTGATTTTGGCCGCCATATACATAATGTGAAAATAAAGCGAATAAATAAATATACATTATCCATCAGGCAGGATGAGAATTCACTGCAAGCTCTGCAGGATTTATTAATGATTCTTTAGCCTTTCAAGCGGTACATACTTTTGGGATCTTTTTTGTTATGCCAACGAGCGGCGATAAATATTATGGCCGGGTAAAGGATATAAAGCGGCAGAAAAAGAAAGATCACAGCTGTTGTTCGAAAGAAGAAACCAATATCACCGGGAAACATGTAGTTGCACAAAACGATGATCAGCAGTGCTGCTGGTATTATCAAAGTGGTGGTTTTTTTGATTCTGATACTCTGTTTTAACCCCAGCATCAGAGCCGCAAAAAGGTTGTTGGATACTGCTCCGCTGATAACAAACCACAACAGGAAAAAAAGTAATTCAATCCGTTGTAATCCTGGCAGGGGAATACCGCGGATAACCTGAAAAAAGGGGAAACGCATAAAGGTTACGGTTTCCGGCCCTGCTATACCTATGACAACGCTGGTACTCGCAACCGATAATATCGCTGCAACCAAATACCAATAATATATAGTCCGGGCACTATTCTGCAAGTCAGTTACCAATGGCAAAAACAGCGCCATAAATACCATTTGACCAAAAGGCCAGGAAGCCGAAATAAGTGAACCCGCAGCGATTGGCCTCCAGTCATTTAATAAAGGCAGAAAATTGAACCAATTGATGTTGCTGACCGGTATTATTAATGCTAATGTAGCGAGCAGAAGTACAGGCAATAGTAATAGTTCTGCTGCACGCCCTATGCTGGTTATCCCCTGGTAGCTGAAAAAAATTACTGCGAAAAACATTGAAGCTTGCAGAAGCAATTCTTGAGTATTCGGTAAAATCAGAGTCATGAACAGCGTAATATCATATAAAGAAAGCACAACTGCCAACAAAAGCATACTTAAGTAGATAATATTAATAACAGTGCCGGGAACGGTTCCCAACTTCTGCTTGCTCATTTGCAGAATGCTGACCCCAGGCTCCATCTTTTGCAGGCTGATGATAAGATGTAGAATCAAAAGCCCAAACACTGCACCCATGACAGTCGATAACCAGCTATTACGGCCGGTGGCGCTCTCCGGAATATATATGAAGGAAGAACCCAGCATTGATAAAAACACCATGAATGCCAACTGCCGGCTGACGATAAAGTTTTTTTCCATAATTATATAATCTCCTGCTATTTATTTTTAGCCCACTGGCAGATGGAAAAAGACAAAAAAAGCATCTGTCAGCGGCATAAGTTTATTAAGAATGATGTTAGGGTTAGGTAGAAGGTGCCAGGTATAAATTGTTTCCAGGCCATAACCAATCGCCAGCAGCAGGAACCCGCTGCCCACTCCTAAATCCAGCCATTGTTTGTTTTTAATTAATCCCGGGGTCTCGATGGTCAGGAAAATCAAGGAATAAATAAGGATTACTACTAACATGAGACACCATCCTTAGCTTCTGAGCTTGACCGGCTTTGCGGCGAGATGACCTCCGGCCACCTTACTTTTAACGGTAATATCAGCTTTAACCTTGGGAAATATGGAAGGCCAGTCCTTTTCAACCTCTTGCCAGTATTCCGGATAATACCGGTACGTCTGCAGGCCCAGGCCTAATATATCACTGTTCAGGCTTTGGGACTTATCCAGGCACGCCTTGATTTGCCTTTCTATTTCTCGGTTCGCCAGCTTCTCCATTTCCCGGCGCTGCTTTTCCGTCATCAGGTTGCCGGATCCGCTCTGTTCGTATAGATGTAACGATGTATCGACAGTTATATCGAATTTTAGTTGACCATTTTTAATGACCGGTTTGATCTTACTGGAGAAATTATTAACCTCCAGCAACACTGCCTGTTTATCTACAGGAGAATTAATAATCAACATGCCCCCGTATTTGGTTTTGTAATGCAGCCAACGGTAGCCCCGGCTTTCTTCTTCATTCAATGAACCGACCCATTTCCTTTCTTTAAAAACTGCGGTTCCTTTGAGCATGACTTTGCCTTCAGAAAGAGATATTTGCGGTAATACAGGCTGAATGCCGGCGGTACTTAAACCTCCTAAGAAATCTAACATTGTTACAGGGACAAAAACGCCTCCGCGAACTTCATTATTATCAAGCAAATTTTTCATACCCATTGCTGAAAATGCTGTTAAAGGCATAGGTTCTGCATACACTTTCTCAGGCGTATCATTCACTGCTAATACCATATAAGTGTCCAGACGCAGATAACGATTTCTTAAAATAAAATCGCTGAATAGATTCATATCTGTTTGGGCTAAATCCTCGCCCACCATGATCAAATCAATCTGCCCCAATAGAAAGTAATTGGATGAGGATAAATTGGCTGAGCGGGCAGCTTCAGCAAAGGTTCGCCCCTGGGAGATAATACTTTCCGTCAGCGGCCTTCCTGCCCCCTCTTCGATTTGTGAAACCTTTTGATCGATTTGATGGATATAAATTACTTTGTTATTTCGATAATCCACACCAACTCCGCTAATAATAACAGCTTGGTTTATGTCAGTCATATCCCAGCAGCCGGTCATAAGCAACAAAGAAATGATCATAAGGCCCATTATTTGTCTCAACTCTATTCCTCCTCAAAAACGGGGTGCCAGTAATACGATCAAAGGTTTCAGGGGATTATAAAACGGCCAATCGTAAAATTGTGCCAGACTCATATACACACCTGCAGCAAACAAAACTGTAAACAGCAATACCTCACGGTATAAGGATTTCTTTATCAATAAGGGTAGCTCTAATATGATTATTATCAGCCAGATTGTGATCAATAATGCCAGCATTTCAAACCTCTTATGTTATTCACGATATTCAAAAGATTGGGTAGACAAATAAGATCTTCTTATGGCGAAATTCACTTTGACTTCAGGTTCAATCTGGGCAAAGTAATGAGGCCAATCATCTCTCATCACCTGCCAGGCTGCCGGGTACTGAGCTCGGTAGATCTGACCCCATCCCAATATGTCACAGCCCATCAGCTGCAGCTTTTGAATACACTGCAGAATGTCACGGGTGATTTTTTGTTCGGTTTTGTTTTCGATTTTTGTTATATTTGGTATTGTCAATATTTCCCCGGGGCCGAATTGTTCATAATAATTGCCTTCTCCCTTTAGCTCGACCCTCATCCGCAGCTTACCGGTTTTATCGATTACTGCTTTGTAATTAGCCTTCAATCGGATCACTTCGATGGTTAATAAGGTATTCTTGTTCCATCTCACCACCAGGAGCCCCCCCTGGCTGCCTTTCGGGTTCATCAATGTAAAAGCCCGGCTTTCAGTTTCATTTAACTCACCCACCATGCGGTTTTTTTTAAATACAGCCGTGCCGGCAAGTTTTAATATTTTTTTATCCCCATTTTTGATCACTGAAACTATGGGGCAGAATGGCTCTATGCCGCTGGTAGTCAAATTTCTAAAAAACTGATTGGATTGTACAGGCTGATAAATAGCATTTCGATTTTCCTGGACTTCCAATATGTTGGCTAAACCAATCGCAGACGATGCTTCCAGGGGGGTAGCCGTATTAAGAATCTCTTCCGGTGGACTTCCTTTGCTGACAAATATATAAGTTGTTTCCCGATGGTTTGGGTTACGAATCAAAAAATCTGCCAGAATACCTAAATCAGTTTGGGCTAATCTTTCGCCGATAATAAAAGTTCCGACGTGTGTCAGAATGGGTGTAAGCGGTAAACTAAGTGATAGGTTACGGGAAGCTTCACTAATGGTTCGGCCGGTAGAACTCATCACGGTGGTTTTTTTAATGCTTGTTGCTTGCTCCGATGAACCTTCAGGGACGGCAAATTGTATACTTAGTTTTAGCTGCTCTTCATGATCATCCAGTTCAATGCCAGACCCCAAGGCCGGGGCTATTTCATTTGCTTCGCGGACATCAGTGCAACCACTGAATAAAGCTAGTGCAGCGATCAAGGCAGCTGCACAAATCACATGTAAATATCTGCACATTCTATTTGGCCCCTTGCCTTTTTTGATTTTTCATACCTTCTAAATAAGGACGATACATATTTTTAAACCAGGGACGGCGGATAATGATGTCTGAAAGCTGTGACAGGTTTAAAGGCGCTAAAGGTGACATATAAGGCAGGTCCAGTAAATTGATCGAAACCATTCTGATCATCACCAGGATCAGAAGCAGCATGATTCCTAAAAAACCTAAAAATGCGGATGCGATCAAAAAGCCAAAACGTAGTATTCTTACGATGATAGCGGCATTATAATGAGGTGAAACAAATGAGGCGATCCCAGTAAAAGCGATGATCACCACCATAGGGGTGGAGACCAGCCCAGCCCGGACGGCAGCGTCTCCGATGATCAAAGCTCCCACGATACTGACCGCAGGCCCTATGGAACGAGGCAGGCGTAAGCCTGCTTCTCGCAACAGTTCAAAAGCGAATTCCATCAGCAGAGCTTCGATAAAAGCCGGGAAGGGAATACCCTGGCGGGAGGCAACAATCGTTAATAAAAGTGGAGTAGGAATCATTTCATGGTGAAAAGTGATAACTGCTACAAATAATGAAGGCAGTAAAAGTGCCAGCAGAAAAGCTGAAATACGAAGCAAGCGGAATAAAGAAGCAGCAATAAAATTGGTATAATAATCGTCAGCTGCTCCCCAATACTGAGGGAAAGAAATTGGTAAAACCATGGCCATCGGCGAGCCATCAACGATTATCACCAATCGTCCTTCCAATAACGACCCGCAGACCCGGTCAGGTTTTTCTGTATATTCCACTTGTGAAAACAGGCTTTTTGGTTGATTGGTAATGTACTCCTCCAGATAAGCAGAATCGAGTATCCCGTCAATATCAATATCCATCAGGCGGGCAATTATTTCATCAACCATCTGCTGAGGAGCGATATCTTTTATATAGCCTAAAACGACATTGGTTTTGGTTATGCGGCCGATCACAAAGGACTCCAGTTTGAAATCGGTGGATTTGAGCCGGCGGCGCAGCATAGCGGTATTAAAACGCAATGTCTCTGAAAAACCTTCTTTGGGGCCGAAAATGACGTTCTCGTTATCAGGTTTTTCGATTCCACGTCCTTCCCAGGCTCTGGTCCCTGCAACCAGAGCTATATTACAGCCATCGATCATGATCACTGTATCCCCGGAGCTGATATGAGCACATACTTCATCAAAAGAAGTAAGGGTATTAACTTCCGCCAAGGTCAAAAGGGAGTTTTTTATGAAATTTATAACCAAAAGGTTATTATTGAAATCTTGAGGCTGTCGGCCCAGAGATTCCAAATCAATTAAAAGGGGCTTTAAGATACTAAGCTCCACAATGGTTCTGTTCACCAGGCCGTCAAAATAAACGATGAGCCCTCTGGTTTTTGACTCTGATCCAAATTCAAACTCTTTTATTACGCCATCAGAGCAGCCATGCAAAAGGAGTTCAAGCTGATGAAAATTTTGCTCAAGATCTCCATTAAGAGGTTCCTGGCGTAAAGAATCCGTGCTTTCTTCTGCTGTGGATTTTGTTTTTTTACCTGATAAATATCGCAATCCAAACCCCGTCCGTAATAAAAATCATTTTAGTTTAAGCTTCGGTAAGTTTATTTATACTGCTTTTAACAGATTATTGGCCGGAATTGGTTTGAGAATACGTAGATTCAACAGGTGGTTTAAACAAGGTAAAGAGCCAAACAATTAAAGGAATAAAAATAAAGCTTATTAAATATAATGAAGGAATTATCGCAAGAGACAGTATTCTTAACTCCAGAATATTTCTGCTCATCAGAATGGACAGCACCCCAATGATTAAACTGGTTGGTGCCGCTATAAATTGATATTCTTTTAGGCCTAACATCTGTTGTGCGGTAAAACAGGCCATGAACCATACCACGGTCAAAGGCAACAATATACCCAGCACCCAGATCCCCACAAACAAGATATCCAAATGTTGAAAAAATTCCCCTATATGGAGCAGGCGTACCATAGCAAAGGTCGGAAAAGTTAACATTTTCGCGATAGAGGGCCCCAATGTCATGATTGAAACCAGGCTAACAAAAGCGATTAGCAGAACATCAGTAATAAGAACCAGATAGAGTATACCTACACTATCATTTTTCTTACCAAGGTAAAAAGCCAGAATAAGAACCGGAAGCATCCGGCTCCACACTGAGCCTGCTGACCCTGCTGCCATGGCCAAATCTTCAATGCGAATGTTAGCCACAGGCATCAGATTTTCCCACTGCGGGAAATTAATGAACGCTGTTACCAGTATTAGCGCACCGGTAGTCAAGCCGATAAATGCAGAAATTTCGGACACTCTGACAATAGCAGGCACCCCTTTTTTCAGTAAGGGAAAACTGGCGATAAGCATTCCTGAAATCATTATACTGATCGGCGTCCCTGGCATTACATAGGTTAATATAAAATCTACAAACATCCTGACGGTGTAACTGCTTAAGAATAAAAAGATGAGAATATAAAAGAATCCCAAAGCCTTTCCTGCAATTTTACCCAGATGTTCTTCCAGCATTAAAGGAAAAGGCTGGCGGCTTTTTTGAATTAATTGGTTGAACAACATAACTATCAGGATGCCCGGAATAATAGAAGCGATTACTGCCAGCCAGGCATCCTGACCCGCCATTTCAAACATTCTGCGGGGTGTCTCCAAAAAAGCGATCGGAGCAGTAAAAACCACTAGTGTACAATAAAGCTGCAGTTTGCTGATTTGTGCCATAAAATCTCCCATAAAAAGCAAGGTAAAGTTATTTTCACCATTAAAACTTTTTTTATCCGGTTATTTATGCGGCAAATTAATGTTGTAAAAACTATATAAGATAAAATGCATAAAATAATCACGAATATATTTGTGATTATTTTTTCAAACCATAATGGTAAAAAGTGAATAAAAGGGGATTTTGAGTTATATACTATCACTGAGAAACAAAACAAGAATAAATCGCTCACTAATGTTAAAAAAAGGAGGGATAAATAATTGAAAGCAACAGGAATAGTCCGCCGCATTGACGACCTGGGAAGAGTCGTGATTCCCAAGGAGATACGCAGAACATTACGCATTCGCGAGGGTGACCCTCTGGAAATTTTCGTTGATCGTGAAGGTGAAGTAATTTTAAAGAAATATTCTCCCATTGGTGAACTGGGGGATTTCGCCAGGGAATATGCTGATTCGCTGCATGAGACTATTGGCCACATCGCCATGATAGCTGACCGGGATGTTATCATTGCCTTGGCTGGGGCGAATAAGCGTGAATTTCTAGGCAAACAGGTTGGTAAAGCCATAGAAAGAGCTATTGATGAGAGAAGTACTCTGGTAATGAATGAGATACCGGTAAATGACGATGAAAATATGCACGTTATTATTAATGATGACAGGGAATATACCATCAAAGCTCAAGTGATCGCACCCATTATAACTCAGGGAGATCCAATCGGCGCAGTTGTTATTGTAAGTAAAGAAGAAGGGGTAAAATTGGGCGATATGGAGGTTAAACTGGCCGAAACGGCAGCAGGATTTCTCGGTAAACAAATGGAGCAGTAATTCTTGATCATAGGAAGCGGTCTTATTAGAGTAAGATCGCTTTTTCTGTTATACAATCAGAAACTATAAGTTTTTCAAGGGCGATAATATAAGTGCGACAGCGGTTTCGTCGTCGCCAAAGGCTATACCACCCTTTGGGTACTGGTGATGTTCGCTTTTGTTCATAAAATATTGTTGCGGATATTACTGATGCTATCTGGCGCTCGCCATTCAGGTAGCGGAGAAAGCCGGGCTTTCTTTATTATTCAAAGTAGGAGAGGGAAGTGGTATAATATACCTCACGAGATTTGGGGAGGCCAAATATGAATCAAAAGAAAAGTTTCCTGCAAGGAGCAGTGATACTTAGTGTTGCTGGAGTATTAAGCAAGATACTGGGTGCACTATACCGTATTCCTTTAGCCAGACTTATAGGGGCAGAAGGAATGGGCCTTTATCAGATGGCATATCCAATCTATACAACTATTCTGGCCTTGGCTACATCAGGGGTGCCAGTGGCCATTTCTGTTTTAGTATCCCGTAAAGAAACCCAGGGACTAAGCGGAGACAGCCGTAAATTATTTCGGGTCTCCCTGGTCGTGCTTTTGGTTGCCGGGATTGTTTTAACCCTCTTAGTCATGCAGTCAGCCCACTTTATCGCCAATTCGATCTTAAAACAACCGCTGGCTTATTATCCGATATTAGCAGTTGCACCAGCCATAATATTTGCTGGTCTTATGTCAGTATTCCGCGGCTATTTCCAGGGCCACCAATCGATGATGCCAACGGCGGTATCTCAGGTAATCGAACAATTATTCCGGGTAGCAGCTGTTTTGATCTTAGCTGTGATTCTTTTTCCCCGGGGGTTGGAATATGCTGCAGCAGGGGCAACTTTTGGTGCTGTGATAGGCGGTATCGCAGGGTTGATTATACTTACGGGTTATTACTTCCGGTTCAGAAAAAGTGCCGGCGGCATGGGGCAGGAATTGCTATATTCAGGTGCCAGCTCTGCTGAATTGGCGAGGGATATGATCCGATTAGCGGTTCCGGTTTCTTTTGGTGCGGTAGTACTGCCTTTAGTGCAAATGCTGGATGCCATCATTGTGCCGGGGCGTCTTATGGCAATAGGTTATTCTACTGCGGAGGCCACCGCTTTATATGGACAATTGTCAGGTATGGCAGCTGTATTGATCAGTTTACCTACGATCTTTACTATATCGATTTCCACCAGTTTAGTACCGGCTGTATCAGAATCTTTGACCAGAGGGGAAAAAGATGCTTTAAATGAACGTCTCAATTATGCGTTCCGGGCTGGAATGATTATTGCTTTGCCATGCGCGGCCGGGCTTTATATTCTGGCAACCCAGATATCCGACTTGCTTTATGCCGCTCCGGAAGCGGGTATTCCTCTTGAACCGCTGGCTTTTTCCTGTATAGCTCTGGCTGCATTTCAGCTTTCCAGTGCAGGTCTGCAGGGCATGGGAAGGCCTGAAATAGCCATGAGAAATCTGCTTATCACTGGAATTTTAAAAGTAATCTTTAATTTTACCCTTACCGGTATGCCCGCCTTAAATGTAAGGGGAGCTGCCATCGGAACCGTTTTGGCGTTTTTAATAGGATCATCTTTGAATATCTTCTATTTGCAGAAGATTACCGGCATCAGCTATGAGATCGGCCGTTTGGCTAAAATTGCTCTTGTGACCATCATTATGGCATTAGCAGTTAAATATTCTTATCAATTCGTTGTAGGAATGGATATAAGATCGCATCTGGCCACAGTTATAGCGATCATGCTGGGTGTAGGTGTCTATGGTGTGTTGCTGTTTCTCATACGCGAACTGGATTTGAATATGGTTAAACGTCTGCTCAAAAGTTAATAATAGTATGGGAGGATAATTGTGATACCAGAAGCAGAAAGAATTACACAATTATTAAAAGTGATGGACAAGCTGCTGGCACCGGATGGTTGTCCCTGGGACCGGGAACAGACCCACCAATCGTTATCCAGATACTTGCTGGAGGAAACCTATGAAGTCCTGGAAGCCATCCAAATGGGCAACATGTCAGAGCTAAAGGAAGAATTGGGAGACGTGCTGTTGCAGGTGGTTTTCCATGCAGCTTTAGCCAAAAGAGAAGGGTATTTTACCTTTGAAGATGTAACTGAAACCGTCACTAAAAAAATGATAAACCGTCATCCTCATGTCTTTTCCGATATGGATTTAGCAACCAGCGAAGATGTCTTATCCCATTGGGAAGGTTTCAAAAAAAAGGAAGGTAAAAAATATCTCTTGGACGGTATTCCCAGGAAGTTACCTGCTTTACTGCGAGCGGAAAAAATGCAGTCCAAGGCTTCCAGGGTCGGTTTTGATTGGCCCAACATTAATGGAGCACTGGAAAAATTAATTGAAGAAACAAATGAACTGGTTCATGCAAACGATGAAAAGGAATTAGAAGCGGAAATGGGAGATGTTTTTTTTGCGTTGGTAAATATAGCTCGGATAAAAGGGATCGATCCGGAAGCAGCTTTACAAAAATCCAATGATAAATTTCTAAATCGTTTTAAGTATATAGAAGATCAGATAAAGTCCCAGGGCAAAAGTTTTGAGGACTATTGTGTGGAGCAGCTTGATACGATATGGGATGAAGCCAAAAGAAAAGGATTGTGAATGATTTAGCGGTGGATTTTTCAGTAAAAAAAGAGGATTCAATAAATATGCAGAGAATATGCCTTAATAAACCATACGAGAGGAGGGAATATATTGAACAAAACAGATTTAGTAGGTCAGGTGGCGGCCAAAACCGGAATGACTAAAAAAGATGTGGAAAAAGTAGTAAGCGCTTTTTTTGCAACAGTGGAAGGAACCTTAAAAGAAGGCGATAAGGTTCAGTTAGTCGGTTTTGGAACTTTTGAAGTGCGTGAAAGGAAGAGCAGAAAAGGACGGAATCCGCAGACAGGTCAAGAAATCAGCATCCCGGCAACCAAAGTGCCAGCTTTCAAAGCAGGCAAAGCATTAAAAGATTCAGTCGTATAATATGCGTTTGGATAAGTTCTTAAAAACAGCTCGAATCATTAAACGCCGTACGGTAGCAAAGGATTTTGCCCTGAGCGAAAGAATAATGGTAAACGGAAGGGTAGCCAAGCCTTCAACTACAGTTAAAGCGGGGGATATCGTTTCATTAAGAATTGGTGAACGACAGATGGTATTTGAAGTGTTGGCAATAAAAGAAAATATAAGGGCTGCTGAAGCGAAAGACCTATATAGAGTAATTGAGTGATCACCCTTTTTTTATAAAAAAAGGGGTGATTTTTTTATCCCTTTTTTCAGCGGTATTTTAGTCATAATTGGTTGAGCTTATAGCATATTCTTAGTAAGGAATGGTGTCATATCATTCAGTAGTTTGGCTAGGAGGCGGAGTATATGGAAGAACATAGTCTGACGTTAAACAATCGTGGGTTTATGGAACTTACCGGTATCAATAATGTTAATTTGTTTGATGAAGAAGAAGTGATTCTGGAAACCCGCTTGGGTTATCTGTATATTAAAGGCCAGAGTCTGCATATTACCATGTTATCACTGGAGGAAGGCAAAGTATCTCTGGAGGGCACTATTTCAATGCTGGAATATAAGGCAGCAGGAACCGATATCAAGACGAAGGGAAAGAATATCCTGACCCGTTTACTCAAATAATCGTTTGGTTAGCATTGTAAGCTTAAAGCAGGAGGGATACTGTGAACAGTCTGCTTAATCAACTGCAGACTTTTATTTTAACTGGGCTGACCGGAGTGGCAGCCGGGTTTATTTTTCATTATTATCAGTTAACGGTTAGAAAAGCACGAATAGGGAAATACTTCCTCTATATACTGGATTTTATATGGTGGATCTTCATTCTGCTATTGGTTTTTGCTGCCATGTTACTGATAAATCAGGGAGAAATCAGATTGTATATTATACTTACCTTATTTGCCGGCGTGATTTTATATTTTTATTTTTTTTCCGCAAGATTAATCAGGATCGTGGACCAAGGGGCCAAGGGTACGGTATTTATTATTGCTTCTTTTTCGCGATTGGCAGGTATCATTCCCGGATGGCTGAAAATATGGCTTGCATCAAGAAAGAAAACCTCTCCTCCTCCATCTCAGGCATAAAGAGAATTCAAAAAAATAATTGCATAAGCAGGAAAATCAAATTGAATCAAGAATGTAATCTATAGTAAATTTGTCCACATATTGTGGATAAAATGTGGATAGGTTGAAGCATTAGATGAAGATAGAAATTCGTGGTGCAGAAAAATTAAGTTTTCGTGAAAGACAAGTTGTAGTATTAAAGGAAATGGGCAAAACCACCGATGAAATTTGCCAGATCTTGAAAATTAGTTCCAGTACCGTTGCCACACTTTATAACCGTGCCCGCAGTAAAGGTTACGAAGTAGTCATTATCATTCCCGGAAATGCTTTGGGGTTATTCAATGAGGAGGAAAATGATGGCCAATCAGAAGAAGAAAGCTAAAAGTAGCCGGGCTAAAATGGTTGTATTATCCATCGTGGGATTGGTATTGATATTTAGTATTTTCCCCCGGGCAAAGACGATTTATGAATTGAGCCTGCGTAAGGATGCCTTGCTTGAGCAGCAGAAAATAGTAGAAGTACAAAATAAGGAATTATCAATCAAATTAAAGCAAAGCGAGCAGCTCCGAGAAGTAGAAAAAATAGCCCGAGAGAAATTAGGTATGATTAAACCCGGAGAAAAATATATTGTGCCTGTAGAGGAGAAATAAGATTTACTGCGCGATGCAATAAGGTTTGAGTTGACTCTTCATCAGGCATCTACTAGAATTAGCTTAGAACAAATTGAGGGGGATCTTATCTTTCATGCCTACGGAACAAACTAATATTGAACCCGGTCAGATACTGGAAGGCAGAGTACAGGGAATTACGACTTTTGGAGCTTTTATTGAACTTCCTGGCGGAGAAGTAGGATTGGTTCATATCTCAGAAATAGCTGATACCTATGTGAAGGACATTAAAGATTTTATTCGCGAAGGGGACACGGTAGGTGTTAAAGTTTTAAGTGTAGCTGGTAAAAAAATCGGCTTATCTATAAAACAAGCGGCTCCTCCCAAGGAGGAAAAACCTAAACCAGCACCAAACCAGCGATCGCATACAGGCAACTTTCAACGTAATAACCCGGGAGGAAAGACTACTACCAGTACACCGGTTACTTTGGATGATAAGATTGCCAGGTTTTTAAAGGAAAGCGATGAACGCATGCAGCCGCTCAAGAACCGACAGGAGCCCAAAAGACGGCGCAATTCGTAAGATAGCTATAAGAGCACTTCCAATGGAAGTGCTTTTTATATTGCATTGGGTTACATTATTAAGTAAATGAGGGATTATATTTGATTTTTGCAGCAATAGATATGGGAACAAATTCCTGCCGTTTATTAATATCCAGGTACAATGATGGTAAGCCGGAAACGATATTACGCCAGATCCGAACCAATCGTCTTGGAGAAGGAATGGGCATCAGCGGCATGATTAATGAACAGACCATGGAAATAACAGCGCAATGTCTTATAACATATAAGCAGATCATGCAAGATCATAAGGTGGATGCATTCCATGTTGTTGCTACCAGCGCTGTGCGGGAAGCAAAAAATCAGGCAGAATTTATAAGTTTTTTACGTAAGGTCTGCGGCATGGAGCCGGAAGTCATAAGTGGTCAGCGAGAAGCAGAGTTAAGTTATGCAGGGGCAATAATTGAATGGGAAGGTGAAAAAAAACCTTTCTTGATAGATTTAGGTGGAGGAAGTACAGAGATTATATGGCATACACATAAAGCCGGCTTCAGATCCCTTCCGCTCGGTGCAGTTCGGGCTACAGAAGCCGATATGAGTGCTGCAGACATCGCAGATTTGATCGCTTCCCTGGGAAATATCAAAGAAGAACTTTCTGATTATCCCTTGGTCATGGTGGGCGGTACAGCAACTACGTTAGTCGCAGTGAAATTAGCCTTGGAAGTATATGATCCTGAGAAAGTACATGGCAAAAAGCTAAGCAGAGGAGAAATAGGGGATATTTATAATATGCTGGCCAGCATGCCGCTGCGATTAAGACGCAGAATGCCGGGGTTACAACCGGAAAGAGCCGATATTATTGTGAAAGGGGTTCTGATCATTCTTTTATTGATGGATTATTTAAATAAAAATGAGATCACAGTAAGTGAAAAGGATATATTGGATGGCATCATTAAAGAATTATATTACCGGTCATTACAGAAGGATTGATAAATCAATCCTTCTTTTTCAGGTACCACAATTATTTTTTTAAGACACACGTTTAATAGTGAGTCAGGCGTTTAGCTTGTTCACCAAACATCCCCAGACCGGTAAAACTTTTTAAAATATCAGTATCCGTCTCTCCATTGATATTAACCGTATATACCCGGCCATAACCTTCTTCGTAAATATTATGCAAATCCACCATTACTCCAATAACAAGTAATTTATTGTCTCCCACCAGGTTGAAAACATGTTCGTTTGCCAATAATAAATCGATCTGCATATCTACATTAAGTTCAGAAAGTTGAGTATACCGTAAATCAGGATTATCCGTAACGGTTACTCCTGATTGGTGGATAATTTTTTCCAGGGAATCTTTTACTACGGACAGTTCATTTCTGATCCCCAGAGGTTCTTCCAAAAAGTTGGATTCAGCTGCCTTGATCGCACCACAATCGGTGTGGCCAGCGATGATCATCAAGGGTGTATGTAAATGATGAAGACCGTATAGAACTGAACCCTCAGCAGTTCTAAATTGATTGCCGATGTTCTCTACAGCAAAAATATAGTTAAAACTGGAACCAAAAATTTCGACTGGCATTCGCGAGTCAGAGCATGTCAGAAGAGTAACTGAAGGGTGCTGCTTAAAACCTCCTGCTTGAAAAGAAGACAGAGGAAATTCCTTTTCAAAAGCAAGCATACTATCGCCCAATTGCTTTATTAATAGGGCATTGTCAGTTTTTGTCGCTGAAGTTCCCATAAAAACCTCCCTTAATAATAAATTATTATTTTATGTCCCCCAAACAGAAAACATAATTCACAAATTTGAGAAGGTATTTCACGCTTTTTGTAGAAATAAAGTTGAGAATTAAGTTACTACTGATTATACATATTTTACTCTTGAAAGAACGGACAAACAAGTGAAAGAGTAAAAGAAACCCTTGCAACTAACAAACTCATATTTAGCAGCCTGGGTTAAAAAATATGAGTTTTTAGAAAAAATTGCATGTCATGTGCAGCGTAAAAGGAAAGGAGGGGTGGGGGGCCTCTATAATTGGTTATTCTTACTTTAACGTTTGTACTAAAAGGAGAGTGAATGGGAAAATGAATTTTATGACTCCAGCAGAAGTTGCTGCATCAGTTTGTGCAGCAGGAAAAGCAAAAACTGAATTACCACTTATGAAAATGATTGTTCTGGGTATCCTCGCCGGTGTATACATTGGATTCGGAGCGAACCTGGCAACCAAGATCGGATCAATGGAAGCAGCAGGAACATCAGGGGGGCAATTCCTATTTGGTGCAGTCTTCTCTGTCGGCCTGATGTTAGTTGTTATCGCTGGTGCTGAATTGTTTACCGGCAATAATATGGCATGTTTTGCATCTGCTATTAATGGACAGGCTTCCTGGGGCGGATTGCTTTATAACTGGGTAGTAGTGTGGCTGGCAAACTTTGCTGGTTCTCTGCTGCTGGTTTACATTATTTTCTTTGGGATGTTCTGGGCAACGGGAATGGATGGCGCAGCATTAAGTGCCATGGGAATCAAAGCTTTATCCATAGCCAAAGGTAAATTGACCTTGACCTGGGGAGCTGCATTCTTCCGGGCTATCTGTTGTAACTGGCTGGTTTGTCTGGCTGTTTGGATGGCGTTTGCTGCCAAAGACATTGTAGGAAAAATCTTCGCGATCTTCTTTCCAATCATGGCCTTCGTTTCCAGCGGATTTGAACATAGTGTAGCCAATATGTTCTTTATTCCTATGGGAATTACCATTGCGCAGACAGTACCTGATGCAGCTGCCAAGGCCTTGGAAATGTCACCGGATGCTTTATTAAGTATTTTTAATTATGGACATCTCTTGACTGCCAACCTGATCCCGGTTACCTTGGGCAACATTGTCGGCGGGGCAATTTTCGTCGGAACCTTCTATTGGTTCGTTTACCTTAAGAAATAAACAAATAATATAAAATACCATCTGCAAAACATAAAGCTCACCTGCCAAGGTGAGCTTTGTATTTTAGCTGATTAATTGTTTTATGGTAAATGCAGTTATGTCCTCATTTCTTTGTTGAACGAGGAGATAAACTGTTTACAACTTTATTTATATATTAGATTTTGTCCTAAAAAATTATTATCTGCAGATTGTATTTTACAAATTATTGCCTGTGCACCCTGCTATACTAACGGGACTACCTGATTTAGGGGGGATACCGTTGAATAAACTTCAAATCTATACCTACCAAAGAGCAGTAGAAGAGATATCTTTTAATCAGCGGGCGAAAAGACGCCAAGCTAATAAGTATCCGCTGCAGCTGGATTTAAAGCTTAAATTCCAATCACTTCTGCGTGTTGATTTTATAACGCTTATAAAAACATGGGTGAATCTTGAAAACTTTTTACTGATAATGTGTGCATTAATACTTTCCCGGTCTTTTGTCTTAAGGGAACTGCTGCCCTTTCCTTTTGCTTTTATCGCTGCCTTCGGGTTTCGGGATAAAAAAAGATTGATCATGTTAAGTATTTTTGCTGTCATTGGATCTTTTGCGGTAATGACAGGTTTTGCATTGTGGACCAATGTCATTGTTATCGTCATCCTGGCAGCCGTCATAAATTATATTGCTATTCCCAAAGACAAAGCATGGTGGGGAACGCCGCTGTTAACCATGTCGATCATTTTAATCTGTAAATCCAGCCTGATGCTGGTGGGCGAAATATCTCTATATAATGAAATGGTAATTATTTTTGAAGCTTTTTTGGCAGGTGTAGTGACACTGGTCTTTATGGTCGCCAGCAATGCCCTCTACGAGAGAAAGAATCTGAAAAACTATTCTTTTGAAGAAATAACTTCTTTTATTGTCCTGGGGCTTGGAATGGTCATTGGATTCGATGGAGTTTCCTTGCTTGGTTTAAGTATCAGCAGCATAATCTGCCGCGTGGGGATCCTCCTGGCGGCCATATTATGGGGAAGTGGCGGAGGGACCATGGCAGGCGTAATGTGCGGCATTATACCGGCTATCAGTTCAAATTTATTCACTCAAAATCTGGGCATGTATGCTATTTCAGGACTTCTAGCCGGTTTATTTAAAAATATGGGGCGACTTGGAGTCATTATTGGTTTCATGCTGGGTAATCTTGCAATTTCTCTGTTTGCTACTGATATTTCATCAATTATCACGGGTATGTGGGAAACAGCAATAGCCTGTTTGTTTTTCTTTTTCCTGCCGGCTTCCTTACAGGAAAGAATGCAGGTAGAATCACTGGGGTTTGCAGATGATTTAAAGAAAAATAAAATGAAGATGGTTGATTCGTATCTACAGGAAAATGCAAAGAACAGCATGGAGAATCTGGCCTTGGTTTTTTCAGAACTAAGCAGTACCTTTGCTGAAAAGGAAAGCTGCAATATGAAAAATCAAGAAACGGCTTACCTGAATTATCTCTATGCTGAAATCAACAACCAGTTTTGCTATCATTGCTCCCGGTATGAAAGCTGTTGGGGGCAAGACTTTTATGCAACTTCGCAGGAAGTATTGGATATTTTTGCCCTTGCGGAGCAAAATGGAGGAGTTTTATATGAAGATGATCCTCCTGATTTTATCCGTCGTTGTTTATATGGCAAAGAAATGGCACATGCAATTAATTATCTATTTGATAATGTGCGTACCAATGAATATTGGAAGCAGAGGCTGGAAAATTCCCGTCAACTTATTTCCCGGCAGTTGACCGGTCTAAGCAGGGTGATCAAGAATCTGGCGGTGGGTATTGATGAAAAAGGTTATGAGGATCTTGCTTACCGGGAAAAATTGCTTAAAGATTTTCAAAGACTGAATAAGGATATAATAGAGCTTACCCCCATAAAATCAAGTGACGGACAAATGTATCTTAAAGTGGTGACTCCATCCTGTAAAGGGCAAAATGATTGTGAGAGAGAAATAGCAGCTGTCTTTTCTTCCCTCTCAGGGGATCGCATGAAAGTATGCGAAAAAAAATGTCCCAGTATCATTGGCAGAGGAAATTGTGAGTTTACGCTTGCCCGTTCCTATAATTATCGAATTGAAACCGGGGCAGCCCAGGTAGGGAAAGAAACCATCTGCGGCGATAGTTTTACCATCGCTGCACTGAAAGAAGGGCAGCAATTGATCGCTTTAAGTGACGGTATGGGGGTAGGACAAGATGCCTATTATCAAAGCCAGTCGGCCGTCAGGTTATTGGAAAGCCTTTTAAACTGCGGTTACGATAAAGAAATGGCATTGGAAACGATCAATTCAGTATTATTATTAAGATCCACTGCCGAGTCTTTTACCACCCTGGATATGGTCATGATCGATTTATATACGGCTGAGGCAGACTTTATTAAAGTGGCCAGTGCCCCATCGTTTATAAAAAGAGGTAAAAAAATTGAGGTAGTTACTTCCAACTCATTACCAATTGGAGTTTTTAAATCTTTAGATATCAGCAATGAAAAGAAAGTTTTATATCCCGGTGATATGGTAATAATGGTCAGTGATGGTATATTGGAATTCGGGCGAGGTAAAGCCGATGAAAGCTGGTTTATAGATTTTTTACAGTCATTAGATGAAAGCAACCCGCAGACTGCAGCAGAGCTGATCATAAGTCAGGCGTTAAAATTCAGCCTCGATAAGCCCGCGGATGATATGACTGCTATTGTAATACAGATAGATTTTAGCTGGTAATGTATATCAGGGTGGAAGTATATGAAATCAGATTCAATAGAACAAAGAGACGAATCTGTGATTGAGGAATAATTGGTGATATCGGTTTTTAACTGCAGTGCCATTAGTTGACATTGGTTTTTTCCTGAGTAGCATTATAAGTAAATGTAATTTTTACTGGAGATCATAATGTTAAATACAGTCAAAACATTTGTCGACAAACACCACATGATTCAAAAGAAAGATAAAATATTACTGGCAGTTTCAGGCGGACCTGATTCCATGGCCTTGCTTCACATAATGGAAGGTTTTAAGAAAGACTGGGAGATTGAAATTGGTGTAGCCCACTTAAACCACCAATTAAGGCCAGCTGCTGAAGCAGAAATGCAGTATGTAAAGTCCTATTGCAGCACCCAAGGAATAGAATTTTATTGCCGTACAGTTGACATAGCAGATCATGCACGCCGGGAAAAAAAAACAATCGAAGAAGCGGGGCGTGATCAGCGATACCAATTCTTTAAGGAGTTATGTTGTCAGTTTGGATGGCAAAAGGTGGCAACGGGCCACCACAAAGATGATCGGGCCGAAACGGTTTTAATGCATTTACTGCGAGGCAGTGGTGTAAAAGGACTGCGATCCATTATGCCGATTTCCGGTTCTATCATCAGACCGTTACTGGCCGTAAGTAAATCGGAGATTTTAGCCTATCTTGATTTAAATGCAGTCAAATATTTTATTGATGACAGCAATACTGATTTAAATTACTTACGCAATCGGATACGCTACGAATTATTACCCTTATTGAAGAACTACAATCCGCAGATCATTTCCGGTCTCAATCAACTTGCAGACATTGCTGAAGCAGAAGATTTGGTTTTAGAGGAAGAAACGGAAACAAAATGGGCACAATTAATCATAAGCGAAGAGGCTGACAGAATCGTTTTAGATAATAATAAACTGCAGGCATTGATGCGGGCATATAAGCGTCGCATAGTACAAAAGGCCCTGGCTAAGCTGCATAACCAAACCGGTTGGAGTTTGCATGATGTTGACTATGTTTTGGATTTATCTTCCAAGGCTGGACCAGCCAAACGTATTAACCTGCCGAAGGGAATTATCGTCAGTAAACAATATGAGAAACTGGTGTTTTCCACCTCCCAAACGGAATATAAATCTTTTGTTTATGAAATTTCTTTGCCGGGCTATGTTCGCATTGAGGAGACGGGAGAAATTTTTTCGTTTAAAATAGTACCAAGAAAGAATTTTCAGATTGCCGATGGAGAAACTTATCTTGACTATGATAAATTGGAACGACCTTTATTTTTACGTTCCCGCCGTGATGGCGACCGATTTGAACCGTCTCATATGATGGGAAGTAAAAAACTGAAAGACTTCTTTATAGATATTAAGCTGCCGGCAGCTGAGCGAAACAAGGTACCTGTTTTAGCTTCCCGGCAACAAATATATGCTTTATTGGGATATCGTTTAAGCAGAAATGTACTGGTAGATGCGCATACTTTGAATATTTTAGTGGTAAAAAAAGAAAGGACGCAAGAAATTGATAGTGGATCAACGAAGGCAGCCAGCGTTGAAAAGGATAACCCCTTATGCTAAAATTTACGGAAATGCTCGAATTATACAAGGGGAGGAAATATTTTGGACAGAGCTTTTAAGAACATTGCAATATATGTACTAATTGTTATGCTGGCATTATTCGCAATTAAACTAACCAGCAATGTGGAGAGTCCTGCAGCTGAATTGGCATACCCTGATTTTTACAACAAAGTTCAGCAGGGTCAGGTTGCATCGGCAGAGGTAATTATTAATGAACTGATATATAGTATTGAAGGTACCTTGAAAGACGGATCGAAATTTACTACCACTGCTCCTAAAGAAAGCGATATTATACAAGTCCTGCAAGCCAATAAGGTCAATTTCACAACCGAACCGGAACCACCGGCACCATGGTGGACAGCACTTCTGACAACCTTATTCCCCATTATTATTCTGATTGCTTTTCTCATGTTTATTATGAATCAGAGCCAGGGAGGCGGCGGGCGGGTCATGCAGTTTGGAAAAAGCAAAGCCCGGCTCATGACTGGGGAAGAAGTGAAAGTAACCTTTAAAGACGTAGCCGGAGCAGATGAAGCGAAAGAGGAAATGCAGGAAGTAGTAGAGTTTCTGAAAAATCCGCAGAAGTTTATTAAAATTGGGGCTAAAATCCCCAAAGGGGTATTGTTGTTCGGTGCACCAGGTACTGGTAAAACTCTGATGGCCAGAGCCGTCGCCGGAGAAGCAGGGGTTCCGTTTTTTTCGATCAGCGGTTCTGACTTTGTGGAGATGTTTGTAGGAGTCGGAGCTTCAAGAGTGCGCGACCTGTTTGAACAAGCTAAAAAGAATTCGCCTTGTATCGTATTTATTGATGAAATTGACGCCGTAGGCCGTCACCGCGGAGCCGGGCTTGGCGGCGGACATGATGAAAGAGAACAGACGCTGAATCAATTATTAGTTGAGATGGATGGGTTCAGCCCCAACGAGTTTATTATTGTAATGGCTTCCACCAACCGGCCTGATATACTGGATCCGGCTTTATTACGGCCGGGACGTTTTGACCGCCATATCTTAATAGACCGGCCTGACGTTAAGGGAAGAGAAGCAATTCTTGAAGTTCATGCAAAAGATAAACCTTTGGATACTGATGTTAATCTGGAGATTCTAGCTAAACGAACTCCGGGATTTACTGGTGCGGATCTGGCCAATATGGTCAATGAAGCCGCTTTGCTAACGGCACGGAAAGGCAAATCCAGAATTGGCATGGAAGAACTGGAAGAATCAATTGAAAGGGTGATTGCCGGACCGGAAAAGAAAAGCCGGGTCATTTCTGAGAAGGAAAAACGCCTGGTTGCTTATCATGAAGCCGGGCATGCAGTAGTCAGTTATTTTCTCCCCCATACAGATAAATTGCATAAAATATCTATTATTCCTCGGGGGAGAGCCGGCGGATATACTTTATTACTGCCGGAAGAAGACCGTAATTACATTACCAAGTCCTACCTGCTGGATGAAGTAACTACATTATTAGGCGGGCGGGTGGCAGAAGCTATAGTTCTGAATGATATCAGCACCGGAGCCCAGAATGATCTGGAAAGAGCCAGCAGTACGGTACGGAAAATGATTACTGAATATGGTATGTCCGATGAACTTGGGCCCTTGACCTTTGGGCATAAAAGCGAAGAAGTTTTTCTGGGTCGTGACATATCCAGAGATCGAAATTATTCGGATGCCATTGCTTATGCTATTGATAAAGAGGCCAGTCTGTTAATGGATGCAAGCTATAAGAAAGCTGAGCAAATTCTGACAGAGAATATGGCCAAACTACATTTGGTAGCTGATTATCTGATGAAAGAAGAAACAATGGTAGGGGACCAGTTTGAAGTGATCATGCAAAGCAGTGAAGCTGCTGATATGAAGGCCCCGAACGTAGACACTGAACAGGAATTGGGAAATGAGCAAACTGCTGATTAATATCAACCAAAAAATAAAAACGCAGAATGACCGGGTATTCATGCCCGGTTTTGCTTTCCGGGCCAGCGATAATTGCCCAAACCTTTAGGGAAGGAATTTCTATATTTCTGTTTAATATATAGATACCAGATTATTTTGAGGTGAGGCTTCTGAAAAGGATCGACCTATTGATCAACGACTCGCTTTATAATGAATATTTACAGCGTAATGCACTCGAAGAAAGCGAACCCAGGTTTTGTGTGCATGATATCAATCATCATTTTGATGTAGCCCGAATTACTTTTATTTTAGTGCTCGAAAACAATGATTTCGAATCATTTCTTCAAGAAAGCGGAATAAGTAACCGTATGGCAGCCAAAGAAGTGATATATGCTGCGGGGCTTTTGCATGATATAGGCAAATGGAAAGAATACCGGGATGGGGAAGAACATGCTTCCTATAGTGCCAAGCTGGCCAGAGGATTATTACCCCGGGCATTGTTTACCCCTCAGGAAACAGAAATAATTTGCCGGGCTATCTATGAACATCGTGAAATTAGTAATAATATGAGTTTTTTAGGGGAGAGACTATATAGAGCAAATAATTTGTCCCGAATATGTTCGCAATGTGCATATAATGAGCAATGTCCCAAAGTTCAACAAAAAGAGCTCAGTGTGAGATTGCCTGAATATTGATACGAAACTATATATATGATTGAAGGAGATCAAAATGTCTGGACATCATGCTGTTTATATAAATGATTTGCAGGAAGCCCGGTACTATCTTAACCAGATAGGAGTGGCAGACGAAGGGTATGCTTTCATGGCGCCCAAAGCAGTATATCGTTGTATTCTTTTAAAAGACATCCCTTGCCGCTGGGCAAATATTATTAAGCAGGAAATGCTTTCCAAGGGGGGAGAAGCAGCAGTTTGCCGCGATTCCCTTTATGCTGAGGGCAAAACGGATGTTTTATTAATGGGAACGGTAAAGCATTTTCGGCTGCTGATAAAAAAATTGCAGATCCAGCCTGCGCTGCTGCAAAAAATAAGCATTGAAATAAAGAGAATCATAGACAATCTTGAACCACACCAGAATACGATGCAATTAGCCGGAGGCAAAACCCTGGAATTTGGGAAAAGAACATTAATAATGGGTATCTTGAATGTAACACCAGATTCTTTCTCCGACCCCGGATACTATTTTCAGGAGGACAAGGCATTTGCCAGAGCCATGCAAATGATCGAACAGGGTGCAGATATTATTGATGTGGGCGGAGCTTCCTCACGGCCTGCTTCCAAAATGGCTGAAGAGCAGGAAGAATTAGCCCGGATCTTATCCCTGGTAAAGCGCCTGGCGGCAGAGGACGTAATAATCTCTATTGATACTTTTCGCAGTACGGTTGCCAGAGAATGCCTGGCCGCTGGTGCTCATATCATAAACGATATAGGCCGTTTACAGCTGGACCAAGGACTATTGACGGTATTAGTTGAGTTTCAGGCACCGGTGATACTCATGCATAACCGTCTTCAGTATAATCAGGGACTGCCTTATCAGGATCTGGTAAGCGATATAATAAGCGAACTCGATGAATCTATAAATCAGGCTATCAACGGCGGATTGATGCCTGGGCGCATCATCATTGATCCGGGTATTGGTTTTGGCAAAGATATGCAGCAGAATTTAACATTGATTAAAAGGCTCAAAGACTTTAAAACTCTGGGGAAACCCATATTAATGGGAGCTTCCCGCAAAGACTTTATCGGCAAAGTACTGGATGCCGGGGTTACAGATAGAATGGAAGGAACAATGGCAGTCACCGCGATGAGCATAATGAATGGAGCTGATATCATCCGGATACATGATGTGAAGGAAAATGTCAGAGTAGCGCGGATGACTGATGCAGTGGTGTATGCTCATGGATAAAATCATTGCCAAAGGCTTATGTTATTATGGATGCCATGGTGTTTTGCCAGAGGAAAAAACCACGCCCCAGCCCTTTGAGATCGATTTGGAATTGTGGCTTAACTTACATCCGGCGGCTCTGCATGATGATATTGACAGGACAGTTGATTACAGCCAATTGTACAGTCATGTGGGAAGGATCGTGGAGGAAAACTGTTTCAATCTGATTGAAACTTTGGCCGAAACCATTGCTGCGCAAATTTTAACACATTATCCGGTTGAAGCGGTTGATATCACAGTTTATAAACCGAAAGCCCCAGTTGAAGGAGATTTCAAGTATTTTGCCGTAAAAATGATAAGATTTCGACAATAAAAGTATTGCTCTTCAAAAAGGTCTATGCTATTTTAAAGGATGAAACAGTATATGCAGAAAATAGCCTATCTTGGTTTAGGCTCTAACATGGGCAATAAGATAACAAATATAGAAAATGCCATTAAAGCCATCGGTGCAGTTGAAGGCATAAGGATTATCAGGGTATCTTCCTGTTATGAGACTGAGCCTTGGGGGAAAAAAGACCAGGATAATTTTATGAATGCAGTCGTGGAAATTGCTTCAGAATTATCTCTATTAGAATTATTTGAAGAACTACAGAAGATTGAAATTAAAATGGGCCGCCAACGACTTGAGAAGTGGGGTCCGAGAAATATAGATATAGATATTCTCTTATTTGGTGATGAAGTACTGGAAAGTCAGAAGCTTACTGTACCTCATCCGTACATGCGTCAACGGTTGTTTGTCCTGATTCCGTTAGCGGAAGTTAATTCGGAAATTAAATTTCCTGATGACGGAATGGATATCAAGGAGGTGCTGAATAGAGCAATAGCCCGAGAAGGAAACCAAAGAATCAATAAAATTGTATAAGGGGTCTCCCGCTGATTCTCCTTACTGAAAAATCCGCTTGTAGCCTAATAATGGACCAAGACGGAAGCTATTTTGTTGGGGAAAAACATCCCCGTACCCAAAGGGGGAGTGAAGATGCAAAGGATAGGAATAATTGGGGCGGGAGTTGTAGGAACAGCTATTGGGGTGGTACTCAATGACAAAGGCTATGAGATTACGGGTGTGCATGATATTAATACCGAATCTACACAACAGCTAGTTGAACGGATCGGATGTACCGCCTATAAATCACCTCATGAAGTTTCTCGCTCGGCTGATATTTTGTTTATAACTACTTCCGACAGTTCTATTGAGAATGTTGTGTATACCCTGGCAGAAGACGGGGCATTTTTTGCTGGGCAAATTGTTGTCCATATGAGTGGTTCACAATCATCGGAAATTTTGGAAAGGGCTCAAGCATTCGGGGCAAAAATATTATCGGTGCATCCGCTGCAATCTTTTGCCGGTACTGACCTGGCAATAAAGAACTTACCGGGTTCTATCTTTAGTATTGAAGGAGACCGGGAAGCTTACGGTGCAGCGGTATGCATCGTGGAAACATTAGGCGGAGAATATTTCTTTATTGATAGAAAGGCCAAGCCTTTGTACCATGCCGGAGCATGTGTGGTCTCCAATTATTTGGTTACGCTGATCGATTTTGGGGCCAAACTTCTGGAAACTACTGGCATACCCAAAGGCATGGCCCTAAAAGCTTTAATGCCTTTAATAGCTGGTACGGTAAATAATATTGAAAATATAGGTATTCCAAAAGCATTAACTGGCCCAATTGCCCGTGGTGACTTGAGCACGGTCTTAAAACATCTTGACTGTCTCGAAGAGATGGCGCCTGAATTACTGAAGCTTTATAGCTGGCTTGGCTTTTATACTGCCGGAATTGCAGTTGATAAGGGTACGATTGACAAGAAAAGCATGGAGGAATTTCAAAAAACTTTTCTCAGGCAGTTGGTCAAAACTGCATCGGTAAAATAGAATTCATGATTGGTAGTTGCTTGTATCCGATAAAAAAGGAGTGCGAAAAATGTCCAAAGTAACAACAGCATTGCTGAAAGAAAAAAAATTGAAAAACCAAAAAATAAGTATGTTAACTGCTTATGATTATTCATTAGCTGGAATGGTTGATGCCGCGGGTATTGACATGATCCTGGTCGGAGATTCACTGGGCATGGTTGTACTGGGTTATGAAAGCACCTTGCCGGTTACGATGGAAGATATGATCCATCATACGAAAGCGGTAGCCAGAGCAGCAAAAAATAGCATGGTGGTTGCAGATATGCCATTTCTATCATACCATGTCTCCCGGAAAGAGTCGGTTCGAAATGCCGGACGATTAATTCAGGAAGGCGGCGCACACGCGGTCAAGCTTGAAGGCGGTCAGGAAAGAGTTGATACGGTAAAAGCAATTATCGATGCTCAAATACCGGTTGTTGCTCATATCGGGCTAACGCCCCAATCAGTGAATCAGTTTGGCGGCTTTAAGGTCCAGGGCAAAGATCTGGAAACAGCCAATAAATTAATAGCCGATGCCAAATCCCTGGAGGCAGCAGGTGCTTTTTGTATTGTGCTGGAATGTGTTCCTGCTTTGTTAGCCAAACGAATTACTGAGGAAGTGGGAGTCCCTACCATTGGTATTGGGGCAGGGCAGTATTGTGATGGGCAGGTCTTGGTCATCAACGATATGCTGGGTATGTTTACCGGGCATATTCCGAAGTTTGTCAAGAAATTTGCCGATTTACAGCCCAAGATCATCGAGGCCTTAACCGCTTACAAAGAGGAAGTTGAAGCTGGGACCTTTCCGAGTGATGAATATGCTTTTACGATCAGCGATGAAGTATTGGAAAAACTATATTGATAGTAGACGGAGAATGAATGATGAAAACCTTTACGAATATTAAGGATATGCAGGATAAATGTAAAGCCTGGAAGGCGGAAGGAAGACGGATTGGCTTGGTTCCTACTATGGGCTATCTGCACGCGGGGCATCTGAGTCTGGTGCGTAAGGCCAGGCAGGAATGCGATATTGTTATAATCAGTATTTTTGTCAACCCCATCCAATTTGGACAAGGGGAAGACTTCGAAGAATATCCCCGCGATATAAAGAGGGATTTGGAACTATTGGAAGCGGAGCAGGCTGATGCCGTTTTCGCTCCTTCTTCCCGGGACATGTATCCGGAAGGCTACAGTACTTTTGTTGAGGTAGAAGGATCCATTACCAAAAAGCTATGCGGTGCTTCCAGGCCCGGTCATTTTAAAGGAGTAACCACGGTGGTCAGCAAATTGTTTTTGATTTGCCAGCCCGATAAAGCCTATTTCGGTCAAAAGGATGCGCAGCAGGTAACTGTGATTGAAAAAATGGTCAGGGAGCTGAATTTCCCTGTAAATATCGTACGATGTCCTATAATCAGAGAAGCCGATGGCTTGGCGCTGAGCTCCAGAAATGTAAACTTAAACAGCGAACAAAGACAGCAGGCGGCAGTACTTAATCAGGCACTAAAAGCAGCTGCCAGAGAAATCGAGGCGGGACAAAGGGATGTGGAAACAGTGAAACAGGGAATGAGGAAACTTATTTCTGCTCAGCCACAGGCCACGATAGATTATATCGAAATAAACCGGGCGGAAGATCTGGGGGAGGTCAAGAACCTGTCCGGAGAAAAAATTATCATGGCTCTCGCGGTTAAATTCGGGAATACGAGATTGATAGATAATCTTATAGTGGAGGTGTGAAAGAAGTGCTTCGTTATATGCTCAAGTCAAAAATTCACCGGGCATCCGTTACAGAAGCAGATCTCAATTATGTAGGCAGTATCACGTTGGATAAAAAACTGATGGAGGCTGCAGATATTCTTGAGAATGAAAAAGTAACGATTGTTAACAACAACAACGGTGAACGTTTTGAGACCTATGTTATTGAGGGGGAACCTGGGTCAGGCATAGTGTGTCTCAACGGAGCTGCTGCCCGATTGGTTCAAAAAGGGGATATTGTCATCATATTGACCTATACTATATTGGAAGAAAACGAATGCCAGAATTATAAACCTAAATTGGTTTTCGTCAACGAACACAATCAAATCCAAAAAATTAGTAGCTAAAACAGACAGGAGGACGCTTTGATTGTCCCGTGATTTACTACAGGAGATTGATAAGAAAAAGCAGCAGCTTAATGCAGTAATAATGGCTCATTTTTATCAATTGCCGGAGATACAGGAGGCAGCCGATTTTGTAGGTGACTCGTTGCAGCTTGCAAAACAGGCAGCTGAAACGGATGCTCAGGTTATCGTTTTTTGCGGAGTGGGCTTTATGGCGGAAAGTGCAAAAATATTAAATCCGCAAAAAACAGTGATTCTGCCGGATGCAAAAGCCGGATGCCCCATGGCTGATATGGCAGATGCAAATGCCTTAAGGGAAATGAAAAAACAACATCCCAATGCAGTGGTCGTTTCCTATGTCAATACCAGTGCTGAAGTAAAAGCCGAAAGTTATATTTGTTGTACTTCTTCAAATGCAGTACAGGTAGTAAATTCAATTCCGGAAGATAAAGAAATTATTTTTGTTCCGGATAAAAACCTGGGTTCTTACATTCAAAGCCGGACTGGACGCGACATGATCTTGTGGGAAGGCTGCTGCCCGGTACATGATGCTCTGACTACGTTACAGCTGGAAGAGCAAATGCGTTTACATCCCGGCGTAAAAGTAGCAGTTCATCCGGAATGCCCGCCGGAGATTACACGCATGGCTGATGCAGTGCGCTCGACCGCAGGTATTCTGGAATATGTCAGGTATAGCCCTGAACAAGAATTCATCATTGGTACGGAACAAGGCTTTTTATACACTCTGCAAAAAGCCTGTCCTGAGAAAAAGTTTTACCTGGCACGGACAGGGTTTGAATGTCCGGATATGAAATACATTACCCTGCCCAAATTAAACGAAGCTTTGATAAATAAACAATACCAAATTGAGGTTCCGGAAGATATTCGCAAGAATGCTTATCTGGCTTTACAAAGGATGCTGGCCATAAAATAAATATCAATAACATGTCGTACCAAAAAAGGGGTTACATACCCCTTCTTTTAATCAAAGTATGATGTGATGGAGCGCAGATGATAGTAACCAGATATATCGAAAAACTTAAATCTCAAACACCGGTTATTATTACCGATTTTCTGATTGCCGGCGGTGGGATAGCAGGATTATTTACTGCTCTGAAGGCCAGTCAATATGGCAAAGTTATGGTTTTGACCAAGAAAACAGTCAAGGACTCCAATACTGGTTTAGCCCAGGGAGGAATCGCTGCTGCAGTCCACGAAGAAGATTCACCTTTCCTGCATCTGGAGGATACGTTGGAAGCCGGTGCAGGACTTTGTAATATTGAAGCAGTTGATGTACTGGTTCGCGAAGGACCGGCACGAGTTCATGAACTTATTGAGGCCGGAGCAAGTTTTGATATGAAAGACGGTGCAATTTCTTTGACCCGGGAAGGTGCACATAGCCGTCCCCGTATTTTACATGCTGCAGATGCGACCGGTGAAGCGATTCGATTGGCGTTGGTCAATCAATGCTTAAATAACCCGGATATAACTATTAACGAAGATCACTTTTTGATCGATATACTAACAGACCGCGCCCAGCGGGAATGTTACGGTGTTCATGTCTATGATCCGGTTAATCAAATACCAGTGATATATGCCGCCCGGGCCACCATCATAGCTACCGGGGGGCTGGGACAGTTATACCGGCATACTACTAATCCATCAGTGGCAACCGCCGACGGTATGGCAGCCTGCTATCGTGGGGGGTGTGTGCTAACTGATATGGAATTTATTCAGTTTCATCCCACCGTACTTTATAGTGATGATAAACAGCGGTTTTTAATTTCGGAAGCAGTCCGGGGCGAAGGAGGACTGCTGTACAATACCAAAGGTGAGCGTTTTATGGAGAATTATCATCCGCTGCTTGAACTTGCAGCACGGGATATCGTTTCCCGGGCTATCTTAAGTGAGACGATAAGAACGGACAGTGACTACGTTCTGCTGGATATGAGTACCATCCCCCGGGTTGAAAAACGTTTTCCCAATATTTATCAAACTTGTTTGAATAAAGGCATTGATTTGACGAAGCAAATGGTTCCGGTTTCTCCTGCTGCCCATTATATGATGGGCGGGATCCAGACCAATGTTGACGGAGAAACAGGTGTCTACGGCCTTTTTGCTGCGGGAGAAGCTGCTTGTACAGGGGTACATGGCGCCAATCGTTTAGCCAGCAATTCACTCCTGGAAGGAATTGTGTTTGGTCAGCGAATCGTGGACAATCTGGAAAAAATACTTTACCGCCGTCGCATAGGAGCAGAGGAAATTTTTAATCAGTTTGACCATGACTGGGTGATAAGACCAGCGCAAAGAAATATTACACCGGATAAAGCGAAAAGTATGCTGAAAGATATTATGTGGGAAAATGCCGGTATAATAAGGAACGAAAATGGCCTGTTGCAGGCTGACCGAAAATTGCAGGAAATATATACCGGGCTGGATAAAGCTGATGATATTACATCTTACTATGAAGCCATCAATATGCTGACCGTGGCAAGGATCATCATTCAGGCGGCCCTGGGACGTACAGAAAGCCGGGGAGCTCATTTTCGTTCTGATTATCCGCAGCGGGATGATATCAGATGGCAGCGTCATAATTCTTTTGTCAATTGTTGATCCGTCATTCTGGATCATTGTCGATACTTTTCCAGTTTAGAGCGCATTTTCTGATTTCAGAAAGTCGAAGAGGAGGAGTTAAAAAATGAACTATCCTGGTTTGAATGATCTGATCACAAGAGCACTGCAGGAAGATATAGGCCATCAGGATATTACCACTGCTAATCTTGTCAGTCCCTCACTTAAAGCAAAAGGAATATTTTTGGTCAAAACTTCCGGTATTCTGGCTGGATTGGAAGTAAGCAGAGCGGTCTTTGGTTTGCTGGATCCGGATATTGTTTTTACCGCATTAATAAGTGATGGGGAGAAACTTGAGCCTGGTGATAGAATTGCCATAGTTGAAGGCGCGGCGGCCACGCTTCTTACCGGAGAAAGAACTGCCCTGAATTTTATGCAGCGATTGTCAGGGATCGCCAGTAAAACTTATCATATGGCAGAAATCATTAAACCCTATAAAGCCCAACTGGTAGATACCAGAAAAACAACTCCGGGACTTAGGTTCCTGGAAAAATATGCGGTCAAAATTGGCGGGGGACGCAATCACCGTCTGGGTCTTTTTGACGGGGTCATTATCAAGGACAATCATATTATGGCGGCAGGGGGGATTATCCCTGCCGTAAAGAAAGTACGATCCCTTATTCCGCTAACGGTCAAAATCGAGGTTGAGGTGGAAAACCTGGAACAATTAAAAGAGGCTTTGGAAGCGGGCGCAGATATAATTATGCTGGATAATATGGATACAGATACGATGCGGAGGGCGGTTTTAATAACAAATGGAAAGGCCTTACTGGAAGCCTCAGGTGGTATAAATGAAAACACCATCGCTGCTGTTGCACAAACCGGCGTAGATTTTATATCTTCTGGTGCCCTGACTCATTCTGCTGTCAGTCTGGATATTAGTTTCGATATCATTGAAGTTTGGAATTAGCCTTGCGGATGGATCCTGAATTCATTGGCCATGCTGTATTACACAGCCATTATTCTGATGTCTTAATCTGTTTGCGGAGGATTTTTATCAGCATTTGCTTATAAGGAGCTAAAAGCGTGCTTTTCAATTCCTATGAATTCATTTTTGTTTTCCTGCCATCTGTTTTGATCGTTTATTTTCTGTTTAACTCACGGGGGCATTTTGGTGCTGCAAAAATATGGTTGATCCTGGCATCATTATTTTTTTATAGTTGGTGGAGTGTATATTATCTTCCCCTGATAATCTTCTCAATCTGTATAAATTATTTGGTCGGTATCGGTCTTAACAGACCTGCTCTGCCTTTTTCACGCAAAAGCCTGCTGATTATCGGCTTGATCTTTAATATTGGGCTCTTGTGCTACTTTAAATATGCGGATTTTTTTATTGCCAATATCAATGTATTGCTGCCTGCGGATATACCTTTACAGTATATAGCACTGCCACTGGCTATAAGTTTTTATACTTTTCAGCAGATTGCATATCTGGTGGATAATTATAGGGGGCAGGCAGAAGAAGAAAATTTTTTGGACTATGCCCGGTTTGTATTGTTTTTTCCCCAATTGATATCCGGCCCCATCGTTCGTCACCGGGAAATAATGGGGCAGCATAAATCGCGGGAAAACAAGAAAGTTGACTTTCAAAATATTGCCACTGGGATATTTATTTTCTTTATAGGCTTGTTTAAAAAGATAGTAATTGCAGATACTTTTGCGGCTTGGGCTAATTTCGGTTTTGATACTGCATCGTCTTTGTCATTGATTGAAGGCTGGATCGCTTCCCTTTCTTATACTTTTCAACTCTATTATGATTTCAGCGGCTATACTGATATGGCTATAGGCGCAGCATTGCTTTTTAATATTCACTTGCCGATCAACTTTTATTCCCCATATAGAGCATTAAGTATTCAAGATTTTTGGCGGCGTTGGCACATAACTTTAAGCCGTTTTTTACGCGATTATATTTATATTCCTTTAGGAGGCAGCCGTGCCGGAGAAACAAGGCTTTATCTGAATATAGTGTTCACTTTTTTGATCGGCGGACTTTGGCATGGGGCCGGGTGGACTTTTGTCTTCTGGGGATTTTTGCATGGTGCCGCTTTGGCTATTAACCGCTGGTGGCAGAAGCAGGGAAGGAAAATGAACGATATTCTCGCCTGGTTCTTGACTTTTAATTTTGTTAATATTGCCTGGGTATTCTTCCGCGCTGCCAGTTGGACAGATGCCATGAAAGTTCTCAAAGCCATGTTTGGTTTCAGCGGGATTATCTTACCCGAAGCATCTGCTTCCTGGCTGGGGTTCTTATGTCAATATCATATCAGTTTTGGCGGTTTTTCTATGGAAGCGTTCATGTATCCTGCCAGTATTATGTGCGCAGCATTTTTATTGCTGGTCATTTGGCTGCCCAATTCAATGCAGCTTAAAAAGCGCTTTCAGCCAAGCTTCTTGACTGCGGTTATTACAGGTGCTATAGCCCTAACTGCTATATTAATGCTGACTCAGGTAAGTGAATTTCTCTATTTTAAATTTTAGGGATGGATATTATGAAACAGTATACCAACTGGACAATCGTTGTCTTAACCATTATTTTGATACCTCTGCTTTGTATCGGCAGTATTAACTTTTATATCGATCCTTTATGGAATTTTGATCATAATAACCGATATAATTCAATTCAGATCGCTTTTGATGAAAGACAACAGAAGACCGGACATCTGAAATTTAATCAGCATCCTTATCAGACGCTGATCATGGGAAGCAGCAGGATCACATATATTAATCAGGCCGATTTTGCAGGCTATAATGCTTATAACTATGCGGTTAACAATATGCTTTTGTCTGAGTATCATGATTATGCGGATTTTGCCCGACAGCAAAACGGGCAGGATTTCGATTATATCATAATCGGCCTGGATTTCTTTGCTGCCAATGAAAATGTACAGTACCTGAATAAATTTGAGCCGCCCGCTTATTATACAGACATGGTGAAGGCCATCGGATATCGGTACAAGACTCTGCTTTCCCTTGATGTATTAGAATATTCCAGGAAAAATTATGAGTTATCCACAAAGAATATCAAGCAAAATTTTACCTATGACCGCAACAATGTAAAAAGACTGAATCATATCAGTAATGAGGAAAAGCAAATATTGATCGATAATAATTTGGATTGGTACGGAAATCAGGTGTATACCCAGTATAAATATGGTCCGGTAAAAGAAACCTTTCAACAGCTTCGCAGTGATCATCCGGATACCAGGTTTATTGTTTTTACGACTCCGGTTTCCGCACCGCTGTACATGTTGATGATGGAAAAAGGTTTATATCCTGAATATGCTCGTTGGTTAAGCGATTGTGTAGAGGTATTCGGTGAAGTATACAATTTTATGAATTTAAATTCCATTACCTGCGACCTGGATAATTATTATGATGCCAGTCATTTCTATCCCGAAATAGGCACTATGATTGCCCAAAGGGTTACTGGGCAAAACACAGACAATCTGCCTGCCGATTTTGGTATACTCATCAATCGCGATAATCTGACAGAACATCTACGGGAAATTGCCCAGGAATATCAGGAAGCAACTGAGTAAATAGGGCAATTCATAAAAACGCCTGGCGAAGCTGATTGACCCTGTTATAATTGAAACAGAACAGGCAGTTTCTGGACGATAATATTTTCAATGAAATTTTCTAGTTATTTATTTGAAATTTAAATTTTAACTACCGGAGGGATAAGTATGATCCTGGTTTTCGACGTTGGCAATACCAACATGGTTTTAGGTGTGTTAGAAGGAGAGAAACTCCTTACCCATTGGCGGCTGCGGACTGATAGTATGCGAACAGCAGATGAATATGGTATGACACTCAAAAATCTCTTTGAATATCAAGAGATAGACCAAAAAAACATAAAAGCAGTGGTTATTTCATCAGTCGTTCCTTCTTTAATGATGGAACTGGAAGCAATGAGTGAAAAATACTTTCATTGCCAGCCACTGATCGTAGGGCCTGGCATAAAAACCGGTTTGGCCATAAAATATGAGAATCCGCGCGAGGTAGGGGCAGACCGGGTAGTTAATGCGGTTGCCGGTTTTCATAAATATGGCGGGCCACTGATTATCGTTGATTTTGGAACCGCAACCACTTTTTGTGTAGTTAATGACCGGGGAGAATATTTAGGCGGAGCAATTGCGCCGGGGATCAAAATTTCAACGGATGCATTGGTGGCCAGGGCTTCAAAGCTGCCGCGGGTGGAACTGATAAAACCTAAAAGCCTGATTGGCAAAAATACCGTTGCCAGTATGCAGGCTGGTATTCTTTATGGGTTTGTTGGTCAAGTGGAAGGGATCATCAATCGCATGAAAAGTGAATTGGATATGAATCCAACTGTGATTGCCACCGGGGGGCTGGCAGGTATTATTGCTGAAGAAACGGATACCATCGACATCATTGATGAGTTTCTTACTTTAGAAGGATTACGGTTGATATATGAAATGAATCAGTAATATTTAATCGGTAATAATTATTGAAGGGGCAATGCATGTTTAAAATTGGCGATGTGAACATACCTAACCGGGTATTTGCCGCACCTATGGCTGGCGTTGCTGACAAAGCTTTTCGTATTTTAGCCAAAGAATGCGGCTGTGGACTTGTATATACAGAAATGATAAATGATATGGGGTTGATCTATAAACAAGCCAGGACGGAAAAACTGGCTGATATAAAAGGAGAAATGCCGCCGGTCGCCATCCAGCTATTTGGTTCTGACCCGGAGAGAATGGGGGAAGCTGCCCAAATCGCTGAGACTATGGGGGCTGATCTTATCGACCTGAATATGGGCTGCCCTACTCCAAAAATCGTCAGGAATGGGGCAGGAGCAGCCCTTCTGAACGATATCAGTAGGTGCCGCCAGATTGTCCGGGCAGTGAACCGGGCAGTAAAAGTGCCGGTAACGGTTAAGATGAGAAGCGGATGGGATCAGGAGCACCTTAACTACATGGAACTTGGCGGGGTTGCAGAGCAGGAAGGAGCCAAGGCTGTAACGTTACATGCCCGTGACCGGATGCAGTTTTATTCTGGTCACGCGGATTGGAGTCAGATTGCCCGGCTGAAAAAAAACTTATCCATTCCTGTTATCGGTAATGGTGATATTACTTGCCCGGGAGATGCAGTGAAAATGATAAATGAAACCGGTTGTGATGCAGTTATGATCGGCAGAGCTTCCCTGGGGAATCCTTTTATTTTTGGTCAGACTGTAGAATTGCTGGAAACAGGAACCGTTATCGATGCACCAACCGTATCGGAACGCATGGATATGGCCAAACGGCAGCTTACTTTGTCGATTTCTTTTAAAGGGGAATATACAGCGGTCAGGGAGATGCGAAAGCATCTGGGCTGGTATGTCAAAGGTATGCCCGGAGCTGCCCATATCAGACTTGAAATCAACCAGGCTTCAGATTCCAAGACGATGCTTGGGCTGATTGAAAAAATAAAAAATGGATTGTAGTTTGATTTAAATCTGGATTATAAGAACTGCCAGAGTCTTGAAGCGGGTAGTTCTTATTTTCTTGTCAAGGCAGCTTGATTGAGGTAAAATAAACAAAAAATGTACACAAGGTTGTGCTCAAGGAGGAATGGAATGGAAATCTTTCGCATCCAGGATAAAATCATCAGCTGGCCAAAAGTGGAAAAAAGCCTTAAAAAAGCTTTATTGTTAAGATCCAGAGGTTTTTCACAACAGGAGGTAGCAGACCGCCTGGGGATGGAGCGCACATTCATTTCTCGTTTGGAAGGGATCGGTGAACTGCGAAAAGGACAGACCATCGCTTGTATAGGATTCCCCATCCTGAATAAAGAGGAAATAAATCATCTGATGGAAAGCGAAGGCGTAGATTTTATTTTTTTGATGACTGAACAGGAAAGGCAGGATTTTATAAATAACCGCAATGGGAAAGAGTTATTAAACGAATTAATGGGTTTGATCGCCCAAAGTCGTACATATGAAACGGTTATATTGATCGGTTCGGATGAAAGACTTAAATTGATGGAAAAGATCATAGACGGACAGGTCATATCGATTGAAATAGGTTCTTCTCCCATCACTGAAGATAAGTGGGTAGACCCGGCCGAAATAAAAAAGATCCTTCGTTCCCTCAAAGCTTCACGTAAAATCAACTAAAGGAGTGAATTACTTGAAACATATTGTTAGTGTAAGTTTAGGTTCATCAAAAAGAGACCATTCCTTTGAAACAGAAATATTAGGTGAAAAATTTCTGATTGAACGTATCGGGACTGATGGTGACTGGGATAAAACACTGGCATTGGTGCGTTCCCTGGACGGCAAGGTAGACGCTTTTGGAATGGGCGGCATAGACCTTTATCTACATGTCGCCGGGAAAAGATATACGATAAAAGACGCCAAAAAAATCATCGCAGAAGCCAGGAAGACTCCAATGTTTGACGGCGGCGGTCTTAAAAACACCCTGGAAAGACTATGTATCAATTATGTTCAGGATAATGGTATTGCGGAAATCAAGGGGAAGAAAGTTTTATTGGTCTCTGCTGCGGACCGTTTTGGCATGGCAGAAGCTTTTGACCAGGTCGGTGCTAAATTGACGATGGGTGATTTGATATATTCTGTAGGCATACCGATTCCGATACATTCCCTGAAAACGTTACAATTTGTTGCTTCGATCATCGCACCTTTTGTCGTCAGGATGTCCTTTGACAATCTTTATCCCACCGGGGATAAACAGGAAGTCATAATTCCCAAGTATTCTAAATATTATTATGAAGCAGATATTTTAGCCGGCGACTTCCTTTATATCCGCCGCTATCTGCCGGAAAAACTGAACGGACAGATCGTCATAACCAATACAACTACCCGGGAAGATATGTTGCTGCTCAAACAACGGGGCATAAGCAAAGTAATCACCACCACTCCGGATATGGGAGGCCGCTCCTTTGGAACCAATGTAATTGAAGCTCTGGTTTATACTTTTGTTAATAAACCGGTTGAGAAAATTACCCCCGATGATTATTATGAAGTCATTAAAAAGTTAGACATGAAACCTGGCGTAGTGGACTTAAGGAGCTTAGATGCTTGATCTGGATTTCGCCTTTTTTAATTTAATAAATCAAACGAGGACGGGGCTGGCATTCAAAAAAGTATTTTTGGACAAACTAGCCCCGATTTTTTACGCCCCGAGACTGAAGAGAATTATAAAATTACCTTATATGGAGGCTTGCGGCGGCAATATAATGCTGCCTTTAGGGATTGCGAATCTTCAAGATTTACAGCACGAAAGCAAACATTTATTGGCGGGTAAGATAGGTTCTTTGCTGCAAGAATATAAGTTGCGCTATTTGGCAGTTGACCGCCGGCTGAAAAACCAATTGACCGATATTACCGACGGGCAAGTATTAGTCCACGGAGATAATTTTATTAAAGCTTTAGCCCATGTGTTCATAAAAGAGCTGTTGACACGTTATGAGCTGCATAAAATAATTATTGTGGGCACTATTGAGGATTTCCCCGGCTTTATTTCCAGCCTGGAACAGTATGGCCTGCCGATTTCGATTCAGGCATTATATCCACAGCAGCAAGAACTTTTTGCTCATCATTTGCTGTATGAAAAAGGGCAGGCAGTCAGCACCAGTTATTTAAATCCGCAAAATTGGGGAAGAGATGATTTAGTATTCATTCTTACTGACCTGACAGAAACCATAACGGACGGGAAAAATGCAGCGTTGACCATTTACCTTAATAATTGCAGCTGTTCTCTTGCTCCCCGGCTGGACAGTGAATTTGAACGTAACGGCTTATTTCCGGTTCTTTATAATTTAGCGCCTATTTTGGAAAGCTGTCTTTTGGCGAAAGCAGGAATTCAAAACTTTGGTACCGAATCAATTACCGTTAATGCGCCAAATACAGAGTTTCTCACATTGGAGAATATCGGTTATCAATGGGGCTTATGGGAGCTCTTCCTTGACAAGGTGTGATGAGGTCCTTATAATACCATCAAGGAAAAATAATGGTTCAACTGTTTGTGTGTGATCCGGTTGTCAAGCGAGCATAGTCTCGCTTTTATAAGTTTTTTAAAAAGTAAGGAGAGATCAAATGGCAGAAGAGAAAGAAGTTCTATTAACGAAGGAAGGTCTTCAAAAGTTAGAAAATGAATTGGAAAATCTTAAATCTGTCAAGCGCCAGGAGGTAGCTGACCGTATCAAACAAGCAATTGCATTTGGGGACATTTCCGAGAACTCTGAATATGAAGATGCCAAAAATGAACAGGCATTTATTGAAGGCAGGATCTTACTTTTAGAAAAAACACTAAAAAACGCCCGCTTAATGGAAGATAAAGAGATTCGTACAGATGTCGTGTCACTTGGTTCGAAAGTTACCTTGCGCGAAGTGAAAGGCGGACGGGAAATTAGCGTAACGATCGTTTCTTCAGTGGAATCCAAACTCAGAGATGGTAAGATTTCCGATGAATCTCCGGTAGGAAAAGCTATATTGGGCAAAAAGGTAAATTCTAATGTCAAGGTTCAAGCTCCGGCAGGAATCATCCAATATAAGATTATAAAAGTTGAGAAATAGTCGTATTCAAGTGGCTGGAAAGGAGGCGGGGCAACTTGTCTCATGAAGAGAACCAGGATCTGAACGAACTGAAGAAGGTGCGTTTAGAAAAACTGGCTGAGCTTAAAGATATGGGCATTGATCCTTTTGGAAAGCGCTTTGAACGCAGCGCGATGGCTAAGGATCTTCATATTCAATATGCGTTGTACGAAGGGCAGACAGTGAAAGTTGCCGGACGCATCATGTCCAAAAGGAGACATGGAAAAGCTGGTTTCGCAAATTTACAGGATTTTTCCGGTGAGATCCAACTTTATTTTCGTAAAGATGATCTTGGGGAAGAAAACTACGAAGTCTTTAAAAAGATGGATATTGGCGATATTTTAGGCATTGAAGGCCGTGTGTTTACCACCCAGAAAGGTGAGATAAGCCTGCATGTAACCGATTTGGTGTATTTATCCAAATCTTTAAACCCTTTACCTGAAAAATGGCATGGCCTAAAAGATGTGGAACTCAGATACCGTCAGCGCTATGTGGATCTGATTGTTAATCCGGATGTTAAGGATGTTTTTGTAAAGCGCAGCCAAATCGTAAAGGAAATTCGACGCTTTATGGATGAACAAGGATTCCTTGAAGTGGAAACACCGATGATGCATCCAATCCCTGGGGGGGCTGTTGCTCGTCCGTTTGTCACCCACCATAATGCTCTCAATATGGAACTGTATCTCCGTATTGCCCCGGAATTATATTTAAAAAGACTATTGGTCGGGGGGCTGGAAAAAGTATATGAAATCAATCGCAGTTTTCGGAATGAAGGGATTTCAACCAGACATAACCCGGAGTTTACAATGTTGGAAGTATACCAGGCCTATGCTGATTATGAAGTTATGATGAACTTAACCGAGCAGTTGATATCCCAGGTAATGTATAAAGTCAATGGTACCATGACCATAGAGTTTGAAGGCAAAATCATAGACTTCACTACCCCCTGGCAGCGCTTGCCTATGCTGGAAGCGATAAAGCAATATACAGGACTGGATTTTAATGATATCGAAACCGATCAAAAAGCCAGACAGGCGGCAGAAGGTCTAAATATGCATGTAGATCAAAACGCCAGCCGTGGCGAAATAATAAATGAGGTGTTTGAGCAGTTTGTTGAGGATAAGCTCATTCAACCCACCTTTATATATGGCCACCCGGTAGAGATTTCACCACTGGCCAAAAGAAATGATGAAAAACCGGAATTTACAGATCGCTTCGAGCTTTTCATTATGCAAAGGGAAATTGCCAATGCCTTTTCCGAGCTTAATGACCCCCTGGACCAAAGGGAGCGTTTCATGGCCCAGGTGGCCAAACGTGCAGGTGGGGATGCCGAAGCCCATATGATGGATGAAGACTATCTGAATGCACTTGAATATGGATTGCCGCCTTCCGGCGGATTAGGAATCGGAATCGACCGGGTGGTAATGCTGCTGACGGCTTCGCCGTCCATCCGGGATGTAATTCTTTTTCCCACCCTGCGGCCACGGGATTAATCGCCATCGCTATTTAAAGGGACAGTTTTTACCGGCTTAAGTATTGGAGCCTGGTCAACTGCCCCTTTATTTGCTTTTGCCAGACCATTGCGGAAGGCGGCTAATATCTCAGAACTTTCATCCAATCGATAAACACGCGCCGGCTGCTTGTTCTGATCCAAATCAATACCGTTCCACCAAATAGCAGCTTTTATCTGGGGGTATTTATTAATTTCGGTGAACATGTTTTTGACCCAGGCGGCTTTATCACCACCTACAGAATTGGAACCGAATTCAGTTATGATAAAAGGATGACTGAAATAACTGCTGTAAGTACGATAAAGTGGATCGTAAATTTGTCCGAATTCACGCCACTTTTCCCCTGCATAATAAGTGCCGGTATTATAACCGGTCAGACCGATAATATCTACATATTCGTCACCCGGATAATAAGCCAATGCATGATTGAATTTAAATTCAGGGAAAGAAATATCATTGGGATTCCAAACCCAAATTACGTTGTCAACACCTTCAGCGGCAAAGATGTTATATACATGGCGCCACATGGCTTTAAATATTTCCGGGTCTTTACTGGTGTAATAAGCGGAATACCTGCACCAGTCACCATTCATCTCATTATTCAGACGAAAGAGCACCGGGTGTCCAAAAGCTTTCAATTTCTGTGCATAATTCTTAAAAAACAAATCGTATCTGCCTTCCAATATTTCATAAACCATTTCTTCATTGCGGGATTCACTTAGTTTTAACCAAAAAGTCTGCAGAGTCAACTCCACGTAACGGTTATCCTCATAGGCGGTCTGCAAAGCCTTTAAGGGAAAAGGATTGTCCAGCATCTGGTATTTAAGCAGTAAGGGGAAATGATAATTTAAGGTGGTTTCTATTTTGTTCAACACTGTATCATCTTCCGGGGCGGTGTATTCAAAAATGCCCCAGTTTAGCCCCGGGTTGTCAATAAAATAGGATTGATAGAATTGGTGGGTTTCTTCATTCCATTCCTTAGGTACCGGTGCAAACTTCACCTTTGCTTCTGCTGGCAGGCTCGGTTCACACATGGTAAAACTGTTTAGAATCTCCATATAATCAATAATTGGGTGGCTGGATTTGAAGAAGATCGTATACACTTCCTGATTATTTTTTATAATCTCAGCACACAGGTAATAATTCTTATCCTGGGGAATGGCAGGGAGCTTATTACGATACCAGCCCAATAGATGGACTGTCTTGTCGTTTATGGTAATATAACGGTCATCCGTTACCGTATGATATTTTGTGTTGTTTGTGAAGCGGTTGGCGTAACTGATATAGGAATAAACTGAACTTACCGAGGCAGAGCCGGTAAAATCATCATAATATATTTCGATACGGGTTCTGTCATCTGAGATAATGGTTCCCAGGGCAGGAAGGGACTGGTCGATCTTCATATGGGAAGGATAGTTTATTTGATAACCATCTATCAGATTCGTATATGTCAAATATTCGTTTTCAGAGACGGCTGTATTTATATTAAAAGCTTGTTCGCCGTGCGCATATGGTATGGGAGCCAAGGAAGACCAAACAATAAAACAAAAAAAGAACCAGACAAAAAATATTTTTTTCATTCTCAGCATCTCCGTTTAATCAAATAGTATGTTGAAGAATCCTACGGAATCATAACAGAAACCTTACATAAATGGACAAAATAAGTTAATGGTATTTTACTGGCAATATACGGAAACTTAACTTATTATCTAATTATAATTTCCATGAATCCGGACTCATTACCATATTAACAAAAAGAATGGTTGCCCGTGACTTTAAGTTTGCTATATTATACAGAAGATGCACAGAAGCAATTATTTTTTCAATCAGCATAAAGCGAAGGAGTAAAACGTTTGAAAATTGCTTTATCAGGATATTACGGTTTTGACAATGCCGGGGATGAAGCTCTGTTAACGGCGATCACTTCATCCATAAAAGAACTTGCCCCGGAAGCTGAGTTTGTGGTTTTTTCCGGTTCACCCCGCCGTACCTATTTGCTGCACAAGATTAAGGCCGTTTACTTTATGAATCCTTTTCTGGTATTTTGGCAGCTTTTAACCAGTAACCTTTTGATCAGCGGGGGCGGAAGTATTTTTCAGGATGTTACCAGCGCCCGGTCCTTGCCCTACTATATTAGCATTGTAGCTTTGGCCAAGCTGATGGGGAAACCCGTCATTTTCTATGCTCAGGGCGTGGGACCGATCAATCGCCCCGTAAGTCGCTTTTTGATGCGTTTGATTGCCAACAAAGTAGATCTGATAACCCTGCGCGATCAAGAATCCGCTGATTTGCTCCATGATATCGGCGTAACCCGCCCACCGCTAAAAATAACCGCCGACCCGGTTTTTTATCTTGCATCACCTGATCGCAGCAGTGATGATTTATCATTGCTGATCGACACTAAGGGGAATAAGCCGCTTATAGGCGTATCTGTGAGGAAGTGGGCACCTCTGGAAGGATATCAGAAAAAGCTGGCCGTGGTTCTCGACTCCCTTGCACAGCAGGGTTATCAAATTGTGTTTATTCCGATGGCATACCCTGAAGATGTGCCGGAATCGCGATATATAGCTGGATATATGCAGCAACAGGCGACTATTATAGATACTCCCATGAGCAGTGATGAGCATCTGGCTCTCATTTCCAGACTGAATTTTATGATCGGTATGCGTTTGCATGCGCTTATTTTTGCTGCAAATAGCGGAGTAGCTTTTGCCGGAATTTCCTATGATCCTAAAGTTGATGCATTTTTAAAAATATTTGACTTGCCGTCCCTTAACGGGGAGCCGGAGAAAATGCTGCAAGAGATTAATGCCTTATTAAATGATAAAGAGCGGCAGAAGCTGGTGCAGCAAAAAGCTGCTTATCTGCGCGGACAATCAGCAGAAAATGCCCGCCTGGCATTATCGCTGCTAAAAAAACCGGCATTCGTACCAGAGCTGCCCGAGCCGGAAACAAAATCGGTAAATGAGAATGAAGCCGAAACGGGCAATCAAGTGCAGGGAACCGGTAAAACCTTTATCGGTGTTTCGATAGTCATTTTCCTGGCCAAACTCCTGGGCTTCGCACGGGAAATCATCTTTGCCTCTGTTTTTGGCACTAATATAATCACCGATATTTTCCAGACTATCTTCAGCCTGCCCAACCTGCTATTCTCAGGAATTGGAACCGCACTTTCCGCGATCAATATCCCGAATTTGACTTATTATATAAGGCACTCGACCCGGGAGGAAAGAGATGGGTATATTTCCCGTCTATACGCACAAATCACTTTATGGGGAACGATTATCACCATCGGGGGCATCATTATTGCTCCTACCCTGGCCAGGCTCCTGGCCCCCGGAATTGAAGGAGAAGCCGAACAAATTGCTACGCTGCTGACCAGAATCATGCTGCCTACATTCCTGTTTGTCAGCCTTACTTTTGTGACCACGGGTATTTTACAGGTGCATGGTTATTTTCATCGGGCAGCGGCCATCAGTATACCCTTTAATATCCTGATTATTCTGGCGTTGATTTGGAGAGGCGCCGATATCGTATTTATCAGTTACATGATAACAATTGGATGGCTTTTACAGTTCATGGTCCAGCTCCCGGTATTAATGCGGGAAAAATACAAGTTTTTCCTGTTGGATTTCAGGGAAAGCTCCTTTGTAAGAATGCTCAAACAGCTGTTGCCGGTTCTGCTGGGAAACTCCCTGTTGCAGCTGTGCTTGATTATAGACCGTACTTATGGGACTCACTTGGACGAAGGCACAGCTGCAGCGCTGGCTTTTGGCAGTAATCTTTTTGTAACAATAACCAGCGTGTTTATTGTGGCCATGAGCAGTGTAGTCTTTCCCCGGTTATCGCAATATAGCCTGGATAAAAATTATACCCAGATTCGCTTAATGTTAAAAAATATATTTAAGATCCTGTTATTTATCCTGATTCCATATTTAATAATCGTGGTTTTTTATCATCAGGAAATCATCGCCTTGGTATACGAGAGAGGAGCATTTACCAGCAAATCAACTATGATGACGGCTACGGCATTTCTATTTTACAGTTTTGCGGTGGTCGGTTATGCCTGCCAGGAAATTTTCAATCGAGTATTTTATGCGTTGAAAAAATTTACGGTACCGATGACAGTCAGTATAATTTGCTTAATAATTAATATATTATTGAACCGGTCTTTATTTGAATACGGCATTATTGCTTTAAGTGCTGCAACAGCCGTTGTCTTGACTCTATATGCCCTGATTACCGGATTTATTATCATCCGGGAGGTAGGCAACTTTCTCGATCGTGACTTCTGGACATTTATAGCTAAACTGGTCATTCCCAATGTGAGTATGATAGTGATTATCTTCATATTTGCCAGAGTGCACAGCGAAGGGCTGCTGCTTTCATTCCTGCTGCCGGCAGCGCTATGCGGATTGATTTATATTTTTGTATCATATTTAATGAAGCTTACGGATGAGTTTAATCTCAGGGGGGGAGCAAAATAATGAAAATCTCAGGGAGAAAGATCTTATGGGCACTGCTGATCATCAGTCTGCTGTTTTCCATGAATGGCATCATTCTGCGTATGAGCAATGAACAAACTAACCGTTCAGTGATAACCACTGCTGATTACCGGGAATTCCGAACAGCCGCCAATTATGCCAATTATGATCTGGACGAAGTGCTTGACCGCTTACAGGAAAGCGGCGTACAATATTTGACAATCAAAGAGACGACGATCCGTGACCTGGAAAACCAGGGTAAACTTACCGTATCGACCTGGGCGGAGTTTTATGCTGAGCAGCAAACGACTGATCCGGATCTCGCCGGAGACATTGTCAAAAAGCTGCCGATAAAGAAAATAAATCCGGCCAATATAGTCATTACACCGATCAATGAAACGGTAGCAGCATTCATTACGGATAACTTAAGTAAACGTCTTAGTAATGATGAGCTGATAGCGATAGAAACAAAAGGAAAAACGATATTTTTAATCAATGTTGAATTTTCACCGCCGGTGCAGGTTGAAGGTACCACCAAAAAAACCGATTTAAGAATTGGCTTTGATCAGGAAATCATGCAGCAGCTTAAGTCGAAAGGCTTTGAGATAGTTCTTTCTCCGGGTAATAATAATGGCAGCAAAACGCAGTATATAAATGAATATTCGGAGATCATCAAGCGTTTTGACATCCATTATATTATTTTTGATGGAATGCAAATCAGTGGTTTTCCTAACCATGTAGATCTAATGGAACAGGTAATAAAAGATAGCGGTTTGATCTTAGGCATAATTGAAACATCCCAGCAATTGGGTTATCTGAACCAGGTTGGCATTGATGAGCTTATGGATAACAGCGGTTATCCTATCAACCGGGTCTATTCCACCCGCAATGACGAATATTTAAAAGAAGTGAATGAAAGATATTACCGCTGGTTAAGAGCCGTTATCGACCGTGGGATCCGTATCGTCTATCTGGTTCCTTTTCAGAATGAAAAAGTCAGTTATTCCGATAACCTGGAAGATACTCTGGATACAGCAGCCCGATTTCATCAGGATATCGCTGATAAGGGTTTTCAGGTGAACCAACCTTTAAACAAAATGTCAGCAGCAAAGCCGGATAAATTTGACCGCCTGGCTGTTTCCCTGAGCCTCCTGATTGGTTCATTACTTTATTTAAGTTATATTTTCCGAATGCGTAAAAAGACATGGCTGATTCTTTCGGGTTTGGGTATCTTAGCGTGTGTGGCCATCAACTTAATTCTTAATACTGATTTTACAAAAGTCTATGCTCTTTTGGCGGCGATCCTGTACCCTTCTTTATCCAGTTTGCTGGCGCTTTATTATTGGCGTGATCATCAACCGCGTCCTATCTGGCGGCAAATAATGGCTGCCTTAGCCATACTACTGGGAATCAATGCGATAGGTATGTTTACGATCGTAACCAGTCTGGCTGACATCACTTATATCATGAATATTGAATATTTCCGCGGTGTAAAGATAGCATTTTTACTGCCGCTGGTTATGTTTACAATCAATTATCTGGTGGTTTTTCAGGGTTTACACGGTATCAAAAAATTCTTGTTGGACTTTTTACAAACTTCTCCCAATTACTTGATACTGGGTTTATCGCTGATCGGTCTTATGGGTTTATATCTTTATATAGCCCGCTCCGGTAATACATCAGGCGTATCTGTTTCCTCCCTGGAGCTGCGCACCAGAGAAATCTTGGAAACTGTCTTCATTGCCAGGCCTCGCTTCAAGGAAATAATTATAGGATATCCGGCTCTCTTTGCTTTGGTTTACCTGTATCATAAATATAAACAGGAAGCCATTGTATTTATATTGGGCCTGGGAGTGGTCATGGGTTCCATATCAATGGTAAACAGCTTTTCCCATGTTTTCACTGCCGTTACCATATCTGCTCAAAGAACACTGGCAGGATTGATCATCGGAATTGTTATGGGGCTTTTGACGTTACTGGCAATTTGGCTGGGGGAACGTTTATATCAGCGGTGGGAGTGAAAAAGCAGAAATATCTTAAAAATCATATAAATGAGACTTTTGCATAATAGCAAAAATCGGGTTCTTTGAAACTACAATATGGTATTAGCGCATAATAACCAGTTAAATTTTGGTTAATATGCCTTTGTCATCA
>Ga0209613_1000173_pt1 | contig 83871 bp, 80 predicted proteins | sample BioC13SIPDNA_2_FD_185747 | JGI IMG/M metagenome (GOLD analysis project Ga0209613, IMG submission 185747) | Anaerobic biogas reactor microbial communites from Washington, USA - Biogas_R2_A C13 SIP DNA (SPAdes) (version 2) | ecosystem: Engineered > Bioreactor > Anaerobic > Unclassified | place...
AGATCCTGAGGAAGAGGATGAGGTTGAGACTGAGGTTGAAACCGAGGCGGAACCTGAAGCTCCCACCCCACCCCCAGCCGATCCCACCGGCCCAGAAGGTTATCTGTAAGAATGCAAGAGGGGACGGCAGACTGTGTGACAACATCCCTACCACACCGAAAAATAAGCAGTATGCTTTCTGATTATTAGGTAGTTGAAAAGAGTTGTTTAGAAAAAGGTTGGTTTAGGCTCTATGCTGGGGCCAGCCTTCTTACTATTTCTTCAACTCCCAGGATATTGATTGCTCTTCGTAAGTTATATGCCAGTAAATGCAGCTTGTTTTCTGTATTTACAGACACTAATCCCCTGGTTAAAAAGTGATTATAGCCCCAGATTCTTTTTACTGTTCCAAAGGGATGCTCTACGATCATTTGCCTTTGCATATACAGTTTTCGGTTTTCCTGGGTTCGCTGATCTATTTCATCCAGCAATGGCTGGGCTAAGTTACGGCTGATGGTTCGGCCCTTCTGCGCTTTAGTGCATTTGTCTCGTAAGGGGCAATCCCTACAGGCTCGGTAGTTCTTGTAGATTCGATATTTTACTTTGTTGACTTCGCTTATTCTGCTAGGATACAGAACCTGTCCGGCAGGACAGAGATAAATATCTTGCTCTTGGTCGTATTGGAATCTGTCAGCCTGAAAGTCGGTGTTGGCTATATTACCGGTAAATCTCTGCTTGGGTACATAGGTCTCTATGTTATTTGCCTCGCACTCGATTAGATCGTTGGTGGAATAGTAGCCTTTATCGGCTAGTACTTTGATTTCGTCTACTTCTAATACTTCTTTGGCCTGCTTGGCTATATTGCTTAGCTGCCCTTGATCAGCGGGATTGTTTATGACTTCGCTGTCTACTACCAGCTTATGCTTTTGGTCTACTGCGGTTTGCACATTGTAGCTGACTTCTATTCCATTGTTGTTAACGGCCATTAATCGGGCATCTGGATCGGTGGTGGATACTTCTGTAGCCCCGGTTTCTTCCATCTGCTGTTGCATGGCGAGATATTTACCTTTACGGTTCATTAGTTCTTCTATGCGCTTTTGGATCTCTTCGGCACTGGGTACGTGGATATCGGCTTCATCCTGATCGTTACTGTCCAATTCGTTCAGGTAACTGTTGATTTTTTCGTCAATATATTTTAAGTGTCTTTGTATCTTCTTTTGATTGAAGTTATTGCGTTTGGAATTACTGGCTCTGAATTTTGAACCATCTACGGCTATGACTTCTTTGCCGTATAGATCCCAGTTTTTGCATAACAAGGTGAACTGCTTGAAGACTCCTTTTAGGGCTTTGGAGTTATCTTTTCTAAAATCAGCTATGGTTTTGAAGTCGGGCTTTAGTTTCTGTAATAGCCATAATAACTCAAGGTTCCGACCAGCCTCGGTCTCTAATCTCCTAGATGATCTAATCCGATTTAGGTATCCATACAAGTAGAGCTTTAACAAGTCCCGGGGATCATACGGGGGTCTACCGGTATGCTTGGGTTCTGCTCTTTGGAATCCTAATTCCTGCATATCCAGTGAGTTTACGAATGCTTCAATTACTCTAACTGGATTATCGGATGTAATATAGTCATCCACCGCTTCTGGAAATAGGGTGATCTGGTTGCGGTCTTCGCCTGTTATATAGGCCATTATCCCACCTCGCTATCACCCTATTATTTCGATTTTTGTTACTCTAATCCCTTTTTCTGTGGTTTAGTTTTCACACAGTCTGACGGTTCTTTCTGTCATGTCGCGCTAACTACTTGGATATTAATCAACCTTGGCAGACATGACAGAAAGAACCGTCCCCTCTTGCATTCTCCGGGGCGATGTGGGCATCGCCCCCTACCGACGCAGGTTACAGTTCAGGCTGGATCCATTTTTCCCAGATCTTTTCTAGGATCCAGATGCCTATTAGAACGGCGGCACCGATGGCTATGCCTACTAATAAGCCGGCCAGGGTGCGGCTGGCGGAGATGGTTATGGCAGTGAAGACATGGGAGAAGCTGTTGACCACGGAAATGCTGCCCATCATTACTCCCAGTCCCAGTATCAAGACCAGTTCCTTAAAGGGATAGCGGCGATACAGATAGACCAGGGCCATTACGGCCGGATAACCGATCAAAATCTCTTTGAAGCGGGGCCGGGCCATAAAGATGGTTTCCAGGACTTCGCGCAGTCTCAATTCCAGAGAGGATACGGTCACTCCTCCGGTATGGCCGCTGCGGCCAATATAATAGTACAGAGCCAATACGGCTACAAATGCCAGTGCCAGGGCCAGATAGCTGGGGCTGCGGCGCAGCCAGCCGGCGGTGTATTTGACCACGCCTTCTTCCCCACTGAAAACCACCAGATAGTTTACTACAAACATCATTAAGGGCAAGAGGAAAGCCAGCTTTACTCCCCGGAACAATTCCACATTCATGATGTAGCGGATATCGGCTAGGCTGCTGACGATAGTGTAGCCTCCCAAAAGGTTGATGCCTAGCAAAATAGCCAGTGAGGTTACTATCTGGCGCATCGTGCTGTGCTCCTGGCGATGATCGCGCAGATAAATGATCCATAGCAGACTGCCCAAAGTCGGGTAGAGTATGGCGGCCGCCAAGGCATAAACCTGGGCTAAGGCGCCCCCGGCGGCCAGACCGATCAATACCGCCAGAACTGTTCCGGCTCCCAGCAGTACATAGTTGAGCCGGGTGGGTATTTTCAGCAGATAAATAAGATATAGGTAGGAACCGACCCACAGGCTGAGGGCGATCATGATCCAGTGGAAGGTTCCCGGCATATCATTGGACAGAGGCACTGTCTGGTCAGCCAGGACAAAACCTTTGCTGTTGATGGTCTGATGGAAATCATGCAGCTTCTGGGTAGTTTTCTCCAGGTTTTCGGCAAAGCTGAGCTTTTGATCGTTGAAGGGCACCACATACATGATACGTATGCCCCGGTCGACCACCGCTCTTACCCAGCGGTAATAGCGCTCATTGACATCATCTAGAAACTCATCATTACGGGTGGAGTAGACCCGGTTGATGGGATAGCCGTTGGCCTCCATGATATCATCCAAGCCCTTTTGCTCCATATATCCCAGCTGTACCGAGGTTTCGAAGATGCCCAGGGTCAGGTTCTCATCAGCCACTAAATCCTGTAAGACGTCCAGATGATCTGGGTAACCGGGAGCATAATTGCCATCGATGATCATTATTTCTACGCCATATCTTTCTACTAGGTGACGGTATTCGGCCAGATAATCAGTATTGGAACCCCGGTTCTGTCCGGGCATAAGTACTATATTGAATCCTTGCTCAGATAATGCATCCAAGAGGGGCTCTTCGAACCCCAGGCGGGCGTCGAAAATGGGGGGCAGGCTTTCCATTTTGTTGGCGGCAGTGCGGGGTTGAGCGATCAAAGTAGTTCGCAGAACAAAATAGTCGCGGCCCGCTGCTGAAAACTGGATCAATTCCTCGGAGGTAAAACGGCTGGACAGACGTTCCTGCAGGAATTCGGTAATCTGGGGATCACTGGACACCAGCACCCGGTTGGAAGGATTAATATCTTGTCCTTGGAGATGCCTCTGTATTTGCGGCCAGATATCGTTGGGGTAAGATTTCATCTCCGCACTGAATTCGGCATAAGAGTAAAGGCCAATATCACCACGTTCGGACAGATCGCGCACCGTGGTCTCTTTTACTGCCACGTTCTGCACCCCCGCAGTTTTGAGGTCGGCCATTATGCTGGCCAGGTCAAGATCAGCGAAGTTGGCTGCGCTGCGGAATTCACGGTAGTCTACCGCCGTTACCACCTTATTGTTTCGAATTTCATTTTGGTAGCGCAGCCCGAAACCGCCCAGACAACCAGCCAGGACTACTAGCAACACCACCCAGGTTATGATCACATTGCGTTTCATTTATGACGCCCCCCTCAAACGAAAAACATCCAATAATTTAAGTATATAAGCCAGGCCCAAATAAACAACTCCACTCACCGCCGCCGGCACCAAAAATCCCACGAGCCATCCCTGGCCGGGCAGCGTATAGCGGAACCCCTCTATAACAGCCAGCATTCCCAGAACCGGAATCAGCAAACGGGCAGCATAGGGCAGAACCTGCCCCAGAGACAGCCCCCCAAGTTCGCGATGGGCCAGCAGGGTCATGATGATCCCGTATACCAGCATAGCCAAGGCGGTAGAGAGACTGAGACCGATTATGCCCCAGGGCATGAGCAATAGATTACCGACTATATTGATAACCAGACAAACCAGGCTGACCTGCATGGGGATGCTAAACTTTTTCAAGGCATAGAAGACTCGGTTGAATATTTCCTGGGCTACATAACCGACTACCGCAAAACTGTAGAACAAAAAGGCCTGGGAGGTCATTTGGGTCGAACGGCTGGTAAAAGCACCCCGTTCATATACTAGTGCTATGATTTCCTGATTATAGGTTATCACCAGGATCAGGTAGGGCACCAGTATCAATAACAGGATCTTGAAGACGATGGCCAGCAGCTCACGCACCCCGGCAAAGTCATGTTCCAAGGCAAAGCGGGATAAGCGGGGGAAAACCACAGTGGACATGGCTACTATAAATACGCTGGTGATGGTGACAAACAGATTGCCGCCGAAAGACAAGGCTGCTGCACTGCCTTCTCCCAGCTGGGTGCCAAAGAAGGAGCGATCCATGATCAGACACAGCTGCAAGAGGGAATTGCCCAATAACACTGGCACCAATTTCTGCAGAGTAGCCACCACTTCATAAGTTTTTCCCAAGATGCGCGGAAAAGGGTACTGCTCCCGGCGCAGGACAGGTAGCTGTATCAAAAACTGCAAGAGCCAGCCGATGGTAGTTACGTAGCTGAACAGGATGATATCATCACCCCGCAGGTAGAGAGCTAAGATAATGATTATGTTAAAGGGAATGCTGATGGCGGCCGAACGCAGAAAATAGCCATGTACCTGCAGGATACCGGCAGTGACATAGGTCAGGTTTACGAATAACAGGGTGGGCATCATGACTCGGGTCAGCAAAATTGCGATCCCTTGGGCTGATTCGCTGATGCCTGGGGCAATGATACGGGTAAGAGCCGGGGCAAAAATGATCCCCACTATGGCCAGGAGAGTGCTCCACAGGGTAAGCTGGGCCATGAGGCGGGAAAAGTATTGATTGCGTTCTTCCCGGGTGCGGTTTTTCAAAAAACCGGTCAGAGTCGGTATATTAACTGATGACAAGGCCGTGCCGATGCTGGAAAACAGCAAGCTGGGAAAGCTGAATATCACCTGGAACAGGTCGGCTAAAATGGTGGTACCGAACACCGAGGCAAAAAAGATATCCCGGGCAAAGCCTAGTAGTTTGGACAGAAAAATAACCGCCGAAACCCCGATAAAGGTTCGTCCGGTGCGTTCCACATCCGGTTGTGGGTCGGCTGCGGGGTATTCGGTACCCTCCTCTGGTTCATCTGGTTGAGCCGGGGTTTCTTCAGTATCAAGCAGTCCCAGAGCCAGGCGTGCGTTTTCTTCAGCTCTATCCCGTAGCCCCAGAGATGCATCGGCAATGCGCTGGCGCAGCTGATCGTCATTGATGAGCTGCCCGGTTCGCTCCTGCATTTCCTCCTGTTGCAGGGGCAGAGGGTCTAGATCGAACTGTTTTAGAAAAGCATCTACCTTAGGGTCATAGGATATGCCGGCAAAAGGTACCCCCATACTGGCAGCAAAAATCAGGGAATGCAAACGCATACCGATGATGAAGTTCATACGGGAGATCAAGGCCAGATGTTCGCGGCTGTTTAAGTCCTGATCCAGCACAGCGGCTGGCCTTTCCATAAGACTGGCTACTCGCTGGGATTCCTGCACATCATCAGGATAGGCCAAAGGGATGAACAATACCTGATATCCCTGTTCGACCAGGTCATCCAAACACCCGGCCAATTCAGTCTGGTATCCTTCCAGGGCAGACCACCGGCGCACCGATACCCCTATCACGGGTTTATGAGGTTCTACCAGTTGAGCCAGCTTAGTGTCCACCGCTTCATAGTCTTGTTCCAGAGGAGTCAGGGCAAAAACCGGATCGGAAGTAACCTGGATCTCGGGTCGGTTTACCCCTATTTCCCGCAATAACTGCAGGGAATCCTGATCACGCAGGGTGATCAGATCGACCCGATTAGCCACTAAACGCATAAGGAATTTGCTCAGAGGGCGGTTGATGGGCCCAACCCCTTGAGCATAGAAGATAACCGGTTTGCCCAGCAGCTTAGCTAGGGCCACCACGCTTATATAATAGGCCAGGGAGCGACCGCTGGTAACATCCTGAAAAATGCTGCCGCCTCCGCTGATAAGCAGGTCGGAACGAAGCAGTCCCCATAACACCTGCAGAGGATGCATATAGTAAATAGCTTGTACACCATGCAGGCGCGCAGTCTTTTGAGGGTTGCCGGAAAGAACCAGGAACTCCAGGCCTGGGTGCAACCGTTGCAAAGACATGGTAATGGCGGACAGCAAGGCCTCGTCCCCAGCATTATCAAATCCATAGTAACCCGACAGGGCTATGCGCATATTTTATCTCCCTTATTTTCAGAGGTTTTGCTTTAGACAGTCCAAATTGCTGACAAATCCGAATGATTTTGACGCAGATTGACGCAAGATTTTTTTGATTTTTTCTTTTTAACTTTTTCATCCCTTACATTAGGAGGTTCGTCTTAGACAGCTTTTACTCCTGGCGACGGTAATAAATCCGTCCCGGTGCTTCTCGTATAATATAGCAAAGAAACCCGATTATCAAGGTGGACCCGCGCAAGTCTGGGGACGGTCCTTCCACTTGCGTTTTCATGGATCAGTTAACTCAAATAGATGCTGTGCAAAAAACGCAAGTAGAAGGATCGTCCCCTGACTTGCGCTTGACAGTTGAACAACTGTCACTTAAATTGGGGCAGAGGCACTTTTATTTAATTATAGCGGAGGAGAATTATGCTGAAAAAATTAGCTGGGGTCGTTGTTTCTATCCTGATAATACTGGGCTTGCTTACCGCCGCGCCGGTTCTGGCTAACAGCCCTACCTATATTGAAAATGGGCAGGTGGTGGACGAGTTCACCTCTCACCCCTTAGCTGACCGCAAAGAAATTCAGCCGCTGGAAAACGGCTGGAACCGCTATAAAGATCATACCCAGGGATTCAGTCTGCTCTATCCAAACAACATGGATGTCGATGTCTCCCTATCTTCTATACGGACGCTTATCAGTGATGCTGACACTCGCCTGGAGATTTATCATGACTTTTTTACTACAGCTAATGCCCCTTCCGCCCAGGCTTACATCAATTATAGTCACCGCTTCTTAGGTAATACCACTGATCATCGGGTGCTGGAGAATCGCTACCTGACCGTAAATGATCATCAGGTTCATTTGCTGCGCTGGGAGCGGAACAAATTAGCGCGGGTGACCAACGATCATAACTATTATGTCAGTGCCACCATCGTGATCAGTCCCACTGAAGTATATACTCTGGTGTGGGAGTCCACCCGGCCGGTAACTGGATATATGGAAACCCTGGAGAGTTTTCAGACTATTCCCCGATCAGGCAGTCCTGGCTTGTGGGCGAAATTCGCCCCCGTTGAAAAAGATCGGGACGAGGAGACCCAGCAGTGGTTTGCCGATCATTTCGCAGAAGCAGCACCACTGACCTGGGGGATCTTTGAGCCGACCGCACCTGCCAGTTTCAACTACTTAAAACAGCTGGAAAAGCGTTTTGCTTATGAGTTTCCGATCCTATTGCATTATCAGCACTTGGACAGCAGTGCACCGCTGCCGGTCTTACAGCAGGCTCACCGGGAAGGACGTACCGTGGAACTGACTCTACAGACTTCTTCTTTCCAGTTTAGTGAGGCTGAGAATCGGCGGGTGCCTTATGAGATTCTGGCGGGAAATTATGATGCTTTTCTATATGATTACGCTAAGCAGATCAAAGAGTTTGGGCACCCGGTCTTATTCCGGCTCAATAATGAGATGAATGGTGACTGGTGCACTTATTCCAGCTTCCATACTTCCAAAGATCCCGATTTATTTATCGCCTTGTGGCGTTATGTATATCAGATTTTTCGGGAAGTCGGGGCCGACAATGTGATCTGGGTTTGGAATCCCCATGATGGTTCTTTCCCAGATTTCAAATGGAACCATGCTTTTCTATATTACCCGGGTGATGAATATGTGGATGTGGTGGGCCTGACCGGCTACAACACGGGAACTTATTATCCGGGAGAGAAGTGGCGGGAGTTTGCCCATATATACGATCCACTGTACCGGCTGTACAGCAGTGTTTTTCAACATCCATTCATGATCACTGAATTCGGTTCTAATTCGGTGGGCGGTGATAAGGTGGCCTGGATCGAGGGAATGTTCGCCGCCCTAAACCAGTTTCCCCGCATAAAGGCGGCCATCTGGTGGAACGGCATTGACTGGGATGCTCAGATGAACCCCGCCCGCATCTATCGCATCGACGAAAACCAAGCCGTCCTTGACGCCTTCGCCCAAGGCCTGCGCAAGTCTGGGGACGGTCCTTCTACTTGCGTTTTTGCGAAATCTGCAGCTAAGCCATAAATTAATTCGAAAACGCAAGTAGAAGGACCGTCCCCAGACTTGCGCGGATCCCTTACTTGTGTTTGTTTGGTCCGTGTTTCAATATATGGCTAACCCTGGACTCACTAAGATTACCGCAAATTTTACCAATTTCTTTTAGTGGTAATGATGTTTGTTGTTTTAATTCCCAAATAGCTGCATTTCGATTGAGCCTATTTCTCAAGAAACGCTCAACATCTAATTGTCTGGAAGCAGCCATCTCCATAACTATCTGCTCGCCACGCTGACACTCTATGGCTATTCTGTCCCCATTTATTTCTTGTTCATTTTCATCAATATCCAGGAAAGTACGATCTGCTTCTTCATCCTTCAGAACAAAACTTCTGTACAGATTCTTGGCTTGATCAATTTGCATGGAAAACTGAGCAAGAATCAAATCTTCATCAACAAGCTCATTATAGGTAAGACCAATATAGTGGTTATAGCTACTCCATTGATAATTAGTTGGATCAGAAACCATATTGGCCTTTACAGGATTATTATGGATATAACGGCTCAATTCTAGTAAATAGCTATCATCTGTGACCAGTTCGCTTCTAAATCGGCCTTGAAACAAATGACCAACACGTTGGTGCTTTTTATTAAAATTCACTGCATAACTGGTGCTTAGACTTTTCATAATCAGTGAAATATCATGTCCATTGTCATTGATTATAAGATGAACGTGGTTGCTCATTAAACAATACGCATGCAGTAAGAATTGGTATTTCTGTTTCGTTCGCCTAAGTAGATTCAAATATAAGTGCCTGTCGCTGTCGGACATAAAGATATCCCGCTGTTCATTACCTCGTTGAATAATATGGTACGTTGCGTAAGCGTGCTTTATCCTCTCTTGTCTAGACATAGGATCTCCTCACAAACGCAGGGATTTATGGTTATGATTTTGTCAAATTAAGGTAAGGTTGTCAACATGAGGGGAGCGCAAGTCAGGGGACGGTCCTTCCACTTGCGTTTTTCTTAGTACTATTGACTCAACTACAGATTTCGCAAAAACGCAAGTGGAAGGACCGTCCCCTGACTTGCGCTATATCACTTTACTCGGTGCGGGGGCGGAGTGTGGGGAAGAGGATGACGTCGCGGATGGAGGTGGAGCCGGTGATCAGCATGACTACGCGGTCGATGCCGATGCCCAGTCCGCCTGCGGGGGGCATGCCGTATTCCAAGGCATTTAGGTAATCCTCATCCATCATGTGCGCTTCGGCGTCACCGCTAGCCCGTTTTTCAACCTGCTGCATAAAGCGTCCCCTCTGATCGATGGGGTCATTCAGCTCAGAAAAGGCGTTGGCAATTTCGCGCTGCATAATAAAAGCCTCAAAGCGGTCAGTAAACTCAGGATGTTGGCGATTGCGTTTGGCCAGCGGTGATATCTCCACGGGATGACCATAGATAAAGGTAGGCTGGATCAGCTTGTCCTCTACAAAGGCCTCGAAAACCTCGTTGATAATTTCCCCGCGCGTCGCATTTTTCTCCACTTTCATGCCCAGTCCAGTGGCGGCCTCACGAGCTTCGGCATCGGTCGGCAAACTTCTAAAGTCAACCCCGGTGTGCTCCTGGATAGCTTCCAGCATGGGAATGCGCTTCCAGGGCGTAGTAAAGTCAATAATCTGCCCATCGAATTCTACCTGCAGAGAGCCGTTGATCTTTTCGGCGGCGTAAGCTATTAGGTTCTCGGTCAGCTCCATCATCACTTCGTAATCAGCATAGGCCTGGTATATTTCCAGCATGGTGAATTCCGGATTGTGCCGGGTGGAAATGCCTTCATTACGGAAGCTGCGGTTGATTTCGTATACTTTCTCCAGTCCGCCCACCAAGAGGCGTTTGAGGTATAATTCGGGTGCTATGCGTAGATAGAGGTCCATGTCCAGGGTATTGTGATGAGTAACAAAGGGCCGGGCGGTAGCACCACCGGGGATGGGGTGCATCATAGGGGTCTCCACCTCTAGGAAGCCCTGGTTGTCCAGATAGTTGCGCATTTCTTTTATGATACGGCTGCGCTTAACGAAAACGCTGCGCACCTCGGGGTTAACGATCAGATCAACATAACGTTGCCGATAACGCAGTTCTACATCCTTGAGGCCGTGCCATTTCTCCGGCAAGGGGCTGAGCGATTTGGACAGGTACTCAAAATGCCGCACATGGACACTTATTTCTCCTTTTTGGGTGCGGAAAACTTCTCCTTCGATTCCCAAGATGTCGCCTATATCCAGCTTTTTGAATAGCTCGTAGGCCTCTTCGCCCACGTCTTCTTTACGGAAATATAGCTGAATGCTGCCAGTCAAGTCTTGTAAATCGGCAAAGCCGGCTTTGCCGTGGCGGCGTTTGGACATGATGCGTCCCGCCAGGCGCACGGTGCGGCCTTCCCGAGTAGCAAATTCGTCAATTATTTTTTGGGCGGTGGCATCACGTTCGAAACGGGTTCCGAAAGGGTCGATCCCGCTCTCCTGGAGTTCCTGCAGTTTTTCCAGGCGTACCTTTTTCAATTCGCTTAAACTTGGCTCGTTGGGCGGTGTAGCATGATCGCTCATTGATTTACACTTCCTCATAAAAAATATTGAGGCGACTGGTAGGTCCCTCATTTGAATAGTGGCAGAATGATGTATGTAAACTTGAAGTTAATCACGACTAGAGTATTTACCGATAGTGCCTACAGGAGTGAGGTGCAAGTGGGGACGGTTCTTTCTTTCACGTCTGATATGCCTCGTTTATCCACATTTTTCACGGGGACGTGCAAGAAAGAACCGTCCCCACTTGCACCTTTCTCCCTCAGGATGACATTTCTGATCAACGAACCTGCGGGGCGATGTGGGCATCGCCCCCTACACGTTATCTTTCTACTTTAATGATCTTATACTTGATAGGGCCGGCGGGGGCTTGGACGGTTACGGTGGCATTTACCTTTTTACCCATAACAGCCTTGCCTACCGGGGATTCATTGGATATTTTGCCATCTTTGAGTTTACATTCTACGGATGATACCAGAGTAACTTGGATCTCGCGTCCGGATTTCATTTCTTTGAGGGTCACTTTGGAACCTAGAGAGACCACATCGGTTCGAATCTCTGCCTCTTCCATCAGGCGAGCATTCTTAAGGGTCTTTTCCAGTGTAATAATGCGGCCTTCGATGAAAGCCTGTTCGTTTTTGGCGTCTTCATATTCGGAGTTCTCGGTTATATCTCCAAAAGCTATGGCTTGTTTGATTCGATCGGCCACTTCTTCCCGTCTCACTGACTTAAGATGCTCCAGTTCGCTCTCCAGCTTTTCGAGACCCTCTTTAGTCAGTAAAACCTCTTTACCTTCGGTCATGTGATCGCTCCTATCATTAGAACTTCAAAAGCGAGGCCGAGCTCGCTTCGCAGTAATTCTTATCCTAACCCCTAGGACGCTCTGTCAATTCTTTAAGGTATTATAAATACCTTATAAGGCCTTGTCAAGGAAGATGTCCCATACTCCTATTTCTTCCCCCGCTCGCTGGAGAGTTATAAATGGCGTAAGTCCCAGCGTATCATGTTCTCCATGAGCCGGGACAATTCCTGCCTTCACCTTTATACAGCTTTCCAGAATGGGCGCCATGATTCCTAACTGTCCATCCATACCACTTTGTTCCAAATGGTCTTCCAGTTCGGGTGCCAGCCCACGACTGCTATTAGTCAACCGAAGCAAAAATTGCCCTGGCGCCGCAGCAATGACACCTGCCGCTGCTCCATCAAAGACCAGGATAAGATCGCCTAGGCCCCAATCTTGTGGGTTCACATAGCTGTTGCTTATGGCACAGCCCCGCTCGTACAGAAGGCGGTAGGTCATCACCTCATAATCAGTCGGTTTCAAGGACTGCACGGAGATAGGAACTTCAAAAACTATCAATGCCTCCAACAAATCACCATAGTTGCTGATATCTCCCACCAGGATTATTTTGTCAGCCCCCCGACGGGACATGATGTTCTGCACCAAAGTAAAGCCCAGGGCTTTTATGAAATCATCCCCCCACACCAGGTCAAAGTATTGGCCCAGATCTGGCCAAAAGGGACGCAAAGAGCGGTCAGCACTTAAGTTAGTGATTTTGGTATCATGCAATATCTGTTCAGTTTTCTCCAAAAAACGTTGCTGACCGGACTCAGCCAGGCTATTCATGTTGCCGACTCCTATGGGTATATGGATATGGCAGCCGACCCCCAACTGCGGAACCTCGATCAGCCTGGCAATGCGCGGCGCATAAAGTAAAGGGGCCAGCCTGTCCAGGAAGTACTTCCTGCCGGTCAGCCCCTTGCGGTCACTGGTTTGGAGATCAAAATATGCGAAATCCAGGTCAAGCATCCAGCTTCTCCAGGTCTACCACACCCGGTTTAAAATCCAGTTCTTTCAGCATAGCGTAGTAGTCGTCTGCGCCGATCTGATCGATAGGCCGCCCCATCAAGGTGACCATCAAAGCTTCGATCACATTAGTGCCAAAGGAACGCCCCCCCATATCGGGTGTGGTGGTGATGACTTTGCTGATACCGCGTTCTTTCAGCATTTTCATATCATCCGGGGTGGTGGTATTGGTGATTATCACCTGGCCGTTTAGTTTTTCGGGCAAATAGCGGCGGATATAGAGAAAATCACCGGCCAGCACCTCTGCATCATAATAATATTTGGAATGCTTGGGAATTATGACTTCCTGGTTGCTACCAGTGGGATATAATTTGTCGAAGGACATATTCACCACAAAAGGTGCGGCTATACGGCCGAAAAAGGCCAGGGTTTTCAGGGAATGTAAGGGCATAGGTAGACCCAGCGTATAAATGAAATCCCCCAGGGTCAAGCGGGCACCCACTTCTTCAAAGGCCTCCGCCATACCGAAGCGATCCACCCCGCAGACCATAAGCACTTTCCTGCCCTTTAAATCCAATATGCCCTCGCGCTGTACATCCAGGATGCATTTGCGCTCCAGGGTGTTCTTTAAGCCGCTGCCATCCAACATGGGGGTCTTTTTAGCCTCAGCCACCAATCGTTTGGCGTCTTTGATAATATAGGGTTTGCCGGCAATGCGGATGTACAGGTCGATGCCTCCCATACCAAAAGCATCGATTTTTCCATCCAAATCCCGAATCAGTTGGATAGCTTTATCCCAATCACCATCGGTACCAATGCGTTCAATCTGGAATCGCTCTCCCATGAAATCAGTCTCAAAAGCGTGATCACGCTTTGAGGAGCCCAGGCTGACACTGACAATATGCTTCAAGTCGAACCCTCCCTTAAGGCTTTTGTACCCGTTCTATTCCCGGGCGTTTTTAATGGAGCGTAATATTTTACGGATTTGCTGGGGATCTACCCATTTGTCCTCGGTAATGGGTGAGGAGCCAATTATGATAGATGCTACCTGCCCATCCAGGATCCCCTCGAACATCTTCAAGCGTTGATCTGAACCCACACAGATCACGGTGTCGTAGGAACGCACTTGCGCGGTCAAATCCATCAAATCGTCCAGCATTTGCTTACCAGTGCGCTGGTTAATAAAATCCTGCCGTTCCTGTTCATCCATAATTAAAATGAAGTCACAGCCTTCGCTTTCCAACAGTTCCCGGATCTCATCCTTGTTGGCAATGGGGAATCCTACAAAAGCTATAGATTGCCCCTTACGCAGTTCGCCGATCCCTTCCAGTCGGGAAATAAAGGTTCGGTCGATCTGCAGCCGATCGGCCACCTCCTGCTGAGAAAATCCGCGCACCCGCATAGTCAGGGCCTTTTGCAGGGTTTTCTCGATTTTCTGCCAACTGATCATTTTGTCCTGAATACGATAAAAATCCATACCCACCTCTTGAGCACAATCTTGTACACAAATTTATGAACCTATTTTACCACCTCAGTGAAAAGCTGACAAGAAAATGTGTTGTATAAGGGTGGGCGTGGTTGAGACGGCGCGGGGCGATGTGGGCATCGCCCCCTACCCACCTTTCAGCACTTTTGGTTCGAGTTAAGATTCTGGGAAAAAAGGTAACGTGTCATTGCCCCCTTCGGGGACTTCACCCTTCGGGTACCTCTCACCTAAGCAGTAGCGGAAGCTTTAGCTTCCGATGGGAGGCTAAAGCCTCCCCTACACCCAAGGAAGTATTTTCATTCATCGTGGTGGGTTTATAGCCGTGCAAATTCTGAGGCGTAGCCGAAGAATCTTTACTGGTGCCAGGGGAAAAGATCCTTCGGTCGTTCCTCTCCCTCAGGATGACATCTAAAATAGCTCGGATGCAAGAGGGGACGGTTCTTTCTGTCATTTCAAGTAGCTGTTATTACCAAGCTATTGCCTTATGCAAATGACAGAAAGAACCGTCCCCTCTTGCATTCGTCCCCCTACTTGCGCTCTACGCCTTGATTTGGTTGAGGATGTCCAGGAGCTTTTGGCGGGTGGTGGCTTGGTTGATTTGTTCGCGTAGGCGGGCCGCGCCGCGCATTCCTTTGAGATACCAGGAGAAATGTTTGCGCATTTCCCGAGTGGCCACCGCTTCTCCTTTGTATTGGCAGGCCAGATCCAGGTGGTGAGCTGCCAGAGTCAGTCTCTCTTCCAGTGTAGGCAAGGGGAGTTCTTCCCCTCTTTCCAACAAGGCCACCGTTTGGCTGATCAGCAATGGATTGCCCATTATACCCCGGCCTAGCATGACTGCATCACATCCGGTCTCTGCCATCATTCGCCGGGCATCCTGTGCAGTCCAGATGTCACCATTGCCGATCACAGGTATCTTCATATGCTGCTTGAGCCGGGCAATATGATCCCACTGGGCTTGCCCTGCATAAAACTGATCCCGGGTACGCGCATGCAGGGTCACCGCAGCAGCTCCTTCTTCCTGGGCTGCTTCGGCCAGCTCCAGGTAATTGATCTGATCCGGGGCCCAGCCTAGCCGCATCTTTACCGTTACCGGCACCTGGACGACCTGAACTATGGAGCGAATTATCTGTCTAGCCCGGGGAATATTGAGCATCAATGCTGATCCTTCTCCATTTTTAACGATTTTGGGAGTGGGGCAGCCCATGTTAATATCGATGATATCGGCCCCCTGCTTTTCTACCAGCTGGGCTCCCCGAGCCATGGGTTCGGCCTCACTGCCAAAAATCTGCACGGCCAGGGGATGCTCTTCTCCCTGGAGATCCAGCATTCTATGGGTGCGTTCCTGGCCATATACCAGGCCCATGTCACTGATCATTTCCGTATAAACTAATCCGGCCCCGCAGGACCGGATTATCTGGCGAAAAGCTTTGTCAGTGACGCCCGCCATGGGCGCGGAAAAGACCCGGTTGGGAATCAAAACTGTTCCTATTTTAAGCATTCTGCCCTCGATTTATCTCATAAATTATTCTCAATCCATCCAGAGTAAGATAGTCATCTACCACATCAATGGCATCGGTTTCCTGGGCAATGGTCTTGGCCAGCCCCCCGGTGGCGATCACCTTGGGCTCGCCTTCGATTTCTTTTTTCATGCGAGTTATGATACCTTCCACCTGCCCCACGAAACCATACATGATGCCCGATTGCATACTGGCTACTGTGTTGCGGCCGATGATACTGCGGGGTTTGACCAACTCCACGCGAGGCAGTTTGGCGGCCCGGGCCACCAGGGCATCCGTAGATATACGAATGCCAGGCGCAATAGCCCCACCCAAATACTCCCCTTTGGCATTCACCACACAGAAGGTGGTGGCCGTGCCGAAATCGACAATTATCAGAGGCCCTCCGTACTTATGATAAGCGGCCACTGCATTTACTACCCGGTCGGCTCCTACTTCGCGGGGGTTTTCATATTTTAAGGCTAATCCAGTTTTGACACCCGGTCCTACCACCAACGGTTTGCAGTGAAAATAGGTCTCGCTCATCCCTTCCAGCTCTATATTCAGGCTGGGCACCACTGATGAAATGACTACCGCCTTTATATCAGCCATATCCAAATGGTGGTACTTAAACAAGGACATCATGTGCATCCCGTACTCATCACTGGTACGCATATTATCAGTGCGTAATCGCCAGTGGTTGATCAGTTTACCTTCTTTGAGAACGCCTGCTACTATGTTGCTGTTACCTACATCGAAAACCAGTATCATAGAGTCCCTCCTCATCCCATCAGGATTGCGCCGATTCATTTGCTAGCTCTATGGTAAATGCTAATCCGTTCTCAGTAATTATCACCTGAAGAACAGGCCACGATGAATGAAAAACTTCCATAAGACTGTCATTGCACCCTGCGGGTACCACTGATTGCCGTCCCTTCGGGAATTAGTCTTAGGTTGCGAGCGCGTAGCGCGTGGCAATCTCGAAGCTAAAAGCGTAGATGGTGGTAGAGATCGCCGCGCTTCGCTCGCGATGACACAGCGGGAGCCATTTTCACAGCAATGACAATATAGTCGTTTTTTTTGTCATCGCGAAAGCTTTCACAGCAAGCCTGTTTGCTAAAATTCTCTTTTCAGGTTCAATCTCCTGCCCACTTCCCCGCTTAACCAGATGGCGGCTGCCAGCTTGATCACATCAAATATTATAAACGGTATAAAGCCTATTTTTAATATCTGCATGATATTAACAGTATGTCCCAGGTAGTAATTCAAAATCAAATACATATAGGGCAAGCCGATGAAATAGTATACTACTATCCCGGCCAAACCGGCAAATAGCAGATTGAGCAGAGATAAATTCCTTATGAGGTGGGACTGCACCCATCCTGCCAAGGGGAAAGCCAGCAAAAAGCCAAAGCTGGGTACCAACACATAGGCCGGCCCTCCATAGGGAGGCACCGAGAAAACCGGCATCCCGATCAGCCCAAGCAGTAAATAGGCCAGCATGCTTAGGAAAACTGCTTGCGGAGACAACAAAATGGCTGCCATCATCATGATCAGGGGCTGCAAACTGAAAGGAATGACCACCACCGGCTGAACTATACGCACCACAATGGTCAGAGCACACATCAGGGCAGTAAACAGAGCAGCCCGGCTTAGTTCCCGGGTAGAAATCGTCATTTCAATGGACTCCTTGCAGAATAGTTAACCATTATTTTAGCACTTGGTTAACTATTCGCCAACCCGGTTTTTCAGGGTAAGGGGGCGGCTTTTACCACCCTGCCGAAATCTTCAGGAATAGTGGGATCCTCGACTCCCGATACCCGATGAGCCATCCAGGTTCCTACCGCCGGATAAACATGACTGGCATCATAAAAGTACTCCAGGTCACGAGTAACTGAATTAGGCGTAGTAAAATCATATATCTGGCCAAACACCTGAGCACATTCGCGCAGCCAACGCTGGAAGTCACCCTGGCGGCCAGCCTTGATCATTTCCTGGTAGAGCGGTTCCGCGATGGGGGTGGTAAACAGGACAAACTCCGTGTTGGGGTAGCGTTCTTTTAACGTGGTCAGAATGGTTGTGATGTCGGCGTACTCATAATCACCACCATAGGCTTCTCTTCCATACCAATCGAGATTAGCGGCGATGCGCTGCTCCTTTTGTTCAGGAGTGGTGGGCTGCAGCGTCTTCACATTGTGGCGATCATAGGCAAAGTTGATGGGTAGCCCTGCCTGGGAGGACTGCAGATTCTGCCAGGAGTACTCCAGGGCATCGAAAGAAAGCAGATTCCAAAAGCGATAACCGAATTTGTTGGCGGCCTGAATATAGAATGAGGGATCTTCGAAGCGATTGGGCAAGGTCAGATTGCGATTAGTGGTATAGAAGTCCAACCCGATGTAGATGACCTCAAAATCTTGCCCATTGCACTGTACGGCATAATCAATATAATCGGCATATTCGTAAGGTAGCATATTGTTGACAGCATAATTGTAAGTGGATCCGGGGCTGAATTCCTGCTGGTCGATGTAGGTGACCCGGCTGCTGCCCAGCACCAGGGAAGAATACTGCTGCTTGGTAAAGGTGAGGTGGTTGGTCTTTTGCTGCCGCTCATTAAAACCCGCCTGAATGGAGTTATAGGGATGAGCATGGTCGAAGAGCCACAGAGGATCGATCCAGGCATTAAACCCAGCCACCCCTAACAGCAGCAATAAAGTTATCCCCAAAGTTGTCCACAGCCAGTGTGCAGGCTTCATCATGCTTCACCTCGGATATGACTAACCTTCGTTGAATTTTCTTTTTCTGACGCTGATTTACGCTGATTTTTATGATCTTTTTTTCCTTTATTTACGCAGCAACATTATTAATGATCAAAAGGAAAACAAGAAGTCCCCGAAGGAGTATCTACGCATAATTCTTAAAATAAAAATATAATAATCTTAAAAAATCTGCGTAAATCTGCGTCATAAATCTCTTAAAAATTAAAATACAGGAATTCGCTGACTCGGGTGAGGCTAAGGATCGAAGCGGTGGCTAAAATAATGGTTACTGCCGCGTTGACCCAACCTGCCCGGAAGCTGTCCTTCAATTCAATGGAGTTCTTCAAGGTGATCACCAGAGTCATAAATACCAGCACCGCCGGTAAGGCTAACAGCAGCTGGCCATCCAGCAGTTGAGATTGAAAAGAGACTCCCAGACTACTGATCCAACCTAGTGAGTCAGCCAGTGAAGAGGGCAAGGCCACTCCGTTTAAGCCTATCATAGCCCGCAATACTTTTATAGCATCAGCCCAGTTCTCGGCGCGGAAAAACACCCAGGCAGCATTGACGAAATTGAAGGTGATCAGCCAGCTCAGCCAATTGGGCAAACTAATGCCCAGCTTGCGCCAGAGCCGATTAATGACCAGAGCCACCCCATGCAAGAATCCCCAGAACACAAAGGTCCAGCCCGCCCCGTGCCACAGTCCCCCGATCAAAAAGGTGATCAGGGTGTTGCGGTAGGTATGGAATTCCGACTGACGGCTCCCCCCCAGGGGGATATAAATATAATCACGTAAAAACCGGCTCAGAGTCATGTGCCAGCGGCGCCAGAAGTCTTGAATGGACAATGCTTTGTAAGGGGAAAAGAAGTTGATAGGCAACACGATGTTGAACATCAAGGCTGCACCGATAGCCATGTCGGTATAACCGCTGAAATCGAAATAGAGCTGCAGACTGTACGACAGTGAAGTTACCCAGCCTTCTATTAGTGTTAAAGAAGTCGCCGTATCAAATCCATAGGTTGCCCACATCCCAAAGGTATCGGCAATGAGCACCTTTTTGGCCAGGCCCATCACGAATATGAATAGACCCCGGGCGACATTGTCCGATATCCAGCGTTTATTAGCCTTATCCTCGAACTGTCCCATCATTTCGCGATGGTGTACAATGGGGCCGGCTACCAGTTGGGGAAAGAATGATACGAACAGAGCATAGTTTAACAGCCGGTACTCCCGGGCCTCTCCGCGATAGGTGTCTACCAGATAAGCGATTTGCTGGAAGGTAAAAAAGCTGATCCCCAACGGCAGCAGCAGATGAAGCAGGTTAAAATGGCTACCGGTCACCCCATTGAGGGTACTGATAAAGAAGTCCGCGTATTTATAATACCCCAGTAGACCGATATTAAAAGCTAAACCGGCGATCAGGACCCCGCGGCGCACCAACTCATCCCAGGGCTTAGTGCGCAGTAAGGTGCCTACCCCATAGTTGACCACTATGGAACCCAGCAAAATAGGAAGATATACCGGATTCCAATAGCTGTAGAAAAAACAAGAGGCCAATACTAACCAGACTTTGGCACCATCGGCACGCCCGAGTCGGTTTAGGCCAAAGTAGATCAGCACCACCAGGGGCAGGAATAATAAAATGTACTCATAGGAATTAAAAAGCACGCTCTGGGCTCCTTAGTGTTAGCATGGTAGTTGGATGCAAGAGGGGACGGTTCTTTCTGTCATTTGCGAAAGAAATTTATTTGGTATAACAGCCAGCCTGAAATGACAGAAAGAACCGTCCCCTCTTGCATCCTTTAGTCCAGGTTGAAGCTGATGTCCAGGCTGCTGGCGGAGTGGGTGAGGGCGCCTATGGAAATGAAGTCCACTCCGGTGCGCGCTACCTCGACCAGGGTATCTTCGGTGATGCCGCCTGAAGCCTCCAAAAGGGCCTGGCCCGCGGTCAGTTCCACGGCCTGGCGCAGGGTGTCAATATCCATATTATCCAGCAGAATGATGTCTGCCCGGGCTTCCAAAGCTTCCTGGAGTTGCCCTAGGTTTTCCACTTCTACTTCAATTTTTATAGTATGAGGAATACGGGTACGCAGGGTGGAAACCGCTTTTTGTATCCCACCCGCTGCTTTGATATGGTTGTCCTTGATCATGGCTCCATCATACAGTCCAAAGCGATGATTACGAGCTCCGCCTACGGAGACCGCATACTTTTCCAGGTAGCGCAGACCGGGGGTGGTTTTGCGAGTGTCTACGATTTCCGCCTTTTCATAACGGATCAGATCCACCATATGGTGAGTGCGGGTAGCAATCCCGCTCAGTCGCTGCAGGAAATTCAAGGCTACCCGTTCTCCCATCAACAAAGTACGAGTAGATCCTTCAATTATGGCCAGGATATCGCCCCGGTTTATCTCTGCACCGTCGTCTTTCACCACGGTAAATTGGATATCTTCGTCCAAACAGCGAAATACCTGCTGGGCTACCTGGATACCAGCCACGATCCCTGCTGATTTGGCCAAAAAAATTCCCCGGGAGCGCTGTTCCACATCCACCAGGTTTTCGGTGGTGATGTCCTGATGGCCAATGTCTTCCTGTAGGGCTCTCCTAATCAAATCCCGTATATCCCAGTCCATCATCTTTACCTCCACAGTTTACGTATGTCATGGGGGACGGTCCGAGACTGCTGAAAAAGTGCATGTCATTCTGAGGCGTAGCCGAAGAATCTTTATTGGTGCCACAGGGAAAGATCCTTCGGTCATATCTCCCTCAGGATGACACTTAAAAGTGTACCTTTTCAGTGGCCTCAGACGGCTCTCTCTTGCGCGTCAGCAGTTGACGAAAGATATGTGGCGTATCCAGCGCAGGTCATCGCGCTGGGGGTGATCGGTGCGGAAGTGACCGCCCCGGCTTTCGTTGCGCCACAAAGCTGCCTGAATGATGATGCGGGCCACAGTCAGCATGTTGATGGCTTCATAGTAGGCCAGTTCATCATCACCACGCTCGATCTGATCGTACAGATCACGCACAGTCTGGGCAGCCTTTTTCAAATGGGCTTCATCTCTAAGGATACCCACATTCTCCCACATTGTTTCCTGAAGTTTCAAGCGGACTTCCCGGGGCTCCATACCCTTCTTCTGCGGTTGGAACACCTCACTGCTGTCAAAATGACGGTAAAGCTCTCTCAAATCCACCCGGCGCCGATACAATATTTCCTCGACCTTGTTGATTATTCGCTGTCCAAAGACGATTCCCTCCAGGAGAGAATTGCTGGCCAGGCGATTGGCACCGTGGACTCCGGTACAAGCCGTTTCCCCGCAAACATATAGTCCGGGCAGCCCGGTCTCACCATAAGTATTGGACTCAATCCCCCCCATAGTATAATGGGCAGCCGGAAATACCGGAACCAATTCACGGGTCAAATCGATACCGCGCTGCAGGCAGTTTTCATAGATGGTGGGGAAGCGCTCCAGCACCTTAGGGATGTGAGTCATATCCAGCCAGACATATTCGCTGTCAGTGCGCCTGGTTTCGCTGACGATAGCGCGGGATACTATATCGCGAGGAGCCAGTTCTTTCAAGGGATGATAGCCAGCCATAAAGGCTTCCCCCTTGATATTATAGAGTCGTCCTCCTTCCCCACGCACCGCTTCGGATATCAGAAAACGCTGCTTCTCAGGGGTAAAGAGAACGGTGGGATGAAACTGAATAAACTCCAGATCGGTCAAGCGGCAGCCAGCTCGAAAAGCAGACGCCATTCCATCTGCGGTGGCCACCGGGGGATTGGTAGTGTATTTATATAATTGCCCGGCCCCGCCAGTGGCTAGAATAGTCGCCCGGGCAGTAAAGACGATCTTCTGGTGACTACGGGCATCGTATACCAGAGCACCATAGCACTCCGGATTCCCGGCTTGTCCCAGCACATCGATCAGAAAATGCTCCTCCCGAATCTCAATAGCCGGGTTTTGCTGACACTGTTCCACCAGGGCTGAGCGGATGGCTTCCCCGGTAGCGTCAGCCGCATGCAGAATACGGGGCCGACTGTGGGCTCCTTCTCTGGTCAGGGATACCGAGCCGTCTTTCATGTCGAAACGGGCCCCGGCACTGATCAATTCGCGCACCCGCTCCGGTCCTTCTCGAACCAGAACATCAACCGCTTCAATATTACATAATCCCGCCCCTGCTTCCAGAGTATCCTCCAGATGCAAAAAAGGGGAATCCTCCTCATGAACAGCAGCAGCGATTCCCCCTTGGGCGAGACCGGTATTGGAATCTTTGAGCGTTTTCTTGACCAGCACTACTACCTGGCCATACTGTGATGCCTTTAAGGCAGTAAACAGTCCAGCTATCCCCCCACCCACGATCAAGAAATCGGTGCTGACACCGGGTGTATCCTGGTCAAGCATCCCTATATACCTGGTTATATTCATCGAGTTTACGACCTTTGATTATGAAGTCTATTTAAGGAGCAATCGCCAGCATTCTCTGCAGGGACTGCACCGCACGTATTCGTATTTCTTCCGGTACCTCTATCTGGTGTTCCCGCCGCTCTAGCGCTTTGGCCAATACTTCCAGATCGATCATCTTCATATCCTGGCACATGAACTCGCTACGGGCTAAATGGAACACCTTGTCGGGGCAATGCTTTTGCAGAGTATAGATAAACCCTTCCTCGGTACCGATGATAAATTCCCGGGCGGAACTTTCCTGGACATATTTCAATATCCCGGCGGTAGAACGAACGGCATCAGCCAGTTCAGCCACCTCGGGTGAAACCTCGGGATGAACAACTACTACCGCTTCTGGGTGAAGCTCTAGCTGTTCTTTTATTTCCTGGGCGGTAAGCTGGTCATGGATGGGGCAGTAACCGGGCCATAATTCCATGCCCCGTCCGGTCTGACTGTTTATCCAGGCTCCCAGGTTGCGATCCGGCACGAATAATATAGGCTGTTCTGCCGGCAGCGAACGCACCACGTTAAGGGCATTCGACGAAGTACAGCAGATATCGCATTCTGCTTTGACCTCGGCGGATGAGTTCACATAAGTGACCACCGCATAACCGGGATGCTCCCTCTTCCACTGGCGCAGTTGTTCGCCCGTGACCATATCAGCCATCGGACACCCGGCATCTAAAACCGGGGCCAGGACGATTTTATCAGGATTCAGTATTTTGGCACTTTCGGCCATAAAATGAACCCCACAGAATACGATGATATCGGCATCAGTTTCGGCCGCCTGCACCGCTAGCTGCAGGGAATCACCTACAAAATCAGCTATGTCCTGAATCTCGGGAGGTTGGTAAAAATGCGCTAGAATAACTGCGTTTAACTCCTTTTTGCGCTGGTCAATGAAAGTAGCTAGATCTGCAGCTGTCAATTATACCGGCCTCCTATTCGTAATTCCCCCGACATACTTTTTGAATGTGATTCTTCTCGTCCACATAAACAAGATGAGGCTTGAACTCCTGGCACTCCTTTTCGTCCAGGATGGTGTACGTAAGAATAATGACTATATCGCCTCTTTGAACCAGCCGGGCTGCTGCCCCGTTCAAACATACTATGCCTGATCCCCGTTCTCCCTCGATGACATAGGTCTCAAATCGCTCACCATTATTATTATTGACAATAGTTACTTTTTCATTGGCGATAATGTCGGCCGCATCCATCAAATCCTTATCCAGAGTAATGCTGCCCACATAATTGAGATCAGCATCAGTAACCACTGCCCGGTGAATTTTAGACTTGAGCATATAGCGAATCACTAGTTACACCTCCACCAACAGGTTATCTATCAGTCTGGTTGTACCAAACTTCACAGCCAGAGCTATGAGAACTTTTCCTTCTATCCTTGGCAGGGAAGCCAGATCATCAGCTTTATTGAGTTCTATATAATCGATCTGGGCCCCCGGGCTGGTTGCGATGATATTCCTAATGAAATCTTTGACCTTTTCTACATCCCGTTCTCCATCCATGATCAACTGGCGGGCGGCCTGGAGGGACTGGCTCAAGACCAGCGCCTCCTGCCGCTCTTGCGGATTCAGATAAACATTGCGGGAACTTAATGCTAAACCATCCTCTTCGCGGACGATAGGAACCCGCACGATTTTCAGCGGGAAGTTCAACTCCCGCACCATTTTTTCCAGGATCATAGCCTGCTGAGCATCCTTCTGTCCGAAGAATGCCAAGTCAGGCTGACATATATGGAACAGTTTACTGACCACCGTGGTAACTCCCCGAAAGTGACCGGGACGAGAGGCGCCGCACATTTTAGTCGTGATCTCGCCCTCCACTTCTACAAAGGAACTGTACCCCGGAGGATACATGTCCTTCACAGCAGGAGCAAAAACTACGTCAGCCTGCTCCTGTTCCAACAGAGCACAGTCTCTGGTCAGGTCACGGGGATATTCTTCAAAATCTTCTCCCACGCCAAACTGCATGGGATTGACGAAGATACTCACCACCACCAGGTCGCACTCCTGACGGGCCTGGCGAACCAGACTGAGATGCCCATCGTGCAGATAACCCATGGTCGGCACCAGCCCGATCCTGCGTCCCGAGCGCTTCTGTATACTGCTCCACTGTTGCATTTCCGCTACGCTTTGAATGGTTTGCATCGTTAAGTCTAAGACCCCCCGTACAGTTTATCCAGCACCTCGTCCTGGATAGCAAAACAGTGTTCTGCGGCTGGGAAGGTTCCTGACTCTACTTCCTCTTTGTAGCTTCTTAAAGCTTCCAGGATGATCGGTTGCAAATCAGCAAATTTCTTGACAAATTTGGCAATATGTCCACTATACATACCCAACATATCATTCACTACCAAAACCTGACCATCGCAGTGAGCTCCTGCCCCAATACCAATAGTAGGGCAGGCTATCTCAGCGGTGACCCGTTTGGCTAATTCGCTGGGAACGCATTCCATTACCAGGGCAAATACGCCTGCTTTGTCCATGGCATGGGCATCATTGATCAACTTTTGGGCCGTTTCCAGGTCTTTGCCCTGCACCTTGAAGCCGCCGAAGGCATTCACCGACTGCGGGGTAAGCCCGATGTGGCCCACCACTGGTATCTGGGCATCCAAAATGGCCTTGACCGTATCCACCCGCTCAGTGCCGCCTTCAATCTTAACAGCCTGAGCGCCCCCTTCCTGGATCAAGCGTCCGGCATTGCGAACCGCCTCTTCCAGGGAGATATGATAGGACAAAAAGGGCATATCCGCTACTACCAGGGCATTTTTAGCAGCCCGGCTGACGGTCTTGGTGTGATGTACCATGTCATCCATAGTGACCGCCAGGGTATTTTCATAACCCAGCATCACATTACCCAATGAATCTCCTACCAGGATCATATCAATACCGGCCTGATCCACCATAGTAGCCATGGAATAATCATAGGCAGTCAGCATAGTGATACGTTCCTGACGGCGCTTTTTTTCTTTGATGGTAGCGGTAGTAATTCTAGCCATAACCTTCGCTCCTTCCGATCCAGTCCATGTCTGTTGTCATCCTTAGCTGGCTGACTCCGCACGGGACAGTTCCCTGCGAAAAACATTCTGGAACTCTTCCATAGCAAAATCATCAATGGTTCCTTTCTCCATGGCGATTTGCGTGGTGTAGAAACCCAGCCAGCTGTATAGTTTCATTAGTTCCGGAGCCATCTCTTCCAAACATTCCAGATGTTTTACTATAGTGCTTAGATCTCCCCGGGAGATTGGTCCAGTTAAAGCCCGCGGGATCCCTATATTTTCGATGTTATTTACAGTACCCTGAATTAGAGGCAGTAAGGCCTTGACACCTGCACTGCGTGGAATCCCGGTGGATTCCAGGAGTTTCACACCAAAATCTATCAGGGTCACCAGATAATTGGACACAACACAAGCGCCCGCATGGTATAAGGGCTTGGCCTTGCGGTCGATAAAAAAATATTCCCCTTGCAGTGTTTCCACAATACATACGGCAGTATCGTAGGCATCTCTATCCCCTTCAATACTAAATACCGAACCGGGCAGGTTCTTGATGGCCCCGTCCACATTGGCAAAAGACTGAAGAGGGTGAACCGACAGAATATTAGCTCCAAACATTTTGGCGCGATCCAGTACTTCCGATGACTGGGCCCCGCTCATGTGTACCACGACTTGACCTTCAAAAAACGCTTTGCGGTCAGCCAAGGTATCAACTACATTTCTTATAGCTGCATCATTTGTTGTAATAAACAAAACATCTGCCGAGCGAGAAACTTCTTGAGGTGAGGTATGAGGAGTACATCCGATCCGCTCCACGAGCTGTTGTGTAGATTCGGATTTGACATCATAAGCACCCGTAATCTCATAGCCTTTTTGCTTTAGTACCACCCCAACTGCTGTTCCTACGACTCCCGCACCGATAATTCCGATCTTCTTCCTCAATGTAAATCCCCCTTCGGGCAGGACTAAGTCCTGTTTTGTTCCGTCTTGGTCACAAAGGATCCAAGCGTAATTCGCATTAAGTATCGGCGGGAATCAAATCCTCGCGATTCCTCGGGTTCCTTCTCGGACTAATACTCTACTCAACACCTCCCTGACAGTCGCCCCATCGTCGGGAAATTGTAATTCCGCTCCAATTTCCGCCAATGGCACGAGGACAAACAACCTTTCGCGTAGGTAGGGATGAGGAATTGTTAATTGCGGATCGTCTATGACCTCATTCCCAAACAATAGGATATCCAGATCTATTAACCGTGGGCCCCATTTTTCTTGGCGCTGGCGGCCCATTTTAATTTCAATACTCTGTAACTCCTGCAGCAGTTCCCCGGGCTGCAAAGTAGTCTCTACAGCTATAACCTGATTCAGAAACTCCTCCTGATCGGTTTTTCCCCAGGGTGCAGTCTCATACAGGGAAGAACATTTAATAACCTGGGTTCCCGGCAAAGCAGCGATCAACTCCACTGCCTGCTTCATATTGTCGCGTTTACAGCCTACATTCGAACCCAGAGCAATATAGACAGTTTTATTCATAAAGAGGTTCCCTTCTAAATTAGCATATACCCTTATTCGGGGCAAGAAATATCTTGTCTGAAACGGCGGATTTTTACCGCAAAATATTTGAAATCTCCCGCCACTGGTGCCTGTGGTTTGTAAACGGTCAGTTCCACTGCTTCAATGGCGAATTTCGTCAATAGCACTCTTGCCAGCCTTTCAGCCAAAGCTTCCAAGAGTTGATAGTGCTCATTTTCGACTACCTGTTGCACCGCCTGGAAAACTTCATCATAATTTACCGTCTGCTGCAAGTCATCACTCTGCCCGGCTCCAGACAAGTCCAAATAGAGATCGAAATCCACCTCAAAAGGCTGAGGTTTGATCTGTTCCTCCTCTAAGACTCCATGACATCCGTAAAAGCGCAGGCCGCGCCCCATAATCCTATCCATTTTCCATCCTTATCCCATCGGCCATCCGAACCGCCCGTACCGTTGCCAAAACATCATGCACCCGCACCATGTCCGCTCCATTTAAGGCCCCAGCTACTGCCACCGCCAGGCTTCCTTCCAAACGCTGATCTACCTCTAAGCCTAAGGTAAGGCCGATAAAGTTTTTGCGGGAGGCCGCCAGTAACACTGGCAGACCTAAGCTACGCAATTCTGCCAGGTGTTTAACGATATAGCGATTCTCAGCAGCAGTTTTGCCAAAACCGATGCCAGGGTCTACCATAATCGACTCCCGGGGCAGTCCTGCCTCTAGGGCTTGTTCCACTGATTGGTTCAGCTCATCTATAATGTCACTGATAAGATCAGTATAGGGTTGTCCGTGGTTCATTTGCAAACGATTGTGCATCAGCACTACTCCAGCTTGAAACTCCACCAGTACCGGCAATAGATTATGATCCATCTGCAGCCGGCCAATATCATTGATGAGGTGAGCTCCAGCCTGCAGGGTCTCTCGGGCTACCCGAGCCCGAAAGGTATCTACTGATACCAGGACTCCTCGCCGAACCAGGCCTTCCACTACTGGCATGACCCGCTGGAGTTCTACTTCTTCCGAAGCAATTTCTGCCTGAGGGCGAGAGGAAGCTCCCCCAACATCAATAATGTCGGCCCCCTGTTCTACCATTTCCAGACCGCGTTCTACAGCTCGCTGAGTGTCAAAATAGCTCCCTCCGTCTGAAAATGAATCAGGGGTAACATTTAATATGCCCATCACCAGGGTACGTTCCCCCAGGGGAAGGCTTTGTCCGTGGGCCAGAGCGAGTTGGCTGTGGCTGCTGTAGCCGTTAACAGCCTTCAGCATCGTCTCCAGATCAGAGGCCACCTTTTTCAGACCGAAAGGCTGCCGCTTTATCTTCTCAATAAACCGACGATAATGTTTCCTGGTTCCCATGAGCAGTACATCGGTAGTGCCCTGCCCTAAAATAGTCTGACGGCTGACTGCCGCATCTGCGCCCGTGGCCAGCATTTCTTGTTTTATGATGTTGGCCGCCGGAGCCTGGATGTCCTTGAGCAGCACACATTGAAACAAGGCCTTGGGAATCAGATAAGGATAGCCTCCCTTATCCGGGCCCAGCCTCTCTAGGCAACGCTTAACTTCTTCCTCATTATGCAAAAGGATCACATGATGTCCGGCCATAAATTCCTCCTGGGTAGTTGATTGAAATGTCCGCTGGGCAACGGGTATGTGTTAATATACCCTGGCGTGAGCTTGGTTCTCCTTAAGTTGTCTTCTCATCCCACTTTAATAATCCAGGCTGGATACTGCTGTCTCCCGGCAGTTGCGCTTGGGGCATTGGGCATCGTGTTCGCAACTGATACATATGCGCGACAGATTATCAGCCCGATGGATACGTTCTCCCAAGAAACTCATGGTGGAGCTGATATTGCGATGTTCATAAACCGCCCGTGCGATCAGTTCCACTTCATTGGGATCAAAAAAGGCTCGAGGGAGAATTTCCCGAGCCAGTCTAGCTCCAAAGGAAGCGTGGTCTACACCTGCTTTATATTCTTGCCATTTGCCGATGTCGTGCAGAAGACCGGCGCCATAGATAACTTCCTTGGCGGCCAGACGGCCAGACAAGCCGTATTCCTGCATAAAATACTTAAGATCATTATGTTCCAAAACTAAGATATAAGCGATGCGTGCTACATCTAGATGATGACGAAAATCATGGAGGCAGAACTTCGGTTCCTTTTCTTCTTCTGCGTTCCGCTGCAGATATTGATTATATAATTCATCATTTACCAGTAGTTCAACCCTCTTCATAATCAATTCACCTCATATATCGATTTTAAGAGATAATAGGGTGTTCACTAGTATTATATTAAACGACCGCAATAAAAATCCTGCCCCACGTGATTAGAAAGGTGCTTGGGCAAGGGGGCTTTAACCCGGTAGGGGGACGATGCCTACATCGTCTCCCTATTGCCCAGGAGAACGGGGCGATGTGGGCATCGCCCCCTACCATCCTTCCTATCAAACGCCTTTCTAGCCTTGTTATGTGAACTGATCCTACCACGAGCTATCTTAAATGTCATCCTGAGGGAGGAACGACCGAAGGATCTTTCCCCCTGCACCAGCAATGATTCGTGGGAGGATCTTCCGACTTGCGTCTTTCCCGGGGCAGCACACGGGGCGATGTGGGCATCGCCCTACTCCTTTCAAGAGAAGAGGGGACCGTTTGGGGGTCACCCCAAACCGTCCCCTCTTGCATATAGGGTCATTTTATTTCGGAAGGTTGAAAGAACAGGTTTATTTCTCGTCGGGCTGATTCTTCAGAATCGGAGCCGTGGATGATATTGAAATTGATGCTGTTACCAAAATCGCCGCGGATGGTTCCCGGATCTGCTTCCAGTGGGTTGGTTTTTCCCATCATTATGCGTATGGCCGGGATGACACTTTCGCCTTCCCATACCATGGCCACCACCGGTCCAGAGGTAATAAAATCCACCAAGTCCGCAAAAAAGGGCCGGGCGCTATGTTCAGCATAATGTGACTCTGCTGTGGCTCGATCCAGCTGTAGCATCTTTAAGGCGGCCAGACGAAAGCCTTTTTGTTCAATGCGGCGGATGATCTCCCCTACCAGAGCTCTTTCTACTCCATCGGGTTTTATCATGACCAAAGTCTGTTGCACTTAGTTTTCTCCTTCTGTTTTTTCAGCAGGGTTTTCTGGGGAAGCCTCGCTGTCGGCCTCGGCCTGATCCTTCTCACCAATCGCTTGTCCGGTCATAATGGCCTCGAACTCGTCAGCTTCCATGGTTTCCTCTATCATTAATCGTTCCGCAACTTTATGCAGTTTATCCATATTATCCAGCAAAATTTTCTCAGCTTTATTATAGCTTGCTTCCATGTATTGACTGGCTTCTTTGTCAATGGCAAAAGCTATGGCATCGGAATAATTGCGATCCCGGGATATGTCGCGACCCAAAAATACTTCTTCGCTCTTGTGGCCGAAAGTCATCGGCCCTAGCTCATCGGACATCCCGTATTCGGTGATCATCTTACGCACTATTCCAGAGGCCCGCTCCAGATCATTCTGAGCTCCCGTACTGATGTCGTTCAACACCAGGGCTTCAGCCACCCGTCCTCCTAGAAGGGTCGCTACCTCATCCAACAGATAGGACTTGGTGATATAATTCCGATCTTCCTCGGGCAGTAACAAGGTGTAGCCTCCGGCGCGCCCGCGGGGGATGATGGAAATCTTATGCAGTTTATCGGTGTTGGGCAGGAAATAACTGACCAGAGCATGGCCGGCTTCATGATAAGCCACCAGTTTCTTCTCTTTTTCCGATATGACTCGGGTTTTCTTCTCGGGTCCAGCGATGACTCGCTCAATGGATTCTTCCATTTCCTCCATACCGATCAGCTTTTTATTGCGCCGAGCCGTGAGCAAGGCGGCTTCATTGACCATATTGGCCAAATCTGCACCGGTAAAGCCTGGGGTGCGCTTGGCTAATACCTCCAGGTTTATGTCATCAGCCAGGGGCTTGCCTTTGATATGCACCTTGAGAATAGCTTCCCGCCCTTTGACATCAGGACGATCGATCAGAATATGACGGTCAAAACGCCCTGGCCTCAGCAGAGCAGGATCCAAGATATCGGGCCGGTTAGTGGAAGCCATGACAATAATTCCTTCATTGGTGCTGAAACCATCCATTTCAACCAGCAATTGATTCAAGGTCTGCTCACGTTCATCGTGTCCGCCGCCTAGACCGGCACCGCGCTGGCGCCCCACAGCATCAATTTCATCGATAAATACTATACAGGGGGAGTTCTTTTTGGCCTGTTCGAACAAATCCCGCACCCTGGCAGCACCAACTCCCACAAACATTTCTACAAAATCAGAACCACTGATGGAAAAGAAAGGTACACCAGCTTCCCCGGCTACGGCTTTAGCCATGAGGGTCTTACCGGTACCGGGCGCTCCAAACAGTAGCACTCCTTTAGGGATCTTGGCTCCGATCTCGATGAACTTCTGCGGATTTTTGAGGAATTCGACTACTTCCTGCATTTCCTCTTTAGCCTCGTCCGCTCCGGCTACATCCTCAAAAGTGATTTTTACTTCTTCACCGGTCATGAGCCGGGCTTTGCTACGGCCAAACTGCATTACCCGATTGCCGCCGCCCTGACTCTGATTCATGATGAATATCAGAAAGGCGATCAGGATGATAATAGGAAATAGGGTCGACAATAGTGACATCCACCAGGGAGGTGGCTTCACTTCATCGACCTGGTATTCAACCTTCTTATTATCCCGGAGAATCTGAACGACATTACTCTCCTTGGAGACAGTAGTAGCATATTGGCTACCATCAGATAATTCTCCGGTTATATTGTAGACTAGCTCATCCACCTCTACCTGAGCAGTTTTAACCTGACCTTGGTCGACTTTATTAAGAAATTGGGGCTCGGTCAACTCGGTTATATTTACCTCATTGGTGGAGGTCAGCTTGATGGCAAATAAGGCCATTAGGACGATAAGTACATATATCGCAATATTTTTGAGGGTCTTATCCAAAATTTTCCTCTCCTTCAAGCTGCAGCGAATTTTCCGTCATATTGTAGCATAACCTCCTACCCTTTACAATCTAGACCAATTTCACGAAAACATCTACCTTAGGTAGCTTTCGCATCTGGGCGGGCTTTTATCACAAGAATTCGCCGGGTGGAATCGGTTACGACGGCTGGCTGGGTCACCATAAATCCCATTACAGCATAAATCTCCTCCCCGGCAGCCAACAGGACGATCCGGTTGCGCTGGCGAGCAGGAATCTTTTGTTCCATAAAGTATTTTTTCAAACTCTTGCGACCCTTGAAACCCAGCGGCCGCAATCGGTCTCCTGCCTGGCGCGATCGTAAGCATAACGGGCTAGCCAGGCGATCCAAATCAAGAGCAATGGTATCTGGAGCAGGTTGCCACTCCTGGGCAGGCACTATGGCCAAGGAATAGTTCATGCCCAGTTCACGGATATATACCTGTCCAGGAACAGTGACCGGATAACAAAAGGAAGGGCTGTCAGTAAGATCCTGAGTAAACACCAGTTTGTGATAGACCTTGCCTACCCTGACATCATCGGCTAATTGCAAGATGAGATTGGAGCCGGGTTTGCTCAAGAGCTCGCGCACTTTCAGCAGATCATCCCGCGACCAGTCGCTCTGATGGGATACCTCCACCAAAGCCCGCAGAATCAAGCGGCTTTGCAGAGCAGCCGGTTCCTCCCGAAGACGATCAGCATCCAGTTCCAGTGTCCCCTCTACCCAACTCGATAATAGCGGCCATTGCCGGTCAGCCATTTCATCCAGGGCGGCATTCTCCTCCTGAGCGATGGCTGCCAGGCGGTTGAGCGCCTCTACAATGCGCGGATTGAAAGCTTCCTGCAGGTAAGGGATCAGGTGCAAACGAATACGGTTGCGAACAAAAGCAGGATCATGGTTAGTAAGATCCTGACAGAAGGGCAGCTGATGTTCCTGAACATACCTTTCAATATCCTGGCGGGTAACACATAAAAGTGGCCGGATCAGCTTTCCCTTAACGGGCTGCATACCCTGCAACCCACGAATGCCACTACCACGCAATAGATGGAGCAGGACGCTTTCCGCCTGATCATTCTGGTGATGAGCAGTGGCAATGTGATCGGCACCCAGTTCATCAGCCAGTTCGCGGAAAAACTGATAACGGCAATCCCGCCCCGCCTCTTCCAGAGACCTTTTGGTGCGGGCTGCAACTGCCGCCACATCCACTGTTTTGGTATAGCAAGGGATATCCCAGCGACGGCAGGTGTCGCGAACCAGCTGTTCATCCTGGCCTGCCTGGCTGCGCAAACTGTGGTTTAAGTGAGCAGCCCACAGCACACCACCGTTATCCATGCAACGCTGCTGCAGAATATGTAGCAGGGCCATCGAATCTGCTCCCCCGGAAACCCCTACCAGTACTCGGGCTCCAGGCTTTAGCATATTCTGGTCATTTATATAGCGTACCACAGTTTGATACATAGGGTGCGATCCTTGCTTTTTATATCCTTATATATATGCTACCCACAAATCTCCCCCTGTCAAACTGCTTTGTGAAGTTAGTGGTATAAGAGAACTGGAGATTATACGCTTTAAAAATTTTGACGCAGATTTACGCAGATCTTTTATGATCTTTTTTCTTTTGTGTTTTTTTACAAGGGAGGATTGTTGCGTCGTGACGTGGCGATCTCAACCAGATGTTATCTGCAAGCAAAACAACTTCATCATACACGTTTAATGAGGATAATTGACTTCTAGGGTCACGCATATCACGGTCATGTCGTCACGGGGTTGGCCGTGGCACAGACCTAGAGCTTTTTGCATAATGAGATCAGCATTGAGCTGGGGATCGCTCTCGCTCACAGCCGTCAGGAATTCGGGGATCCAATCTTCACCGGGGATGCTGCGTGAGGCTTCAAACACCCCATCACTCACCAAAACCAGCATGTCGCCCGGATACAGAGAGCGCCTTTCGGTACCGATCTCCAAATTTTCTACTATGCCAATGGGAAGTGAGTTGGAAGTGACTACTCCTACCCGTCTGCCCCGTCGGATGAAAGAGGGCACACTTCCCACCTTTATAAAGTCCACTTCGGCTGTAAATAAATCGATCATTACCATATCCAGAGTCGCAAAGGTTTCGGCACTGGATTTTAGCTGTAGAACCGAATTGATCGTCTTGAGGGCAATATCCCGGTCAAAACCACTATTAAGCAGATTCTCCAACAGCCGTACCGCCACCTGACTCTCATTTAAGGCACGCTGTCCAATTCCCATACCATCACTGAGCGCGATCAGCTGTTGCCCTTCCTTGAGAGTAGCAATGGTGAAACTATCTCCACAAATAGCTTCCCGACCTACCTGGGCCGCTCCGGTGGTGACCCGATAGGTAAAAGATCGGCACATGGTGAACTCGCACAACCCTTTACCGCGCAGGCGGGGGCAGGTTTTCTCACAGACTTCGTATTTTTCCCCCAAATAGGAGGATAGAGCGGGAGCAGTCTCTTTTTCGCAGCGTTCTCCACTGACGCAAGCTTCGGCGTTGATGGTAATAAATTTTTGCTGATCACCAGCTTTGACCGGCGTAATATCTCTGATACTCTGACCAGAATGTTTGAATTCACTCAGCAGTCGATCCCGCAGAGCAAAATCCACCATGGTCTGCACATCGATCTGGCTAGCCAGATCCCGGATCACCTTGCTGACTCCCTGGAGTTGCCTTGACACCAGATCCCTTGATTCTCCCAGTTTCTCATTCCAGTAATCGTTGAGACGCAGGTTGTCAAACAGGTAATTGACCGTACTTACCAATTCCCGACCACAAATACAGCGACGCCGAAAGTCCTCAGGACACTGCTGGTACTGCACCTGGCCATTCATTTCCGCCAAGGTAAATATCTCCATAACCTCCTGGGAGGTGCGATAACAGTCCTTTTCCCAGCAGGTCTCCCGGCGTGAGCAGCCTTTACAGAAGCCCTGGGCAATCTCATCATATAAATAATCCAGATAACCACGATTCGTGGGTTGCGAACGGAGGGGGGCTTCTTTGACAAGAGCGCAGCTCAGCTCATCAAAAACGCGAGCCAGGTTTTCAATGCGGAGACGAGCGGCTTCCTTGAGTCGTGTATCGATCACCTGCACCTCGTTTTCCTTCAAACTGGAGATGGGCCCCAGGGATTGAATAGGCACCCGCTCCGTAAGGTTCTCAGGCAGGAGAAAAAAGATGAGACAGGCCAGGGCGCTTTCCCACATACCCAGTATGGTTGCCTGGGTCTCATTTATGAACAGTGAAAGAGCCAGGGTACCCATCATAAAACCGATCATGACCCCCAGTCGGCCGAAATTGCGGAATAACCCGGCCAGCAATCCGGCTACCGCATTTAGGGCCAGGTGGGGGCCAAAGACACTGGAGGTCATCGACGGGATCAGGCCGGTCATCACTCCCACCATAGTACCTCCCCCAGCTCCCCACACCAGTGCGGCTACCAGGATCCCCAATCGGCAAAGAATGCTGCTGACCTGTAAGCCCGCTAGACTGATCCCCTGTAGACCCATAACCAGTCCGATTCCCAAAACCAAAAAGGCTGCTATATCTTCAAAGGTAAAGTGGGCCAGAGGTCGTGACTCCTTTAGTGCCACGGTGCAGACCATAAATACAAAACACATTATGCCAGCAATGGTAGCTTCAAACACTACCACCATTTCCCCATAAAAACTAAAAGAGGTGACCATGAGAAAGGCGGTCTTAACCACTAGCAAAATGGCGGTGGTCAGCAAGGGTAACCCCCACCACAGCTTATCTTCCGGTATGCGAATGGTGGTCAGGGCACCCATCAGCAGCAAGACAGCAATTATATTGCTGCCTAGACTCGGCCCGGACAGGACGCTGATAAAGCCTGGCAGAGCAAATAAGGCGATCACCGCTGCGCGGGAACGACTCCGGTACCCAAAGGCAGCCATATAGGCAAATATAAAAGGCAGTAGTTCACCCAGTACAAAAGCTCGGGCCATAAGAACTGCTCCAGCGCCAATCAACAATTGATCTATGGTAAATAAAGCCTGTAGCGAAGGCAACAGACTCCCAGGCAACTTAATAGGTTTCAGCTTCAGGGATGGTCGTCGTACAGCCCTCCGCTTGTTTACCCCCAGATCGGCTACCCGCTGATAAGGGTAAACTTCGGTTTTCTCTAGCATCTGAGTCCCTCCTTTTTGACGGTTGTCCACCAATTATAACAGGGTGCCATGGTAAATTTTGTAACTACCCGTCAAGGCTGAACCGTTTCTTCCAACAAAATTCCTTGCTTGAGCTGTATTGCCCACACTTTTTTCTTTTGTTCAACAGGATATAGTAGGAGAGGATGCAAGATGCAATAGGGGACGGTTCTTTCTGTCATTTCGCGTTAACTATCATTATCAGGTAATACTTTTGAAATGACAGAAATAACCGTCCCCTATTGCATCTGGGCGATGATACCGTCGAGGATGTCGGACTCGCTGACCTGTAGGCGGCCATAGGCCAGTTCATCCATTATCAAAGCCAGAATACGGATGCCGGAGACGATGATGTCGGCTCGCTGGGGCTGTAGCCCGGGAATCTGCTGGCGCTCTACTAAAGTTAGGGAAGCTAAATGATCACGCCAATATTTGATCTGGGTGATAGACAGGTTATGCCCATGAATCTGCTGAGAATCATACTCTTTAAGCTGCAGCTGCATAGCGGCTAAGGTGGTGGCGGTCCCCCCCACGACCACCAACGGATTGTCGGAGGTGATAGGCAACTCAGTCAAAGGAGCTAGCAGGGTGGTAATTTCCGCATCACTCATTCCTGTTTCAGTCACCCGCACCGCTCCTAAGGGCAAGGAAACATTCCAGGGCTGGGGATTTTCTATCATAAATTCGGTACTGCCCCCACCTAGATCCACTACCAGAGGAGGCCTGTCCAAAGGTAAACCGCTGCTCACTCCCAGATAACTAAGCCGGGCTTCTTCTTCTCCACTAATGACCTCCACCTGCCAGTTTAGTTCCTGCTGAACCCGGTGGGCAAAATCCTGTCGGTTAGTGGCCTCACGCAGGGCACTGGTACCTACCACCCGCAACTTCTCGACCTGGCAGCGGATCACCAATTCCTGCAATTCCTTTAGTCCCTGGATGGTTCTCTCCATGGCCGTCGGGCTGATCAGGCCGTGTCCATCGACCCCGGCCCCGATGCGGGTTGTTATCAACTCTCGATGCAAAACCTTCCATGACCCGTGGTGCTCCTCAGTAATGAGCAACCGACAGGAGTTGGTTCCTATATCCACCGCTGCATAACGCATTAGTTTTCCTCCTTAGATGTGCTGGGGTCATGATGCAAGTGGGGACGGTTCTTTCTGTCATTTCGCACTTAACTGTCATTGGCAACTATGCGTTTTTGAAATGACAGAAAGAACCGTCCCCACTTGCATCAGCATCTGCTGCGGAACGACACGGGGGTCGTTCCCTACGTTATTGAAAAAGCACTTCCAGATCTGGAAGTGCTTGTGGTCATCTTAGTTATTACGGGGCCTTCTACGGGGCTCCAAACGATTTTTCAAGGGTTGCATGCGTTCATCGCTTTCCTTGAGAAACTTCGCTATCTTATCGTCCAGGCTGCCCTGCCCATCTCGAGTGTTGGAACGTTGCTTATTACTATGGGCGTAATTACTAGCGGGCCGCTCATAATGTTGCTGTACGGGCCGTACAGGTTTTTCCGGAGCAGCTACCGATGGGTTTGCCTGTTTTATAGATAGGCCAACCTTTTTACCAGCAACATTGAGAATTTTGACCTTGACCGGATCCCCCTCTTTTAAGAAATCTCTTACATCTTTTACGTAAGTATCGGCAATTTCAGAAATGTGGACTAACCCCACCATCCCGCCAGGAAGTTCAATGAATGCGCCAAAACTAGTGATCCCCTGTACCTTTCCTTCCATAATGCTACCTGGCACGATATTGGTTTGTTCGGTTGGCATAAAAAACAGAATCCCCCTCGGATTAATATTAGGTTCATTGTATCCTGTGCCAAGTACGTAGTCAATATATGAAGTACTAAGCTGTAGCCTTTTCCTTATCTAGTTAGGACAGGTATCAAGCGTTGTTCACCCGGTTTGACCATCCCTAATTGTTCACGGGCTAAACGTTCAATGTTTTCGGGGGAATCGGCTTTTTCCAGTTCTATTTGCAGCCTTTGCTGCTCCTGTTCCAGAGCAGCTTTTTGAGCCAACAGGCTCTGCTGGCGTTGGGAAAGCTCTACTACTGTTGTGATCCGCGGAATCAAAGTAAAGGCCATGACTGAACATAGCAGACCGATGCCAATCAACCGCCAAGGTCGTTTGACACTCTTCTTACTCTTCAAGCTCATCATCCTCCCCGCCATAGATACCTAAAACATCACCGGGAAGCACAATGACTACTTCATAGCCCTTATTTCTGGCTCGGTTATATAGGGTGGCAATGGTGCTGGCAGTAATCTTGAGGGTTTTCGCTATCTCTTCGGTACTTTTGCCCATTTCCTTCAAGGCCACCACTTGTCTTTCCCGAAAGCTCAGCTTTTCTGCTCCCCGAATCTCTATTTTCATATCAACAGAACCTTATCCACATTTTTTCCACAAACTGTGGACAATTTAACTACAAACCATTCATTCGAGAAAGCAGAGCTTAATTCCTGCCTGGGGAAAACTTTTTTTACTTAATTTTCTTCATCATCATTAGGTGGTGGATCTTTACTCCCTTTCGTCAAGCCTTTGAGCCAGTTGCCTAAAACCAGCACGGGGCGTTTAATGATACCGATCAGGAAAGAAAAGGTCGAAATGGTGAACTGGGCCAGGGTGGAAACAGGGCCTTCCATAGCAGGCCCCAGATAATGGTGATATATGATTATGCCTACCACCAGCGCAATAAGCACATAAACCCGCATCTCGCCCTGATTTATAAACAGCATGGCGGCAAATATCAACAGGATCATCAACATCCACAAGAAGAAATCCATTACATACAAAGAATACTTGCCCAGCCGGGCACGTCTCACCAGTAGTTGGTAGTATTGAAATACCATACCGGCTACAACTCCCAGCACTGCAGTTAGTACAAATGATTGGATCTGGAAGAGCAGTTCGGACAACAGCATTCCCCCTCGAACCTGGCCTCGGGGCCCTTATTTAAGTAGGCGATTGAGAATATTACGACTGCGTGTTCGCACATCACTGCCCTGTTCGCGGTAAATGATGCTGCTGACGTTCCCTTCCACCGCTACTTTACCTTCATCCAGGTTCAACAAGGTGATATGCAACTGCTGGCCGGCAATACCTAAAAAGCCTTGTTGGGTCTCCAGAACGATCTCCTGTTCATCAAAGGTATTGACATTCACCACCCCGGTCAATTCCATGTGATTGCGATTAACAAGTCTAAGTGAGTGATCCGCCACGGCATTCGCCTCCCATCTGGGGACAAACCCCTTTGATCTCAACATTTACCTTCTATACTTATGCAGAGGAATGTCCAGGTATGCCTGCAGGCTGGTTCAGAAAAAACAATATCGCCCTGTACCTGCAGGGCGATAATTTTACTCGATTACTCGATTACTCGATATAGGTTTTTGGCGTCACTGGCCGGCACATTGTCCTTGATGTCTAATACCTCATAGACAGTGGTGCGATGGCCTACCTGGATAGTAAGACGGTCGCCTTTTTTTATCTCAGTAGAGGGCTTGGCAACTCTACCGTTCACTAGAACCCGATCATGTTCTGCGAAGTCTTTGGCTACCGTCCGCCGCTTGATGATGCGGGATACTTTTAGGAACTTGTCCAGACGCATTTTTCTAGAGAGCGTCCTTCAAGGCTTTGCCCGCCTTAAAAGCTGGAACCTTGGTGGCAGGTATACTGATCTCCTGTCCGGTCTGGGGATTGCGTCCTTTGCGGCCTTGTCTCTGCCGAACCTCAAAAGTTCCGAATCCAATCAGCTGAACCTTCTCCCCTGTTTTTAAGGTCCCTTGTACGGTGTCGAAAAAGGCATTGACCACCTTTTCGGTGTCTTTCTTGGTCATACCGGTCTTCACCGCCACTTCATTAATCAAATCGGTCTTATTCAAGTATCTATCCCTCCTTTGGCCATAGTTTACTTGGCATATTATGGGTTATTCGCTGTCTTTCAAGATATTCCTTTTTTTTTCGGACAAACTTATGGGAATCCAAGCCCTTATCCGCATATTTACAGGCCTTTTTCCTTGGCTTCATCCCAGTAATGATCCATTTCTTCCAGGCTTACCTCCTGCCAGGTGCGTCCAGATGCTTTTATGGCATCCTCCACGTAATTGAAACGGCGCACAAATTTATCATTGCTCTTCTGCAAAGCATCTTCCGGTTCTACTTCTTTGAAGCGGGCCACATTTACCAGGGCAAACAAAAGATCCCCCATCTCCTCGGTTATTTCGGCTCCCTGGGCCTGAGCCAGTTCATCCGCTTCTTCTTTGAGCTTGTCCAGTGCTCCTTCTAATTGCGGCCAGTCAAAACCGACCTGGGATGCCTTATACTGCAGTTTTTCCGCTCTCATGAGCGCGGGCAGCATATTCGGTATACCTTCCAAGACTCTGGTTTTACCTTCCTGTTTCTTAAAGCCTTCCCAGTGATCCATGACATCATCACTGGTTTTTAAGTTCATATCGCCAAATACATGAGGATGACGGCGGATCATTTTCTGCTCCACGGTGCGAGCTACATCAGCAAAGCTAAAATAACCAGCTCGCTGGGCCAAGGCAGCGTGAAAGACCACCTGCAAGAGCACATCGCCTAACTCCTCCCGCAGTTTATCCATATCCTGCTCCTTGATGGCCTCCAGGACTTCATAGCATTCTTCAATAAGATAGCGAGTCAGTGATTGATGGGTCTGTTCCCGATCCCAGGGACAGCCCTGAGGACTCAACAGTTTGTCCATTACGACTATAAGGTCTTCTATCGCTTTTGATCCTGTTTCCATATCCTATTCCTTTCTCTGGTTGCCCCAGGGTGGGGTGCCTCCGCACGAACTAGGAGGCCTTTCGCTTCCTCCTGGCGTCCGTAGGGGACGATGCCCACATCGTCCCGTTTTCCTGGGGTCTAAAAAAGCATCCTAGCTTGCGCGTCCCCCTACCGCCTATTTGACATCTTTTATGATGTTCTTCAGCATATTTATATCCAGTTCCTTGATCAGGAACAGGGTCAGCCCGTAAACGCCTACCCCCAAGGTGATAGCTATTATTGTGGCCAGGTGGGAGTGGATATCGATACCCACCAAATACATATAGGAGTATTTTACGGCGATGCTCATAAACACGGTCACCAGTGTTAATTTGAGCAAACGCCCGACTTCATAGGTTACCTTGGTAAGGCGCTTCAAATAATATATATTGAGCAGCGAACCAATGGTAAAGGCCAAGACGGTTCCAATAGCGGCTCCGCGTATATTCCACATGGGAATGGCGGTTAGAGTATAGTTGAAGATCACTTTCAGAACTCCGGTGACCAGTAGATGGCGCATGGCTATTTCCGGCCTGCCAATGCCCTGGAGGCCGGCACTGGAGAGTTGGAAAGCGGCCAAGGTTATACAGGAAAAAGCCAGCGGTTCCAAAGGAATTCCAGCCTCAGGAGCGGCATAGAGAAGATCGCTAATGGGGAAAGCCAATATATAAAGCCCCGCAGCACAGGGCAAGGAAATAAGCATGCCCGCCCGCAGCCCGTAGTTTATGCGGGAATTCAACAGGCCCCGGTCATTTTGAGCCAAAGCTTGGCTCACGGCCGGTACCAGACTAGTGGAAATGGCAATGGTGAAAATGGTGGGGAGACTGATCAGCACCGCTGCCATACCGGCTAGCTGCCCATACAGAGCAGTGGCCTGAGAAGTGGTGTAGCCGATGGCCATCAGACGCCCGGGTACTATGATAGCATCCAACATCTGCACCAGGGGCAAGACTACCGCCCCAAAGGATACCGGCACGGCTAGCCTTATCACTTCCCGGGCCAGTTCCCAGGAACTGGTGCCGCTGTATTCCAGGGTGATGTCTTTTTTAGCCTGTTCCTTACGAAAGCGCAGGTAGAAGATAAATAAAACAATGAGTCCTACCACCCCGCCGACTACTGCCCCGAAGGTGGCACCTGCGGCCGCATACTCCAAACCCCGTGGAAATAGCATGACCGCCAGTATAACAACGGCTGTTACCCGAAAGAGCTGTTCTAAGACCTGGGAAACAGCGGTAGGGATCATGGATTGGTAGCCCTGAAAATAGCCTCGGAATACTGACATTATTCCCGCAAAGAAAATTGCTGGGGCTACAGCCAGGATGGGATAGTAAGCCCGAGGTTCGTGCAGAACGTGATCGGCTATAAATCGAGCTCCCTGCATTACAGCTAGGCTCAATAAAATGCCGAAGATGAAAAGCATTATTAAAGAAACACGAAATATCTTGCGGCTGTCACCGGTGAATCCTTGGGTCTCTTTACGGGACACCAGTACGGAAATAGCCACCGGTACTCCGGCGGTAGCTAAAGATAGGATGGTGGTATAAATGGGATAGGCCATTTGATATAGGCCCATGCCCTCTCCGCCGATCAGACGGGCTAGGGGTATGCGGTATAGGGCGCCCAGAACCTTGCTGATGGCTCCGGCTACACTCAGGACTACAGCCCCCTTCAGAAAACTCTGCCTGTTGTCCATTAACTTCCTCCCCGATTTCCGTGAGGTATATTATACCACAACTATCCTCAATCCGTGGATACGCAAGCACAAGTTAAGACACGTTCTAAACAAGCCGCTTGGCCATAAGGGACATGATGACGGAACGGCACACGGGCCGTTCCCTACAGAACGCGCAGTTAGAAACAGGGGACGTTGTCATCCTGAGGGAGGAACGACCGAAGGATCTTTACCCCTGGCATCAGTAAAGATTCTTCGGCTACGCCTCAGAATGACACAATACTTTTTCAGCAGTCGCCTCAAGTCAGGGGACGGTCCTTGGCGAAACCGAGAACCGTCCCCTGTTTCGCTGTGCTTGCGCCCAAAAAGAGCGGCGCGGGGCCGCTCTAATATGCAAGGTAGGTTCTGCCTTTATTGACTCCACTGGCGTCTGCCAGAGTAACGAGTGTTCTGACTGCATCTATACGAACAGCTATTGTTCCATCTGCTTGGCTAGGAAGCCGGCGGCGGTTTCAGCCAGCTTGACTTCCATGTCGCCTAGGGTCACATTAGCTTCCTTGGTTACGATTATCACAGCGCCGATAGGGTCTCCCTGGGTGATAATGGGAGCTATTACCTGGGCTTTGATGGTGTACTCCCGGTCGTCGTTTTGAATCACATGCTGATTCTCATCATCAGGAGCTTCCAGATTATTCATTATTAGGGTGGTACGTTCTTCCAGGGCCCTTTCCACAGCTTTGCCTATGGATTTGCTGAGGAATTCTCTTTTGTTGGCGCCGGCAACAGCGATGATAACATCTCGATCCGCTATCATCGAAATATGACCGATGGTCTCATTGAGCGAGTCCGCATATTCTTTAGCGAAATCTCCCAGTTCACCAATGGGAGAATATTTCTTTAAGATAACTTCTCCTTCACGATCAACAAAAATTTCCAGAGGGTCACCCTCGCGAATGCGTAGCGTTCTACGAATCTCCTTAGGAATCACGACCCTGCCCAGGTCGTCAATCCGGCGAACTATACCTGTTGCTTTCAATTTACATTATCCCTCCTTTTTTGAAGAACTTGAAAACCTTTCAGTGATAGTATATAACTCAAAATCCCCTTTTATTCACTTTTTACCATGGTCAACCCATAAAATAATTTCTTTCCTTATTGGCGGGATATCAATTGGTTTGTCCCCTTAGGAAAACTGCATCCCTCGGCCAGGTTGGCTGACAAAATGTGCAATTCTTTTAAGGGCTAAAACCAGAAAACCGTTACTCCAGTAATAGTTTTCCTATTAATGGCCAGACTAATCTGGAAAACAAATGTAAGATTTATGGAGGCTTTGATGCAACGTATCAGTTCCTTTCAGATTTGGGCCACCTTGACCGTAATGACTATTCCCATTGCTTTTTTGGAAGTACCTAAGCGGCAGTTAGAGGCTCTCGGCAATAATGCCTGGATAGCGGTGCTTTTGGCGTTGCCCTTTGGTCTGTTGATATATGCCATGTACATGTTTATCATTCATCGCAGTCAGACTCCCTTTCCGGCTATGCTGGAAGAGCATTTCGGCGCAGTAGCGGGACGGTTGCTGCAGATCTTTTACTTTGTAATGGAATTGGGTATTGCGGCTTTTGGCATCCGTCTCTTTGTGGATTTTGTGGAAACCAATGTTCTGCCAGGAACACCCATTATCGCATATATCGTGATTTTGATGGTGGTGTGCTTTTCCGCCTTAAAATCCGGCGTACAAACCTTTATGAGAACCTTTGAAATAATAGCAGTATTATGTTTGCCTTTGACCCTGCTTATTCTGGCCTTGGGATGTACTCAGCCTTTAACCCCGGAAAATCTGCTCCCCATAAGCAATATAGACCTAAAGGAGTTGGGTATTGCTACCGCCTCTACTTCCATAATCCTTTCCCGGGGTTTTATTATTCTGGTACTGGGAAAATGGGTAACTGATTGGCAGGGGATGCGCCGGGCTGTAATAGGAGCTTTGCTGACTTATGTGTTTCTGCTCACCGTAACTGTGATGCTCTCCCTCCTCATTTTTGGCGCTTCCACTGCTCAAATCTTATCTTTCCCCACCTTTACAATAATACAGAATATTGACATCCTTCAGTTTATCCAAAATATCGATATCGTATTTATAGGCGTCTGGATCTTAGGAATGTTCGCTACTACCACCGGTACCTGGTATATTAGTTTGCTAAGTCTGCAGCAGGCCCTGCGCCTGAGTAGCTACCGTTTTCTAACCGCGCCGACGGCGTTAATTTTAGGAGTCTTCGCCATAGCCATGGCAGAAAATATTCTGGAAGTACATATATTATCCAATATAATAATCCCCTTTCTTTATGGAGTGGTTCTATTCTTTATCCCATTTTTAATGTTTTTGCGAATACTGTTAACGTCAACCGGCAATCAGTCTGCGAAATCCATACCCGTGCAGAATATGGATTAACAGCCAGACCCTGCATAAGGCAGGCTGCCCCAGAACAAACTAAAGTGAAAACACTGTGTAAGGAGATATTCATGCGCTATCTGAGTGGCAAGTCCGCCTCTGACAATGCTTCTGATCCCCATAAATTAATAGATCAAAACATTACTGGTATCTTGGCAACTGATCAAGCTAATCTGGAGACTATCCTGCAGAATTGCTCCGATATCGTCATAAAACCTTTTCAGTTCGGCAGCAACCCACCTATAAAGGGTATGCTACTCTACTTCGACGGTCTGGTGGATCGGCAGGAAGTAGAGATCAATCTGTTAAAACCCCTTATGCTGGAGATGGATATGTTGTGCAGTCAAAATGGCGGCCTGCACGATAATGTGCTGGAAAATGTGCTCTATCGCATACTGACTATGGCCGATCTGAAAACAGTAAAAGATTACAACAGCATCTGCCATCATATCAGCTCTGGAGATACGGTTTTTCTAATTGACGGCATCCACGAAGCCCTGGTAGCCGGGACCCGTTCCTGGAAAGGCCGGGGAGTAGAAGCCCCCGAAAACGAAGTTGTGATATTCGGCCCCAAGGAAGCTTTCACAGAAACGGTTCGCTTCAATACAGCTATGATCAGGAGGCGCATAAAGTCAGTTAACCTAAAGATGGAAAGTTATGTTATCGGCCGGGTCACCAAGACGGATGTGGTCTTGTGTTATGTGAGCGGCATAGCCCCGCCCAACCTGGTAAATGAGCTTCGCTCCCGCTTAAGCGCTATTGATACTGATGCGATCCTGGATCCTGAGTACCTAAATTCGTTTATTGCCGATACTAAAGTTACTATCTTTACACAGGTAGAATACACCGAAAAGCCGGATCGGGTGTGCGGCCATCTACTGGAAGGACGGCTCGCCGTATTGGTGGATGGTTCCCCTACGGCCATGATCCTGCCCGTATCATTTCCGCAGTTTTGGATAGCTGCGGAAGACTATTATACACCGTTTATTCCGGCATCCTTTTATCGCATGGGACGTTTTATCGCCTTTCTGGTAGCCCTACTGCTGCCTTCCCTGTACGTGGCAGTTACTACCTATCACCAGGAAATGATCCCGACTGCCCTCTACCTGACTATTGCCGCTACTCGTCAGGGGGTGCCTTTTCCCATTTTTGTGGAAGCTATTCTAATGGAAGCTACCTTCGAACTCCTGCGGGAGGCGGGACTGCGTCTGCCCCGGGCAGTGGGCCCTGCTGTCAGTATCGTAGGCGCACTTATCATTGGTGATGCGGCTGTTCAAGCCGGACTGGTATCTACACCCATGGTGGTCATTGTAGCCTTCACCGGTATCGCTTCTTTCGTAGCTCCTAATTATAATGCTGCCTTAATTATTCGTATTGCCCGTTTTGTTTTCTTGATTGCGGCTGCCGCTCTGGGATTTATGGGTATAATGATCGTCCTTATTCTCATGCTGATCAGAATGGCTTCTCTGTCCTCACTGGGTTTGCCCTATCTATCTCCCCTGGCCCCCTTTAACTGGGCTCAGCTCAGTGACATTATGGTGCGGCGGCCCTGGTATCAAGCCAACCAGCGTCCCTATATGGAAGGCATGGAGAATCAGGTTCGCCAGGGATCAAAGGAGGGGCAGGAGTGAAGCTTGGGCTGTTTATTCGACTTCTTTTGATCGCGCTTATCCTATCTGTCTGTCTCTGCGGATGCCAGGGGGTAGAAGTGGAACAAACCGCTATTGCCACGGGCGTAGCTGCTGATTGGGACGATGGAGATTATATTGTATCAGTGCAGTTGGCTAAAGTGGCCACCGCTGAACAGGCCGCATCTCAGGAAGGCCCCCAATTTATCGTCCTTAATGAGCGTGGTCAAACCTTGACCGAAGCCGCCCGGCGTTTGAACCTGACCCTGCCCCGTCTGCCCCGATGGTATCACGCCAACACTCTGCTGCTAGGCGAAAACCTGGCCCAGCAGGGGTTAAGCGATATTATCGATTTCCTCTCCCGCAATCCTAATGTCCGAACCAACTCTTTGCTGGTTATGACCCGAGGAGCTACTCCTCTGGAAGTATACCAGCTAGATACACCTCTGGAGCCCTTTTCGGCGGTGGCTATCCGTAATATTCTGGAAAACCAGGAGGATCAGGTGGGTATTTATAAACCGGTTATCCTGGCAGACTTTCTTTATAATGTGGCTACTCCAGGAATCGATCCAGTTATACCCCAGGTCAGGATTATTTCAGATCACGGCAAGAAGTTCCTGACCATTGCGGGTACTGCTGTTTTTCGCGGTACAGAATGGGCAGGGGAATTGAATGAAGCCGAAAGCCGAGGGTTTCGCTTTTTAAGTTCGGAAAGAATCCGCGGAGGATTACTGGTTGTCCCCGCTCCCGGTGATGAAAACCGCCATATCACTATCGAATTGATTTCCTCCCAGGCTACCATGAAACCCGTATGGAAAGAGGGGGAACTGCGCATGATGGTACAAATAACTGCTGACGGCAATTTTTACGATCAGACTTCCTCCAAAACCCTGCTGAATTTGGAGACCTTCCGCCTCATGGAGCAACTGAGCGCGGATCAAATAGAGCAAGATATAAAAAGGGCGATTGGCAAAGCTCAGGGCTATCAAGCTGATATTTTCGGCTGGGGCAGACTGCTGGAAAGAGAATATCCCCATATCTGGTCCCAAGTAGCACAAGACTGGCCCGAAGTCTTCTCGGCCCTACCGGCGGATATACAGATCACTTTCAAACTGCGCCGCACCTACTTGACTGACAAATCTTTCGTCATAAAATAAGGAGTTTTTGTCATGCTGCTGATCCTGATCATTTTAGCTCTTGCTGTGGTAGTACTTATAGAACTGCCCGGTTTGATCAAAAACCGGCTTTATCGAGAGATTGGGGTTTTTTCGGTGTTATTCCTTATCGGAACTTACCTGGCTTGCGCTCAGCTCTACCAGTTGCCCTTACCCAACCCTCTGGCCTACCTTTATCAACTGCTGGACAGTTAAGGAGGGTAACCATGCAGCAGACTTGGACGGGAATTCTAATATTATTAATGCTGCTGGCCAGCGGATGTGGCACTATGACTGACGTGGAGCGAACAGCGGTGGGAGCTGGTTTGGGAGTAGATCTGGATAATGAAGACAATGTTATATTCTATGCCCAGTTTAATCGGCCGGTAAATGTTCAAGAAACCGGCGCTAACGAGGCCCAGAGCGAAGTTTTTACTGGCCGGGGCAAAACCCCCAGTCAGGCCGCCCGCAACATAACCCTGCGGATACCCCACTTACCCCTATGGTCCCATGCGGATATCTTTGTACTAGGAGAAAGGCTGGCTCGCACCGATCTTTATTATATGGCAGATTTCCTGGCCCGTAACCGTAATGTCCGTAAAAACTCTTTTATAGTTGTGTCGTACCAGGCCAGCCCCTATGAAATTTTCAACGGTGAATGTCCTTTTGCTTTATGTACTTCTCGGGGTATCATCAATATTCTGCGTACCCAGGAAAAACAATTCGGTGTCTATGTTCCGGTAACTGCGTCGGAGTTTATAAACAAACTGCTCAGTTATGGTATAGACCCGGTTGTTCCCCAGGTTACCACCATGAACAAGGATGACAAGGAAATGCTGACTATCGATGGGATGGCGGTCTTTCGCCAAAATCGTATGGTAGGTTTCTTAAATGAGTTGGAATGCCGTGGCTACCGCTGGCTTAGCCCCAGCAGTAAAAAAGGCGGTCTGGTCGTTTTGAATGCCCCCTGGCCCCATGTGGATTATATGAGTCTGGAAGTAAGTGAGTTTAACAGTCGTACCCGCCCCCGTATCGTAGATGGCCAATTGAGTATGGATGTGCAGATAGAGGTGATTGTAAGCTTGGTGGGTATTGGGGGGGTGGTCAATGTTCTGGAAAACGAGGATATGATTGAGGATTTGGCGGCGCAAGAAATTGAAAGACAAATCTATGCTTGCATTGCCAAAGCTCAGCAGCTCAACAGTGATATCCTGGGCTGGGGACAAAAAGTACAGCGCTATGAACCAGAATTTTGGGAAACGCTGGAGCCCGATTGGTATGATGTCTATCCGCATATTGAAGCCCAGGTAAATGTCCAAGCTAATCTGCGCGGACAATATCTACTGGTGAATCCTTTATCAAACCGGAGGTAATTTGCCATGGCTATTATCCTGATATCCTTTATCCTCCTGTATATTCTGCGGGAAGGAAAGGATCTAATAAAAAATAGATCCTGGCAGGAAGGCTTGTTGGGCTTAGCTCTCATTGCTGTCAGCCTGGTCTATGGCATTGATTACATCCAGGAAGGCAGTGCTCTGCCCCACCTGGGCACGCTGTTTGAGGAACTGCAGCCGCTGTACAACCGTTTCCAGGCTTTTTTTAGGCTGCTGACTTAATGCCTTGTGGAAGGGTGATCATATGGAAAACCGTATATCTTCACAACAGGTGGCTTTTTTAACTTTCCTGTTAATGCTGGGCAGTGCTTTCGTTGCTGTGCCGGAAGCAACTGCCGGGCGTAATGCCTGGGTTTCTTCTATATTAGCTGCACTGATAGGATTTTACGCTCTAGCCGTGATTCTGCGCTTACAGCTGATGTTTCCAGGAGTGAGCATTTTTAAGATTGCCGAGCTCAGTTTGGGTCTTGTCCCTGGGAAAATACTTAACATGGTCTATTTATTTATAGTATGGGTGGTTGCTATTCTCTATCTGGGTGATATCATTTCCCTGCTGCGCCAGCTCTTCCCGCTGCTGCCAGCCTTCTCTCTGCGTACTATTATCATTCTCACGGCCGTTTGCTGTCTTTATAAAGGGATTACTAGTATAGCTTATCTGGCTGAGTTGGTCATCGGGTTCATTATTTTTTTCTTAGTGATAGGTTTTCTGGCACCGCTGAGTTTAGCTGACTTTTCTAACCTGCAGCCTATACTCAGTGAATGGTACGCCATGGCGGGTGCTACTCTGTACGGAGCCGTTTGGCCTTACTTGGAGATCACGGTATTTGCACTCCTGTTGCCCCTGGTCAATGATCTGGAAAAAGGCTATCCCAAAATAGTTACCTGGTTCATAATTGCTGCCGTGGTACTTGTCTTTCGCACCGTTCTGGTTTTGGCAGTTCTGGGGCCAGAGCTGACTCTGGCTTATGCTTTTCCTTTTTATAAGGTTTTTCGTCTGGTGGAAGTGCAGAATTTTCAGCGTATAGAACTGTTCTTTTTTGTCATGTGGTTTACCACCAGCTTTATAGCAGGTCTGGTCTACTATCTGGGCGTGGTACTAGGCCTAAAGGAGCTGTTCGGCCTCAAGGATTACCGCAGCCTTATATTGCCGGTGGGCCTTCTCATATTGACCATGTCCATCTATACTATTAGGTCTGACATGTACTTTGTTCGGGTTTTGAGCACCAACGCTCCTTTAGTCACTATGCCGGTCAACCTCCTGTACCCCACTATTGTGCTATTGGCTGCATTAATCGCCTACAATAAAGTCAGGGACAAACTGGCGCCACCCTCAAATGCTGCTGAGCAGTCCATGGAGTTCCAGGAGTGATCCCCGCTCCATGTTGAGACGCACGGTATGGTTGTTTATACGGCGAAATTTCAACCCTTGCATCCGTTGGTGCAGGTCAGCGGGCAGTTTACCAGCCACCTGGATCTCTATCTCGCGGCCCTTGCGGCGCAGCATTTTGATTTCTTTTGTTTTGGCCATAATGCGCAGGCTGGCTACCTCTAAGAAGTTCTGTACCGGTTCAGGCAAGGGGCCGAAGCGATCTAGCAGTTCTTGACGTATCTCCTCTACTTCCTCCATGTCAAGGGCCAAAAGCAAGCGGCGATAAATGCGCATTTTGGTGCCGGAATCGGGAATATACTCATCAGGTATGTACATATCCACATCCATATCAAACTGAGGATTGAACTGGGGCGCAGTCACCTGCCCTTTTAGCCGGGCGGTCTCTTCCTCCAGCATTTGGCAGTACAGGTCAAAGCCTACCGCGGCAATGAAACCGTGCTGCTCCGGCCCCAAAATATTACCGGCTCCCCGTATCTCCATATCCCGCAGGGCGATCTTCATTCCAGAACCCAGATCACTGAACTCGCGGACAGCATTGAGGCGCTTCTGAGCTACCTCAGACAATACCCGCTCGCGCCGATAAGTAAGGTAAGCATAGGCTAACCGATTGGAACGTCCCACCCGGCCGCGCAACTGATACAGCTGGGCCAGACCCAGTTTGTCTGCTCCATCGATGATCATGGTATTGACATTGGGCATATCCAATCCTGACTCGATGATGGTGGTACACAGGAAAACTGCCAATTTTCCCTGGATAAAATCCATCATCACCCGGGACAGTTCGTCTTCTTTCATACGCCCATGCCCCACTCCAATGGGAACTCCCGGTACTAGTTTCTCCAGTTCGCTTTTGACCCGGTGCATATCTTCAATGCGGTTGTGAACGAAAAATACCTGCCCGCCTCTTTCCACCTCAGTCAGGATAGCATCTCTGATTATCTCCTCATTGTATTCCATCACATAAGTGGTGATGGGATACCTCTCAGGAGGAGGAGTTTCAATAACGCTCATATCCCGTAAGCCCGTCAAGGACATATGCAGACTGCGGGGAATGGGAGTGGCCGAAAGGCTAAGCACATCCACCAGCTTTTTGAGGGCTTTGATCTTTTCCTTCTGGGCTACTCCGAAGCGATGCTCTTCATCGATCACTAACAACCCCAGATCCTTGAAGTTCACATCTTTGGAAAGCAGCCGGTGAGTGCCGATGACGATATCCACCACCCCTTTGCCCAGATCCTCCAGGATCCTTTTCTGCTGGGCAGCGGTGCGGAAACGGCTCAGTACTTCGATGGTAGCGGGGAAGTCCTGGAATCTCTCCTGAAAAGACAGGTAGTGTTGTTCAGCTAAAACGGTAGTAGGAACCAAAAGAGCTACCTGTTTGCCATCCATGACCGCCTTGAAAGCGGCCCGCATAGCCACTTCGGTCTTACCATAACCTACATCTCCACAGATGAGCCGATCCATAGGGCGATGGGATTCCATGTCGCGTTTGGTATCACGTATGGCTTTTAATTGATCGGGGGTCTCCTGATAAGGAAAACTCTCTTCGAATTGAGCCTGCCAGGGAGTGTCGGCCCCAAAAGCATGCCCTTGTTGGGTCTGCCGAGCCGCATACAGTTGGAGCAGTTCCTCAGCCATGTCCTGAATGGACTGAGCTACCTTACGTTTGGTGCGCTCCCATTCACTGCCTCCCAGTTTGCTAAGACGCGGTTCCCGCTCCTCGGTCAAAGTATAGCGGTAGAGGGCATCCAATTTATCCAGAGGTAAATAGAGTTTGTCGGTACCGGCATACTGCAGCAAAATATATTCACGGGTGACTCCATCGGTCTCCACCCGGGTCACACCCCGAAAAATGCCGACGCCATAGTTTTCATGCACCACATAATCGCCCAGTTTCAAGTCCTCCACCAGCAGTCGTTCTTCCCGCTCCGGTCGGCGCCGGGTGCTACGAGTGGTTTTCTTGCCCCAGATATCCTGTTCGCTGATCATGGCTAGTTGCAGGGTGGAACTGACAAAGCCCTTTTCCATCCCACCCTCCAGAAATTCTACTCCGCTAATGTGCTGCTCCACCAGTTCCTTGCCCAGCTGTTCACGGGCAGCCCTTCCTCGGGCGACTATGTAGATATGATAGCCCTTTTTTGTCCAATCCTGTATGCGGTTATATAAAACCGACAACTGGCTGAAAAAGGGCTCCATCTCCTGCTGGGAGACATGTTCCATCAAGCTCACCTGAGCCTGGGGTATGTTGCCCGGGAAGAAGGAATGGTACAGCCGGGGGCGGGAATGGATGGCATCGGTCAGTTGTTCTCTGGTGAGGGTGGTCAATTCCTGCACCCTTTTCTCCTCGCGGCGGGCTTCGCGAATAGCGGCCTGATAGCGTTTGCGGGCCCGCTCATACTGTTTCATAAACTCCCGGGGTTCATCAAAGAAAACCCAGCTATCAGCGGAAAGATAATCAAACAGGGTAGATTCCAGCCCCTCCCCATATAATTCGTCAGCAGGGGTGATGGTCAACTGCTCCTGGTTACTGATGGAGCGCTGAGTTTCCACCTGAAAAGACCGCAACGATTCGATGGTATCTCCGAACAGATCAATGCGGCAAGGGTTTTTCTCCCCCACCGGAAAAACATCCAGCAATCCTCCCCGCACCGCAAATTCACCAGGACGAGTGATGGTATCGGCCCGTTGATAGCCGCTTTGTACCAACTGTTTCAGCAAAGAATGCGAGGGCCATTCCTGATCGGTCTGCAGATGGATGGTCTCTTTTTGCAGTTGCTGCGGAGATTTCAACGGGAATAGAAATGAAGCCGGAGTGGCTATTATCAAGCTCTTGTGCCGAGGCCGCAGCAGACAGTCCCGCAAAGTCAATATCCGGTCTTCTTCCACCCGAGAAAAGTTCTCTTTTAGAAACACCAGTTCCCGCCCCAAAAATAGCAGTATACGATCTGAGGGCAGAAATGACTGTAATTGCTTGGCTAGATCATAGGCCTTTTCTTCGCTGGGAACCAAGCATAGAGCTTTACGATTCAGTTGGCGGGCCAGAATATGTATCAGATAAGTGCGAGCTGATCCTGCTAGGCCGGTCAAAAGTACATTTTCTTGGCGGTGAATAGTTTCCACCACTTTATTGATCCAGGTCTCGTTCAAAGGTATCTCCCTCATGGCGAAAGGTGGACGTCGCCAGACCTCCACTTTTCTCATTCTTAAATATTACTATGAAATTATGTACTCGGTTTAGTTATAAAAAAACTGTTGCGAAGGAGAGGAATTATCTGCAAACCCCATTTCCTGCAAACATTCCTCGCACATTCCTTGCATTGCCATGCTGCCTTCATAGCCTTCTTGTTCCGACACGTTAAAAATCCGCTGGCAAATATCACAAACATGGTATACTTTCACAATCAGCCGACCCCCTATACCTTTTACTGATAAGTTTTCCAGGGAAATCGGCTTTTATTCAATTATACTCATTCATGGCTTTCTCTATGCCGTTAGCTATCCAGGTCTCCACTGCATCTGCTGCTCGAGCTACAGCATTGGAGATGAGTGGCTTTTCCTCGGGAGAAAAACGCCCTAAGACCCAATCTATAGCCTCATGAGGTGGCCGACCGATCCCGATACGGATACGGGCAAACTCTCGCGTCCCCAGGTTTTCTACCAGAGAAGTCATGCCGCGATGCCCACCGGTGCCTCCCGCTGAGCGAATACGAAGGTTTCCTACCGGCAGATCCATATCATCGTAAATCACTATAATATCCTTAAGATCGATCTTGTAGTAGGCTATCAGGGCTCTTACCGCCTTGCCGCTCAGATTCATGTAGGTCAGGGGTTTGAGTAAAAACACTTTTTCCTGCTTGATCTGCAGATGAGCGATAATAGCATCAAAGCGACTTTCTTGTCTCTGCACCGGGTGCCGCCGGGCCAATTCCTCCAGAGTTTGAAACCCTACATTGTGGCGGGTGTCTTTGTAACGCGGCCCAGGATTACCCAATCCCACTATCACTTTCATGTGCTTTTAATACTCCTCACCTAGATAGTATCAAAAAACCCCGGATAACCGGGGTCTATCGTTGATCCGGCAATAACGATCCGGCCGGTTGACTGGGGTAGTTTTTTTTACGCTGATTTACGCAGATTTATATGATTAACGCAGATTAATTATAAAATATTTAAATTAAAAATCATAAAAGATCTGCGTTAATCTGCGTCTAATTTAAAACCTACTCGGCAGCCTCGGATTCGCCTGTGGCTTCCTCTTCCTCAGTGGTTTCGTCATCTGTGGACTTGCTGGCACCCAATATAACTGCTACAACCGTATCCGGGTCACTGATCTTTTCTACATTCGCTTCTACTGCTAAATCTGCTACGGTGATCTTCTCCCCGATTTGCAGCTGGGATACATCACAGATAACTGATTCGGGCAGATCAGCGGGTAGACAGGCTACCTCTAATTCTTTGGCGCCTGACTGGAGAATGGCTCCCTGTTTGGTTATTTCCTCTTCACCGATTATGTGTATAGGCACATTACTGGTGATTTTCTCGGTCATGCTGACCTCTAAGAAGTCGAGATGATTTATTTCCCGGTTAACGGGATGCCTCTGCACCTCTCTGACCAAGGCCAGGATAGGCCGGGGTTCTCCCTCTAATTCTAAGCTGAACAGTCCACTGTAACCATGATGGCTGAATATACGATTAAGGTTTCTCCCTTCCAAAGCAATGGGTAGAGGTTCTCTGCCTTGACCATATACAATGCTGGGGATCATTTGCCCGCGTCTCAACTCATGCAAATGGCCTTTGCCTTTTAATTCACGTTTAACTCCTTTAAGTGTTTGTGCTAATGCCATGGTAATCAACTCCCTTTTCTAATAGCTGGGCATATATCTTTTTGATTATATCAATAAGAATTGGCCTTGTCCAAAATCCGGCTAGGCTTCAAATAGTTTACTTACCGATAGATCTTCATGGATCCTTAGGATGGCTTCTCCCACCAATGGGGCTACTGACAAAATAGTCATGTTGGCAAGACGCTTTTCCTTGGACAGGGGAATGGTATTGGTTATGATTATTTCCTTAAAAGGTGCCTGGGACAGCCTTTCAATGGCAGGCCCAGAGAAAACCCCGTGAGTACAGCAAGCATATACTTCCCGGGCGCCCTTGTCCATCATTACATCAGCAGCAGTACACAGAGTACCAGCCGTATCAATAATGTCGTCGATGACAATAACGGATTTTCCCTGTACATCCCCGATGACATTCATTACTTCAGATACATTGGGAGCCGGCCGTCTTTTATCGACAATGGCCAGGGGAGCACCCAGTTTGGCTGCCAAATCTCGAGCTCGGGTCACTCCGCCCACATCGGGCGATAGCACTACCGCGTTTTCAGCCAAGCCCTTGGTGCGAAAGTACTCCGAAATAGTCGGCACACCGGGCAGATGATCCACCGGGATATCGAAAAAGCCCTGGATCTGGTTGGCATGAAGATCTACGGCTACTACCCTCTGGGCTCCGGCTTCTACGATCAGATTGGATACCAATTTGGCCGTGATGGGATCCCGGGCCCGGCTTTTGCGATCCTGACGAGCATAACCGTAGTAAGGAATAACCGCATTGATACGCGAAGCGGACGCCCGACGAAAGGCGTCGATCATAACCAATAACTCCATCAGGTTCTCGTTGACCGGGAAGCAGGTCGGTTGAACTACAAATACATCTACCCCGCGAACACTCTCATGAATGCCACAGTTGATCTCACCGTCAGAAAACCGGGACACCTGAGCATCCCCTACCGGAATCCCCAAGTAAGTAGCAATTTCCTCGGCCAATGCGGGGTTAGCATTGCCGGTAAACAGTTTCATCCTCCAGCGGGACGCTTTCATGCCTAAACCTCCTAATGATCTTGCTTTTTCTTTTTCCAGGGAACAACGCGTTGGTCAGCCCTTTCCACGGCTAGTGATTGAGCCGGAACATCGCGGGTAATAGTCGATCCAGCACCGGTTACCGAGGACTCTCCTATTCTAACCGGAGCCACCAGATTAGTATTACTGCCTATAAAGACATGGTCTTCAAGGATGGTCTGGTGTTTGTGCTGTCCATCATAGTTGCAGGTAATGGTTCCCGCCCCGATGTTGACCTGACGGCCTACCAGGGCATCGCCTACGTAACTGAGATGAGGGATCTTGCTACCCGATCCGATAGTGGATTGCTTGATCTCCACAAAATCGCCTACTTTGACCTGGGTCTCTAATTGAGCTCCGGGACGCAGATAAGCATAAGGCCCGATGACACAATCATCACTAATTTGAGCCTCTTTGACCCGGGAGCTTTCGATAACTACCCGATCCCCTATGGTGCTGTCATTTATATTAGTCCAAGGGCCTATTTCACAGCCTTCCCCAATAATGGTTTTACCCTGGATCAGGGTAAAGGGCATCACAACTGTATCACGGCCAATGGTTACTTGGCTGTCAATCATGATCGAGTCAGGCTCGACCAGGGTGACCCCATCCCGCATGAGCTGATCATTTTTGCGGCGGCGCAAGATCTTCTCCGCCTGAGCCAGCTGTATGCGGTCATTCACCCCATGGATCTCTTCGGAGTCAGCTGCTGCCATAACTTGCACTCGATGTCCTTCGCTTTTGAGTATTTCCAAAACATCAGTCAAGTAATATTCTCCCTGAGCATTAGCAGGTCGTAACTGCTGCAACACGCGAAAAACAGAACCGGCCTGAAAACAATAAATACCTGAATTGATCTCGTTTATACTTTTCTCTTCGGGGGAAGCGTCCTTTTCTTCAACAATGCGTGCGAAGTAGCCCTGCTCATCACGCAGGACCCGTCCGTATCCCGTGGGCTGTTCCAAATGAGTAGTCAGGACGGTAGCCTCAGCTTGGCCTTGCTGATGATAATCTAAAAGCGCCTTTAATGTGGAGGGGCGCAGTAGAGGAATGTCACCGGCTAACACCAAGACAGTGCTGGCAGGATCAACCTGTTCTTGCGCCTGCTGGAGGGCATGACCGGTACCCAACTGCTCTTCTTGGACAACCAGCTGCACTCCATCATCGGTAAATACTTTTTCCACGTGTTCGCGCCCATGGCCTACCACAACAACTATATCCTTTATGCCCGCTGCCTGGACAGCATCTACCACATGAGCCACTAAAGGTTTACCTGCTGCCTTGTGTACCACCTTGGGCAGATTTGACTTCATGCGCACGCCTTTTCCCGCCGCTAAAATTACAGCAGTATAGGACAATTTCTCCACCTCTTTGCTCTATCAGTTTAGAATAAAGATTCCTTCTATCAATATATGACACTGTACCACCCGTATTATAACCCTAATATGACACTATTTTCACAAATATTTTTACACCGGGTGATGGGACACAGTCTAACGGTTCTCTTGTGCACAAGTTAGGGGCGATATGGGCATCGCCCCTTCTAGAACGATATTTCTCCCAGATGCTTTTGGGCTAGTAGCAGGTCACTGGGTTTGTCCACATCAACGCCTATTTCAGCATAATCAGAAATAAGGGCTCGTCCTTTGATACCGGTCGTCTGATAGAATCTCTTTTCCACTGCAGCAATGCTGAGGCTTCGAAACAGATATTTGAATACCAATCCTAGTCCGAACAAGCGCGCCATCGCTATAGGGTTTTTCCTTCTTTCCACTAGTTTGACGGCTAGATCCAGGCTGCGTTCGATCATCTGACTGCGAACCAAAAACAGGTTTCCACCGGTGAATATTCCTTCTTTAAGTCGGACATAAGTGCGAACCACTCCAGGAAATCTGGCTTCGTTGACAGCCTTGGTGATCACCGGATAGCAAAAGTCAGCTCCCAACTTCTCGCAGCCGGCTAGAAAATCTTCAATGGCTTCGGTAGTAATAAAGGGAATATCGGTAGGTAGGATCAACACCTGTTCACTGATACCCTTTTCCTGCAAAACCTCTACGGCCGCCGCGAAGCTTTCTACCGCATTGTTGCCCCCATTCACAAAACAAATATTTTCTTCCCGGCTGAAAATGGAGCGTAAAGAATCCACCGGGCCGCTGATCACGATCTTATCAATCAGGGGACTGGCTGCCAGAGCATGATATACATAATAAATCATGGGGTATTTACCAATCAGTATTAAGGCTTCACTATCATACGGTGCGATTTTTTTAAGGTCGCTACTGCTCTCTCCACCAGCTAGAATGACAGCATCATATGCCATTACCTGCTACCTCCATCAGTCGGACAAGGGAAGTCCGTCTATTTTAATCGCTTCTATCATACTGTTTTCAGCGTTCTCAATATGCTCGCGGGCTACTTGATGGGCGAGCTGAGCATCCCGGGATTGAATAGCCTCTACTATGCCGCGGTGTTCCTCCAAAGACCGCTTCATGCGTCCGGGATAGGCTAGAGAGGTGGTACGATAGCGCTGAATTTGTTCACGGAGGTTGTTGATTATGTTGGTTAAACGCTCATTACGGCTGGCCTTGTAAATAGTTTCATGAAAGGAAGTATCCACTGCCACTAACCGCTCCATATCATTATTGGAAATCGCTTCGGTCTTTTCTACTACCAACCTTTCCATTTCTTCCAACTCTTCATCAGTAATTCTTTCTGCTGCTAATCCGGCTGCCAAACCCTCCAGGGCAGCCCTTATTTCAAAAACATCGGCAATATCCTTAAAAGATACGTCAGCAACATAAGCCCCTTTGCGAGGCACCATTACAATGAAACCTTCCAGTTCTAGCTTGCGCAGTGCTTCCCGTATGGGAGTACGAGAGACTCCCAATTCTTCCGCCAATTGAATCTCCATCAGCCGTTCCCGGGGTTTCAAGGTTCCATTGATGATCGCCTCGCGAATGGCCTCCAATACCAGCTCCCGGAGAGGTTTATAGGATTCCAAGTTGACCGGTTGCAGACGTTTCTGTTCCATGAGCCGTCCTCCCATCATAAGATGTCGCTAAAAAGACTTCCTTATCATCATCGGCTGAAAAATCATACCAGGCCTGCCGAGCACTGGCCTCATCCCGAAACAGGCCAACTACGGTAGGCCCACTTCCGGACATAAGAGCTTTAAGTGCTCCTCTCTTGACCAGGCAGGTTTTTATTTGTTCAATCTCCGGATAGAGGGCCACTGTCACGGTTTCCAATACATTTCCCATGGCGTGGCATATACTTATCATATCACAGTGATGCCAGCCTTCCAAAAACCCTCTGGTATCCGGAGAATTGGTAACTTTAGAGCTATCATACTGGCCATATACCTCAGCAGTGGATACTGAAAATTTTGGTTTGACCAATAGGAGGAATAATTTTATATGGGGCGGCAGTGCCTGCAGTTGCTCTCCCCTTCCCCGAGCCAGAGCTGTGCCACCTTGCACGCAAAAAGGCACATCTGAGCCGATTTCCAAGCCTATGCTCATTAATTCTTGCACAGATAAATCCAGTCCATATAAGGTGTTGAGGCCTTTCAATACCGCAGCAGCATCGGTGCTGCCTCCAGCTAATCCAGCACCTATGGGTATAACTTTGTCTATGTGGATAGCCACTCCGCCTCGGTCTGGGTATTTCTTCAGGAGTGTGGCAGCGGCCCGATAAGCCAGATTCGTCTCATCGGCAGGCAGTTCAGGATGATTGCTGGATACTTCTATGCCCTGCGGGATAGCGGTTATAGTTATTCTGTCCGCCAAAGAAATCTGATGCATCACTGTTTCCAATTCATGATAACCATCAGCCCGTTTCCCCTTGATATCTAGGGTAAGATTTACTTTGGCGGGCGCATCCAGTAACAGTTGATCAGCCATCTGGTTCCTCCCTTTTATGTAATTTATTATAGCGGGGAGAACAAAAAAAAGGAACGGGCAAACCCGTTCCCACAAGAGGGGAAAGAATATAGGAATAGCAGATTAAGGCTATTGCTCATTAGATGGTTCTGCAGCTGGTTTCTGCAGGCCCCCTAAGCGCGCTCCCTGGGGCAACAGTTCTAAGCACTTCCAACTGATTTCAGCTTGGGGCGCGCTTCCTAAGCTCAGACCCTGATCTGAGGAGGAAACCAGACATAAAGGAGGAAATAGAACACACCACCAATTTTGCCCCTGGCCCTCGCCAATAACTACCCGTACCGCTTCATATTTGCCCTGGGGCAAAACAAAATCTCCATAAGTTTTGGTGGGGAAGTCATATTCACCCACCTCCACTTGCACAGGATAGCTGTAACCGTAATCGCTTATCACCTGGCGAGCAGTTTCTTCCAGCTCGGCTTTATTCCGGAGAGCCAATTGTCGGGCCTCTTGTTGACTTCGAGCTGCCCCGAACTCACTTTGCATGGTCGTTACAATTTTATTTTTTACCTCTATTTTAAGGGCCTGATCAGTCAGGCTGTCACTGTTGGCAATCACATGCAGTCGCAAAACACTGTCCCGCAACGAGGTTTGCTGCTGTTCACTCCACCAAATGCCACCTAAAATTATAGTTATCAATAAGATTATGCTAAGACCTTTTTTCATTGCTTTTCCCCTCCTCTGTCCATAATTATCTCCATATGAGCAGTTTTTAAACGGGGATAAGCAAATGGAAATGGCCACCAAAACTATTTTTTATGGCAAAATACCGCTAATTTGGGCTTTAGGCCGTTGACTTTGTTTGTGAAAGTGATTACAATTTCAATAAGAAGAATTTGCCGTGGCTTTTCCCCACAGGCGAGTTCAACCACATACATTTTCCAAATTCCCCCCCCCGGGAATAAAGAGACATCACCAGGCCATGATGGTGATGTCTCACTCTTTTCTGGGAAAGGTGAGGTAATCCGATCCCGTCTCCCGGTTGTCTTTTTCTTATTATAAAAGCTCTTTTATCCTCTGCAGGGCTTCGGTGATGCGGGAAGCATCCACGGTGAGCGCTATACGAAAGTATCCTTCTCCATACTGGCCATAACCATTACCGGGAGTAATAATAACCTGAGCTTTCTCCAGAATCATTTCGCAGTACTCAGTAGAAGTAAATCCAGACGGGACTTTTACCCATATATAAAAGCCTCCCCGGGGTGACTGAAATGACCAGTTCAATTGGCGCATTCCCTCCACAGCCGCATCACGTCTCTCTTGATACATCTTCTGCAGATCTGCAACCCCATCCTGAGATCCTTCCAGGGCGGCAATACCTGCATACTGAACCGCTTGAAAAACGCCGGAGTCCACATTGGACTTAAAGCGTCCTAATACTTCCACAGCCTCCCGATTACCTGCCATCCACCCTATTCTCCAGCCGGTCATGTTGTAGGTCTTGGAGAGAGAATGAAATTCAACTCCCACCTTTGCAGCCCCCGGGGCTTGCAAAAAACTAGGGGACTGATAGCCATCATAAGCTAGTTCTGAGTACGCGGCATCATGGCAAACCAGAATATCATAACTGCGGGCAAACTCCACCACCTGCTGAAAATAGTCAAGGTCAGCTACTGCTCCCGTGGGGTTGTTGGGATAATTGATAAACATTAGTTTGGCTTGTTGGGCTATCTGGGCGGGAATGTCCTCCAGCACCGGCAGATACCCATTTTCCTCCTTTAGGGGCATGAGATAGGAGGTGCCTCCAGCCAGCTGTGTACCGATCCCGTAAACTGGGTAGCCAGGGTCAGGCACCAGGTTGACATCACCCGCATCCAGATAAGCCATGGATATATGGGCGATACCCTCTTTCGAACCCAGCAATGATATTACCTGGGTACCGGGATCCAGCTCCACTCCAAAACGGCCTTGATACCAGCTGGCCACCGTTTCTCGATAGCGCAGCAGTCCCACTGAACTAGGATACTGATGATTGGCTGGATCATGGACAGCCCGGGTCAGGGCGGCAATAATATGCTCGGGAGTGGGCTGATCAGGGTCGCCGATCCCCAAGTTTATTACATCCAAGCCCTGCTGACGAGCAGCTTCGATTTTCTTTTCTATGCGGGCAAAGAGATAAGGGGGCAAATTCTGCATAGCAGTACTCTCTTTCATAACATTGGCCTCCTTTTTCTATGGATGTTTACATCTCACCAATCACGCCTCGAAAAACTTCCCGCGCAGATCCGGTCATATAGACATGGTTATCAACGGGATCCCATTCTATCCACAAACCGCCACCGGGCAGTTCGACCTGGCCGTAACGGCTGGTTTTGCCCAGCAAATGGCAGGCTACCATGGCTGCACAGGCTCCTGTGCCACAAGCCAGAGTGATTCCGGCTCCCCTTTCCCATACCCTTACTTTGATTTCTGTTTCCCCCAGTATCTGCACGAACTCCACATTAGTACCGGCAGGGAAATGAGGGTGCTTTTCCAAAAGAGGTCCCCAAATTTCCAGAGGAACCTGTTCCACGTTCTCCACCGGGATAACGGCGTGAGGATTTCCCATGGAAACGGCGGTAATATGGAAGCATTGTTCTCCTGCATCGATAGTCAGATGATTATTGTATGCCGTCGGATCAAGTATCGGCGGGCCCATATCCACTCGCACCCTGGGCGGTGAGGAAGCTGTTATCTGTACCTGTCGTGGGCCGGCCATAGTCCGAACCGAAAACTCGTCTGCACAAGTCAGCCCGTTTTGGCGAGCATAAAGGGCTACACAGCGGATACCGTTGCCACACATCTCTGCCTCTGATCCATCGGCATTGAAGATGCGCATAAAGATATCTTGGGTGTCATCAGGTCCAGTGACCAGAATCCCATCGGCTCCAATACCAAAATGACGATCACCCCAGGACTTGGCCCAAGGTTGGAAAAACATAGCCCCGGCAAAGGACTCGGCCTCCACTACAATAAAATCATTGCCCAGTCCATGCATCTTGGTAAAATTCATTCCTGCTTGCCTCTCTTTCATTAAAGTCCCCTGACAACCCGTCTATCAGCTTAGCCAACAAAACCGGTATACATGTGTCCATAGAGGCGTTTATCCGCCGGGGTTAGGCGAATAAAGGGCTCCCTCAGGATCTCCTCCAAATCATAGTTGAAGTAATCAGCATACTGCTGCAAATAGGCCAGGATAGGTGCTAGCTGTCCGTCTCCCTGTAAAACCTGGCGCTCCGTATTGGCGGCCAGGTGATGCTCCGGAACCTTGCCGCGCAGATAGATGGCACCATCATACATGCCGGTGCCGCACCAGGGGCCCACCAGAGGCTGACTGTCTTCGGTAATTCCCAGAATTATCATGGTTCCTCCTGCCATATATTCTCCGGCAAAAGCTCCCGCCCGGCCTCCTACCACGATCACCGGTTGTTTATCCAGGTAGGCTTTCATGTGTATACCCAGCCGGTAACCAGCATTTTCCTTAATATACAGTCCTCCGCCCCGCATTCCGTAACCAGCGATGTCTCCCACTCGCCCATGTATGACGATCTGTCCCTCGCTCATAGTGTTGCCCACACCTTCCTGTCCATTGCCATAGAGAACGATATGAGGCCCCTCGGCAAAGGCTCCCAGGTTATTTCCGGCGGTTCCCCGCAAAATCAAGGTCTTGCTGTTTTTCCAGCCGCATCCCAGATAACGCTGGCCGTTGATGTGCACCACTTCTATTTCCTGATCATCGATCTTATCCAAGGCTTTTATCAGGGCGTCCTGATCGTATTCAACTGCATCCAAAATAGTCATTATCCAGACACCTCCCTGAGTTCCTCCCAATATAACCTGGGTAGGCTGGTTAGATCCGGCTGCCTGATAAACTCCGGCCAGAATGATTCCGGGAAATTCATCTGCCGTTCGATTATGGTAGTCAAGGGTCCAGCGACCTGGGACATATTCAAGGCTATATAATGCTTGAGACAGCTGCCCTCGGTTGTTATTTCCAAGTACTGGTCGTTTTCCCGCCACTGCCAGGTTGTGCCGACCGCTGAAGGAGTTCCGGCGGCCATGATGTTCATTCCCATCAAATTGACCGAATTCATAAATATGCCTCCCGGATAAGAATAAGTACCGCCAGCCATGTTCTGCCCGGCGACAAAGCCTTCCCGGTGAGCCAAAGGCAAAAGGGCCATGATAGCAGGGCGGCCGGATAAAATATCGACTGTTTCAATTACATCTCCCGCCGCATAGATATTGGCAACTGAGGTACGCAGGTAGCTATCGACCTTGATCCCATGATCGGCAGCCAACCCACCAGCCACGGCCAAGGAAATATTGGGCTTGGTACCCACTGCGGCTATCACCAGCTGGGCTTCTATCCTCCTGCCATTATCAAGTTCAATCACCTGGCCATCCTCCTGTAAGCCAGTGACTTCACGGCTGGTCAATATCTCCATACCATTATTCTGCAGATGCTCACCTACCAGTTGGGCACTGGGGCCGCTCAGCAGCCGGGGCAAGACCTGGGGTTGTTTTTCAATTATGGTTATCTGCATACCCCGCTGGCATAGCGCTTCTGCTGTTTTAAGACCAATTAGACCACTTCCCATCACCACTGCTGGCTGACCGGGCACGATCAGCGGGTCTAACTGCTCCGCATCCTGCCAGGTGTACATGGTCTTGACCCGGTCGCAACCGTTTTTTTCAAGAATCTCAGGAATGACGGGACTGGCCCCGGTAGCCAGCAGCAGTCGGTCATATCCCAGCACCTGGCCGGATCTCAGCATCACCTGTCCGGCCTGAGGATCGATTTTTACAGCCTGTTCCGGGAGCACCTTGACTCTATGCTGTTGAAAAAACCTCTCGGAGCGATAGCGCATTTGTTCTGGTTTCCTCTTGCCAGTGAGGTAATAGGTTATTAAGGGACGGCTGTAAGAACCTCGCCGTTCCCCATCAATAACGGTGATCGCCCCCTCTTTATCCAGGTGGCGAATACCTTCCACCGCCCCCGCAGCGGCAATCCCGTTTCCGATTATCACATACTGCATAGGCTCTCCCCCTCATCGATCAGCCGCAGAGCCCCATTGGGGCAGGCATCAACACAGGCGGGCTGCCCCGAGCGGCCTCGGCACAAATCACACTTGTGCACGGCTTGGGGCCCCACATGAATATGCCCGTAAGGGCAAAGCATTATACAGGTATAACAGGAGACACAGAACTCTTCGTCTACATAGATCACGCCCTGCTCATCCTGCTGCAAAGCCCCGGTAATACAGCCATTCATACAGGGCGCATCCGGGCAGTGCTGGCAAGTGTTGAGCCAGGATCGATCCTGGTCATACACCAGATCAGCCCGGGGTCGGGGAGTCCCTCTTTGGTAAGCTTTCAGTATGCTGTTATTGTAGCCATCATGCCCGGCAGCACAGTGTATACGGCACAGGCCGCAACCCAGACAGTATTCAGCTGAACATACCACTTTCACTATCATCCCCCCTTACTCTCCTGCAGCCAGAACGCCTAGCAGTTCCAGTTCGTGTCTTTCCAATCCTATTCCCCGTAGCATAAGGTGGTTGCCTCGCAGGCTATCCACCGAGTTTATCCCCATACCGCCCATCATTTCTTTGATTTCATGCTCCCAGGCAGTAAGCAGGTTGCCAGCCATTACGGCCCCTTTATGAGGATTCAAGCGTTTGCTCAACCCGGGGTCAGTGGTAGCTATTCCCCAGTTACAGCGCCCGGTAAAACAGGACTGACACATATGGCAGCCCAGGGCTATCAATGCGGCGGTACCGATATAAACTGCATCGGCCCCCAGAATTATGGCTTTGATCACATCGGCACTGCTACGGATACCTCCTGCGGCCACCAAGGATGCCTGCTGACGAATGCCTTCATCCAGCAAACGTTGGTTGACCTGGGCTAGAGCCATTTCAATGGGTATACCGGTATTATCGCGGATACGCATGGGAGCAGCTCCAGTAGCTCCTCTAAATCCGTCAATAACCACAATGTCAGCTCCAGCTCTGACGATGCCTGAGGCTATGGCCGCTATATTATGAACAGCCGCGACCTTGACGGCAATGGGTTTGGTATAGCGAGTAGCTACCTGGAGCGTCTCAATCAGCTGGGCCAGATCTTCAATAGAATAAATGTCATGGTGAGGAGCCGGGGAAATGGCATCGGACCAGGCTGGAATCATGCGGGTTTGAGCCACATCGCGAGTAACCTTTTCTCCCGGCAGGTGACCCCCTATGCCGGGCTTGGCCCCCTGGCCGATTTTTATCTCTACGGCAGCGGCAGCTTCCAGATAATCGGGGTTTACTCCAAACCTTCCCGAGGCCACCTGTACTATGGTGTGGGCAGAATACTCCCGCAAATCAGCATGGAGACCTCCTTCTCCGGTATTCCACATGGTTCCTATCTGCTGGGCAGCCTGAGCCAATGACTTTTGCACATTAAGACTGACCGCACCATAGGACATGGCGGAAAACATTATCGGCACCTTTAGTTGCAGCTGAGGCTTATGTTGATCCGGCTTACCAGAGTCTTTGTTGCCCAGATAGGTGGTCAATTCCATTGGTTCCCGCAAAGGATCGATGGAAGGATTGGTAACCTGACTGGCATTAAGCAACAGATGATCAAAATAGCTCAGGTAAGAGCGGGGATTACCCATCCCGGTGAGCAGCACTCCTCCGGTTTGGGACTGGGCATATATTTCCCGGATATGAGCCGATGACCAGTGATGATTGCTTCGAAAGTGCAAAGGAAATTCAGTGATAGTCAAAGCATGAGTGGGACACAGCACTCCGCAGCGCTGGCAGCCTACACAGCGCTCCTCTTCCACCCACATCCAGCTATCTTCTTCCATATGGTGGACTTCATTGGCACATTGGTTTATACAGACTCCGCAGCGTATACACCGCTCAGGATTGCGCTGCACGGTAAACGCAGGAGTTAACATATTCATGCTCATAGCGGTCTTCTCCTTTAGATTAAGCCGATATGCTCTGCTCTTGTTCCCCATCGGGCAGCAGCCCGGCTCTATCATTCAACAGCCCGATCACCGGCTCTCCTCCTCCCGGTGTCCAGACCCGGTCAACGACCGGGGCTACCACCCGAATGGCCGACTCTTCACTGGCCACGTACAGATAATCATTACGCGTTGCTGCTACCAAAGGCCTCAGCTTGATGCGGTCATTTACAGCAATGAGTCCATTGCCGGTGGCCACAATGATAGAAAAGGGTCCATTCAACAGCAGCGCTCCATACTGACGACGCAAGCTGATCTGTGCTTTCTCCTGTATGCTGTCCCAGAAGGGAGCGGCAATTACATCCAGAGTCTCTGCCAAAGATAATTCCTGTTTGCGCATCAGGAAATCAAAAATATAGGCAATGACTTCGGTATCGGTTTGCAGAGAACATTTGTAGCCATACATCTCCAGAAAACGGCGGTTGGTGTAGTAGGATGATATCTCTCCATTATGCACCACAGCCCAGTTCAAGAGGGTGAAGGGATGGGCTCCGCCCCACCACCCCGGAGTATTGGTGGGAAAACGCCCGTGGGCTGTCCACAAGTAAGCATGGTAATCTTCCAGTCGGAAGAACTCGCCGATGTCCTCCGGATATCCTACTCCTTTGAAAACCGCCATGTTTTTGCCGCTGGAAGCCACAAAGGCTCCCAGCTGACTATCGTTGATCCACATGACCGCCCGAAAGACAAAATCATCTTCACTCAGATGGCTGAGCATCAGCTTTTCCTCCCGCGGCAGGACAAAATAGCGCCAGATCAAAGGAGGGTCAACGATTTTGCGCAGCGGACGCAGGGGCAGTAGCTCATTGACCACGATGCGAAAGTTCTGGTTCAAGTATTTTTCTGTCTGCTGCCGGGCGATCTCATCGTCATAGTAAATATGCAAAGCGTAATAATCTTGATATTCCGGGTAGATCCCATAGGCAGCAAAGCCGCCTCCCAATCCATTGGAGCGTTGATGCATATTGGCTATACTGGCGATAATATCACTGCCATTGAACCTCTCTCCCTGACGGTTGATTATGCCCGCGATAGCGCAGCCGCTGGGTATCCTAACCTCTCCTTCTCGCTGCAACATCGGTCATTCCTCCTCTTGCACTTGCACCATCAGAATTTACGCAGATACTCTTGGGTCTCCCAGGGGTGAACCTCCCGGCAGTACCGCTCCCATTCAGCCCATTTAACTTCGGTAAACTTGCTGTAAATATGCGATCCTAGAGCATCTTTGATGAGTTGATCATCTTCCAGAGCTAGGAGAGCTTCCGCCAGGGAACCAGGCAGGCTAGGAATCCCCATACGTTCACGTTCTGCTTTGCTCATATGATAGATATTGGCATCAACCGGAGCCGGTGGTTCAATTTGGTTTTTAATTCCATCCAGACCAGCCGCTAACATCACTGCCATGGCTAGGTAGGGGTTGCAGGTGGGATCTGGGTGGCGTACTTCTATACGGGTGGAAGCCCCACGTTTAGCCGGAACCCGGATCAAGCAGCTGCGGTTTTGTTCGGACCAGGCTACATAAACGGGAGCTTCATACCCAGGCACTAAGCGTTTGTAGGAGTTTACCGTGGGATTAGTGATCGCTGTCAGTCCCCGGGCGTGTTTGATGATCCCTCCCATATACCAGCGGGCAATATCGCTGAGTTGGCGAGGTTTATCGGGATCGTAGAACAGATTGGTTCCATCCAGACTGGCCAAAGACTGGTGAGTATGCATCCCGGATCCATTGATTCCACCAATGGGCTTGGGCATGAAAGTGGCATGTAAACCATGGCGCTGGGCAATGGTGCGAACCACCAGCTTAAAAGTGACGATGTCGTCAGCTATCTGCAATGCTGGCCCATACTTGAAGTCTATTTCATGCTGCCCTGGGGCCACCTCATGGTGGGAGGCTTCGATCTCAAACCCCATATCCTCTAATGTGCATACCATATCCCGACGGGCGTCTTCACCCAGATCAACGGGAGCCAGATCGAAATAACCAGCTTCATCCTGGGTATGAATCAGGGGAACACCATTTTCATCGAGGTTGAATAAAAAGAATTCACATTCGGGTCCGGCATTCATTATATAGCCCATCTCTTCTGCTTGTTTTATGATCCTCTTCAGGTTGGTACGAGGATCACCGTTAAAGGGCGCTTTGGGAACCGGACTGTACACATCGCAGATCATGCGAGCTACTGCTCCGCTGGAAGGACGCCAGGGCATAATGGTAAAAGTACTGGGGTCAGGGATCAGGTACATATCCGATTCTTCAATGCGGGCAAAACCCTCAATGGATGAACCGTCAAACATCAGTTCCCCTTCCAAGGCCTTCTCTGCCTGACTGGCCGGGATAGCCACATTCTTCAAAACTCCATTGACGTCAGTAAACTGTAAGCGGACGAACCGCACTCCACTAGACTTGATTTTTTCTAAAACATCCATCATTTGAGCCCCTTTCATATTGATTCCTCGTCTCGGCTGGTTTTGCTCATCGTTTCCCTAAATTCTCCAAAATCAGGGCGGCCATCTGCCGAGCGGTAATTCCGTGGTTCATGGCTTCTTTTTGTATATAGCGATGGGCCTGTTCCTCAGTCCATCCCTGGCCATCTATGAGTACTCCTTTGGCCTTATCCAAAACGATTCTGGTCTCCAATTTGTTTTCCAGCTCCAAGATCCGCCGCCGCAACTCTGTTTCCCGGCGCCAGTTCCATAGTGCTGTTTTCACCGCTGGTATCAGGCTTTCGCTTCTAATCGGCTTTATAATATAAGCAAACTCTTGATTGAAGTAGGTCACATCCGTATCCATCAGCATAAGCACGGCACTCAGCTTATCCTGGTCAACTATCTCCGCCAGCTTATAGCCTCTCCCCCCATCCAATCCGCTATCAACAATAAGCAGATCACCGTACAGGGAGCGGATCCTTCTCAGGGTTTGGCTGATGCTATCGTATTCTGCTGCTACCTGGTATCCCGCCCGTCGCAGTATGCTGTTCATCAGCTTTCTTTCGGCTGAAACCGAACTGGCTAGAATGATTTTGCCTTGCAATCGCACCACCTACCTTTATTTGCACCCCATTTAGGGCATAAAAAAACGCCGCAAGATATGGGTGCACCTGTTGCTTTACATACCTGGGACGTCATTGTCCATTAACGCTATACAGTTAGGCTGCAATGAAACTGGTTTTTTTACGTTGTCATTGTAAACCCGGCCAGCTCGCATTACAATAGCCCTAGCCAAAAAATATTGTATACTTTCAGCCTGGCAAAGTTCAACTGGCCTGGGATATACCACTTAGGTCAGTGTCCACATAAGCATCTTCACCATGCAGAGACTGATCAAGCCCGAATTCTTCCTCAGCGGCTGTAACCCTCAGCTCAGTAAACCTGCCGATTACGGTCAGAATGAGGTAGGTGACCAGCCCGGCGAACAAGTATGTTGCCACTACTCCCAAGACCTGGAGCATAAATTGCTCAGGATTTCCGGCTAGCAAGCCGTCAAAGCCGGCCGGGTTAACTGACCGGGAAGCGAATACGCCGGTCAACAATGCGCCCAAAGTGCCGCCTATGCCGTGAATGCCAAAAGCATCCAGGGAATCGTCATACCCAAACTGGTCTTTTACCTTACTCACCGCCAGGTAGCAGATCGGTCCCACCAAGAAGCCCATGATCACTGCCGCCATGGGACTGACGAATCCAGCTGCCGGAGTTATGCAGACCAGTCCTGCAATAGCTCCGCTGGCTGCGCCAAATAGGGTGGGTTTACCATGGTGCAGCCACTCAGCCCCAACCCAGGAAAAGATTCCGGCTGCTGCACAGAGGTTGGTAACCAGGAAAGCTTGAGCCGCTACTCCATCAGCTGCCAGAGCACTGCCGGCATTGAAGCCGAACCAGCCAAACCACAGCAGCCCGGCTCCCAGCATGGTCATAGGAAGATGGTGGGGGCGGATAGTTTCCTGGTCTTTTCCCAACCGCTTTCCCAGAACCAGAGCAGCTACCAGTCCGGAGACACCGGAACTGATATGCACTACTGTACCACCAGCAAAATCCATGATACCAAGCCTGGCCATCCATCCTCCGCCCCACACCCAGTGGGCTAGAGGATCATAGACCAGAGTAGTCCATAAGATGGTGAAGACGACAAAAGCAGAGAACCTCATGCGTTCCGCCACCGCACCGCTTATAAGTGCCGCAGTTATCATGGCAAACATTAGCTGAAAACCAGCAAAAGCGGCTTGAGGAATGCCTGCGCTTCCTGCCAATGGTTCCATCCCTACTCCTTTCAGCCCCAGGAAATCTAAGCCGCCAATAAGCAGACTGTGGTCTGGCCCAAAGGATAGAGTATACCCCAGCAGCACCCACTGTACAGACACCAGAGCCATCACCGCCAGGCATTGCATGAGGATGCTGAGTACGTTTTTGCTGCGAACCATGCCACCATAAAACATAGCCAAGCCTGGAGTCATCAGCATCACCAGAGCCGAGCAAATCAATATGAAGGCTGTATTGCCCGTGTCGAGGGCGGCAGGTTCAGCAGCCGCCAAGGCTGCCTCCGGAATCAGCAGGATAAAAAGCACTGCCCATCCCACCGCAATAAATAATGGTCTCATGAATAATACCTCCTTTTCGGCAAATAGCCGTTTTTTGCCCCCAGAATTCCTACAGGGCTGCATTTCCGCTTTCCCCGGTACTGATGCGGATAACTTCTTCCACGGGATAAATAAAGATTTTCCCATCACCGATAGCCCCGGTCTGACAAGTGGCAATAATGCCATTTACAATGGACTCCTGCCAGTGGTCAGGGCAGATTATCTCCACTTTGACTTTGGCAAACAGGTCAATGGATACTTCCTGCCCCCGGTAGTAGTGTTTTATTTCCTGCTGCAGACCCCGGCCCATAACGTTGTAAACTGTCAAACCGCGAACACCCATGTCATTTAAGACCTTTTTCAGTTCCTCCAGTTTGGTAGGCCTGATAACCGCCTCTATCTTCTTCATGTCATCACCTCCTTTCAAATAATAAAACGCCGGCCTAACCTCAAGGGTTATACCGGCGCCTTTACTGGATACTGTTCATTAATTATGAAGTTTTATGCCCAGAGCCCTGCTTTTGTAATTGCCTGGTCTCTTTGCCTACGCTATATTACACTACTCTGCCGAACCTTTGGCTCAGGCGGCTGGCATTGTTCAACCATCTGGATGAATTCATCCATCAGAAATCCACTTTCGGTTGGCCCGGGGGCGGCCTCAGGATGAAATTGTACAGATACGATTGGCAGCACTTTATGCTGCAGGCCTTCTACCGTACCATCATTAAGGTTGCGGAAAATCACCTCCACCGGCTGATGGTCTAATGATCCCTCATCCACCATGTAACCATGGTTCTGGGAGGTAATATAGACGTTGCCCGAGCGCAGGTCTTTTACTGGTTGATTAGCTCCCCGATGGCCAAAAACCATTTTGCTGGTATGTCCGCCCCAGGCCCGGGCAATCAGTTGATGCCCCAGGCAGATGCCTAACAGGGGCTTGTAGCCCATTAACTTGCGAATAACCGGCACAGCATAATCACAATCAGCAGGATTGCCCGGGCCATTGGAAAGCACGATACCATCAGGTTCCAAATCTTTGATGAAATCTGCACTGGCAGTGGCCGAAACCAAAACGACTTGGCAGTCCCTGTGTAGAAGCGATTCGATGATACCTTTTTTTACTCCATAGTCGACCACGACGATGCGTCGTTCTCCCTGGCCCAGGCAGGTTATGGCCTGGCGAGTTACCTGGCGGACATATCCTTCTGGGGGCGGTTTATGCCCGGCAGCCTGTTGCACCAGATAGGGCAGGTCATCTATATGGTCAGTGATTACGCCTCCCATGGTACCATGGGCCCTGATCATTCTGGTCAAAGCCCGGGTGTCTACATCTGTTAAGCAAGGCAGGTCTTCTTCTAACAGATAATCCCGCAGAAGTTTTTCCTGCTGGTAATGATCTGCTCCATTGTTCAGTTCTTTGACCACCAGACCCCTGAGCCAGCAACGGTCTGATTCCGCAGCCGCCTGACTGAAGCCGTAATTGCCCGCCAACGGATAGGTCAGCACTACGATCTGGCCATGGTAGGAAGGGTCAGTAATAACCTGATCATAACCTACCATGCTGGTATTAAATACCACTTCTCCCACGGCAGATGTAGCCCCAATAAGTTTTCCCTGGAAGATAGCCCCGTTTTCCAGTACCAGATAACCGTTTTTTGTGGTCATCTTTACCCTCCTTAATCATCGGCAAGATCAGGTGGCAAACAAAAAAGGCCCAGGAAGCGGTTGCCTCCTATGGCCTCATTGCCAAAACCCATTATCGTTTGGTTTCAATTAGTTTAGCATTTTCATAGACAGATGCAATAAGTTGAAGCAATTAATACTGTATACTTGCCCTAGATCGACTAGTCCCCCTGTTCTGTCCACCTTATAATTCTACGCGGCGGTCGTAGATGAGAACAGCCAGAGTCATTATAACTGCGGCCACCAGGGTGATCTGCCCTACCGACACAGCCAAAAGCTGGGTGGAAATATCCGGGGGGCCAATGGACACCTGCCCCCACAGCAGGCTCATCGCCTCTCCTGACAGCCATAAGGTGCCAATAAAAGTCACCAAGGTGACTAACCCGGAAAAGCGGCTGACCAGTTTGCCAATGATCTGGCTGAAAAAGCTGATGGAGATAAAATAAGCCAATATCATAACGGTAAGCAGATACAATAAGAAGGCTTCATCCCAATAGGGTAAGCTTAATTTTAGGTAATAGCCAAAATCATCCGGAAACATTCCGAAGGCCAGCAACATGCCCACTATCCCTACTATCAAGGTTCCCAATATATATTGAGTCAAAAGCGCGGTCAGGCGGCTGCCCAGGATCATACCCCCTCCTACCGGTAGGGACATCATCAAATAGATGGTATTGTTGTTCCACTCCTGTCCCAGGCGCAAGGAGGAGATCAGGGGCAGGAAGGATGCCAGACCCAGCACCATTACCATAGCTACCGCCACTGCCGAAAGCAGGGACCCCAGTTTGAAATATACAAAAAGGCCAATGAGAACGGTTACGCTTGCCACTACGACTATCTCGGGCAGTGTTTCCCGCATTTGCTTTTTGTACAGGGCTGCGAACATAGTTATGCTTTTAACGGCCACTGCGCATCGCCTCCTTCATTATCTCTACCAGAGACATGTTTCTCTCTTCTCGTAAATCTTCAGCATTGCCGGTTAAAACGATCTTGCCCTCTTGGATAAATATCACCTCGTCCACCAAGCCCTCGATCTCTCCGATCTCGTGAGTGGAGATAATTATGGTCTGCTCTCCTTCCCGGTAATCACGGATAACCGAATTAATAATCTCCTCGCGAGTAAGCAGATCGATCCCTGACAAAGGTTCATCCAAGAGCAGGTATGAAGAGCGCCGGGATAGAGTTAGGAGCAATTTGACTTTAGCCCGCTGACCTTTGGAAATCTTGCCTATTTTCATGTTTTCATCCAAACACAGGTAGCTTAACAGACCTAGGTATTTTTCCTGATCCCAGTCACTGTAAAAAGTGCCTATAAAATTAGCTGCCTTTCCCACCGTCATCCAGGGATATAGATGGTCTATTTCCGGCAGATAGGCTACACGATCCCGAGTTTTCCTGGGGTCTAGACCATCAACCAACACCTGCCCCCGGTTAGGACGATTTAGCCCGGCGATCATTTTCAAAGCGGTGGACTTGCCGGCCCCATTGGGCCCGAACAAACCGATCACCCGGCCAGAAGGCAGTTCGGCCTGAAAATTATCCAAGGCCCTTACAGTGCCGAAGTATTTCTTTACCTGCTTAAACTCGATCATTGATCTACCGCCTCCTTGGATCGAAGGTATTGCTCCAGAGCCTTAGCAAGATCCTGGTCACTATACCCTAACGAATTCATCTCGGTGACAAAGTAGGTCAAAATGGATTTCGCCATGTCTTCTTTAATACTGGCCAATCCGGCTTGGTCGACCACCACAAAGGTTCCTTGCCCCCGCACGGTTTCCACCATCTGCATCACTTCCATTTCTCGATAGGCTCTCTGCACCGTATTAGGGTTAACCCTAACCATCTCTGCATACTCTCGCTGCGAAGGGATCCGATCCCCTTTTTTTAATTCACCGCGAATAATCTTTTTCTTAAATTCATCGATAATCTGGCGGTAAATTGGCTGAGCAGCATCAAAGTTCATAAAGATCACCACCTGCCTAGCGCATTAATTAACTAGTTCACTATTATACTATGCGCCCAGGCGGAGAATGTCAACTAAAAAATTAATTTTTTTCTCCACGGCAGAAATGCCAAACAGGAAACGGTATTTGTTGTTCTGAGATGACCTTCGCTGTATCGTCATTGTGCACTTAGTGTGTGTCATTGCTATGAAAATGGCCCTCGCTGTGTCATCGGCCGTTCCGGCACACCTGATGCTCCCTTTGGTCGCTATTAGGGTAGCGAGCGAAGCGCGGCGATCTCTGATGACAATTTAAGGATAACGGGACGATGTGGGCATTTCCCTACGACCTTTCCACAGTCTCTAACCGTCCCTTTTCCTGCTTGGGAGCTCCTCCTACGGTCACAGGGGATGGAACAACATGCATTTATTCCCAACCATATTCATATGATTATTTAATAGTTGTCTGGGGTGATTCGGCCCCCATCACCCTATTGGTAAATCATAACGCAATGCTTGGTGCGTGAATTTTCACAATGTTTGTATTTTTTTGAATCCTTAGCAGGATTAAGCTCGTAGTAACTAGAAGAATTAAGCAGGAAAGGGGGGAAATGTATTTGGATCTTAAACACATCATCTATTCGAAAGATGAGGCGGTAGCTGTAGTGCAGTTTGACCGTCCAGAATCATTTAATGCTTTTAACATGGAAATGCTCGACGAAATGGATGCGATTATGGAGCAGATCATAGCCGACAATGAAGTTAAGGCCGTGGTAATGAAAGGTAATGATCAGGTCTTTTCGGGTGGGGCTGATGTACGTGATTTCGTGGATTACGGTCCTTTGGAAGTGCGCGAATATATCGAGAAAGCCCACCTAATCGGTTACAAACTGTTCAGTTTGCCCAAGCCCACCATTGCCTCCATAGCCGGATTTGCTTTGGGAGGCGGGTTGGAGATGGCCATGACCTGCGACCTGCGCATTGCTGCTGATAATGCCAAACTGGGATTTCCAGAGATCAATCTGGGGATATTCCCGGCTGGAGGCGCAACTCAGAGGTTAGCTCGTCTGGTAGGATGCGCCCGAGCACGGGAATTGATCCTTACCGGCGACATAATTGACAGCAGCAAAGCCTTAGAATACACACTCGTTAATAGAGTGGTTCCTTTGGCAGAACTGGAGGAAGCTACTTTGAAGATGGCTCGTAAGCTGAGCCGTAAGCCGCCGTTGGCACTACAAATGGCCAAGGAATTGCTGGATCTCAGCCAGCATCTTGATCCTTATGTTGGCACCAAGCTGGAACGCGAAAAATTTGCAGTGCTGTTTGCCAGCCAAGACAAAACCGAGGGAATGACTGCCTTCTTGGAAGGGAGAAGGCCTGTCTTCACTGGCAAATAAGTGCATACAGCCATCTAAAGATATGAAGGGGGTTTGTTACTATTGAAGACTTATATGGAAGAGTACAAGCGTAAGCTCATAACCGCCGAGCAGGCGGCCCAATTAGTTGAATCCAATGCTATTGTGGACTACGGGATGTTTGCAACTAAACCGGTTGACTTTGACGCGGCCCTGGGCAAACGCGCCGGAGATGGACTGGAGAATGTTTCCGTTCGCGGAACCGGATCCATTCTGCCTATTCCGGAAGTTATTAAAAATGACATCGAGCAAAAGACCTTTCAATACTTCTCCTGGTATTTTACCCTGCTGGATCGTAAGGCGGCGGATATGGGCCTGGCAGCACACAATCCCTTCAATTATCACGAAGCCACCATGCTAGCCTACAGTCAAGGAGAATATAAAGAGTTGGAGCCGCAGGTATGGTGTGCCCAGGTTACGCCCATGGATAAACATGGCTGCTTCAATTTTGGCCTGGGTAATTCTCACAACCGTGGTATGGCTCTAATGGCCAAGATCGCCATAGTGGAAGTTAATGAGAATATGCCGGTTTGCCTGGGTGGTAATGATGAATATGTTCACATAAGTGAAATCGACTATATAATCGAAGGTTCCAATAGCCCTGTTTTCACGACTCCACCTGCGGCAGAACCTTCTCCGGAGGAAAGAAAGATTGCCGAATACATCCTGAAAGAGATTCCCGATGGGGCCTGTCTCCAGTTAGGAATTGGAGCGCTGCCTAATCTGATCGGCCATATGATTGCCGATTCTGACTTAAAGGACATGGGCATTCAAAGCGAGATGTTCTGCGATTCCTTTGTGGCTATGTACGAGCAAGGCAAAATAACTAATGCCAAGAAAGCCTATGATATCAACAAGAGTACTTACTCATTCTGCCTGGGGACTCAAGATACCTATGATTTTCTAGACAATAACCCCCGTTGCGCATCGACACAGGTGATGTACACCAATGATCCGTCGCGGGTAGCCTTACAGGATAAGGTAATTGCCGTCAACAATATCTTGGAGATCGATTTGCTGAGCCAAGTCTGTTCAGAGACCCATGGCCTGCGTCAAATATCCGGCACCGGCGGACAGCTGGACTTCGTTATCGGTGCTTTTCATTCCAAGGGAGGCAAGGGTATATTGGCTTTTTCCTCCACCTTCAAAGACAAAGAAGGAAACATACATTCCCGCATCAAGCCACTACTAACTCCCGGTGCCGTAGTCACTGTTCCCCGGACTCAGGTTCATTATCTGGTCACCGAATATGGCATCGTCAATCTAAAAGCCAAGTCCATCTGGGGCCGGGCTGAAGCCCTGATCAATCTGGCTCATCCTGATTTTCGCGATGAACTGCTCAAGTCTGCGCAAGAAATGAAGCTGTGGTCTCGCACCAATCGCATACCCTTTTAGGAGAAAGCTGCTTTTCTATTGTTTACTGGAATAATAACAGGCGGTGGGGGCGATGTAGACATTCGCCCCCACCTGCAAATCGTGGGATCCTTTTGAAAAAGTATCGTGTCATTCTGTGGCGGAGCCGAAGAATCTTTACCGTGCAGGGGGAAAGATCCTTCGGTCGTTCCTCCCTCAGGATGACATTTAAAATAGCTCGTGGTAGGATCAGTTCTCATAACATGACAGAAAGAACCGTCCCATCTTGCAGAGGGCCTGCTAGAAAGGCTAGAAGGGCGTTGGGTAGAAAGGATGGTAGGGGGCGCCCCGTGTGCTGCCAGGGAGAAGATCCTGCGGTCGTTTCCTATCCCTCAGATGACATTTAATACAGTTCTGATGAAATTTGATGCTAGAAAACGGTTTCACCGCGCAGGAATGCGGCGGTACGTTCATCACGGGGCTGAGAAAATAATTCTTCTGCCGTGCCCTTTTCTATAATACGCCCATCACTAATAAACATTACTTCATCCGCCAGCCGCCGGGCCTGGAATAAGTTGTGAGTAACCATGATGATAGTGGTTTTCCGCTGCTTGTTTATCTGACGGATATGGTTTTCAATATCGGTGGCGCTGGCCAGATCGATATTGGAAGTAGGTTCATCCAAAAATAATACTCGAGGATTAACCGCCAGTGCTCTAGCAATAGCTACCTTCTGTCGTTCTCCCCCGGAAAGAGTTCGAGCATCGGCATCTCTATAGGCGGTCATTCCTACCATTTCCAGCATTTCCCCAACCTGGCGGCGGACTTTTTTGGCACTCATTTGCCGCGCTCGTAAACCGTAGGCCACATTATAATAGACCGAACCCTGAAACATGAAGGAGGTCTGGGTCACCATAGACATCTGGCGTCGCAGTCTTAGCAGCTGCCCCTTCTGCCAGATAACCTTTTCCCCTAGCACTTCTAACTGGCCTTCATCATTGACCAGCAGCAAAGCCATTATGCGCAGCAGAGTGCTCTTCCCCGAACCGTTCGGCCCTAAAATGGTATAAATATTGCCGGCCGGTATACTGAGCTGATCAATGTTGAGAACTTCCCGTTCCCCGTAGCGCTTGACTATATTATGTAATTTGAATGGTGTTTTCATAGCGGAAGGTCCTCTTTTCTAGGGTCAGAATAAACAAGTTGATAGCAAAGGATATGGTCAGCAGTATAATGCCGATAGCAATAGCCGTGCTGAAGTTCCCCATTCTGGTTTCCAAAACTATGGAGGTGGTCAACACCCGGGTACTCCAACGGATGTTGCCCCCTACCAACATAACTGCTCCTACCTCAGCTATGACCCGACCCAGGGCAGTAGTCAAAGCGGCAATTATGCCCATGCGAGCTTCCCGCATTATAGATAATGTAGCTTGGCGGCGAGTTGCTCCTAGAGTAGCAGCCGTATCATATACTTCCTGATTAAGAGCCAAAACTGCCCGGGCAGTCAGACCGCATACTATGGGGGCAGCCAACAAAACCTGCGCCATAACCATGGCGGCTGGAGTAAATAAGAGTTCGTATTGGCCTAACAGGCCGCGGCTGGTTAGCAATAAATACACCAACAGGCCTGCCAACACTGGCGGCAGGCCCATCAATGTATAAACCGTATTTAGAATTACCTGTTTGCCGCGAACCTTGGTCAAGGCCAGAGCAGCTCCCAGAGGCACCCCTATTAAAGCAGACAGAACTAAGGCAGTCAGTGAAACTTGCAGTGACAGCAAGGTTACGTCGAATATTTCCGCATCCATTTGCCAAATAAGCAGAAAGCCTTCCTTTAGACCCTGAACCAATATTTCCACGGATTTCCCCCTACAAAACTATTCTCAAACTATTTTGCATCAGGAACAAACAACGCCTGACCATACTCGTCCACTCCGAACTCGCCAATCATCTGCTGTCCCTTTTCTGATGTCAGCCATTCTGCAAAGGCGGTAGCTCCTTCAAAATCCACATGGGCATATTTTTCCGGATTGACGGGAATAACACCATAGGGATTCAACAAGTCAGGGCTGCCCTCTACCATGGGCTCCAGCTGATAGTTGTCTTTTAAAGCCAGATAAGTTGCCCGATCGATCAAAGTGTAGGCTTTTTTCTCATCGGCCATGCGGAAAGTATCACCCATCCCTTGGCCAACCTCTATGTACCAATCACCTTCCGGAGTGATCTCAGCCTTTTTCCAGATGCCCTTTTCTTTTTTATCAGTACCGGAGTTATCTCCCCGGGAAACAAAGGGGGCTTGCTTTTCCTGGATGGCCACAAAAGCTTTCAATACATCTGCTTCACCCTTGATACCGGCAGGATCCTCAGCAGAGCCGATTATCAGAAAGTCATTATACATTACATCGCGGCGGTCAACTCCGAAACCATCCTCGACAAACTTATCCTCAGCCGCCCGGGAGTGCACCAGGATAACGTCAACATCTCCGGCTTCACCCATTTCAATGGCCTGACCAGTGCCAACGGCAATGACCTGTACCTTGTAATTGGCGTCCTTTTCGAATTCAGGTAAGATGTAGTCTAATAATCCTGAGTCTTCGGTACTGGTGGTGGTAGCCAGCTTCAATTCTTTGGCTGCTGGCGGCTGATCAGCAGATTGATCTGGGGCCTCCTCCTGAGCGCATCCAGCTAAAACAGACATCATGAATATCAGTAATAAACCGATAACTAGGGTAAGTTTACTTTTCTTAAACATTTCAGGTTCTAACCTCCTCTTTCACGCTGACTTCGACACAAAAAAAGTTCCCATTTGCGATCAGCAAACTAGAACCATCTACCGTATTCTGTCTTCAGCATCATTTCCTTTCGTAACGGGGCGCATCTGTTTCCTGCTAACCTATCATATTCTCAATAAGACCTTAATTCTTCATACGGGCGCCCGGCCTAATTTTTTTTATCTATTATGAGACTAACCTGTCATGATGTCAATTGCTACCAAGCACTAGCGGTTTACAAAGATCCGCCTCCTTTCCCATATGGAGATGCTGATAACCACCCCGTTCATCCGTTAATTTACCGCTTTAATGGCTTGTCCCTTCTCTTCCCCAGCAAAAGGACACCTCTTATCGAGGTGCCCTCGGTCGGCTGCTTAACCGTTTTTTTGTTCCTCCTCGCGGGCCAGGTATTCACGTATTATCATTCTGACCAGGGCACTCCGTGAAATCTGCTGATCTCTGGCCAGGCGCTTTATTTCTTCCACCTGTTTGCGTGTCAAATAAAATGTCGCGTGTTCAAACTTATCAGTTGCCATTTTAACCCCCTCCCCGCCGCCTGAGAGCATGTTGGCATTTATTGCTTTGTCGATAGTATATGTGATCGGTAGTTTTTCTGTTACAGTATGATCTGATCTGCAGGTCTTTTTCTAAATGGGTTATCTGTTCTTTCATAGCCCGGCGTCCGGCTCGAACAAATCGAGCTGCTGTCTCCCAGTCGGTCAGGCCTACTGATTTTACCTGGGGTCTAATTACCAGATCGGCAAACAGACGCTGCTCCGTTTCGGAAGTTTCGTAGGTGAGGATGCTGATGGATCTGCTGATGATATCTGGTATACCACCAGCTTGTCGTTGGTAATACCCCCCACCCAGATTGACCGCCATGATATATTCAGCGCCCATCACTTTTTGTGCGGTTATGGGTACGATGCTTTTAAGCCCTCCATCCACCAACTGCATATCAGCGAAGGCCAAGGGAACAAAAGTGGCGGGAATGGCAATGCTGGCCCGAACTGCTTCGCTTAGTAAAGCCTCCTGTATCACCACTCGGGAGCCATTTTCCCACCCTGGATCTTGATTGGTAAAGATGATCTCCCGCCCGCTGTCAATGTCACAGCCAATGATGGTAAGAGGCAGAGAGCATTCCTTAAGAGATTTGCCCCTGGTCCACTGCTCCACCAGGTGCTGGATCTTGTCGCCTTTGATAATACCTTGGATAGGTGCATCCAACCCGGGCAGATAACGGGAAAGGATATACTTGATCAAGCCACTGATGTTATAGTCCAGATAATCGGCGGGTTGCAGTCCAAGGGCCAACTCTTCGATCTGATAGGCGGACAGGCCGCTGGCGTACAGGGCGGCTACCAGGGCTCCAGCACTGGTTCCGGATAGATAACTTATGGGGATATGATAGTCTTCCAGAACCTGCAAAACACCGATGTGAGCAAAGCCCCTTAAACCTCCCCCACCCAAGGCTACCCCTAAGGTTTTGCTGTTCTCCGACATCCCCATCCCCTCCCGATACGAAGTTTATTTTGACGCAGATTTACGCTGATTCTTTATGATTTTTCTTCTTTTGTTTCTTCTGCGCTATCTTTATTAATAAGCATTGATTCAAGTCTAAATTGAATTCTTCTGTTTTCTTAATCTTCTAGAACCTGCAAAACACCGATGTGAGCGAAGCCTCTTAGACCTCCCCCACCCAAGGCTACCCCTAAGGTTTTGCTGTTCTCCGACATCCCCATCCCCTCCCGATACGAAGTTTATTTTGACGCAGATTTACGCTGATTCTTTATGATTTTTCTTCTTTTGTTTCTTCTGCGCTATCTTTATTAATAAGCATTGATTCAAGTCTAAATTGAATTCTTCTGTTTTCTTAATCTTCTAGAACCTGCAAAACACCGATGTGAGCGAAGCCTCTTAGACCTCCCCCACCCAAGGCTACCCCTAAGGTTTTGCTGT